>Ga0190273_10000022_pt1 | contig 111036 bp, 89 predicted proteins | sample Popmic504IS_FD_134513 | JGI IMG/M metagenome (GOLD analysis project Ga0190273, IMG submission 134513) | Populus adjacent soil microbial communities from riparian zone of Shoshone River, Wyoming, USA - 504 IS | ecosystem: Environmental > Terrestrial > Soil > Riparian zone > Trees stand | place...
CCGCGCACGTAGACGCTGTGGTCGGTGTTGGCGACCAGTTCGGCGATCTCGGGTTGGGCCACGACCACCTCGGAGGCGTCCGATTCAAGGTGGAACGAGACGGACTTGCCCTTCGGCACCGAAACCGTGCGGCTGGCGGCGCTGTCCTCGGCCAGCACCTGCGCGAAGGCCGGGGCCTGCAGGAACAGGACTCCGGCGACGAGGGTCAGGATGAAGGCGGCAAGGCGGCTCATGCGCCGTCTCCAGATTCGGGGGTGGAGTGCACGGCGCCGTTGGTGACCATCAGTCCGCCGGTGCGCCGCGCGGGGGCACCGGAGGGCGGAGGCGGCGGTGGCGGAGCGTAGGAGGCCGGCGTAGGGGCCGGGCGAGGCCGGCTCGCACCCATGCGGAGTTCCCTGACCGGCTCGATCTCGGCCGCGCCGGTGCGGCGCAGGACCAGCGACAGGGTGCCGATGTCCTTGGCGATCGAAAGCCGCGCAGCGTCGGCGGCGGTGACTTCCAGCGTCGTCGTCTTGGGCTCAGCCTTGTCCGTCGAGGTCTGGTCGGAGTTGAGGTTGATAGCCAGCACCCGCACATTCTGCAGCACCATTTCGGCAGTGGCCGCCTTGGCGCCCTCGCTCTCGAGGTTGCGGGTCAGCAGCACGTCGACGCGGTCACCGGGCAGGACGTGACCGCCGCCGCCGCCGGAGTCGGTGACCTGGATGGTGTAGGCGCGCATTCCCGGCGAGATCATCGCCGCGACTGAAGCGCGGGCGCCGGCGCCGCTGAGCTTGCCCGGCAGGATCGCTTCGCGGGGGACCATGGCGACCAGGGCGACGGGCGCGCCGCCGTCCAGCTTGGTAACGTCCGTGATCGCCCGGTAGGAGCCGACCGGCGTCGCATTGACCGGCAGCTGCACGACGGCGAGGTTCTTCTCGTCGAGCTTGGTTCCGAAGGCGATCGGCTGGGAGGCGACGACCACGGGGGCGGTCTCCTGCGCCTTGTCCTTCTTGCCGGAACTGGGCAGCCACACGGTGGCGACGACAAGCGCGCCGATGCCGAGAATGGCGGAAGCGCCAAGACTGATGATGGTGCCGAGACGCATCTGGATGATCCCCGTGAGCTACAGGATCGCCAGATTCGGCTCTCTATGACAGCGCTTCAGTGCAGTTTTGGCACAGTTTAGTTTGAGCGCCGAACCACGGGGGTCTTCATGTCAGACGCCTTCCAGCCGGACGGGTGACGACGCGAGCATATCGCGGTAGGCCGCCAGAAACGAGCCGGCGCACGTCTTGATCGAATAGCGACGCTCGTAAAGCACCCGCCCTGCCGCCCCCATCGCCTGACGTTCTTGCGGGCTGGCGATCAGCCGCGCAAGCGCCTTCGCCAGCGGCTCGTGTTCGCCGGGAGGGACCAGCAGCCCTGACACACCGTCCTCTACCTGCTCCGAGATGGCTCCCACGTTGGTCGACACCACCGGCAGGGCGCGTGCCATGGCCTCAAGGATGGCGATAGGCTGGTTCTCGGCCCGCGAGGGCAGAACAAAAATGTCGGCCGACGCCATCAGGGCGCCGACCTCCTGCTCCGACAGCCAGCTGGGGAAGGTGACCTTGTCACCGACGCCCATGCTCCCCGCGAGGCGCTGGAACTCGATCACATCGCCTCCGCCGGCCAGAGTCGCGCGCCAGTTGGGCGTGTCTACGTTCAGTGCGGCCAAGGCTTGCAGCAGTACGTCGACCCCTTTTCGCTCGCCCAGTTGACCGGCGAAGACCAGGTGCGCCACGCTATTGCAGGGACGGGACAAGGCAGGCGGCTCGGGCACCCCATTCTGCACCGTCAGAAGCGTGTCGCCACGCAGGCCTAGGGTCTCGGCGGCGAACTGGCGCCAGTGGGCGCCAAGTACCGCGACCCGCTCAGCGCTCAGAAAGAACCGCCTGATCAGCCGCTGGGCGAAGCTCGGACAGCGGCTGTAAAACTCGTCGTAACCGCTGCCGTGCAGATGCAACAGAACGGGAACGCCGAACATTCGCGCCGTCGTGGAAAACAGCATCTTGCGGAAGGTGGAGCCCTTGGGGGCGACGTTGATGTGGGCGAGCGCCACCCGGCCCGTCGCGCAACGCCAGGCGAACTGCGCCAGGGCCAGCGGCGCCGTCAGATGGCGCATCACGCCAGTCCCGAACCGGGTCTTCTGGATGAACCAGCGGAGGTCGGGCGCGTCGGCGGCATACTGCTGGGTCAGGTACTGGGTGAACCGCTCGATGCCGCCTTTGCCGTCGATGCCGTCAGCGGCGACGATGGCCAGCGCTGCGGCTCGCATTCCAGGCCCCCGTTGTGGCATAACGCTCTCCGGCCGCTGCCCGAGTACCGAACAGCGGGGGAGGGCCGCCGCCGCTTGGTACCCAAGCTGAATGGCCGCTGCAACAAGAGGTCCCGATTTGAACGGCAGTTTACCCGCCGGGCCGATCTTTGTGGTCGGCCAGCCCCGAAGCGGCTCCACGCTCCTGACGCGGATTTTGAACGAGGCGCCCGACCTCTTCATCATCAACGACTTCTACGTCCTGCAGCAGATCGACGCCGCTGATCTCTGGGGCGCACTGTCGCCGGCGCAGGCGCGCCAGGTCGCCGACTGGATTTATGAGCGGATCCACATCCGCGCGACCCAGGACCGGGGAAAGACCATCTCCCAATCCATCGAGATGACCGACGGGCAGCTGTCGGCCCTTTCGGAGGTGGTGCAATCCGGCTGGCCGCAGGGTCTGAGCTGGTCGGATGTGCTGGCGAGGGTCATGGAAACCGCCGCGCGCCTGGCTGGCCATACGCGCTGGGGCCACAACACGCCCCAGGATTACCTGCACCTGGACCGGCTGTTCGCCGCCTTCCCGAACGCAAAAGCGGTGTTCCTGCTGCGCGAGCCGGTTTCGCTCCTGAAGTCGTACAAGAACGTCAGTGGACCCTGGCACGACGCGCGCCGCTATAACCCGACCGCGATCGGGCTGGCTTGGCGGGCGGCGGCAAGGTCGTACCTGCGGCTGCGCGAGAGCGAGCCGGAGCGGGTGATGTTCCTCAGCTATGGCGACCTGGTGGGCGATACCTCCGGGACGCTGGCGCGGCTGTCGGCGTTCCTGGGAACCACCATCCCGCCGCTGGACCTTGCCGCGCTGGGCAACAACTCCTCTCACCGTGGCGGCGCCGCCTTGCCGGTCAGCGAAAACGAGGTCTGGCTGGCCTGCCGCCCCATCCGCGAGGAACTGAAGCTGCTCGGCTTTACGGTTCCGGACGCCTCCTTCCGGCTGGGGGGAGCCGCGTCGCTGGCCGGCATCTACGCCTCGGGCCTGGCCTTCCACCTCCACGGCCTGGCCACCGACCCGGACCGACGCAAACGCATCCTGCGGCTCATCCAGTCATCCGCCAGTCAGGATCGCGCCCCTATAAAGCCGGCTTTGTGATCTTGGATCAGACGATCAGAAGGCGAGGATTGACGTTGAAACTGTGGACCGCCCGCATCGCCGCCGCCGCCGGCGCCGCCTTGATCCTGGGCTGCAGCGCCCAGCCGACGTTTGCCGGCCACAGGTGGGCGGAGCACAAGGACGACTCCAAGCCGTACGCGATACGGGAGGTCGGACCAAACCACATGCGCTTCGAAGTTCATCCGCTGGACGCATGGAAGAACGACAAAGGACTTTCCCGCAACCGCGCCGAATTGAAGTCAAGTACGGTGTACGCTCCGGGCGAAGACGTCTGGTTCTCTTATCAGGTGAAGGTCCAGGGTGGGCCGACCAGCACCGCGCGCTCCTGCATCCTTGGTCAGTTCCACCATACGAAAGATCCTTGGGACCCTGGCGGCTCCCCCCCATTTGCGATCAATCTATTCCCGAAAACCAACACGCTGCGTTTCGTCAAGCGCTACAGCGCCGAGAAGAAGACGACTTCTACCGTCGACAGCGTCATGTACGAAACCGCGCCCATCCAGCGGAACCGCTGGATGCACATCGTGGGCCACATCGTGTTCGGCTGGCAGGGTGATGGAACGGTCGAACTATGGCTGGATGGCCGCAAGATCGTCGACCTCCCCCACACCAGCATCGGCTATAACGACGTAATCGGACCATACTGGAAGTTCGGCATCTACCGCGCGGAGAGCCCGGAGACGATGGTGGTGGAGTACGCCAACATGGAACTGGGCTCGTCGTCCCTATTGGACAGGGTGAGTCACCCGCTTCCGGTCCGCTGACAACAGCCGCTGGCGGAGCGAATGCGCGAGCCGGGTAGCCGGTCGCTCGATCAGCCAGTAGGCCGCATATCCGCTGGTCGCGACAACAACCAGCGCCAGCAGGACGAAAACATAGGTCGCCAGCGGGTAGCCTGTCGCCAGGCCGATCTTCAACCAGATTAGCCGCAACCCTGAAAGCGGGAACAGGTGAAACAGATAGATGGTGTAGGACGCGTCGCCTAATCCCTTCAGCACCCGCCCAACCCATCCGCGCGCCGGTTGCAGTCCGAGAGCCAGGAACAGCACACCCGCCGCGGGAACGCCCCAGACCAGTCCTCGGACGCTGCTCTGCATCACCCCAAAGCCGGCCGAAACGTTGGCCCACAGGAGGCACAGAATCCCGAAGCCGAAGAAGTAGAGAGCGGACCTCGGGCCCGTGCGGCCGTGGAGATAGAGCCAGCCGATCCCCATGCCGAACAGAAATTCTAGCATGATGTCTCGGGTGTAGAAGTTCGCCACGGGATCGGTGGGGGCAAACAGCCAGCCCAGGACAATGAGGCTTCCTAAAGCCGCCGTAGTGATCAGGAGCCTGCGTGCGAACGAAAGCGCGATGGCGGCGGTGAACACCACGTAAAAGAACATTTCGTAGTTCAGCGTCCACCCCAGCTTCAGCAGAGGCGACGTCGATCCCGGGTCAGCCGGGTTCTCATGTGCGATGAACAGCAGCGACTGCAAGTAGTGCGGCAGGGTGAAAGCTGTGGCGCGGAAGACGGACGGGGCCGCCACGGCCAGGACCGCTACCAGCGTCGTATAGAACCAGTAGTTCGGCGCGACCCGCAGGATGCGCGACAGCAGGAAATCGTGCGGCGTCTGCTCTCGTTGCTCGGTGATGACCAGCATGATGAAGCCGCTGATCACGAAGAACAAGTCGACGCCAAAGTGGCCGAGTTCAGGCGTGTAGCCGAGCCCCGGCGTCCTGAGCTGGTCGTTGGCGTGGGAGAACACCACCATCAGGGCGGCGAGCGCCCGAAGGTACTGAACAGGCTCGATAACCCCCGACGGCTTCGCGTCCGGGACGCGCGGCTCCCCCGCACTGTTCAACGCCTGCGCCACGGGCTAGGGGGTAACCCCGTTCGAAGACGGTAGCAAGATGCGGGATTTTCGGCTGGGCCGCCGGCAGCCCGTCGCAGCACTCTCCTCGATCCCGCGACCGTACGATTGGGGTCGCTTCTGCAGCCTGAGTCCTATCTATGACGTTCGGCAGTCCGGCAAACAGGCTGCGTCAGACATCCGGCCGCGCCAGATTAGGGGTTCCGGAGGCTCCGGCCAAAGGCGGGGTGGCCGTATGACGCTCATAGTCCAGCCACACCTCTTCCTCGGAGGACCGTTCAAGCGAGCGCTCGCGCAAGGCCAGCGAGAGAAATGCGATCAAAATGAGCGGGGCTCCGATGGTGGGGCGAACCAGCACACCATTGCTCACGAGAGAGCTGGTAATGATCATTATCACCCACCCCTTACGCGTAGGTGGCAGCGCCGCAAGCGCAGCAGCAATCATGAGTAGAAACCCTATAAGACCGACCAATCCGAGCTCGATTGTCACCGTCATGAAGTCATTGTGTGAGTTCTTCTCGCCCCAGCGCCACGCCGACACGCCTCTCATCTTGTCCGTGCCGCTACCGCTGCCAAAGAGCAACTCGATCGGGCCTCGGCTGGAGATCACCTCGAGCCGCTCGGCGTAAATGAGGGTGCGGCCGCTCGAAAAGCGTCCGACATCGAACCTGCTATTGGACATGACGAGCAAGATCATTACTGCGGCCAGTAGCGCTGCGCCTATTCCTGCTACCAACAGCAGAATTGAACGCCGAGACAACCAGTAGAGGGCGTTGATTCCCGCGAAGATGGCCAACATGAGCCAAACTGTGCGAACTTGGTACTTGAACAGGACGTACGCGAGCAATCCCAGGATCAACAGAGTTATCCAACGCAGCCCAACCTTCGCCCTCCAGAGCACGAGAAGTGTCAGGAAGAAACAGGCGGTGGCATAGGCGCTCGGGTGTACGCCCCCCTCTCCGCCTGCGAAGATGGCGAGCCGCTGGATGCCCGCGAGAGTATAAGGCGTCCCCAAAAGAGCCAAGGCCACGGCCAACACGGCGGCGGCGGTCGCGGCAAGCCACAGAAGACCCGGTCCTCTCGGCCCAGGAGCAGGGATACGACGCATCGTCAGGATTCCAAGCAGCATCGGACTGGTGACATGGCCAATGAAACTGGAAAGGCTTGTACTCTCTGGATGAAGCGCCAGGGTGACGAAAGCGGCGCCGGAGAAGAGTATTAAGCCGAGGAGGTGAACGACGGTCGTCACGCGGCTATAAAGCAACGTTATGGCCACCAACCCGCCATAGCCGACAAGCGATAGCCCATCAATGATAAGGCGGAGCTTCGCAGGCTGAAGATTGAAGGTGGCCAGGTTGACTAACTGGATCGCCAATAGCAACATCGCGACCGACGCCACCAGGATTTCCATGCTGGAGCTGTCATCGTACGCTGCGGTCGGTGAGATGGCGGTCACAGGCTTCGGCTCCCGAGGCGCCTAGACGGCGCAATGACCATAAATGGTATAATGGTTCCAGCCGGGGCAGATAGGAAAAATTGTGAAAATGAACCGGCGCACAGCCTTGCTCGCCGCCTTCGGTCCTGCCTTGGTCCTGACCGTGGTTCTCGCGTTTTCGGTGTATGGCCGGCTGATGCACTACGAGCCCGGCGACGCGGTCGCCGTAGACTTCGCCGCGGGGCCGTCGGCAGCGCGGAGCGAACTCGGATTGCTGCTTGGCCACGGTGACTTCTATCTACAGCGGTGCTGCGCCAATTCCTTCGCGTACCCGCCGAACGGGGGCCAGAACGTAGCGCTTTTTCGCGTCCAGCCAACAGATCCTCTAGTGAAACACAACCACAGGGCCGAGGCGCGCCTGCTTTCCAACCGCTTGGGCCGTGAGGCTGTCTACCATGTCGTCCTCGCTACTCCCCCTTCATGGACACCTTCTCCCCAGAGAGTCATCGTGGCCCAGTGGCACGGGACAGACGACTTCTTCCTGCTTGAGCGGGGGCGCTTCCCGCCTCTCGAACTCGCCATCGAAGGCGACCGCTGGGTGCTGTTCAAGGCATGGGACGCACGCTTGCTGTCTCACGATGTGGGTGGGGAAAATACGCAAGGCCGGAAGGTGATCGGTTGGGTTCCATTCACTCCCGGCAAGGAGGTCGACTGGCGCTTCGACGTGCGCTGGTCAACGGGTCCCGACGGCTATGTGCGTGCCTACAAGGACGACCGCCTGGTCGTGGACGACAAGGGGCCGAACGCCTTCAACGACTTCATCGGCCCGTACATGAAGTTCGGCGTTTACGCCCCACAGTGGAAGGAGCATCCTGATTTCAAGATCGGTGAACGCTACGCCTACTTCCGCTCGGCCTCGATGGCGCAACGCTGATAACAGCCGCCTGAACCGCCTTCGCCCGCGGCGGCGCGCCGTCTGCGGGACTTATGCACCGGCCAAAGGGGTCTGCCCCGTGGGCAAGGGAATGCCGGGCGCGGACTAATCCGCCTCCGCTGAGCGGCCCCTAACATAAGTCGTCCATACTGCCTCGCGCGGCCAATCGCCTCGCGGGAACAGCGTTGTTAAGGTAAAATTGACCGCTCCTCTACACCGCGACTTAAGAGTTGGGTCATTACCTTCGCACCTGGATAGAGCTACGTTCTGATTGTTTCGTTCCCTAGGTAAACAGGAAATGAACTCTCGATACGTGGTCTGACTTGTCCACCAAATTCGACAGCCAGGGGGCGTCATTGATGAGTAACCAGACCCTTAGGCGCCGGGATATTACGGCGCTGGCGCTAGGCGCCATCGGCACGGGCGTGGCCGGCAAGGCGTTCGCCGCAAAGCCCGCGGCTCGCATCAAGCTTGGATCGGGGTCGGATACGACGACCACGACCACGAACACGACCACTACGACCTCGACAGATACTTCAACCTACTGTGGGCTGAGCCTCGACAGTTACAATCACGACTCGTTTGCGGGGCAGACGTGGAACGTCAATCGCGACACTTCCAAGTCGTACGCGATCCAGCAGGTCGTCGGGACCACGCCTCCTCGCCACCGTTTCGAGGTCCGGAATGGAGACTTCTGGGTCAACGACAGCAACGTCCGCAACCGTGCCGAGTTTCAGTGCTTGACCCGATACGAGCCCGGCCGCGATGTCTGGTTTTCCTATGCTATCCGCATCCGAAAAGGCACGCCTGTCACCAAATGGAACGTGATCGGCCAGTTCCACGCCACGCCTGACAGCTCCGACGGTAACGCCTCGCCGCCGTTTGCGATCGAACTCAATCCGGACTCAGCAGGCGGCGAGGCCATGCGGTTTGTCCGCCGTTTCGACCCGCAACCGACCACCTCGGTCTCTCCTCAGCCGATTGTTATGCACAAGCGGGCCTTTGCGCGCGATCACTGGTATCACATTGTCGGCCGCGTGGTATTCGGCTGGCGGGACGATGCGGCGGTGGACCTATGGATGGACGGTGCGAAGATCATTAGCCTGGCCAACACCAACGTCGGGTATAATGACCTCAAGGGCCCGTACTGGAAGTTCGGAGTCTACCGCGCGGCCACGGCCGAGACCCTCATCGTGGATTATGCCAACATGGAAATCGGCGTGACCTCGCTCCTGAGCCGCGTCGGCAGTCCGCTGCCGATCCTCTAGACGTTAGGCCTCAGGCCGCCGACCTGCTTCACGGTCGGCGGCTCATTCTGACGTTTTGGTCGCAAGCCCGCCATGGCTTTGCTAGAGGTGGGCCGGATGAGCATCCAAGTCGCCTACGTCTCGGGGTTTGGCCGCAGCGGCAGCACCATTGTCGAGGGGCTGCTGCAGAGCCGCTATGCGGCCAGTGGTCTTGGCGAAGTCTTCTTCCTCTGGGAACGCGGCGTACTGCGCAACGAGCTCTGTGGATGCGGGCTGCGGTTTCGCCAGTGCCCCTTCTGGAGCGATGTCCTCAAGGACGGGTTCGGCCGGCTGACCGAATTCGACGCGGCGATCTACGACCTGGAGTTCAAGAAGGCTCGCGGCCGGCGTCCGAAGATGGCCTCGCTGGCGCGGGTCGAGCCCCCCACGGAGCTGTTCAGCGACGTCGCCGGCGCTCTTTACGGCGCCATATCGCGGCGTCTGGACGGCGAGGTGCTGATCGACTCCAGCAAGTACCCGCTCTACGGCGCATGGCTGACCCAGACGCCGGGCATTGACGTTTCGGTGCTCCACCTCTTCCGGGACCCCCGCGCCGTGGCGCATAGCTGGAGCCAACTGAAGCGTAGGCCGGAGTCCGTTGGCGACGAGGAGTACATGTCGACCTCGAGGAGCGCCCTCACCTCCGTCTGGCGGTGGAAGTGGTTCAATCATTGGTCGGACGAACTTCGAGAGTCCTTCGACCTGCCTGGCGCGCTCGTCTCCTACGAGGCGTTCTGCGACGATCCCGAGACCCACCTTCGGGCGATCGCCGCCGCCCTGAGCCTAAAACCTCGCACGACGCCGAAGGGTGAGTGGCATAGCGTGTCCGGGAATCCCATGCGGTTCTCATCAGACAAGCTCGAAGTCCGCAAGGACGAGAAGTGGCGCGAGGATATGGCGCCCGGCTCGCAAGCGGTGACCCGAATGCTGTGCGGCTCCCAGCACCGCAAGCTGCGGCGTGGCGCGGCGGCGTTTCTGCAAACTGCCTCGGCCTAGGCTCCGGACCGGCGAAACAGCCCGAGGATTGAAGGGTCGTAGGCGGTGTGACGCCGCGCTACCAACCAAAGGCGGACTGTCGTCGCCGTCAGGCCGCCGCTGGCGGCGATAGCGGTGCCAACCGAACCAAACGCGTAGGTCAGGCCCGCCATGACGGCGATAGTTGCGATGCTGGTCGTCACCAGGATCTCGGCGTTCTTGCGCTCGAGCCCCGTCATCATCAGCACCACGCCGACGCATCCGGTAGCGGCGTTCATCATCTGGCCAATCGCCAGGATGATCAGTTCGACATGAGCCCCGGCATACCTCTTTCCGAACAGCCCGAGTATCTGGTCCGGAAAAGTGACGCATCCCAGAAAACCAACAAACGACGGCAGGAACACGATCAGCGAAGCCAGCTTGAGCGTGCGGGTCAGCTGCGCGTGAGAGCCCGAATGGTGGAGCTTGGCCACTTCCGGACCCAGGATAAGGTTGGTCGAAATGAGGACGAAGCTGATCAGCCCTGCCACACGGGTGGCGGCGAAGTAGAGACCGACCTGATGCGGCGGCAGGAACAGGCCGGCGATCACGACATCCAGTGTTCGAAAGCCTGAACTGGCGACCTGGGTGATCCAGGTGCTGGTGGATATACGTCTCAGCTCATGCAGCCGGTAAACAGGGGTCGCCGCCCACACCGCCTTGGGCGCCGCGCGTCGGAGCGCCCAGGCCTGGGCGATGGCGAACGCTGTCAGGCTCACGGCCGCCAGCGCGAGAAATACGATGAGCTGCATTGTCTGCGGCAGGGAAGTCGCCGCCCACCAGGCCAGCGGGATGATCAGCAGGCGCCATAGGATATCCTTTGGCGCCAACGCCGCGAACACACGGCCATATGATCGCGCCGCGGCGGCCTGAACGTCCGTGACGGTGAAAGCGGGGAGCAGCGCCGCCCCAGCCACATAGACCAGCCATTCCGGAAGCCTATGCGCGAGGTGGAGCCCTATCGCCCCTGCCGCGATCAACAGCGCCACGCCCGTCGATACGGCGAGGACGGCGGCATGAGTGGCGCGGATCGCCCCGTGCGCCAGGGCGGCTTTCTCACCTTCGGGATGATCGCCGCCGAACTCTGCAAGCAGGCGAATAAGGGCGTTCGGCGCGCCCAACCCGCAGACGACGGATAGGAATGTGATGAGGCTGATGACTGAGCCGTAATGGCCAAAATCTTCAGCCGAAAACCATCGGGCCAGAAGCGCCGCGCCGCCAAAGCTGATCAGCGCCCACAGCACGCGCAATCCCAGCGCGTAACCGGCTCGCCCGGCAAAACGCGCCAGGAGCCGGCGATGGGACGATTCACCATTCACCGCCTGAGAGCTCCGGGGTCTGGAAATGCTATGGCCTTGGTCCGGCGCCGCGTGGGCAACTGGTCACAGGCAACGGCTTTGTTGTCCATCACCGGGCAGCCGAAAGTCGTACCGGCGGCTCATCAGGATGGTCGAAGACGCTTGGTGACTCATCGGCCTGCTGCAACCGCGCGATCCACTGTCGTGTGTAGGCGCTGAGATTATTCTTTCCGAGGGCCTTGGGGTCCACTTCGGCGAACTTCGGCCCCGGCCGTCCGCGGCGGGCTTTTGTGCGGCGGGCGCGGACGAAGACCTCGCCGAACTCACCCATCAGATGATCGACCTCACCCAGCTGCACCGAAACGCCGACGGTGTCGACGATCTGCCTGGGGTCGGTCTTGCGGAGAGATTGAAAGGCTAGGCGGGTCGAGAAGTTCAGCTTGGCCGAGTCGATCAGGGGGCGGGCCGATGGGGGCGCGCTCTCTCGGAGTATGTCGGCGGCGAGTATCCGGGAGCGCCACATGCGGTTGGTGTCGGCGGACATCGCGCCGGGCACCTTGCGGTAGCCGATCAGATACTCCGGCACGTGCGCGACCTCGTGGTCGAGCGCCAGCAGCATCTGCAGCAGCCAGTCCTCGCACCCCTGCAGACCGAGGTCCCGCAGGGTGACGTCGTAGCCGCCCATCGCCAGGGCGGCGTCCCGGCGGAAAGTCATGCCGCTGCCGTTGCCGACCATGTTGAAGAACAGCTGGCGAAAGAAGACGCGCCTCTCGAAGGCGAAGAACGGGTGGCTGTCGATCACCCGCCCGTCGCCGTTCATGATCCGGAACGGGGAATACGCGAAGGCGGCGGCGGGGTTACGCTCCAGCGCCTCTACGTGCTTTTCCACCTTGGTGGGATGCCACAGGTCGTCGGAGTCGATGGGGGCTATGTAGGGGGCCGTCGCATGAGCCATGCCGGTGTTGCGAGCGGCCGCGACTCCCGCGTTGGCCTGACGGATCAGCCGGAGCCTCGGCTCCTCACGTTGGTAACGCTCAACAAGTTCGGCGGTGTTGTCGCGCGAACCGTCGTCGACGACGAGGATTTCCATGTCCTCGTAGGTCTGGGCGCTGACCGAGCGGAGCGTCTCTATGATGGTTCCGCCGGCGTTGTAGGCGGGAACCACCACCGCCACAGAGGGCCGTCCGCCGGTCACCGCCCTGCCCCGCAGCGCTCATACGCCGCGATCAGCGTGGGGATCTGATGCTCCCACGAAAGCGCCTCGCGAACCCGCTTGCGGCCGAACTCACCGCGGCGGCGGCGGTCTTGCTCGTCGGCGAGCAGGGCCAGGACCTTGTCGGCGAAATCGGCGGCGTCGTTGGCGGCGGCGTAGAGGGAGGCCTCCTCAGCGGAGTAGCGGCCTTCCTTGACCTCGAACTGCACGATGGGCTTGGCGAAGGCCATGTACTCCAGGATCTTGTTCATGGTCGACAGGTCGTTCATCGGGTTGACCCGGTCGGGGTTCACACAGACGTCGGACGTCGAGAGAACAGCGAACAGCGTCTCATCCGGCGCCCGGCCGGTGAAGGTCACGTACTCGGCAAGGCCGAGTTCCTCGGACAGGGCTTGCAGGAAAGCCAGGCTCGGACCGCCGCCCACGAGGCAAAACTGGATGTCACGGCGGCCGCGCTCATGCACGATGATGCGCACGGCTTCGAGGAGCAGGTCGATGCCCTCCTGCTGGCCCATGACCCCGACATAGCCGACCAGGTATTGGCGGCCGTTCTTCAGGGCCGGCCGCGGCTCCTGACAACGCAGCCGTTCGAGGTTGGGGCCGGAGCGGACGACGAAGACGTCGTCAGGTGTCTTGCCCCCTCGCCCGAGCGCCACGGCCCGGTAGCTGTCGTTGGTGGAGATCACCACCCTGGCGCTCGCGAACGAGATCTTCTCCAGGCGGCACAGCAGCTTCCAGAAGAAGCCGCGCTTGCCGTACTTGGCCTCGTAGAGCTCCGGGTTGATGTCGTGGTGGTCGAAGATGAAGCGCACCCCGAACAGCTTGAACTGCCAGGCGATCAGGAAGATCAGGTCGGGCGGATTGCACCCCTGCAGGGTATCGAAGCCGCGCCGGAAAAAGATCGACCAAGCGAGGAGCGTTTCCCAGAACAGGGCGCTGGCGTACTCGATGAGATAACCAACGGCGCCGTCACCCTCGGGCGGCAGCGGGTGGCGGTGGATGTGGACGCCGTCGAGGAACTGATAGCTCTCCTCGTAGCCCTTGTTCTTCGGGCAGATGACGCTGACCACCGCGCCGGCCCTGGCCAGCGTCGTGGCCTCCTGCCAGACTCGGCGGTCGAAGGGCACCGGCAGGTTTTCCACCACGATCAGGACCTTGCGGCCCTTCAGCGGCTCGCCGGTCAGCGGGTTCTCCACTGACGAACTGACCACGGCCAAAGGCATGCCGGAGTCGGCCATTACGCCGAAACTCCCGCCGCCCCGTCCAGCATCCGAAGGTCGATCGACCGCGCCGCCTTCAGCTGCAACCCGTCGCTGCCGCCCTTGGCGTAGATAACGAGGTCATAGGCGCCCTGCTCGGCTGCGTCGCTGGAGACCAGGAGCTGGGCGAGATTGGGAAGGTGAGCGTAGGCGTAGCCCAGGTTCTGGCCGACCAGCTTGGCGGGATCGATGTCAGGGTCATAGACCGACAGCTCATAGCCGGAGCGGAACAGCTTGCCCGCCAGGTCGACGTTGGGGCTCTCGCGCAGGTCGTCGCTGGCGGCCTTGAACGACAGGCCGGCGAGCAGCACCTTGGCGCCCGGCTTCAGGTTCTGGGTGCAGTATTCGTAGACGAAGCGTTTGTGCGCCTCATTGGATCGGATCAGCGAGTCCACCAGCACGGCGTTAGCGCCGGCGTCGCCCGCCAGATGCTGCAGGGCGCGCACATCCTTTGGGAGACAGGAGCCGCCGAATGCGCCACCGGGCTTCAGATAGTATGGCGAGACGTTTAGCTTCGTGTCCGAGATGAACATGTCGTACATCTGCTGCACGTCGATACCGAGCTGCTTGCAGATACGGCCCATTTCGTTGGCGAACACCACCTTGGTGGCGTGCCAGGTGTTGTCGACGAACTTGGTCAGCTCGGCTTCCTTGTAGCCCGTGTAGAACACCGGCGCGTCGATGCCGGCGTTGAGCTGTTCCATGTTGGCGGACGGCCGGCGGTCGGCGGTGCCGATAACGATCTTCGGCGGATTGAAGAAGTCGCGGACGCCCGACGCCTCGCGCAGGAACTCGGGATTGTAGACGATCTCGACCGCCCGCAGGCCTTCCTCGCCGAGCACGGACCGGAAGATCGGGATGATGAGTTCTTCCGTGGCGCCCGGACGCATGGTCGAGCGGTAGACCACGGTCAGCGGCCTGGCGCGCTTGGGGTCCACTGCCGAGGCGATCTGGCGGGAGACCTCGGCGATATTGGTCATGTTGTGCGAGCCGTCGGGCGCGCTCGGCGTACCGACGCAGACCAGCGCCACATCGGCCTCGGCCACGGCTGCGCCCGGGTTCTGGGCGGCCTTCAGCACGCCCTTTGCGAGCCCGTCAGCGAACAGCTCTTCCAGCCCCGGCTCGCTGATCGGCGAGACACCTTGGTTGACCAGCCGCACCTTGTCCTCGGCGGGGTCCACGCCAAGCACGGTATGGCCCGCCTTGGTCAGGCAGCCCGCGGCTGTCAGCCCGACATAGCCAAGCCCGTAGATCAGAACGTACACGGAAGCCCCCCTCGTCGCGGGATGTGGGTGAAGCGGGGGTCTTCACATGAAGCGCGGACACGGCACGCCGAAAACGGGGTGCGGCTAGCCGACATAGTACTTTTCGTAGGCGTCGGCATAGTAGGCCGCATCGCCGTAGCCCTGCCGCTTCTGCTGGCTCATATCGACCTGCGATAGCATGATGCCGGCGATCTTGGACTCCGACCCGCGCAGCAGCCGGATGGCGTGCTCCACCGCCTTTTGCGGCGTGCGGCGCCAACGGGCCAGTAGCACGATGGCGTCGACCTGGGCGACCAGGGTGCGGGTCTCGGCGAGCGCCAGAACCGGCGCGGTGTCCAGAACGACGAGGTCGAAACGCTCGCTCAGGTCATCGAGCAACTGCTTCATGGCCGCGGAGCCGAAGACGTCCTCGGTGGTGATCTTCTCCGGCGTCAGCGGCAGGATGGCGACGCCGGTGGGGGAGTCATAGACCAGCGCCGACTCCAGCGTGGCGTTGCCGGCGAGCACGTCGAGCAGACCGATCTGCGGCTTGATGCCGAGCGAGGTGCTGAGGCGGCGGCGGCGCAGGTCGCAGTCGATGACCGCCACCTTGTCGCCGGCCTGGGCCGCGCTCTTGGCCAGGCACACCGAGGCGATGGTCTTGCCTTCGCCGGGCAGCGCCGAGGTGATCGCCACCACCTTCGGCGGGCGGGGGCCGGAGCCCTGCAGCAAGGCCGTCCGCAGCGAGCGGAAGGACTCAGCGAACGCCGACATCGGCCGGCTGGTTATGTAGATGTGCGGCTGCTCGGTCGTCCCCATGGAGGTGAGGTCGGGGATCGATCCGAGGTGGGCAAAGCCCAGCCGGCGCTCGATATCCTCGCCGGTGCCGAAGCTGGTGTCGGCCAGCTCCGCGATGGCCACGGCCAGCAGGGCGGCGCCCGCGGCGGCGATCAGGCCGAGCGCGATGCGCAGCGGTATGTTGGGTGAGCTGGGAGAGGTGGGGACCGTTGCGCCCGACGCCAGCCTGGCGTCGCTCTGCTCGATACCGGCCTCGGTGCTCGTCTCCTTGTAGCGGTTCAGCATGCTCTCGTAGAGGGTGCGCACCGACTCCGCCTCGCGCTCCAGGTCGCGCAGATGCACGCCAGCCCGCGTGTTGCTGGCCAGGGTGCCGCGGGCGCCGCTCAGGCTGCCTTGGATCGAACCCGTGCGCTGGCGGCTGACGGCGGCCTGCGCCTCCAGTTCGGAGAGTACGCGTTTGGTTTCGGCGGCGATCTGCGCGTCGATGTCGTCGAGCTGCTTGTTGGCGGCGATCAGGTCCGGATACTTGGGACCGAAGCGGACACTGTAGTCGGCCGCCCTGGCGCTGATCTCCGCGCGCTTGCTGCGGAGCGAGCGGATCACCTCGGAGTCCAGCGCGCCGCCGCCGGCAGAGATCTGGCTGCGGGCGGCGTTGAGGCGGGCTTCCGCCTCGGCCTGCTGCGAACGCGCCGTCGCCATCTGCTGGTTGAAGGCGGAGATTTCCTGCTCGGTCAGGGTCTCGCCTGACGAACTCATCAGGTTGTTGGCGATCTTGTACTGCTCGACCGCCGTTTCAGCGCGCTGGAGGTCGCCCTGAAGCTGCTGCAGCTTGCCGCCGAGCCAAGTGTTGGCCTGACGCCGGGCGTCGAACTTGGTGTCGAGCTGTTGGGCTATGTACTGGTTGGCGAAGGCGTCGGCGATACGCGCCGCCTTGACGGGGTTCTCCGACTGGAAGGCGATGCTGATCACGTAGGTCAGGCCAACACGCTGCGCCTGCAGTTTTCCTTCGATGGCGCTAGCGATACTGGCGCGCCGTTCCTGCTCCTCAAGGCTCAAGGGCGCGCCCGGCGGGACCCGGTCGGCGGCCGCGGCGGCGGCGGGATCGCCGCCGAATTCGGGGTCGGCGTCCAGACGCAGCTTGTCCATGACCTGTTCGGCCAGCTGCTGCGACTTGATCACCTCGACTTCAGTGTCGACGGTGTTGGAGTCCCTTGGCAGCTCCTGCAGGACCGCTTCGCCGGTGGTGACCTGCGGCTGCCGCTGGTCAAGAACGACCAGCGCGGTCGCCTTGTACATGGGCGTCTCAACGAGCGTCGGCAGAACGACCGCCAGGAACACGGCGACGAACACGCCCGCGATCAGCTTCAAACGCCGCCGCAGGATGGCGAGCAGCTTATAGACGTCGAACAGCGAGCCCGGCGACTGCGGCTGAGGGCCGGCCAGAGCCAGGCGGTTGGAGCGCACAACGTCCGCGACGCCCCGTTCGCCGCTGTGCGGGACAATATTCATCGACATACCTAAGCCGCTGCAACGCCCGTGCCAGCGCGGCCTGTGAACGCTGTCATTCGGGCTAGGTTCCCGTACGCTTAGGCCTGCTCCAGGCCCGGAGCAAAGCGAATGTTGAGGCGGCAGGACGCCGCCCGTTGCCGTGAGAAGGGTGTGCTACACCTTTGTTAAGGAAGGTATTACGCTGGTCCCGGGCGCGCCGCCCAAGGCCGGCCGAGGCCACGTTCGTCCCGTTCATCATATGTAATGGCTTCGGTTGGATGATCACTGAGAGTACTTGCGCCGGGAGAGTGGCTATCTACCTTGTGAAATCCTTTTGTCCCAATTCGGGCGGCCCGCGGCCTGCCTGCTTGTGTGAGGGTCTGTAGTGCGGAGCGATCTTCCCGTCACGGTGATCATTCCCGCCTATAACGCCGCCACCTTCATCACCGAGACGCTCCGCTCGGTCAGCGCCCAGACCTATCGGAACCTCGATATCGTCGTGGTCGACGACGGTTCCACGGACGACACCGCCGAACTTGTCGAGCGCCACGGCCGCGAGGAGCCGAGGCTACGCCTGATCCGGCAGGCCAACGCCGGTGTCGCCACGGCGCGCAACGTCGGCATCGAGCAGTCCACGTCGCCGCTCATCGCGCCCATGGACTCAGACGACCTGTGGCATCCGACCCGGATCGAGAAGCATGTCGCCGCACTCGAGCAGAACCCGCAGTGCGGCTATGTCTATTCGCCGTTTCGTAGGGTGGACGAAGCCGGCCGGATTCTCAGTAGCCATCCGCTCTTCGGCTTCTCTGGCCGCGTGTTTTTCCGGCAGCTAATCTACAACATGATCGGCAACGGCAGCGGAATGACAATCCGGCGGGAAGCCGCTCTGGCCGTCGGCTGCTACGACACGAGGCTGGACAAAGCGCGCATTCAGGGCTGTGAGGACTGGCTGTTCCAGTCGATGCTGGCTCGGGACTATGAAGTGGCCCAGGTTCCCGAGTACCTTATAGGCTATCGCCGGTCCCCGGGCGCGATGTCCAACGACACCCACCGTATGTGGCGCTCGCAGATATTCGCGTGCGAACTCCTCATTCAAATGACATCGGCCGCCGCGCGGCCATTCATCGAGGCCGCCCAGTTACAGTTTTCGACGAAGCTGGCGTTGCTTGGCCTCAAGGACCGCAATCCGCTGCCGATCATAGGAACGGTAGTCGGCGCGGTGCGGCGGGGACAATCCGCCCGGCTCGCCCACGAGTTCGGCGAGGTGCTGGAGAGGCGCGCTCGCCGAAGGCCCAATCCGCCCACGCCCGGGCTACCATTCCTGGAGGTCGACACGATAGCAGCGCCGCCGCAGGTGTTTAGTCCGTTAGCCCTGAAAACGATGGAGTGGTTGCGCGAGGCCGACGAGACGCTGTCGCCGGGCGCAGACCTGCCACGCCCGGACCCCGGCAGCCAGACGCCTCCTTCTGTGTCGCCGACGCGGCGCTCGCCTGCGTTATCGCGATAGCTGACCAACGCCGTCTTGCCGTGGGTGTCCGACCTTCCGCATACGATCGCTTCGTCCCTTGGTTCGTTGTTCCTGCCTGTGAGAAGCAGGAGCAAAAGGGAGGTGTTTTGTTGCCCCAAGACCACATGGCGGCAAAAAGATAGGCGCCTGGGGCTGGAACGAACACCAACGTTAACCACAGCTTGCGCCCGTTGCCTGCGCTCAGTATGCCCCAAGGTACAGGCCTTCCCGACGTAACACCGAGCTTCACCCGTATGCATCCCTCGAATGTTAACGCCGGAACCAGTTTGGGTGGCAGGCCTTATCAACCGCGATCCGCTTCGAGGGACAGCCTGGCGGTGTCCGCTGACGTTTGGCATGCACCTTGCAGCGTGCCTTCACGACGGTCAGTGGCGCCGTTCATTTGGGGCAGGCGTAGCATGTTGGTTCAAGAGGTTGGCGCATCCGCGGAGCGGGAGCTTGTGCCCCATGCCCGCCCCGCGCTCAGCCGCCGCAAGCGGGCGTTGGATCTGACCGGAGGCCTCATCGCCCTGGTCGTGTTCCTGCCGCTGCTTCTGCTGATCGCCTTGATCGTACGGCTGGAGTCCCCCGGTCCGGCGCTGTTCCGGCAGCGGCGCGGCGGCCTCAACGGCCGCACCTTCACCATCTTCAAATTCCGGACCATGCGGGCGCTCGACGATGGCGACACCATCCTGCAGGCAACCAACGGCGACCCGCGCGTTACCCCGTTCGGAGCGCTGCTGCGCAAGACCAGCATGGACGAGTTGCCGCAGCTGCTGAACGTGCTGACGGGCGACATGTCGCTGGTCGGTCCGCGTCCGCACGCGCTGGCGCACGACAAGTTCTATGGCCAGCTGATCCCCAACTACCACCAGCGGCTGCGCACGCGGCCGGGCCTGACCGGGCTCGCCCAGGTCGCCGGCCTGCGGGGCGAAACCCGCGAGCTGAACCAGATGGCCGAGCGCGTTAGGTACGACCTGCGCTACATCGACGAGTGGTCATTCCTGCTGGATATGAAGCTGCTGGCCGGGACCCTTCAGGCCCTGCGCAGCAGCCGCGCCGTCTAGGACCCGATAACCTTTGCAGCGGCGAACACGATCGGCGCCCAGAGGCCGAGGGACAGCGCCACGGCGGCGGCGAGCATCCGCCGCGGCGACCAGGTTTGCTCATCAGACGCCTCGAAGAAGCCGGCGGCCGGCAGGCTCTGCCCGCCAAGATCCAACTCTTGCAATTGCGCTGACAAGGCCGTGGCTCCTCTGGTTGCGCAATGAGTAAATAGCTCGATTCGTAAACAGGGCTGTAACGCCAATGGTTAAGGCAGCGCTTGCCCTGCACAAGCCACGGGCAGGGCCGCCCTCCACAGGTCAGCACCTTGTTTTCACAGCTCAGTTACCCGTTTTGAGTAGGCGTTGAGCGAGCGACCGACAGCGTCGAATACTGAGCCAGCGCCTGCCGCGCGGTTAGAACCAGCGGAAGACGCCGATCATCGGGATGACGCCCTTGAGCTGACCCAGGAGCTTCTTGGAGCCCGATTGCTCAATGACCACGACGTCGTTGGGGAACACCTGCGGATCGTCCGCCGAGCCCTGGCGGATGGCGGTAAGGTCGAACACCGCCACGGCGCGCTTGTTGCCGACATTGCGGAACACGGCGACGCGCTTCTCGTCGGCCATTTCGCTGACGCCCCGCGCCATGGCCACGGCCTGCAGGAGAGTGGTGCGGCCGCTGACCGGGAAGACGCCGGGCTGCTGGACCGCGCCCTCGACGGTGATCCGCTGGCTGGGGGATTCCTTCACCGAGACGGCCACTTGCGGCGACAGCACATAGCCGTCCTGCAGCTTGGCGGCGATGTCGGCGGCGACGCCGTTGGCGGTCTTGCCGGTGGTGTTGAGGACGCCGACCAGCGGCAGGTTGATCTGGCCATTGGAATCGACGGTCACGGTGCGGTTGAGGTCGGCGATCTGGAAGACCGAGATCTCCAGCACATCCAGCGGCGCGATGAGGTTCTCCGGCGAAGCCGTGACGCGCGAGATGTCGGGCGGCGGCAGGCCGGCGCCGACGGCGACGCCGGGCGCGATGGACGAGGAGGACGCACAAGCCGCGAGCAGGAGCCCGGGAATGACGAGTGCCGAAAGAGCTTTGTTCATGGGCGGATTAAGCCTCGTTGATCGTGAGATACGAAACACGTTTCCCGTCTTTTAGCTGCCAAGGTTTAGCATAGGTGTAAGGCCAGATGGAGGCCTCGCCCCTCACCCGCCCCTCGCCTGCATGGCCGCGTTCTGGCCATGCCAGCGCCAGGCCGTGCGGATGATGTTGTCGATGTCCGAGTGCGCGGGGACCCAGCCCAGCACCTCGCGCGCCTTGTCGGCCGCCGCCACCAAGGCCGGAGGGTCGCCCTCGCGGCGCCCGACGACGATCCGCTGCAAGGGCCGGCCGCTGCACCGCTCCACCGCCGCGGCGATCTCGGCGACGGTGGTGCCGACGCCGGTGCCAAGGTTGAACACGTCCGAGGCGCCGCCGCTCTGCAGGTAGGCCAGGGCCTTCAGGTGGGCGTCGGCTAGGTCGGCGACATGGATGTAGTCGCGCACCGCCGTGCCGTCCCGGGTGTCAAAGTCGTCGCCGAAGATACGCAGGCTGGCGTCGCCGTTCATGGCTCCCGCGATGGCTAGCGGAATCAGGTGGGTCTCCGGCTCATGCCGCTCGCCGATCTCTCCGGAGGCGTCGGCCCCGGCGGCGTTGAAGTAGCGCAGCGACACGTAAGAGATGCCGTAGGCGGCCGAATAGTCGGCTAGTACCTGCTCAACCATCAGCTTTGAGCGGCCGTAAGGGTTGATCGGGTGCTGCGGGTGGCTCTCGTCGATCGGAACCTGGGTGGGCACGCCGTAGGTGGCGCAGGTCGAGGAGAACAGGATCTTGTCCGTGCCCGCCGCCCGCATGGCGTTCAGCAGGTTCAGCGTGCCGGTGACATTGTTGGCGTAGTAGATGGCCGGATCGGTCACCGACTCGCCGACGTAGGCAAAGGCCGCGAAGTGGGCGACGAGGTCGGGTCTGACCTGCTCCATCGCCGCTGTGATCGAAGCGGGGTCGAGCAGATCGCCGACGATCAGGTCACCCCAGCGCACGAACTCGCGCCAGCCACGGGACAGGTTGTCGAACACCACCACCCGCCAGCCGGCTTCGGCGAACGCGCGGCAGCAGTGGCTGCCGACATAGCCGGCGCCGCCTGTCACCAGGACTGTCTTGCTCATGCCGGTTCGGCGGCCGGCAGCCGGTCGGAGAGCATGTCGTCGAAGTAGGCGATGGTCCGCGTCAGGCCCTCGCGCAGTTGGACCTTGGGCTCCCAGCCGAGCGCGGCCTGCGCCTGGGTGATGTCGGGCTTGCGCTGTTTCGGATCATCGGCGGGCAGCGGCAGGTGGCTGATCTTGGAGGCGCTGCCGGTCAGTTCGATGACCTGCTGGGCCAGCTCCAGCATGCTGAACTCGCCGGGGTTGCCGAGGTTGATCGGGCCGGTCACCGACGGGCCGGTGTCCATCAGCCGAATGAAGCCGTCGACCAGGTCGTCGACGTAGCAGAATGAGCGCGTCTGCGAGCCGTCGCCGTAGATGGTGATCGGCTCGTCCTTCAGCGCCTGGACGATGAAGTTGGACACTACCCGGCCGTCCTTCGGATGCATGCGGGGGCCGTAGGTGTTGAAGATGCGCGCCACCTTGATCTGCAGCTGGTGCTGTCGCCAGTAGTCGAAGAACAGCGTCTCGGCGCAGCGCTTACCCTCGTCGTAGCAGGACCTCGGCCCGATCGGATTGACGTTGCCCCAATAGTCCTCCGTCTGCGGGTGGACGGCGGGGTCACCGTACACTTCCGAGGTCGAGGCCTGAAAGATCTTCACCCGCAGGCGCTTGGCCAGGCCCAGCATGTTGATGGCGCCGTGGACGGACGTCTTCGTCGTCTGCACCGGGTCGTACTGGTAGTGGATGGGCGAGGCCGGGCAGGCCAGATTGTAGATCTCGTCCACCTCGACCACGAGCGGGAAGCAGACATCGTGGCGGTAGAATTCGAACCGCGGATGGGTGTTGAGGTGGTCGATGTTGCGCTTGGAGCCCGTGTACATGTTGTCCACGCACAGGATCTCGTGGCCCTGCTCCAGCAGGCGGTCGATCAGGTGGGAGCCGAGGAAGCCGGCGCCGCCCGTGACCAGGATACGCTTTCGGCTGTCATATACGCGGGTCATCAGCCGCAAGTCCTTCGTGGTGGGGGGAAATAGCCATTACTTCGGCGACGCGGCTGCTCAACAACTTTAGATGGGGGTCACGTTGTTTTCCAGTGACATGCGGCCCCACCCACTCATTGTGAGCTAACTTAACCATTCAGCCCCTCTTCGGTCGCCTGAGTGATGCCTGATCGGTGAGGCGAACGGCTTGGCAGTATCTTGTTACGCTTCAAACTTTCCCTGCCGTCACATGGTTGCGCACAGGCGACGATCGCCACGTCCGGACCCCTCTTGCGTAGCGCCACGGCGTTAAGTCTCAAACAATACGGCTTGCGGCGCCCGCACCGGCCTTGTGATGATGGGCTCGCGGGGGCGTGAGTTCAGGAGAGACACGGATGCCCAACGCCATCGGTTACGCCACTAGCGATGCTTCTACCCCGCTGGGAACCTTCCACTTCGACCGCCGGGCGTTGCGGGCGGACGATGTGCGCATTGACATCCTCTACTGCGGCGTCTGCCACTCGGACCTGCACACCGCCCGCAACGACTGGGGCGGCACGGTCTATCCCTGCTGCCCTGGCCACGAGATCGTCGGCCGCGTGGCCGCTGTCGGGCCGGATGTCCGCAAGTTCAGGGAGGGCGACCTGGCTGCGGTCGGCTGCCTCGTCGACAGCTGCATGGAGTGCGACCAGTGCCGCAAGGGCGAGGAGCAGCTGTGCCGCAACCGCGCCACCGGCACCTATAACGGCCGGGACCGGGTCACGGGCGAGCTCACCTACGGCGGCTATTCCGACCACATCGTCGTGCGAGAAGCCTTCGTGCTGCGGGTGCCAGACGGGCTGGACCCGGAACGCGCCGCGCCGCTGCTGTGCGCCGGCATCACCACCTATTCGCCGCTCCGCAAGTGGAACGCCGGGCCGGGAACGCGTCTGGGCGTGGCGGGGCTGGGCGGCCTGGGCCACATGGCGGTGAAGCTGGGCGCGGCGCTGGGCTGCGATGTGACGGTGATCACCGGCTCGGAGTCCAAGCGTCAGGACGCGTTGAACCTCGGCGCTCACGAGGTGCTGCTGTCGTCCGACCGCGAGGCCATGAAGGCGCGGGGCCCCTCATTCGACCTGATCATCGACACCATCCCGGTGGCCCACAAGCTGCAGCCCTACCTGCCGCTGCTGGATATCGACGGCACGCTGGTGATCGTCGGGGCGATCGACCAGCTGCCGCCGTTCCACACTGGCCTGCTGCTCGGCGGCCGGCGGCGGGTCAGCGGCTCCCCGATCGGCGGCATCGCTGAAACGCAGGAGATGCTCGACTTCTGCGCCGAGCACGGCGTGCTGCCCGACTGCGAGACCATCGCCATGCGGGACATCAACCACGCCTATGAACGGATGGAGCGCTCGGACGTGAAGTACCGCTTCGTCATCGACATGGCCTCACTTGGCGACGTGCGCGCCGCCGCCTGAGCGCAGACCCGGTACGCGCGCGGCCACGGCGGCGGTCACCGCCTCGGCGGCGAGACCCGTCAGCGCCCCGACGGCCACGTCGCTCGGCCAGTGCGCCCCCTTGCTGATCCGGCTCCAGCCCAGCAGGGCGCAGGCGCCGTACGCGTAGGGCGCCGACCTCGGATAGAGCCGCCGCACCGACGCCGCCGCCGCCATCGAGCCAGCCATGTGCCCGGAGGGAAACGACTGCTCCGGCTTTTCGTCCGCGCCGCCGAGCTCGCTCTCGTAGCGGCCTTCATCCATCAGCACGTGAGGGCGGGTGCGTTTGACGACGCGCTTGAGGCCGCTCTTCATCAGGTCGGCCGCGCCCACCGCCAGCCCCATCCGCAGTCCAGCCCGCGCTAGGGTCGGCCGCCGCGTCAGCAGCCCGGCCGCCAGCATGACGACGGCCAGCCCGTAGAGCGGCTCCTGGTCACCGAGCTTGCCGGCCTTCGCCACGGCCTTGACCACCGGCCGGTCGCGGCCTGCCGCCAGCTTGCGCCCGATCTCGACGTCGGCGCGCTCCAGCGGCCCGGCTTCGGCTACATCGGCCTCGGTCATCGGTACTCCAAAAACAAACCCCTCGGGCTGGAAGACCCGAGGGGTTGAACACGGGATTGCGGCTCTTCGGTTAGACCCGGCGGCGACCGGTGATAGCGTGGTAGATGAACAGCACTACCACGGCGCCGATGACGGCGACGAGCAGGCTGTAGAGGTTCAGGCCGTCCACGCCGGAATGGCCGAACTGGTTGAACAGAAAGCCGCCGACCACGGCGCCGATGATCCCGAGCACGAGATCAAGGACGAGGTTGCCGCCGGTGCGGTTGACCACCTTGCTGGCGATGAAGCCGGCAATCAGGCCAAGAACGATCCAGGCAAGAATGGACATGCAGTCCTCCACATTTTCCGGACGGCCGTAGCGGCCGCGTCCCTAAGTAAGACCCGTGGAGGCCCGGAGTTCCCGCTCAGCGGCGATCGCGGCGGCGGCTTCCCTGGACGCGCTGTAGGAGGCGCTCGGCGGGCTCGCGGCCGTAGGCGATGGCGGCGCCGAGGATGGCTCCGATCAGGAAGTAGAGGCTCATAGGTGGCTCCGGACTGGTCGAAATCGTGCTGCACCGCACCATCCGATAAGGCCAGAGCGACTCGTTTCGGGCAAACCCGAAAGCGCGGGTGCGCCGATTGGAAGCAGGGCTGCGCCTCCCCCTAACCGGGTGGGGGTGGTCAGTAGGGGAAGAAGAAGAAGTCCGTCGCCACCAGGGCGTCGCGGTCGACGCCCAGCAGCGTCAGGCTGGTGTCGGCGTCGAAGGTGATCACCACGTCGTCCCCGACCTGCACCGCGGCGCCCATCACCTCCTCGAAGGTGTCGAACGCCTGGCCGAACTCCACGTAGATCCAGTCGTCGGACCCGGTCCCGGCCTGGAAGTCGGTGATGGTGTCCTGGCCATAGCCGTAGGTATAGAAATACACGTCGTCGCCGGCCCCGCCGGTCAGCGTGTCGGCCCCGCCGTAGCCGTAGATGTAGTCGCCGCCGCCGCCGCCATCGATGGCGTTGTCGCCCTCGTTTCCGGACAGCGAGTCGCCGTGCTCGCTGCCGCGCAGGTTCTCAAAGCCCGTGAACTGGTCGTAGTAGCCGTCATTGCTGTAGCTGGAGCTATTCTGGAGCGAGACCCAGACTGTGGCGTCGGTCGACGTAAAGCTCAGAGTGTCGATCCCCGCGCCGCCGTCCATGATGTCGGCGCCGTCGCCGCCGTCGATGGTGTCGTTGCCGCCGCGGCCGTTGATGACGTCGTCGCCGGCGCCGCCGATCAGCTGGTTGGCGGTCTTGTCGCCGTTGAGGTGGTCGGCGAAGGCGCTGCCCAGCAGGCCTTCGAAGCCGCTGAACACATCGCCGTTGGCGTCCGCGCCCGTGCCGGCGCCGGAGGCGAGGTCGACGCTCACCGCGCCGGCCGAGCTTGCATAGCTGAGCAGGTCCAGGCCCTTGCCGCCGGTCAGCCGGTCGGCCCCGGCGCCGCCTTCGATAGTGTCGTTCCCCGCCCGGCCGTCGATGCGGTCGGCGCCGGCGTCGCCGAACAGCCAGTTGGCTGCGTCGTTGCCGGTCAGGATGTCGTCGCCATTGCCGCCCGCCGCGTCGGCGAAGTCGCTGATGATGTCGCCGGTCGCGTCGCCGCCGCGGACGTGCTGGGTGTGGAGATCGACCTTCACCGCTCCGGCCGAGCCCGCGTAGCTGACGCCGTCGTCGCCGTTGCCGACCAGCACGTCCGCCCCCGTGCCGCCGGTCAGCCAGTCGTGGCCGCCGCCGCCGACCAGGCGGTCCGCGCCCGCGCCGCCGACGAGCCGGTTGTCGTTCGCGTCGCCGACGAGGACGTCGTTGAGGGCCGTGCCGAGGATGTTCTCAATGCTCTGGAAGGTGTCGCCGAGCGCTTCGCCCCGCGTGCCGGCGCCGGTGGCCAGGTTGACCGAGACGCCGGACGTGGCCCCGGCATAGTTCGCCCAGTCGCTGCCCTCGCCGCCTTGCAGCACATCGCCTCCGGCGCCGCCGATGAGGGTGTCGTCGCCGAGACCGCCCTGCAGGGTGTCCGCGCCGCCCAGGCCCCGCAGCGTGTCACGGCCTCCGGCGCCGGTCATGAGGTTGGCGAGGCCGTTGCCGGTCCCCTCGAAATCGGCGTTGCCGATCAGCAGCATGTTCTCGACGTTCGCGCCGAGCGTATAGGCCGGGATGCTGCTGACCCGGACGATGTCGACGCCCTGCCCGGCCAGTTCGACGATCTGGTCGTCCAGCGAATAGGCCTCGTAGGTATCGTCGCCGGTCCCGCCTTCAAGCCGGTCCGCGCCCGGCCCGCCGTCGAGCCAGTCGTTGCCCGCACCGCCGATCAGCGTGTCATTGCCGCCCGATCCATTCAGGAGGTCGTCGCCGCCCAGGCCCCTCAGCACGTTGGCGGAGTCGTTGCCGTCCAGCCGGTTAGCGCCGGCGTTGCCGGTGGCGTCCAGTTCGCCGTAGCCGACGATGGACAGCTGCTCGACCTCGTTCGGCAGGGTGTAGGTGGTCCAGGCGAACACCAGGTCCAGCCCGCCGCCGGCCTCCTCGACGATGGCGTCCCCTGCGGAGGCCACGACATAGAGGTCGTTGTCCGCACCGCCGGTCATCAGATCGTTCCCGGCCCCGCCGTCGAGATAGTCGGCCCCCGCCCCGCCGTTCAGGATGTCGGCGCCAGCGCCGGCGTCGAGGTAGTCGTTGCCGCCTAGGCCGGAGAGGACGTCATCGCCCGATCCGCTAATGATGATGTCCGTGTCGGCGCCGCCGAGCATGGTCTTGTCGCCGGTGGCGTAGGCCGCCTCCAGCACGTTCCATTGCTGGTAAAGCGCGGCGCCGCTGAAGGTGTTGTAGGCGGTAAAGTCGATGCGGCTCTCGACGACGTCCTCGCCGGTTTGAAGGCCGATGCTCAGATTGGCGTAGCCCGACTCCCCCGAGTAGCCGCTGTTGCCCCAGGTGAAGCCGCCGTAATACAGGGTCCAGTAGGTGTCGCCGAAATACTCGCCCGTCTCGGGGTCCACATAGGCGTCGATCGTGTAGTCGACGTTGAAGCTGAAGGTCGCGTTTTCACGATCGATTCCAATGCTGTAGCTCGTATAGGACACCGCGCCTCTCCCGTTGGCTCCATGGTCACTGACGCTTGCACTGGCGCGGCGGACAGGGCCCTTGGCTTACGCGCCCGCACGTTAACTATTACAATGACCTAGAGCCCGCTCCTTGGCCAGTGCTTCGGTTCGGGGGCGAAAAAGAAGAGGCGGCGGGCTGGGGAGCCTGCCGCCTCAGTTGATCCGGTTCAGAGGGGACTGAAAGCCGGGGTCGTTACCAGCCCTTGGTGATGCGCGCCCCGAACAGGCGCGGCTCGTTGAGGAAGACGTTGGTGGTCAGCGCGGTGTCGTCGCTGTTGAGGAAGGCGCCGGTGATCTGGTCGTCATCAAGGACGTTCTTCACGTAACCCATCACCTGCCAGCCGTCTCCGCCAGTCAGGATGACCGCCAGGTTCAGGTTGGTCCGGTGACGCAGCTTGTCATACGGCTCGTCGTTGAAGATCCGCGCGTAGGAATTGCCGGCCCAGTAACCGTCGGCCCTGAACGTCGCGATCCAGTCGTTGCGCAGCGGCATCGAGTATTGGGCGCCGAGCGACAGCGTGAACTCCGGCGCGTTCGGCAGCTTGTTGCCGCTGAGGTCCTTGGCGAAGCCCTCGCCGTTGTTGGGGGCGGTGGACGGATCAAAGCCGATCGCATCAAGAACCTGCAAGGTGCGGTACCCGAAGCCGAACAGCTGCGCCAACTCGAAACCTGGGGCATCCTGGTTGTAAGCCGAGGCGCAGGCTACAGATATGCCGTCCAGTGCGGCGTAGTCGAAGGGTACCTGATCCAAAACTTCACGTACGACCCATACTGGAAGAATGCAGTTCGACGTGTCGGTCAGGAACGGTTTCACAACCATCCACTCGTCATTTCCGGCTGTCCGATCCATCAGGTCGATTGCCGATTGCGCCTTCCCGACTGAGGTGTCCTGCAGCCCCGCAGCAAAGTTGAACCGCAGAGCTTCAGATGCCTGCCAGTGACCTTCCAGTTCAATGCCCGCCACCTCGGCATCGAAGTTCAGGTTGATCGAGGTGCGATCGACAATCTGGGATATCTGATAACCTTTATAGTCATAGTAGAAGGCGCTCGCATTCACGGTCAGATTGCCGTTCATCAGCTGGTTCTTCGCACCCAGTTCAAAGGCGTCGACGAACTCAGGCTCGAAGGTCTCAGGATGCGCGATTGTCGATTGCGGGCCCAGGACGTTGGCGGCCGGCCCCGGCGGGTTGGCGCCGCCCGCCTTATACCCGCGGGCGTAGGAGCCGTAGATCAACGTCTCGTCGGTGAAGGCGAGCTTCGGCGACCAGTCGACGACAAAACGCCCGGTCGTCTCCTTCCACTCCTGCCGGAGAACTCCCGACTCCGGATGCCCGCCGCCAATCAGGAACACCTGACTCGGCACGACAGTCGATTGCTTGCGGTCGTTCGTCCAGCGCAGACCCGCTGTCAGCTTCAGCTCCGGGGTAACTTGATAGTATAATTCGCCGAAGGCGGCGTATGACCTGAGGGTATAGGGGTTCTTGCTGCGGAAGTAATTGTGACCCTGGCCATCGAGGCCGCCGATGGGATTGGGATCGATATAGGTGCCCACGCCCCAGCCTAACTGGCAGCCAAAATTCGATGGCCATTCATAGAAACCGACACCGGTGTCGGTGAGGAAGGGTACGGGCTGGATGATATCGTAGCCAGTGAAGGTGGAGCAGCGGTCATACTCACCTGGCCCCGAACCATTAAATGCCTGCTCCATGGCCGTGATCAGATTGAAGAAGACGTAGTAGTCCTCCATTGTCCGGTAGCGCATGTAGTTCGCCCCGATGCTGAAGTTCAGCGGCCCTTCGAATTCCGAGGCAAGCCTGAATTCCTGAGAAAACTGCTTGCCCCACGCTTTCGAGAGATCTCCGCCGACCATCGAGGTCGAGCAACCAAGTTGCGGGTCGCAGTACACCCCTCCAGCGCTGACGGGACTTGGTCTACCCTCATACCCCTGCAACCCTTGGGAAAACAGGCCAGGCGCGGTGTTGAACCTGTTGAAATCTTGAGTAGAGGATATCTCGTCGTCGCTATACCCGGTCTGTGAGGTCAGCGTCAGATTCTCGGTGACGTCGACATCAATGTTTAGTTCATAGGTATTATTCCTTGCGCGGTAAGTTGGATCGAGCGCCGATTGGAATACCCTCAGATCTCTTGACTGCGTCGTGCTCGCGTAAGGGTCCACCTGGTTGAGAAGGTGGAGGAAATGCCCCTCATCGTCATAGCCTGTCGCGAACAGAAACTGACCGGCGGCGACGAAGGGGATCGCCTGACCGTTAGGCGTCTGAAAAGCCTCATCCGCGTAGAGCGAGGTGGGAACGCAGCCCTGGGTCAACCAAGCGCGCGCGGCGCGGCCGTTAAACCCGGGCGGCTCTGTCATGGCTTGAAAAGGTGAGTTTGGAATATCGTCCAGCACCAGACCGCCGACCAGGTCCGGCGCATCATGCTTTTTGCACAGCTGCTTGGCGGAGCGGATGCGGTCGTCGTCTTCCTCGAAGTGTTCCCAGATCAGGTTCACCTGCACCCGCTCATGCGGGTCGTAGCGTAGCGAAACGCGCGTGGACCACAGGTCACGGCCGTCGGTCGGCCGGTTGGTGGTTTCATTGTAGGAATAGCCGTCGCGCTTGGTCCACTCGCCGGCGACACGCAGGGCGAGCTTGTCCTCTATCAGCGGGATGTTGACCATGCCCTCAAGGCGGCGGTTGTCGTAGTTACCGAGGTCGCCCGACGCCTTGGCCTCGAAGCGGTAGACCGGCGGCGCCGAGCGCAGGTTGACCACGCCTGCCGTGGCGTTGCGGCCAAACAGCGTGCCTTGCGGGCCGCGCAGCACCTCGACGGACGCGACGTCGTAGAATTCCTGCTCAAAGAAGTGATTGCGGATGAACGGCGTGCCGTTGAAAGCAACCGCCACGGCCGGGTCGGTGCCGACGGAAATAGCCTGCGTGCCGATGCCCCTGATCTGGATCGAATAGCTGGCGAAGTTCGTCTTGGTGAAGGTGAAGTTCGGGATCTGGGTGATCAGGTCAGGGCCGCCGGCGATCTGTCGCTCGGTCAGCGTCTCCTGAGTAAAGGCCGAAATCGCGATCGGGACGTCCTGGATGTCTTCTTCGCGCTTTTGAGCGGTGACGATCAGGGCTTCGACCTCAGCGCCGCCCCCCGCGGCGCTGCCGGACTGGGGGTCGGCGGTTTCCGCGCTGGCGACGGCGATCAGGCCGGAGGGGTCGCGGCGGACCTTCAGGGAGGTGCCCTCGAGCAGGCGGGCCAACGCCTCGTCCGACGACAGTTCGCCGGAAACGCCGGAGGTCTTCATGCCGCGCACGTCGGCGACGCGGTAGATCAGCTGCTCGCCAGACTGGCGGATGTAGGCGTCCAGCGCCGGGGCGAGGTCGCCGGCCGGCACGTCGAAGTCGCGCCCCTGCGCGAACGCCGTCGACGACAGCGCCAATGCGCACACGCCGCCCGCCAGCACGGATTTCAGACACCTGGCTCTCATCGTATTCCCCCCTGTTTTTGCGGCTCTCGAAGGGCCGCAATGACCGGGACAAGCGGGCCGGAGTTTTCCGGAACACTTCAGCTCGAAATTCTGATTTCTTCCCCGTTTTCCTCCACCGTCAGCCCGAACGCCTCGCGCAGCAGCCGGGCGAAGGCGTCGACGTTCTCGGCCTCGAAACTGCCGGTGATGCGGATGGCGGCGGCGGCGTTGTCCTCCACCACCAGCTTCTTGCGGTTATAGCGGTTGATCTCCGAGGCCGCGTCGCCCAGCGAAGACTTGTCGAACATCAGAAGGCCCCGGCGCCAGGCCAGTTCGCTCTCCACCCGCTCGATCGACTTCGGCGTCACCAGCGTCGCCGACGGTTCGGCGATGACGACGTCGCCGCGCGTGACCACGGTCGGCGGGGCGGGCGTTTTCGGGCGCACCGGCTCGACCCTGACCTTGCCGTCGGCCACGGCCACGGTCACCCGCTCGCCGTCGCGGCGCACCGAGAATTTGGTGCCGAGCACGGTGACCTTGCGGTCCCCCGCATAGACCACGAACGGCCGGGAGGCGTCGTGCGCGACCTCGAAATAGGCCTCGCCCCTGTCGAGCCAGACGGTGCGCTGTTCTTCGGCCAGCGAGGCGCGGACTTTCGTGTCGGTGTTGAGCTCGATCTTCGTGCCGTCGGCCAGCGGCACGGTGGCATGGCCTCCCAGTTCGGTGGCGTAGGCCTTGCGCCCGCTCAAGCCCTCGGTCGCCACCAGCGAGCCCAATGCCACGGCCACCGCCAGCCCGGCAGCCATCGCGGCCGGCCGCCAGCGTCTGAGCGGCGGCATGCGCACCGGCGTGGCCCGCGCGTTCGGCGACTTCAGCGCGCCCAGCCGGCCCGCCTTCTCCCAGCCGTAGCTCATGCGCAGCCAGGCGACGCGGTGGGCGGTGGCCTCGTCCAGCCAGGCGTCGAGCTGCGCCTGGTCAGCCTCGGACCACCCGGGCTGCTCCCGCCGCGAGCGCCACAGGGCGGCGCTTTCCTCGATGTCCATCGCGCCGCTCACAGCCTACCCGCCCTGGGCTCGCGCGCCGCCGGGCCGCGCTTCAGCTTGCCCGTGCCGCCGAGCATGAAATCGATCAGCGCACGCATGCCGTAGACCATCTGCTTTTCGACCGTGTCCTCCCCTACGCCCAGCCGGGCTGCGGTCTCGCGCTGCGACAGACCCTCGATCCGGCGCAGCATCACCACCTGGCGGCAGCGCGGCGGCAGCTTGTCGAGCCCGGCCTGAAGGCGGCGCAGCTCGTCACGGGCGGCGACGTGGCGCTCGGGGCTGGCGATGTCGGACGGCACGTTCAGCGCCTCGAGGTCGGCGACCAGTTCGATGGAGACCACCTGCCCCCGCACCGCCCGGTTAATCAGCAGGTTGCGCGCGGCGCGGAAGACGAAGGCCTTGGTCTGGACCGGCAGCCCCTCGCGCCCGGCGTCGTAGAGGCGGACGTAGAGATCCTGGCGCAGGTCGGCGATCTCGGAATGATTGCGCCAGTTGCGGCGCATGAAGCGCATCAGCGCCGGTTCCAAAGGCATGACCTCGGAGAGGAACCACTCGTCCAGCCGCTGCGCGTCCACCATAGCTGCCGCCCCGGGCGCGGGCGTTGCGCCCGCTCCAACACTAGGATGACAAGCGGCGCCGCGAAATCCGGAACACGCGCAGAGAAAAATTTGCGCAGGGTTGGGCATGCTGCTCAGGTGCGCGGCGGATGGAGGGACGCATGGCGGGAACATCGTACTGGCTCGTGAAGTCGGAGCCGGGAACCTACAGCTTTGAAGACCTGCAGCGCGACGGCCGCACCGTCTGGGACGGCGTGCGCAACAACGCCGCCGCGCTGCACCTGAAGGCGATGCGGGTGGGCGACGAGGTGCTGTTCTACCACTCGCAGGAGGGCAAGGCCGTGGTCGGCGTGGCGAAGGTCACCCGCGAAGCCTTCCCCGACGCCGGCGACCCCTCGGGCCGCTTCGTGGCGGTGGAACTGGAGCCCGTGCGGCCGTTGTCTCAGCCGGTAACCTTGGCAGAGATGAAGGCCAACCCGACCCTCGCCGGCATGGTCATGCTGCGGCAGTCCCGGCTGTCGGTGTCGCCGGTGTCGGCGGGCGAGTGGGCGGCGATCCTGGCGATGGCGGCGGGCTAACAAAGAAGAGGCGGCGGGTGGGGACCCGCCGCCTCAGTTGATCCGGTTCAGAGGGGACTGAAGGCCGGGTTCGTTAGCCGCCGAAACCGACGGCAATCTTGAAGTAGGGACCGTCGATGGTGCGGTCGGCGTCCTTGTGCTCGTCGTAGCCGACGTCCAGCACATCGAAGTACCGTTCCCAGCGATAGCCAGCGCCAACCTTCACGCGGCCGACTTCGTAGGCGAGGCCCAGCGAGAGGTCGATCATCGGGACGGTAACCGAGGTGCTCCGGTCAGGGACGTCGACTGGAGCGGTCACAGGCTGCGGCCTGGCGGCTACCTCCACCGAGTATTTCCCGCTGAAGTAGCTGGACCCTTCGGTTCCAAGAGTCTCGGTCTTCTGCTTGCCGAACAGGACGCCGCCGGTGATGGACCAATCCACGTCGAGATGGCCGACCTCCTCGTTGCCGAACAATTGCCTGGCGGCCTCCCAGGAGATCGTCGGCCCTGTGCCCGTGAACTCACGCTGGGCGGTGATGTCGGCGCGATAATGATGGTGGTGGGCGGCATACTGCGGAGAGTAGGCGCTGTACTTGAACCAGCCCTCCGGCAGATCCCAGTCCGCGATGCCGTCCATGCTGACGCGGGTAGTGGATTTAAAGTTGGCGTAGCGAAGGCCCGCGCTGACGACGGAACGGGCGTCAGCGTCTACCCCAAGGCCAAGGTCCATGCCCACAGCGAAGTCCGCGAAGCTATGGCTCTCGCGGTCATACGCAGACGCGTCCGACCAGTTCGTGCCGGTATAGAGGCTCGCTGCACTGTATCTTGGGTCGGCCGGATCGCAGAAGTAGCCGACTGGACCCTCCCGCAGGAAAGGGCATCGCGGGGGTCCAGCCGGCTCCTCGCGGTGAGTAGAGGCCCCGCCATTGGTCTTGCCGTATCGGACGCCGGCGGCAATCCTCCACGACTCTCCAGGCTTGTAGATCAGGCGGATTTCACGACCATCGCCCCAGTCAAAGTCGCGGCCTTGCGGCGCGGTCGGATCGAGCGCGTCTGAGAAGGTCGAGGTGAAAGCCGGCGCCACCTTTTCGGCTGGCGCATCCTGACGCTGCACCATTCCCGAGAGTTCGACGGTGAGCGGATAGGGGCCGGTGTGGTTTGGGTTTGCGCCCGTCCACCAAGGCCCGCCGGCGAAGTCTTTCGTGACGCGCAGGCCATAGAGCCGCGGCTCGGTCAGGAAGACGTTGGTGGTGAGGCCGGTGTCATCGGAGTTCAGGAACGAACCGGTGATGCTGTCGCGGTCAAAGACGTTCTTGACGTAGGCCATCACCTTCCAGCCTGCGTCTTCGTTGGTGAAGATCGCGGCCACATTGACGTTGGTGTAGGCCTTGAGCTTGTCGTAGCCCTCTGTGTTGAATATCCGGGTCCACGCTTCCGACTGATAGTAGAGGTCGGTGTGCAGTGTCATCAGCCAGTCCCGCGGCAGCGGCACTGAGTAATCGGCGGTCACCGTCGCGGTGAAGTGCGGCGCATTCGGCAACTCATTACCGGAAAGGTCCTTGTAGAAGCCCTCACCGTGGTTGTGGCCTTGTGACTCGTCCAAAGGATTGAAGCCCGGATAGCCGTTCAAATCGGACGGGATAGGGTCCGTGTCCGGTCCACTCCAAACCAACGTGGGGTCTTTTACATACGGAAGTTCGGTGCCGGGATCCACATGGAGGAGATAGGCGTATTCACAGATGCCGATATTTCCGTTCGCGAATGAATGCAGAGGCATCTGCAGCTGCCCGGAGGGGCCCTTTACGACCGAGATCGGGACGATGCAGTTGGAAGGATAGGTCGGGAACGGCCGCACCACGATCCAGTCCGGATTCCCGGCCGTTCTGTCCATGACGTCGATCGCGCGCTCGCCATCCGCCACCCTTGTATTTTCATAACCCATCTTCAGGCCGAGCCGAAGCTGGTCGAGCGGTCGCCAGTCACTCTCCAGTTCCAGCCCCCAGATTTCGGCATCGAAATTCAGGTTAACAGCCGCGCGATTGACGATGTAGGATATCTGGTACCCTTCATAGTCATAGTAGAAGGCGCCAAGGTTCAGTGTCAGCGAGCCATCTAGCAGGGTGTTCTTCGCACCGACCTCGAATGCGTCGACAAACTCCGGATCGAATGTCTTCGGCTGCGTGGCCGATTGAACTGCAAGCAAGTTACCACTTGCCGAGCCGTTATAGCTCACCACGCCGGCAGCGGGTGGGTTGGCGCCGCCGGCCTTGTAGCCGTGGGCGTAGGAGGCATAGAGGAGTGTTTCGTCGGTGAAGGCCAGGTCCGGCTTCCAATCCACGGTCACCCGCCCGGTCGGCTCACGCCATTCCTGGTTGATCACCTCCGCCACGGGATAACCCACCGCCTCGCCGCCCAGAATCCAGCTCGGAATGCGCGGCGCTTCCTTTTTATCGACTGTCCACCTCAGGCCGGCGGTAACCTTCAGCGCGTCAGTGATGTTGTAGTAGGCCTCCCCGAACATCGCATAGGAGATCAGCTTGTAGGGGTTCTTGCTAAGGAAGTAGTTGTGGCCCAGATCATTTAGGCTGTCAATCGGATTGGGGTCGATATACTGGCAGCCGGCGACGGGCAGCACGCCCGTCGGATCAAAGGATGTCAGCCCGGTGCGCAGGCACTCCCGGTTATCACTGACGCCGGGCTCCCACGGCGATAGGGGAAGCCAGGGCGAGTCCACCACGGCAAAGGGCGAGATAGCCGCATACATCGTCAGTGTGTTGATGAACACGTAGTATTTGTCGACGGTGTCATAGCGCAGGAAGTTGGCGCCAAGGCTGAAGTTGAACGGTCCGCCGAAATCCGAACCTAGCCTGACTTCCTGACTGAACTGCCGCGACTTGGCGGTGGAGAGGTCCACTCCGACGACGCGGTCCGCGCATCCGATCTGAGGGTCGCAGAAAAAGCCGTTGACCAGCAGGTTTTCACGGTATTGGGCGCTAATGGAAGGCTCGGGATTCTGCCCGACTATCTCATCCCACGACTGCTGATCGAACGCCCCGGAAGCCGTGTTGAAGCGGTTATAGTCCTGAGTCGAGAAAATATCGTCGGAGTTGTACCCGGTTTCTGAAGTAACGGTCAGGCCATTGCCCAAATCGTAATTGACCTGCAGTTCAACGGTATCGGTCTCCGCCGTATAATGAGGATCGACGGTGGACTCGATCACACGAAGGTCGTGTGATTGCGTCGTGCTCACGTAGGGGTCGAAGTCCTGTACTACCGGGAGGCGGAGCGCCGCCAGAGGATGATAGTAAGGCAACGAAAAGCCGTTCGGCGCCTCGAATGCTTCCGGCGCGTAGAGCGAGGTGGGCAGGCAGCCCTGGTTTACGAGACCACCAGGCCCCCCCGCTCCATACCCGCCGTAGGTGTACGTCAGCGGCCCGACCTCCGACCCCTCGCCCAGCGATGTCCGCGCATCGCGGTGGCACATCTGCTTGCCGGAGCGGAGGCGGTCGTCGTCTTCCTCGAAGTGTTCCCAGATCAGGTTGACGTCCAGCGCGTCGGTGGGCGCAAAGCGCAGCGACAGCCGCGTCGACCACAGGTCGCGGCCGTCGATCTGGTTGCCGCTGATCTCGTTGGTCGAATAGCCCTGACGCTTGGTCCAGGCGCCTGCGAGGCGCAGGGCGACCTTGTCCTCGACCAGCGGCACGTTGACCATGCCTTCAAGGCGCGTGGAGTTGTAGTTGGCGACATCCCCCGAAAGCTTGGCCTCATAGGCGAACTTCGGCTTGTTGGAGATGACGTTGACCACGCCCGCCGTGGCGTTGCGGCCGTACAGCGTGCCCTGCGGACCGCGCAGCACTTCCACCCGCTGAAGGTCGTAGAATTCCTGCTCGAAGAAGCGGTTGCGGATGAAGGGGGTGTTGTTGAAGGCCACGGCGACGGCGGCGTCGGTCGTCGCCGAAATCGCCTGCGTGCCGATGCCGCGGATCTGGATGCTGTAAGACGAGAAGTTCGTCTTCGTGAACGTCATGTTCGGGACCTGGGTCATCAGGTCCGGACCGCCGGCGACTTGAGAACGCTCCAACTGCTCCTGGCTAAACGCCGACATCGCGATCGGCACGTCCTGGATGTCTTCCTCGCGCTTTTGCGCCGTGACTATCAGGGCCTCAACCTCAGCGCCGCCCCTCGCGGCGCTTCCGGACTGGGGGGCGGCGGCGGCTTCCACGATGATCGAGCCGCCGGATGTGGTGCGGTAGCCGAGGCCGGAGTCGGCGAGCAGGACGGACAGGGCTTCGCCGGCTGTCATCTGGCCGGTCACGGGGCGGGCTCGCCGGTTGCGGGTGAGGTCGGCGGAGAAGACGATTTCGCGCTCGCTCTGCTGGCCGAACTGCGTCAGCGCCGTGCCGAGGTCTTGGGCGGGAATATCGAAGACCGTGCGCGCTTGCGTCTGGGCCAATGCAAACGCCGGCGACAGCGCCACACCGGCGCACCCGGCCATCAGCAACGTGCGGAATCGTGAGCTTCGCATGGCTACCCCCCTGTGTTTGCGGAGGGTTCATCGGACCCTCTCAAACTCAGGAACGGCGCGAAAACAGACATCCTCAAGCACGCCACAAAAAAATTACCGCGATGCAAGCCGAAGCTCGGCCGATCCGGTGAAGCCGTGCTCCACCTCGATCGGAAATACCTCGGCCATGGTCTGCGCGAACCGCTCCGGATCGCCGGTGCGGAAGACGCCGCTGACCCGCAAGGCGCCGATGTCGCCGTCCGCCAGCCTCACAGGGTGCGTGGTGTAGCGGTTCATCTCGGCCACCGCTTCGGCGAGCGGGGCGTCGTCGAACACCACCACCCCCTCACGCCAGCTGGTGGCGCGGCCGGTGTCGGCGGTCCTGACCACCATGGCCGAAGCGGGCGGCGCGTCGAGCACCTCGCCGGCGGTCATGGTCACCTGTTGCGCGGGGCGGCCGGCGGCTCCGGCGACGGGCGCGACCTTCACCACGCCCTCGACCAGCGCCACCTTCACCCGCTCGCCCTGCAGGCGCACGTCGAACACCGTGCCGACGGCGGTCACGCGCTGGTCGGCGGCATAGACCTGGAAGGGGATGCGCTTGTTCTTGGCGACCTCGAACAGCGCCTGGCCACGCAGCAGGCGAACGCCCCGCTCCGTGCCGCTGTAGGCGACCTTCAGCACGCTGTCGGTGTTGAGCGTCGCCACCGAACCGTCCGGCAAGACCACGGTCGAGCGTTCGCCCACGGCCGTCCTGTAGAGGGCCGCACTCGGCGGCAGACCGGGCGCCAGGCGCGCGGCCACTGCTCCAATCCGCGAGGTGGCGGGCGCTTGGATCGCCGTCACCGTGGCGGAGGCCGAACCCAGCAGCAGCACGCCCCCGACAATCGCGGCGGCCATGCGCCAGACCGGCGTCCGCGTGTCCGGCCCAGCGGTCAGGGCGGCGGCGCGCAGGGCCATCATCTGCGGATCGGCGGCATGCCGGGCGGCGGCGTCGCAGGCCTGGCGAGCGTCGGCGTAGGCCCGGCGATGGCGCGGCGCCTCGGCCAGCCACGCCTCGAGCGCGGCGCGGCCGTCGGCCCCGAGGCGGCCTTCGTCCTCGCGCACCACCCAGGTGGCGGCGACCTCGTGCAACGGTCCCTGGGGTTGGGCGTAGGTGCGGCGGGCGGTCTTCATGGCGTGCGCCCAGCCGCTGCGACAGGTGGGCGACGGCGCGGGCGAGGTGTTTCTCGACGCCGCTGACCGATACGCCGAGCCGCCGGGCGATCTCGGCCTGCTTCATGTTCTCCAGCCGGGCCAGCAGGAAGACATTGCGCGTCCGCTCGGGCAACTCGCGCAGGCCGGTGAGCAGGCAGCCCAGCTCCTCGCGCCCGGCATAGAGCTGCTCCGGCGAGAAGTCGGCGAGCGCGTGGGCGGCCTCATCGTAGGTCTCATGCGCGGCCCGCAGGCGCACGGCCCCTCGGCGGTGATAGTCGATGGCGACGTTGGCGGCGGTCTCGAACAGGTAGGCGTCGAGCCGCTCGATGGCCGCCACGCCCTCGCGTCGCGACAGCCGGGCGAACACTTCCTGGGCGGCGTCCTCAGCGTCGGGCGAAGCGACCCCGCGCCGCTCGAAATAGCGCATCAGCGCCGGGCGCAGCTCGCGCGACAAGGCCGCGACCGCCGCCTGGTCCGCCTCCCGTCCGGCTACTGCGTTCGTTTGCCCCATCGCCCTTCGACGCCCGCGAGGCGCACTGCCCCACCTTCAGGAACGCACCCCGCGCGGCAATCCTCAAGGCTTGCCCGAAAAATAAGGCAGCGCTCAGTAAGGAATGTCGACCGTCGGCTGAGCTGGACGAGGAGTGGCGGCCGCCTTGGGCTTGCGGGGGGCGGCGGGCTTGGGCTTGGCGACGACGGGCGGAGCTTCGGGCGCGACCGCTTCGGTGTCGTTGGTTTGAGTCACGCCGTTGGTCGCCGCGGGCTCGCTGGTTTCCAGCAGGGTGACCGTGGGAGCAGCGGGCGGCGGCAAGGGCGCCTCTGCCGGGACGGTGGATGCGACCTTGGCGGGCGCCGGTTTGCCGCGGGTCAGCATCGGCGTGACGGCGAAGGCGATAGCGGCCGCGAGGGCGACAAAGACGGCGATCACGGCGGCGCGCTTGAGCAGCGAGCCGGGCGCGCGGAGTTCTTCGTCATCGCTGTCCGTCACCGGCGCCGCCGCGGCTGTGGTGCGGACCGCCCGGGCCTCTCTCAGCTCACCGGCGCGTTGCCGGCGAAGCTGGGCCGGCGGGGGTTCCGCATCCTCGGCCGCAGCAGAGGCGGCGGCCTGCTCGTCCTTCTTGGCTTGGGCGATGGCGGCCCGCTCCTCCTCGCCTTTGGCGATGGCGGCGAGCGCATGGTCGATGCGGCGGCAGAGCTGCTCGATCGAGGCTTCCCAGTCGGCGAAGGCGTCGATCCACTGGCGGGTGGCGAACTCGTAGGCGAAGGCGTCGTTCGGCGCGACGTCCTCGGCCCGCAGAGGGATGACCATCATCTTCTGCTGGCTAGCCAGCGCCAGTTCCTTGTTCATCTCCTCGGAGGTGTTGGAGTTGGCGGTGAACACCAGCAGCAGGATTTTGGCCCGCCGCAGCGCCTGGACGATGGCGATCTGGAAGTTCTCGCCCGGCTCGATATCGCGGGCCGAGATCCAGCACTTGAAGCCGCGGCTCTCGATCGCCTGACAGATGGTCAGGGCGATCTTGGCGTCCTTGGACGCGAAGCTGATGAAGATGTCTGCGCTCATAACCGTGGTCCGATGTTCATGGGGGCGGCGTGTGGGGTTGCGAGGTCATGGCCGGAACAACCTGCGCCTGCTCGAGCCCTCGCGCCAGTTGCTGGCTTCGGCCATGTGCAGCCGCACGGCCGCGCGGGCGGCGTTCTGCAGCGCGTCCAGCGACGGCGCTGGCCCCAGCCTGGCGGCGAGTTCGTCCAGCACCGAGGCGATGCGGCGGCTGCGGGCGCTCTGCTCCTGAAACTCCAGCTTGGCTTCCAGCGCCATGGTTGCGGCCGCCACCGCCGGGACCACGGTGCCGATCATGGCGATGGAGCCGGCGATCCACCCGGGCGGATGCGCATGGGACAATCCAAAGAACGACAGGAAGGCGGCGAAGCTGACGAACAGGAACATGAAGCCTGCGTCTTCGAGAAAATGGATGCGATGGGCGATCCGGCCATCCCGGTCGCTGGTGGCGTGGTGATAGGCGCTCTGGCCGGTGACCAGCTCGTCCATCGCCCAGGCGCCCCAAGCCTTAACCCGGTCGGCATCGAAGCGGACGTTGGGCAGCCCGGCGGTGCGCCGGGCGCTCAGCCAGGCCTCGCTCTGGCGGCGTGAGGCGGCCGGAATGATCGGCGCGATGCTGATGCCGAGCGTCCAACCGGCGCGTTCGAGCCGCAGCTGCTCGGCGAGGTAACGCTGCTCGCTCCAGCGTTCGTGCTGTCCGGCGTCGGAACCGGCGGCCCAAAGCAGCACCGCCGCCGTGCTGATCGCCAGTTCGAGCGCGACCATGGGCATCTTCAGGTGCGGCCACACCGCCCAGGCCGAGCCGACCACGGCCGCGGCGATCATGGCCAGCACCAGCAGTATCTGCTCGGACCGGTGAATGGCCGACAGCCGGTTGGCGACCTGGTCGGAGGCCAGGTAAGCCTCGGTGAGTACCTGGAACCCCGGTTCGGCTGCCAGGCTCGGCGGCGGCGGGGTGGGCGGAGAGCCTCGTATGCGCCCGCCGACCAGCTTGCGGAAGTTGCCGTAGGTCTTCCACAGCGTCGCGTGCAGCCAGCGGTCCAGCGCCGCCTGCCATGCCGATATGGCCTTGGCCGGAAGCGGCTGCGAAACGGCATCCAGGTTTAGGACGTCGCGGAGGTTCTCGACCGTGGCCAGTTCGAGGTGGTCCAGCCGCCCGGCCTCCAGCGCCTCCTGAAACTCGGGGAAGTGGAAATCCAGCGGCAGCGCGTCGGGGCGGATGAGGCGCAGGGGATGCGGCTCCGACGGCCTGATCCATAGCACCGGCAGGCCGATCTCCAGCGCACAGGACACGGCATCGGCGGTGCCGCCCGCACCGCGCGCCGGGCCGCCGGTCCAGACCACCACCACCAGATCGGCGGCCTCGACGATGACGCGGGTCTGCTTGAGGTGCGGATTGCGGCCCTCCGCGGCCAGCGCCGCGCCGTCGAGCCAGGTGACGCTGTCGGCCAGTTCGCCAGCCCGAGCCTCTTCGCCATCGGGATCTTCGAGGAAGGGGAAAACGGCGTGGATCGGGCCCATGGCCTCAGCGCGCCAGGCGGCGACGGCGAGCTCATCGGCCCCCGAGGCGAGGCCGGTCAGCAAACGTGCGGGCGGCGCGCCGGCGGCCTTGAGCAGCCGGAAGGCGTGAGTCAGCGCTTCGGATACGGGCCCATGCTCGCCGAGATCCTGCGGACGGTTATGTCCCGCGAACGCCACTTGAATCATATGCGCCCCACCGCGCCGCGAACCGCAGCACTCGTGAACCTACTTCACGTAAACCCGTCACGAAAACCAATACACACTGCCAGCGGGCCAGCTATTGCCCGCCGCCGTTGCACAACTGAACGGCAATCACCCTGATCGAGGGCAGAAGTTGACGGCGCTGTCCGGTGACGAGTGTCGTTTTTGGGCCGGAAAGTCCTTGCTCTGAGGTATCCGCCACTTAATGATCAGGTCAAGCTTGGAGATCGATCATGCACGCGCGTCTTGCCTGCACCCTGGCGGCCCTGTTGACGGTGTCCGCCTGCGCGACCGAGGGCGTCAGCGTCCCCGGCATTCCCGTCGCCCCCGCGCCCGCCCCCACCGGGTCCGCGGCCTTCCGCCTATCCGATTTCGCCTGGTCGACCGCGCCTGGCCAAGGCCGCATCGACGGCCAGCTCGCCTACCGGGTCCGGGACACGGTCCACAGTTGCGAGAAGGCGGGCGTGCTGCTCACGCCGGAAACGCCGTGGGTGCGCAGCCGCATGAGCATCCTCTACGGCACGGGCGAGAAAGTCGTGTTGCCGGCTGCCGAGGTCCGCCGCCGCACGCCGCCGGAACGCCCGGACTACGCCCGGTTCGTCAAGCGCACGAGTTGTGACTCCGCCGGGCGGTTCCAGTTCGGCGGCCTGCCGGACGGGACCTGGTACGTCATCACCGTTGCACAGCCGCTACCCGCCGACGCCGGTGTCGATGTGGCCATCATGCGCCGGGTGACGATCCGCGGCGGCAAGGCCGTGAAGGTCGTCCTCTAGCGCGACGCCGCTAATGGCCTCGTCAGCTGACGCGGCCCGCGATGGCGGCGACGCCTTGCAGGCGGGCGTCGCATTCCTCGGCGAAGCGGCGAGCCATATCACGCACGCCAGCGGGATAGACGTCCCCGCCTTCGGCGATGTCGCAGGCGATCTGCTGGGCTTCGGCCATCGCCGCAGTCAGGGCGTGAATGTGCGTCTTGGCGAGCTCGCGGGCTTCGGCCTGAAGACGGCGCACGCGCTGGGCGACGGGTTCTTGCAGGGCTTCGGGGCCGTTGCTGGCCACTAGGCTGAAGGATGGGCTCATCGGTGTTGCGCCTCTCGAAACGGGAGGCCATCGCCGTCTCAAATTGACTACGGCAGGCCTGGATACCCCGTCCGATGCACGACCCGGACCAAGCCCGTGGCTGTCCTAGAAGGCGACAGCCCAGAACACCGCCCCGATAGCGAACCAGAGCACCGTCGAAAGCCCCGCCGCCAACAGCAGCATGCGGCGCGGCGACCAGTTCTGTCCCGGAATGGCCGCCGGGCGGCCCGCTGTCGCGCGCCCCGGCTCCGGCAGCACGACGACGCCGGACTCCAGCGTGATGGCCGCCGGGCTGATTGCGGCCGTGTTAGGTTGCGGCGCCGGCGACGGCTCCATGACGGCTGATAGGTCGGTCTCGACTGGCTTCTTGACGGCTGCCATAGCTCTACCCCGCGCCGGCGCTCCTGACCGACAGGCCCACTCAACCAACTCTTGCTTACCGGCGGGTGAATCGAGGCCGGCTAAAGCGTAGTTTGTATGGTTACTGACTGGTATCCGTAGGCGACGATGCGAGTTCGCGCACGAAGCCGACGTAGGTACAGACGGCGACGGCGGCGTCGAGCTGCGTCACCTTGCGCATGTCGCAAAGCCGCGCGGCCTGCAGCGCCGCCGAGCCCGTCACCCCTTCGATGAAGAGAACATCGCCGGCCACGCACCGCTGCTTTTCAAGCGCGACGCGGACGACCTGCGACCAGAGCGGGCTCTGCGCGGTGGCCATCGTGACGCGGCAGACCTTTTCGGGTGGAGGCGGCGGTGAGGTTGCCGCCGATGACGTTACGGGGAAGGTCAGGCACGACAGCGCCGCGAGGAGGAGGGTCAATCTGCCGCGCATACTCGCGTGTTCCCTGAAGGTCAGATGCCGAGTTCGCGCCCCTCGATGGGCGCGTCTCCCAGAGCGTGTCCCTGTTCTCTCAGCAAGTCCATCACGTCGCGAACATAGCTTTCGGTGTTCTGCCGAGCGGCGGCGACACCCCAGGCGCCGCTCTCCTGAAGCTCATCGAAGCCGCCGCCGATCGAGAACAGCGCCCGGAAAGCTTCCTTCTCCACCAGCGGCGTGGGCAGGATCTGCACCCCGGCCTGGCGGAGTTGGTCGACGACGCTCTTGAGCGTGCGCGGTTTGATGGCGGCGGGGATGCGGGTCAGGATCGCCCGGTGCAGCAGCGGCTTGCCGCCGCGCTTGCCAAACGCCGCCACCATCTGTGAGGCTTTGATGGCCTCGCGCAGGTCAAGCTGGGAACCGGCCACCGGCGTCAGCACCAGGTCAAAGCGCAGCGCGGCGAACACCATGGCGCCGCGTTCGGAGCCTTCGGTGTCGACGATGTACCACTCGGGGTCATGGCGCTGGGCCTCGCGCACGGCTTCGCGGATGTCGTGGATGGTCGGCGCGGCGTGCACCGAAATGAAACGAGGCCGACCCTCCATCTCGCCCCAGTGGACGAGAGGCTTGTTGTAATCGGAGTCGATCAGGGCGACCCGCCGCCCCTGCTCGGCCAACCCCAACGCCAGCAGGAGCGCCGCCGTCGTCTTGCCAGCGCCTCCCTTTGGGCTGATGAAAGCGACGTTTGGCACCTGCGCCCCGTGGTTAACGATCCCGGACTTTGGAACCCGCTCGCGGGCTCAAAGTCCAGTCCTTTAACCAAGGTGACGGTGCGGATTACGCACGGGCCCCTAGTTCAGGCGCACCTCGGCGACCTTGTCTTGGTAATCCTTTTTGGGATCGCGCCCGAGCAGCATCCTCACGCCGGCGAACAGGCTGTTCTCGTTGAGCCAGATCTGGCCTTCCTCGGCGTCGAATCGGAGCAGCTGCAGCTTGGGATCGTCCTTGCCCCCTTCGAACCAGGCGGCGACGAACGGATTCCACAGCCGCTCGATGGTGGCCGGGTCGTTGTGCAGCGACAACTGCCCGTGCAGCGTGGCGAACAGCTCGTGGCCCTTGGAGGCGAACTGGATGGCGGCCTCGTGGCGCTCGCCCATGGCTTCGACCAGGTCGGTTTCGACGGAGGTGAAGATCCAGATCGGGCCGCCGTCGTCACCTTCGAGCTGGGCGGTCATCGGCTGGCTGTGACCGTCCTCGGCGCCGACCAGGCCGAGCATCATGGTGCGGTCGGACTTCAGGGCCTTCCAGAACTTGGCTTCGATTTCGCGTTCGTTGGACATGGGTGTTCCTTTGATTGAGGCGCACGATCCCTCCGGCGGCTTCACCGGAGGGACGTGGCCGGGGGCTGGACGAGTGCGGCTCGGCCGGCTTGCGGAGCTAGCGGCGGCGGGCTTCGGCCGGGACTTCGCCGCTGCGCAGCGAAGCGAAGAACGGCATCAGCTGCCACAGGGCGGACAGACCGACCAGCGCGTAGATCAACCGGGCGCCGCCGGAATCTTGGCCGCCGAAGATGTTGGCGACGAGGTCGAGCCCCGGCCCGCCGAGCGCTACCAGACCCCAGTTCACGCCGCCGATGATGATCAGGAGCAAGGTCACGATATTCAGCCACTTCATCTGTCTTCTCCTGGCGAGCGGATTGCGGGGTGTGTCCTACAGCCGCCTCGCGTTTTGTATTACGGTTGGTATAAATAACAGAACCGCCGCATCGGCCGGTTGGTTCCCGGATGAGCCGGAGTCGGCCCGAACTGGCCACGGAGAGAGACAGTGGCGCGCCCGGAAGGCTCACGAGGCCCGGACTACGAGGCGAAGCGCTCGGCGCTTTTGCAACGGATGACCGAGCGCATCATGCGGCGCGATCCGCCGCATCCCAGCCTGCGGCAGCTGGCCGAGGCCGCCGGCGTCAGCGTGCCGACGCTGCGCCACTACTTCGGCGGGCGCTCGGAGGTGATCCGCGCCATCCTGGCTGAGTACCTGGCGCAGGGTCGGTCCCGCCTGGCCGTGGTCGCCGAACCTCACGGGCCTTTCGAGCAGTCGATCCACCAGTACGGCTCGTCGCTGATCGAAGCTGCGCAGGCGCCGCGCGCGGTTCGGCTGGGCGATGTGTTCGCCCTCAGTATGGCCGAAGGGATGCTGGACCCGCAGCTGGGAGAGGCGACGCTCGACCACATCATCGACCCATCGGTTGTCGCCCTGCAACAGCGGCTCGAGGCTCACATTCAACGCGGAGAGATGAGGCCGGCAGACACCCGCGCCGCCGCCCTCATGCTGCTGTCGCCGCTGCTGCTCGGCGTGCTGCACCAGCACCAGATGGGCGGCTGCCGGACCAACCCGGCGGATCTGGACGCGGTGGCGTGGGAGGTTTGCGCGGCCTTCGTGCGGGCCTACCGAGCCTAAAGCGGCAAGGGGCTGGTGACGCGGTTGAGCAGCGATGAGTGGCTGAGCTCGAGATTGGCATACTCGACGATCAGTGTCTCGGCGACCTTCGCTCGGTAGATACCGAATTTGAAGTACGGCCCCTCGATATCGTTATTGCCGATATTGGTGTTGCTAAGGCTCACGATCTTCGCGCCATCCAGCCACAGATTCACCTTGCCGTCATTCTGCCAGCCGAACCGGATCTGGCCGACGATCCGGTACCAGCGGTCACGTACTGCTGGATGGGTGTGCATGATGCTGGACGTGGGTTGCGAGTCCAGCTCGAGCGGGTTGTAGCGCCGGATGAACCGGAGCTTTTCGCCGGGCATGAAGTTGACGCCGAACGGCGGCGGCCCGCCTTCGCCCGGATCAGCCGTCTGGTGAAACTGTCCCAAGACGTTCCAGTCGGTCACCGGTACGCCCGCGCGAATTTTAAGCGCATACGAGAACCAGACGTCCTGGCCGAACTCTTCTTTTGTCCTGCAGTTGAACTCGGCGCGGTTGACGTAGGCCTCGCCGTTCCAGCTGTCGGTGCTGCGAACCTCGAAGCGATGGTGGCGGGGGGAGAAGGCGATGTCCTCCTGGATGGAATAACCCGTGCCGGAGGGTTTCTGTGTGCCCCAGGTGTAGCCGGCGAACTGGTCCTGGCCGTAGGTGTTGAGGGACAAGGCCCCGAAGCTGCGGGCCTCGGCCGGCGCCGACGACACCCCGGCGCTCGCGGCGCCCAGCGCCAACGCCGCGAAATCGCGGCGGTTAAGGTTGTTTTGCAAGATTCCGTTCCCCGTCCGAAGTCCGGGGTTCAGGCACAATCTGGCCCAAAATGTGGTTTGTTAGAGGGCGGATTATGATTTGTGAAAAACGCCGTTACGAACCTGTGGAAGACCAGTGTTCGGCGATCCGCAATCAACAAAATAGGGTGGCGACACCAAGCCGCCACCCCGAGTTGATCCGGTTCAGAGGGACTGAGGCCGGTTAGAAACCTTTTCGGATGCTGAGGCCGATGAGCCGCGGATCGAGCACGAAGACGTTGGTCGTCAGCGCCGTGTCGTCCGAGTTCAGGAAGGCATCGGTGATCGGCGTTTTGTCGAGGAGGTTCTTGGCGTACAGTTCGATCTTCAGATTCTGATCGGGCTTTTCGAACCAGACCGACAGGTTGACGTTGTACCAGCCGTGCAGCTTGTCGTACGGGTTTTCGTTATAAATCCGATGCCACGATTGGGATTGCCAATAGGCATCGCCCCGGAGCGTCACGCGCCAGTCGGTCAGGAAATCCACCCCGTACTGAGCACCGAGGTTAGCCGTCCAGTGCGGCGAATTGGGCAGCTCATTGCCGCCGAGATCAGCCCACTTCCCCATCCCGCCATTGAGCTCGGGATAGACGTCGGCCGTGTAGACAGCTCCGGTGGAGGGATCCAGCGCAGGCGCGTTCCAAAGCGCGGCAAATCCATTGTACCCGCCGCACATCTGGAACGCGGAGCCGGGCGAGGGAGAGGTCTCAAGCCAGGCCTTCACCACAGCAACGGGCACCACACAGTTCGATGGAAGTTGAACCCAAGGTTTAACCACCATGTAATCGGGGTCGCCTTGGGTGCGGTTCATTACATCAATCGATTTCTCTCCGTCGGCGATACGCGTGTTCAAGTAACCGACGTTCGCTATGAAGTGAAGGTTCCGGCTCGGCGTAAAGACTCCTTCGAACTCAAGGCCCCACAAACGTGCATCGAAGTTCTCGTTTACGGCCGAGCGGTCTCTTATCTGGGATACCTGATAATCCTTGTAATCGTAGAAGAAAGCGCTGCCGTTCAGCGTGAGCACGCCTTGGAGCAGCGTGTTCTTGGCGCCTAGTTCAAATGCGTTGACAAATTCCGGCCTGAACGTCTCATCGTACTCTCGATTCAACGACACGATCGGCAAGGTGAAGCGCTCGTAAAGCGTTCCTTTGAAAACCTCCTGAGCTTCTTCCGAGTACCCCAGCACGTCGAAGAGCGAATCCGAGCTGAAGCCAGGCCGCGGCGGATTGGCGCCGCCTCCCTTGTACCCGCGGGAAATCGTGGCGTAGAGCAGGGTGTGGTCGGTTAATGCCAAGTCCGGCGTCCAATCGACCCCCAATCGCCCTGTCCACTCGCCCCAATGCTGCTTGATATCCGGAAGCGCTGGGTAGCCCCTGTTCACATCGCCGCCGCCGTTCAAGCCCTCGGCCAGGAGGACCTGGCTGGGCACCGGGGTGAAGGTCTTCCTATCGTCAGTATACCGAAGGCCGGCCGTCAGCTTTATATCCTCAGAGAGGTTCCAGTACAACTCGCCGAATGCGGCGGCGGACTTCACGGAGTAAGGATTGTGACTACGGAAGTAGTTGTGCCCCTCTCCATTGATGCTCTCGACGGGGTTCGGATCAATGTAAGGACACCCGGAGCCCGGCGTTCCGGAGGGAACACCCGGAGCCGGCATGTATGTTCCCAACGTCGTCATACCGCAGGTATAGATGTTTGCGCCGTCAGGATAATCGGGAAAGAAGTGATTAAACGGGTACACCAGTGCGAAGGCTGTTATGAGATTATACATAACGTAATAGTCTACGGCGACCTTGAATTTAGTATAATTCAAGCCCGCGCTGAAATTTATTGGCCCGCCAAAATCGGATTGCAGCCGAAGCTCTTGCGAGAACTGAGCCGCCTTGGCCTGCGCTATGTCAAATCCGGCGATCCGGTCTGAGCAGCCCAACTGTGGGTCACAAAAGACGCCGCCGCGCGTCAGGGTGCGCCAGGGCGAAGGCAGGCTGGGATCGGCGAAGTCCACCATTCCGGAACTGTCGTTGAATATAGGATTAGAATTGAAACGATTAAAATCCTGGAATGAATATGTGCTATCTTTGTTGTACGCGGACTGAGACGTGATCGTCAACTCAGACGTCAGGTCTATCTCCAAATTTAGTTCAAAAACATCAGCCTTCGCCCGGTAAATAGGATCCCGGAAGGAGCTGATGGTCCTCAGATCTCTGGATTGCTTCAGGTTGGCATAAGGGTCCGCCGCGGCCCAGGATAGAAGTTGGGCGGTTTCACCATCCTTGAAGCCGAGGGGACCAGGGTACACTGCAGCCGCCCAAACGAACGGAATGGCCAATCCAAGTGGAGCAGCGAAGGCATCCTCGTCATAGAGGGAACCCATCTTGCAGCCCTGCGAGAAGTCGGCTCGAAAAAGCGGGAAAAAATAGTGACGGTTAAGGGTGCCGTCGTCGATCGGCATGCCATCGATCTCAATGGGCCCCTCATCCTTGTGGCAGAGCTGCTTGCCGGTGCGGGAGCGATTGTCATCTTCATTGAAGCGCTCCCAGATCAAGTTGGTTCGGATACGTTCGGTAGGATTAAACCCAACCGTGATACGGCCCGACCATAGATCGCGGCCGTTGATCGCGTGTTTGGTCTGCTCGTTGTAGTCGTAGCCTTGCCGGTCCGTCAGCGCTCCGGCGAGGCGGATGGCAAGCTTGTCCTCGATCAGCGGCACGTTGATCATCCCTGACAGGCGCTTGGAGTGGTAGTTGCCGACCTCCCCCTTCGCCCAACCGTCGAAGTCGTTCATGTCCGGTTTGGCGGTGATGACGTTCACCACGCCCGCCGTGGCGTTGCGGCCGTAGAGGGTGCCTTGGGGGCCGCGGAGGACTTCCACGCGCTCAACGTCGAAGTATTCCTGCTCGAACAGGCGGTTTTGCAGTAGCGCGATGTTGTTGAAAGAGACGGCGACGCCAGGGTCGGTCGTGGCGCTGACAGCCTTCGTGCCGATGCCGCGAATACTGAAATTGTAGCTGGTGAAGTTGTTCTTCGAGAAGGTTACGTTGGGAATCGCCTTCAGCAGGTCGAACCCGCCTTCGATCTTCTGTTCCTCAAGCGCCTTGGCCGAGAACGCCGAAATCGCAATCGGCACGTCCTGAATGTTCTCTTCCCGCTTCTGCGCGGTAACGATCAGCGCCTCGACCTCAGCGCCGTCCCCGGCGGCGCTTCCCGACTGGGGGTCGGCGGCGGCTTTCACGATCAGGAAGGTGTCGCCGTCGCGGCGGTAGGTCAGGCCCGTGCCACCAAGCATGGCGACGAGAGCGGTTTCGGGGTCGGTCTCGCCGGCGACGGGGCGGCTCGTGCGAGACACGGTCAGGTCCGGGGTGACGAGGACGGCGCGTTTGGTCTGGGCGGCGAATTCACCGAGCGCCCTGGCTAGCGGCTGGGCGGTGATGTCGATGCGCGCGCCTTCTTCGGCGTGGGCGACGGTTGAGAACATCGCCATGGCGCCGACGGCGGCGCTGCAGAACAGCCGCGCGCTATACTTGCGTCCCTTGTGGAACATCGTTTCCTCCCCCTGAGTTACCGGAGCTGAAAGCGCTCCTTACTTGAACAGACGCAGACGGTTCAGGGGACCCCACCTGCGTCGACATAATTGTTTATTCCGGCAGTCCCAGTTCCACCTCCCTGCTGTTTTCGGACGTGACTTCGGCCAGATGATAGGAGCGCACCGCCGAAACGAACGCGGTCACATCGCCCGTCGTGAAGGCCCCGGTGATTGGCGTGCGGGCGACCGCCTCATCGTCGATGACGATCTTGCGGTCGGAATAGCGGTTCAGTTCGGCGGCCACCTCGCCCAGCGGCCGGTCCTCGAAGATCAGCTGTCGGTCCAACCAACTGGTCGCCTTGCCGGTGTCGACGGTGTGCACGACCCAGCCCTTGTCGGCCACGGCCACCAGCTTCGAGCCCGCCTTCATCTCGGCGATCGGGGCGCGGCCTGGGCGGGCCTTGAGGACGGGCTCTGCCTCCTCGACCCGGACCTTGCCCTCGACCAGCGTGACCTCGACGGCCTTCTTCTCGAGCCGCACGGTGAAGGCGGTGCCGACGGCGGTGACGACCTTGTCGCCGGCCGCCACGGTGAAGGGCCGGGTCTTGTCGTGGGCGACCTTGAAGTAGGCCTGGCCGCGCGCCAGCCGGATCATGCGCCGGCCGGCGGTCTCGCGGGCGCGGAGCACGGTGTCGGTGTCGAGCGTCACTACCGAGCCGTCGCGCAGGCGCACCGTCGCGGTCTGGCCGACGCCGGTGCGGAAGGTCTGCTCGCCGGTCATCAGCGCGGCAGGCGTGGAGATGTAGCCGGACTCCATCGCCTGCCAGCCGCCGAACGCCGCCGCCGCCAGCGAGGCGGCCATGGCGCCGCCCACCCAGACGCGGCGGCGCGGCGCGCGGGCGCCCGCCACCTCTTCGCGCAGCTTGAGGATGCCCGGGTCGCCGCGCAATGCAGACGCCGCACCCCACCAGTACTCCGCCTGGTCGAACAGCGCCCGGTGCTCCGGCTCCTGGGCCAGCCAGGCCTCCAGTTCGGCTGCCTCAGGCGCCGTCATTTCGCCGGAACGCTTGCGGGCGAACCAGCGGGAGGCGGCGGCCTCGGCGGTTTCGGGCAGGGGCGCGGGCGCGGTCATGCGCTGGGCCCCATGCGGCCGAGGATGTGCTCCATCGCCCGCTGGATCAGCTTCTCGACGCCGCTGGCCGAGATGCCCATGCGCACGGCGATGGCGGCGTAGGTCATCTCCTCGAAGCGGTGATAGACGAACGCCTCGCGGGTGCGCGGCGGCAGCCCCTGCACGGCCGCGGCCAGCGCCGACAGCGCCTGCTTGCCGATCAGTGCGCGCTCGGGCGAGATCTCATCCGCCCTGTCGCACGGCTCGGCCGCCTCGTCGGCCCGGCGGACCAGGGCGGTGTCGTGGCGGTGGCGGCTGATCAGCACGTTGTTGGCGATGCGGAACAGGTAGCGCTCGACGTCCTCGACCGCCTCGCCGCGCGAGCGGGCGACCAGGCGGATGAACACCTCCTGCACCAGGTCCTCCGCCTCGGCGGCACCCGCGCGGCGGCGGAAATAGCGGCGCAGGGCCGGGCCGTACTGCAGCAGCCAGCCGCGCACCCCAGTCTCGGCGCCGGGCGGCTCGTGCGGCGGATGTGCGGGCGTCGGCGTCATGCCCCCTCAGGCGAACTGATGGGCCAGACTAGAACGAGAGGCCTCTACTGGATACTGACGCCAACGCCGCGGCGCTCCCCACCTCCTATGACTGAAAAATCGACGCGCCGTGGTCGGACGGGCCGACGGCTCGGCGGAAGGGGGCGAACAGCTCGCGGCCGAAGCCGGGTTGTTCGGGCGGTGGCGTGGCGGGAGTGCGGGCGCGGAGTTCGACTTCGGGGACCAGCACCTCGAGCACGCCGTTCGCCGCGTCCAGCCGCACCAGGTCGCCGTCTCGCAGGTAGGGCAGCAGGCCGCCGTCGATGGCCTCGGGCGTCAGGTGGATGGCGGCGGGGACCTTGCCCGAGGCGCCGGACATGCGGCCGTCGGTGACCAGGGCGGCCTTGAAGCCGCGGTCGAGGATGACACCGAGCGCCGGGGTGAGGCTGTGCAGCTCGGGCATGCCGTTCGCGCGCGGCCCCTGGAAGCGGACCACGGCCACGAGGTCGCGGTAGAGCTCGCCGCGCTGGAAGGCGGCGAGGAACTCGGCTTGGCTGTCGAACACGGCGGCGGGGGCGGTGAGCGTCAGGTGCTCGGGCTTGACCGCCGAGGTCTTGATGACCGCCCGGCCGAGCGGGCCCTTCAGCAGGCGCAGGCCGCCCTCGGGCTGGAAGGGGTCGGCGACCGGCCGCAGGATGTCGCGGTCGAGGCTCTCGTGGGCGCCGTCCCGCCAGGTCAGCACTTCGCCGTCGAGGAAGGGCTCGGTCAGGTAGTGCGACAGCCCCTGCCCGGCCACGGTCAGCACGTCCTCATGCGCCAGCCCGGCGGCTAGCAGCTGGCGCGTCACGAAGGCCATGCCGCCGGCCGCCTGGAAGTGGTTCACGTCGGCCGCGCCGTTCGGATAGACCCGCGCCAGCAGGGGCGTGGCCCGCGACAGGTCGTCGAAGTCCTCCAGCTCCAGCGCGATCCCCGCCGCGGCGGCCATGGCCACCAGGTGCAGGGCGTGGTTGGTCGAGCCGCCGGTGGCCATCAGCCCGACGATGCCGTTGACGATCGACTTCTCGTCGATGACCCGGCCGGCGGGCGTCCACTCGTTGCTCTTGGGTCCGATGGCGGCGCAGCGCCTGGCGGCGGCTTTCACCAGCGCATCGCGCAGCGGGGTGTTGGGGTGCACGAAGGCCGAGCCCGGCAGGTGCAGGCCCATCATCTCCATCAGCATCTGGTTGGAGTTGGCGGTGCCGTAGAAGGTGCAGGTGCCCGGCCCGTGATAGGCGGCGCTCTCGGCCTCCAGCAGGGCGTCACGGCCGATCCTGCCCTCCGCATAGAGCGCCCGGATCTTGGCCTTCTCGGCGTTGGGCAGACCTGAGGTCATTGGCCCGCCCGGCACGAAGATGGCCGGCAGGTGCCCGAACGCCAGCGCCCCGATCACCAGCCCCGGCACGATCTTGTCGCAGACGCCGAGATAAAGCCCGCCGTCGAAGGCGTCGTGGCTGAGGGCGATGGCGGTGGCCATGGCGATGACGTCGCGGGAGAACAGCGACAGCTCCATGCCGGGCCGCCCCTGGGTGACGCCGTCGCACATGGCCGGCACGCCGCCGGCGAACTGGGCGGTGGCTCCGACCTCGCGAGCGGCCTCACGGATCAGATCGGGGAAGCGCTCCAGCGGCTGGTGGGCGCTCAGCATATCGTTGTAGGCGCTGACGATGCCGAGGTTGGGGGCGTTGGGGTCCAGCACCCGCAGCTTGTCGGCCGCCGGCTGGGCGGCGAAGGCGTGAGCCCAGTTGGCGCAGCTGAGCTTGCCGCGCCCCGGCCCGGCCTCCCGCGCGGCGTCGATCTGGGCGAGATAGGCGGTGCGGCGTTCACGGCTGCGGTCCGCGATGCGGCCGGTAACCTCGGCGACGACGGGGTTCAGGGGCGTGCTCATGGGCCTGAAGATAGGCCGCGCGGGCGGGGTGCGCACCCCTAGGGCGGTGAGCGCGGGGCGAGAGTATCGTGTGGCGCGCGCAAATGCGCGCGGACGCGGACAAGCGAGTGCGGAAGCGAGGCGAGGGCCTGGACATGGCAAGAGTATCGCCCTGCCGCCGCCCGAGGGGGATTGCCGGCTCGTTTCACTGCACCCGCCGCCGAGAGCGCTACCCGCAGGCCGGGGATAGCCGCGGCGCCGGCGAGGGTCGGGATGGCGCCGTTGTATCCGGTTTATCGGTCTCCACTTTCTGCCCCTTCGGAGAGAGAAAAAAGGCGGCGGGTTTGCGCCCGCCGCCTCAGTTGATCCGGTTCAGAGGGGACCGAAAGCCGGGGTAGCTACCAACCCTTGCTGATGCGCACGCCGAACAGGCGCGGCTCGTTGAGGAAGATGTTGGTGGTCAGCGCCGTATCGTCAGAGTTCAGGAAGGCCCCGGTGATCTGGTCGTCGTTCAGGACGTTTTTCACGTAGCCCATCACCGTCCAGTCAGCGCCGCCGGTGAGTATCACCGCCAGGTTCAGGTTCGTGCGGTGGCGCAGCTTGTCGTACGGCTCATCGTTGAAGATTCGCGCGTAGGAATTGCCGGCCCAGTATCCGTCCGCCCGGACGGTGGCGATCCAGTCGTTGCGCAGCGGCATCGAATACTGCGCGCCGAGTGAGAGCGTGAACTCCGGCGCGTTGGGGAGCTTATTGCCGCCGAGATCCTTGGCGAAGCCCGCGCCGCCGTTGGGCGCGGTAGCGGGGTCGAAGCCGACACCCTCCGCGAGGATGCGGTCGAAAGGCAGGATAGAGCCCAGTACCGATCCCTGAGGATAGATGGATCCGCACGCGACCGCCATGCCCCAGATGAGCTGGGGGTGCGGATAGGTTTCGATTATGGCCCTCACGACCTCCTCAGGCAGGATGCAGTTGGAGGTGTCGGTCAGGAAGGGTTTCACGACCACCCAACCCTCGTGGCCGGCGGTGCGGTCGATCAGGTCAATTGCCGACTGCCCCTTCCCGACCGAGCTGTCCTGAAGACCGACGGCGAAATTGAACCGCAACGCTTCCGAAGGCTGCCATGCGCCTTCCAGCTCGAGACCCTTCACCTTGGCATCGAAGTTTAGGTTGATCGAGGTGCGGTCGACGATCTGCGAGATCTGATAACCTTTATAGTCGTAGTAGAACGCCGTGCCGTTCAGCGTCAGCTTGCCGTCCAGCAGGGTGTTCTTGGTCCCAAGCTCAAAGGCGTCGACGAATTCGGGCTCGAACGTCGGCGGGTGGGTGGCCAGCGCCTGGAAGCAGAGACTGCACGGCGCCGTGCCGGGTGGGTTGGCGCCGCCGGCCTTGTAGCCGCGGGCGTACGAAGCGTAAGCCATGGTGTTGTCGGTGAAGGAAAGGTCCGGCGACCAGTCCGCGACGAAGCGGCCGGTCATCTCCTTCCATTCCTGATCGACGACGCCGCTTTCGGGATAACCGCCGCCGACAAGGAACGTTTGACTGGGCACGACCACCGAGCGCTTGCGGTCGTTCGTCCAGCGCAGACCGGCCGTCAGCTTCAGCTCCGGCGTGACCTGATAATAGGCTTCGCCGAAGATGGCCTTCGATGTTAGCCGATACGGATTCTTGCTGCGGAAGTAGTTGTGGCCAAGGCCGTCCAGGCTGTCGATCGGGTTGGGATCAATATAGGTTCCGACGCCACTTCCTTGCGTGCACGAAAAATTTGAAGGCTGTTCATACTGAAAGCCAAGAAAGTCGAAGGTGTAGGGCACGGGCTGGATAGGGACGGGTTCTCCGCTAAATGGTTGACAATAATCATAGTGGCCCGCTGCGGAGCCGTTCATTATTTGCTCCATAGCCGTGATCAGGTTGAAGAAGACAAAATAGTCCTCTAGCGTCTTATAACGCAGGAAGTTTGCCCCGATGCTGAAGTTGAGCGGTCCTTCGAAGTCGGACGATAGTCGGAGTTCCTGCGAAAATTGCTTGCCCCACGCGCGCGACAGGTCCACGCCGACCATGGCGGTCGAGCACCCGACCTGGGGATCGCAGTAAACACCGCCGGGCTCCAACGGGCTGCCCTCGGCATATGCCGAAGGGGGTCGGTCGAAACCTTTAGAGAATAATCCCGGCGCGGTATTGAAGCGGTTGAAATCTTGTGTCGAGCGTATCTGGTCGCGGCTGTAGCCGGTCTGCGAGCTCACCGTCAAGCTTTCGCCCAGGTCGATATCAATGTTGAACTCATAGGTGTCGTTACGCGCCTTGTAGGTCGGATCGACCGCTGACTCAAAGACCCGCAGATCCCGCGATTGGGTCCGGCTGGCATAGGGGTCAATGCGGTTGAGCATGTATCCCCCGCTTCCGTCGCCGAAAAGAAATTGACCGGCCGGGATGAACGGGATCGCCTCGCCGTTCGGCGTCTGGAACGCCTCGTCGGAATAAAGCGAAACCGGCAGACAGCCTTGGGTCAGAGTGGCGCTGTTGAACGCGGCGTCGAAGTCAGGCGGGCCATTGAACGGATCCGTCGGGATATCCGCCAGCACCAGGCCCGCCACCGTGGCGGGACCAGGGTCCTTCTTGCACAGCTGCTTGCCCGAGCGGATGCGGTCGTCGTCTTCGTTAAAGTGTTCCCAGACGAGGTTGGCGCGCAGCCAGCTGGTGGGCTCGTAGCGCAGCGACGCCCGCGTCGACCAAAGGTCGCGTCCGTCGGTGGGGTGGTGGAGGGCTTCGTTGTGGGAATAGCCGTCGCGCTTGGTCCATTCGCCGGCGACACGCAGGGCGAGCTTGTCCTCTATCAGCGGGATGTTGACCATGCCCTCAAGGCGGCGGTTGTCGTAGCTGCCGAGATCGCCCGAGACCTTGGCCGCGTAGTGGTAGGTCGGCGGCGCCGAGCGCAGGTTGACCACGCCCGCCGTGGCGTTGCGCCCGAACAGCGTCCCCTGCGGCCCGCGCAGCACTTCCACCGAGGCGACGTCGTAGAACTCCTGCTCGAAGAAGTGATTGCGGATGAACGGGATGCCGTTGAAGGCCACCGCGACGGCCGGGTCGGTGGTTACCGAAATCGCCTGCGTGCCGATGCCGCGAATCTGGATCGAGTAGCTGGCGAAGTTCGTCTTGGTGAAGGTGAAGTTCGGGATCTGGGTGATCAGGTCCGGGCCGCCGGCGATCTGCCGCTCGGTCAGGCTTTCCTGCGTGAACGCCGAGATGGCGATCGGCACGTCCTGAATGTCTTCTTCCCGCTTCTGCGCGGTGACGATCAGTGCTTCAACGGTGCCCGCGCCGTCCCCCGCGGCGCTTCCGGACTGGGGGGCGTCGGCCCTCACGATCAGGAAGGTGTCGCCCTCGCGGCGGTAGCCGAGGCCCGTGCCGGTTAAAAGCTGAGCGAGCGCGACCTCCGGTTCGGCTTCGCCAGACAAGGCCTGTGAGGTCTTGGTGCGGGTGATTTCGCTGGTGGTGACCACCGAGACGTCGCTCTGGGCGCCGAAGCGGGCGAGCGCGTCGCCGAGCGCCTGGGACGGGATGTCGTACTGGCGAACCTCGGCGTTCGCCGCGCCGGCGCCCGCCAGAATAGCCGCCGCGCTGACCGCGCAAAGCAGGCGTCGATGAGTAAACGTCATGTATTCCCCCCGTTTGTTTTCCGGGCGCCTGAACGGCTCCCCTGAAAACCAAGAGGCGGGAGATCGCGAACGGTACAGGTCGCCTCTCCCATTTTTCGTCACTCGCTTGCTCTGGGCGTCAGTTCGACGGCGGTTTCCGTCTCGGTGACCTGGGCCAGGTCATAGTTGCGAACCATCTTGATGAAGGCGTCGAGGTCGCCGGGCTTGAGCACCGCGACCACCGGCTGGCGGCCGACGGCCTGGTCCTCCAGCACGATCTTCTTTTCGGAATAGCGGTTCATCTCCGCCGCGACCTCCGCCAGCGGCTGGTCGACGAAGGTCAGCCGGCCCTGCACCCAGCCGGTGTCGCGGACCACATCGGCGGGGCGCACGCTCCACTCGCGCGGGCTGTCGGCCTCGATGCGGTAGCCGGCCTTAAGGTCGGCCGACTGGGCGGGCTTGAGCAGGGCGCGCGGCTGCTCCACCCGCACCTTGCCTTCGACCAGCGTCACCTCGAACTGGCCCGGCCCCACGCGCACGTCGAAGGCGGTGCCGAGCGCGGTGACCGTGCGGCCGGCGGCGGCAACGACGAACGGCCGCGTTGGATCCTTGGCCACCTTGAAGAAGGCCCTGCCCCGGTCGAGGTACATCCGCCGCTCGCGCCCGGCGTCGTTGGTGCGCAGGACGGTGTCTGTGTCGAGCGTGACGACCGAGCCATCCGACAGCGTCACCGTCGTGCGCTGGCCGACGCCGGTGCGGAAGGTCTGCTGCTGGCGGGCGTGGATCGCGGGCGTGCTGAGCCCCAGCGTTGAAGGCGCCGCCGTCAGTCCGGCGAACACCGCGACAGCCAGCGCCGCCGCCGCGCCCGCCGCCATCAGCGGCCGGCGGAACGGTGGATAGGCCTTGCGCGCCTGGCCGCGCAGCAGCAGCAGCTCCGGATCCTGGCGCAGCAGGCCGGCCATGGCCCACGACTGCTCGGCCTCCTCCCAGGCGGCCTGGTGCTCGGGCGAGGCCTCCAGCCAGCGCTGGAATGCCAGCAGTTCGCCGGCGGTCATCTCGCCGGACCGCTTCAGCGCGAACCAGCCGGCGGCATCGTGCGGGGATGGGGGTTTAACCGTACTCACGGTCATGGACCCTGCCTGCGGTCGGTGGAGACCTGCCGGATGGCGCGCGCAATCAGCTGTTTGACCGCGCTGACCGAGATGCCCAGCCGCCGGGCGATCTCCGGATAGGTCATCTCCTCGAAGCGGTGGAAGATGAAGGCCTCGCGGGTGCGCGGCGGCAGGGCGCGGATGGCGGCCAGCACGCCGGCGGCCTCCTGCTTGCTCATCAGGATGCGCTCGGGCGAGAAGCCCTCCGGCGCCTCGAGCATGGCCTCGATGGCCGGGCGGCCAGCCTCGCGGCCTGCCCGCCGGGCGACCAGGTTGGCGGCGATGCGGAACAGGTAGCCCTCGACGTTGTCGACCGGATCGCCCTGCCGAGCGCTCATGGCCAGGAAGACGTCCTGCACCATGTCCTCGGCCTCGGCCGGACCGACGCGGCGGCGGAAGAAGTGGCGCAGGCCGGGCCCGTAGCGCGCCATCCACGCGCCCAGCTCCTCGGCCGCAAGGCGAGGCGGCTGAACAGCGGCGGGCGAGGCGGGACGCTCCATGACGGGGCCTGCGCGAGGTGAATACGGGCGGCACGCAAGGCGCGCCTGACATCTAAGAGGCGCGAAACGGCTAATGGTACAGCCGCGCTGGCGGGGCGGCGGTGTTTTTCTTCGCGGGCAAAGAAAGAGGCGGCGGGCTGGGGAGCCCGCCGCCTCAGTTGATCCGGTTCAGAGGGGACCGAAGCCGGGTTGGTTAGCCGCCAAAGCCGACGGCGATCTTGAAGTAGGGCCCGTCAAAGGTGCGGTCGTAGGTCTTGCGCCCCTCGATGCCGCCGTCGAGGGCGTCGTAGTAGCGCTCCAGCCGGTAGCCGCCGGAGAGCTTCAGGCCACCGAGGGTGTAGGACAGGCCGAGATTGGCCCTCACCTCCGGAACCTTCACGTCCTTCTCACGCGGTTCAATTTCCAGAAGCGCGTTGTAGGTGGGGATCACGCCGAACTGGTCGGGCGTAAAGGTGGACCCTGACGCAGAAGAGCCCCTCAGCTGGCCTGATATCTGGGCTTGCTGCTTGCCAAACAGCAGCGACCCGCCAAGCCCGATTGTGGCATGGGCCGCCGGGAGGACAGCTGATCGCCATCCGCAGGTTCGGATCGGCACCCAGGCCGAGCAAGCTGCCTTGAAAAACGGGGCCGGCGCCGCTCCCTTGGCCTGGGGCGCTGAGCGCCACGATTGCGCTTAGTGTGTTTTGGATCAAAGGCACCGGAGTAAGGCTCCGGCCAAGGCGCGCTGATCGTCTCCTTGGCCAGGATCTGCCATAGCCGAGCCGCGTGCGACAGTAGGGCCAAGCCTGACCCGGATGATGGGTGAGTTAGTGGTTTGGCTTAGCTGAGCGCCTATTCTCATAGAATTGAAGGCCGCTGGCGAAGCTGTTAGGTCGATGGCAGCTTGTCTCCACCAACCGCTGCTGACCCGACCGCGTCTTTTCTTCCGGCCTCGCATGGGGGTACGTCTTGGCGCTGCATCATCCATAATGGAGGCGCCTTTTACGCCCCCCTGTTGGATTGGAGCCGATGGCCTCGTCGCCGAAGCCCCCGATGCCGGAAGTTGAGCGCCGGAATAACCGTCCCGGCCGCGAGGACCTGCGCGCTTGGGTGGAGGAGTATGGCCCGGCGCTGCGGCGCTACTTCCTGCGGCGGGCCGGCGCTGCCGATGTCGATGACCTCGTGCAGGAGGTCTTCGTGATGATGCAGGCCAGGGGCACGGCTTCGGAGATTCACAACGTCGAGGGCTACCTCTTCCGTACCGCCGCCAACGTGCTGGGCATGCGCCGGCGCCGGTCGACCTGGGCCTGGGGCCAGCAGGAGGACATCGATGAGGCCGCCGGTCTCTCCGACGATCTGTCGCCGGAGCGCATCCTGCTCGGCAAGGAGGCGCTCGACAGCATGATGGCGGCCCTGCGCGAGCTGCCGCCCCGCTGCGCCCACGCCTTCATCCTCTACCGGTTCGAGCACCTGCCGCAGGAGGCGATCGCCCGCCGCATGGGCATCAAGGTCAAGGCCGTCGAGGCGTTGGTCCAGCGCGCGGCGCGCCGCCTGTTCGAGCAGGTGGAGTGGCGGCCATGAAGCTTCTTGAACGCGGCAAGGCCACCGACGCCGTTCGCGAGGCGGCCATCGCCTGGCGTGTACGCCGTGAGCGAGGCGAGCTGGCTCCGGTCGAGGCGGAAGCCTTCGCCGACTGGCTTGCCGCCGCCCCGGCCCACCCGGACGTCTACGCCGCGGTGGGGGAGCTGTGGCTTGTCACCGCCGAACTCGAGCGTCACCCGCTCTTCGCCGATACGCGGGCGTGGGCCAGGGCGGCGGCTGAAGGGGGCCAGGCAAGCCGGCGCGCGCTGGCGGCCGCGTTCGCGGCGGCCGCGATCGGTCTGGCCGGGCTTGGCGTCTATGTGCAGACCGCGCCCAAGCCCCTCGCCGACCAGTCCTTCCGTACCGCCATCGGGCAGCAGGCGACCGTGACCCTGCCGGACGGCTCGCAGCTGACGCTGAACACCGACACGGTTGTGCGGACGAGGTCTGACGATGGCCGCCGCCTTGTCTACCTCGACCGGGGCCAAGCCTTCTTCAAGGTCGCCAAGGATCGCCGCCACCCGTTCATCGTCACCGCCGCTGGGCGCACGGTCACCGCGCTCGGCACCGCCTTTGACGTGCGGGTCGATGGCGGTGAGCTGAAGGTCGTTCTCGTCGAAGGCAAGGTGAGGGTTGAGTCGGCCAGGCTGTCCGCTGGCGTGGCCGCGGGGGGGCCGTCCGCCGACGCTTCCCGCACACACCCGATGATCACCGACATGTCGCCGGGCTCGGAACTGGTCGCCACCACGCAGACGCAATGGCGGCTGACTCCTACCGACGTCGGGCGGGAGACGAGCTGGCTGCAAGGACAGTTGGTTTTTGACGACGAACCGCTGGTGGTGATCGCCGCAGAAATGAACCGCTATTCCACCCGCAAGATTGTCGTTGATCCGCGGCTGGCGAACCGGCGGCTGAGCGGCAACTTCTCGCCCGGCGATGTCCATGGCTTCTCCAAGGCCCTGCACGCGGCCCGCCTGGCGGACCTCAAGGACATGCCCGACGGCGCCATCCAAATCGTGCCGCTCGCTGAGAAAAATCCGGCGGGCGATATGGGGGTGGGTTAGGTTTACGCATCTCCTTAATTGGGGGCCGACGCCCCATAAATAATAGGGGGAATTCATGGGGCTGTTCTCGAAGTCCAGGCACGCTCGTTTGATGATGAGTGTGGCCGTGGGTGCTCTGACGCTCGGCGCCGGCACGGCCTATGCGCAGGCGAGACCAATCACCATCGAGTCCCAGTCGCTGGCGTCCGCCCTGCATGATTTCGGCGCGCAAACAGGCCGGCAGATACTGTTCACCCCGGAATCGGCGAAGTCCAAGACTACGCGTGGCGTAGACGGCGCGACCGACGAACAGATCGCGTTGACGCAACTCCTGGAGGGCACGGGCCTGACATTCCGCCGCGAGGCCAATGTCTATCTGATCGAGAGGGCCGACGACCCCCAGTCGGGAAGCGCCGCGGGGGGCGGCGCTGAAGTCGAGGCCCTGATCGTCACCGCGCAGAAGCGGGAAGAGGATATCCAAGACGTGCCGATCGCGATGTCGGCGTTCAGCCAGGAGCAGCTGGAAACCCACCAGATCGCGGGCGGTCCGGACCTGATGACACAGGTCCCCAACATGACCTTCACCAAGACCAATTTCACCAGCTACTCTATTCAGCTGCGCGGGATCGGCACCCAAGCGATCTCGGCGACGACGGACGCGGCCGTGGCGGTGGCGTTCAACAACACGCCCTTCATACGTAACCGCTTCTTCGAACAGGAATTCTACGACCTGCAGCGCGTCGAGGTGCTGCGGGGGCCGCAGGGCACGCTCTACGGCCGCAACGCCACCGCAGGCGTCGTGAACGTGATTTCGCAAAAGCCAGCGTTTGCCTATCAGGCCAAGGTTTCAGGCGATATTTCGAACTACAGCTCTTCCCGGCTGGAGGGGATGGTCAACATTCCACTGGTCGACGACCGGGTTGCACTGCGGATCGCCAGCGCCTGGACCAAGCGCGAAGGCTATTCGACCAACCAGCTGAGCGGCAACCCCATCGACGGCCGCGACTTGTGGTCGACGCGTCTGTCTCTGCGCTTTGCCCCCACCGACAACATCGACGCGAACCTGATCTGGGAGCACTTCGAAGAGAACGACGACCGCCTGCGTTCGGGCAAACAGCTGTGCAAGACGCACGAAGTGACCAACGTCGCCGGCTTCGAAACCACCCACTACCAGGCTCTCGGCGAGTACGGTCTGCCGCAGCTCTTTTCCGGCGTACAGGCCTCCTTCAGCCAAGGCTGCACACCGTCGTCGCTTTACTCCCCCGACTCCTTCGAGACGCCGAACGGGCTATCGCTGCCCTATTTCCTGCCGCTGGGCGCCATCGGCCTGCCGATCAACACCGGTGGGGGTGGCAATGTGGCCGCGCTCGATCCCTATGTCAGCCGCACGCAGTCGCACGACCTGCGGGTCATCGAGTCCATGGTCGATCCGCAGTACGAGGCTGAGAGCGACGTGGTCGAGCTGCAGCTCAATTTCGATCTGCCGGGCAACCTGAGCGTGGCGTCGGAGACCGGCTACAGCGTCGACACCATTTTCTCGACGCAGGACTACAACCGGTTCAACACAGCGCCAGGTATGTTCGCCCAGCCGGACATGTACTACGACCGGCGCGAAAACCTGCTGCTGCCGGGGCCGAACGGCGGCATCTTCTGCGATCCGCAGCTGGGCTGCGCGGACCGCCTGGTGGCCATGGACCTGTCGACGGCGCGTTCGCGGCAGTTCAGCCAGGAATTCCGGCTTTCGTCCGACTACGACGGCCCCTTCAACTTCAACCTCGGCGCCAATTTCCTGCGCTACGATACCGAGGACAAGTATTACGTCTTCATTAATACCCTCAGCCTCTACGCGGCAAAGTCCAACTACTCGTCGGGCGGGTCAGGCTTCCGCGGCCCGATGCCGCCCTACGAGCCGGGCGTCAGCGACAACCATGAATGCCTGAAGAACGGCTTCCTGCCGCCGGACGCCCGCCGCGGCTATGACGTTCTCGGCTGCATCTATATGGACCCCAATTCCGTCCATAACCTCAACGATCGTGGCCACAATTATTTCCTCAGCAAGAATCCTTACAAGCTGATGTCCTACGCCTTGTTCGGCGAGGTTTATTACCAGTTCACCGAAAACCTCAAGCTGACCGCCGGCCTGCGCTGGACCGTGGACAAGAAGGAGGCCCCGCGCATCCCGAGCTGGATCCTGGCGGCCGACACGGTGGGATATCCGGTCGCCGAGGTCATCAACCAGAAATGGGAGGAGCCGACCGGCCGTCTGGCGCTGGACTGGAAGCCGGCGCTGTCGTTCACCGACGAAACGCTGCTCTATGCCTCCTACGCTCATGGCTACAAGGCGGGCGGCTCAAACCCGCCGGCGGCCGGGATCGTCTGCGCCTACTGCGCCGGCGCCAACGCCAACGACCTAGCGTCCAAGTCGCCGACCCACCCCAAGACCTTCGATCCTGAGTTCGTCGATGCGTTCGAGCTTGGCGCCAAGAACACGCTGCTGGACGGCAAGCTCACGGTCAACGCGGCGGCCTTCTACTACGACTACCGCGGCTACCAGATCTCGCAGATCGTGGACCGCGCCGCGATCAACTACAACTTCGACGCTCAGGTCTGGGGTCTGGAGTTGGAGAGCGACTGGCGACCGCTGGACAACCTGCGCCTTGGGCTGAAACTCGGCTACGAGAACACTAAGGTGGCCGACGGCATGAAGGCCATCGACGTCATGGACCGCACCGCGGGCGATCCCAATTGGCTGGTCTATCGCCCATTCCCGACACTGCCGTCGAACTGCGTGCTGCCGACCTGGCTGTTCATCGGCAATCCGCAAGGCTGGGGCTCGGGTGACACCAACCCGGCGCTGGTCAACGTCGGCGGCAAGGGCGGCGGCAACCTGGGCGGCTGCGAACTGGCCTACGTCAAGGATTTCGATCCGGCGACCGGTCTTGAATACAGACTCTTTCCGTTCCAGGACCCGGGCAACATCGCCGGCGAGTTCTTCCGCGAAAACACCAACTACGCGGGTTGGAGCACGGACATGGCCGACTATCCGTGCTGGCCGGCGGGCGTGCCGCTCGGCACGGAGTATCCGGGCGTCGATCCCGAGTGTCTGGCGGCGATGTCCAACAACGGCGAGGGCTTCTTCAAGGACCTTTCGGGCAACCAACTGCCGAACGCCCCGAGCATGACCGCCACCATAACGGCCGACTACACCGTGCCGCTGCCGCGTGACTGGCTGATGACGCTGCACACCGACCTCTACTACCAGTCGGAAGCCTGGACGCGGATTTTCAATACCGAGGGCTATGACAGGCTAAAAGCCTACAGCAACATCAACCTCGCCGCGATCTTCACCAATGAGGACGCCGGCTGGAAGGTGATGGCCTACGTCAAGAACGTCCTCGACCGTGACAGCATCACCGGGGCGTTCTTGAACTCCGACGACACTGGGCTGACCACCAACGTCTTCCTGACTGAACCCCGCCTTTATGGCCTGCGGGTCACCAAGGAGTGGAACGGCGGACCCTGGTGGACGGGCGCGGGCGCGAACCACACCGGTCCTTATCCGCTCACAGTCGAGATTGGCGGCCAGATACAGCGGCAGTATGCGCCCTACCAGGATATCGCCGCGCAGTCGCTCGCCAACCTGCCGGAACCGCTCAGGGTCGGCGGCATCCAGAACAGGGATCTCGACCGGGGCGACGGCCGCTCGTTGAAGCTCACCTGGAGGCCTGAGGCCTCCCCATGGTCGGTTTCGGCCGCGGTTCGTTATGGCCGGACCAACAGCGACACCACGCGCGTTCGCCACGAGTTGGAAACGGCCAAGGTCTGCGGCTGGCCGGACACCACCTTCTATGGCTATCCCATCGACGACCTCGCCTGCGATCCTGCGTCACCGAAGTACAATCCCTTCGTTATGAAGTCGGCCACCAACTGGTCGGACGCCGAAGCGCGAAGCCGCGAAAAACATCAGGTCATCGATTTCCGCGTCGGCCGCGACTTCGGCATCGGCTCGGGGCTGGACTCGACGCTGTCGGCAGGGCTGCGGCGTGTAAACTTCGAGTCCACGACCGAGTTCGCGGCCACGGCGCTGACCGGCTGGGACATCCCGCAGGGCTGGATATTCGAGTCCAAGTATTCCGCCGGCCACTACGGGCAAGTCGCCCATATCACCTCCGAACGTGAGTTCGAAGGCTTCGGACCCACCCTGACTTGGGACGCGGCAACGCATCTGCTCGGCAATGCGGACACAGGCGAGGTCAGGGTCGATTGGTCGCTCACGGCCGGCGCCCTGTTCGGAAAGCAGAAGACCGCCATTGAGGACAAGGAGGAGGTCGGCCATTACGTCGGCGCGTTCCTCACCTGGCCGGCCCCAATCGACGGCGAGCCGACGGTCATCGACAAACCAGTCGAACGCTCCTCCCGGGCCACCGTACCCATGTTCGACCTGTCGCTGGGGCTCGCCTACGAAATCCAGCGGGTCAAGGTGGGCGCCGGTTATCGCTGGGAACGCTACTTCGATGTGCTCGACGCCGGATTTGGCAAGGCCAGGGACTACGACCGCGCCATCGACGGCCCCTACTTCAGGGTGTCCGTCGGCTTCGGCGGGTAATCTCCCGGCTGCCGTACTCGCGGCGAACTGACGCGGTCGCCTCAGCCGGCACTCTTGCTGAACCCCGCCGTCCATGAGGGCGCGATTATGCCGGGACGTCGAAGCTCGGCCGCAGAATGTGCCGTCACCGGCTGGTCCTTCCGGCTCTTTCCTCCGGCCAGCCGGCATGAGACCTCGTTCACCCAAGGACCCACCTTCCACAGTTGCCTGGCGATGTCTCGCCAGGAGGTCGGGCTCACCGCTTCTGCAAAGGTTCGGTCGTACAAATCTGACGGAACGACCAGCGTCCACAGCACTCGACCATAGCCAGAGTAGACGAAACCTTAACCTTAAGCCGCGGAAAGCCGAGATCCACGGAGGGGAATATGCCAGCTTGGGCAATAGACAGGGGGCGGAACGGTTGCAGCATCCAACCTGAGATTCTAGCCCAAGCACCCAGTAGCAGACCTCATCAACGTCTCCGTTGAGTCAAAAGCCCCTTCGCCAGCTAGCTAATCGACACCGGCGCGTCGGCTCGCAACACCCAAGGCCACCTTGCGCAGGCCCTGCCCCGGCAAGCCTGGCCACGCAGTGCGTTTCGCGACAAATACACTATCGGCTTGCCGCAGGCCTAAGCAGCGGCAGCTTCCGACCCTTTGCCAACACTGACCGGGTCCGCCCAGCGGCCGCCCGGAATAGCGGCGTGGGGACAAAGGGAGGCGGCGGAGCTCGAAGTCCCGCCGCCTCAGTTGATCCGGTTCAGAGGGGACTGAAAGCCGGAGAGTTAGCCTCCGAAGCCGACGGCGATCTTGAAGTAGGGCCCGTCGATGGTGCGGTCGACAGACTTGCGCTCCTCCAGACCGCCATCGAGAACGTCATAGAACTTATCGATCCGGTAGCCGCCCGAGACCTTCATGCGGCCGACCTCGTACGAGAGGCCGATGTTCGCTCCCAAGGCCGGCACGGTCACGCTATGGGTTTCCCGCCGAACAAGCTGAGGCGCGTGGGTCACTGACACGGGCAGGGTGAAACCGGACGGACTAACGCTCCGCAGGGTTTCGAAACTATCGATCTCGACTGAGGTCTCCTGTTGGCCGAACAGTACCCCGACGTTTAGCCCCACCTCCGCGCTGACGAGACCGCTCTCGCCGCCGCCAAGCAGGTCCTTTGAGGCATCCCAGGAAAGCGCCGGGCCGAAGAGCTTCGCGTCCCGCTCGACGGCTAACGCAACCGTATTATGCCTGCTTTCGAAGGATCCTACTGAGGTATACTTGAAGACATTTTCTTCCGGGAAGTCCTTGCGGTCCGCGATAGCATCGAGCGTGCTTCTGTTGCTAGACTTGAAAGCTGCGTACTTCAGTCCAGCCTGGATCTGCGACGCGAACCCTTCGCCCATCCCAATGTCGCGGCCAACAGCAAAATCCACAAAGGTATGCTCTTCGCGCGCCGCACTTTCAACTCGTGAGTAATTCGTCAGAATATTATCATAATAACGGTCAATCGATTCAAGGAAGGGGTACCGTTCGATGATGTCGTCAGAGAGGAAGCGGCCGCCCTTCAGGTCTTCCACGTCCTGGTCGCTCGAATAGCTGTTTGTTTCTCCATGCCGCACGCCCAACGAAATGAGCCACGGCGAGGCCCCGGGCCGATAGGCGAGCTTGACCTCACGGCTATCTCCCCAGTCCAGCTTCGGCACGTCGTTGGAGTAGACCGCCAGTCCGCGCGCCTCGACCTCGTCGGCGAAGCCGGGCCGGTAGGATGCGTTCGGCGCGTCAATCCGGAGCGGGCCGCCGCCCACTTCCACAACAAGCGGGTACGGAGCGGACGAGCTCCGGCCGGCGACGTTCCAGAACGACCCGCCAGTCCATTTCTTGGTCACTCTGAGACCGTACAGCCGCGGCTCGGTGAGAAAGACGTTTGTCGTCAGGCCACTGTCGTCACTGTTCAGGAAGGCGCCGGTGATGGAATCGCGGTCGAAGACATTCTTGACGTAGGCCATCACCTGCCAACCGGCGTCATCATTGTTGAAGATAGCCGCCAGGTTGACGTTGGTGTAGGCCTTGAGCTTGTCATAGCCCTCTGTGTTGAAGACGCGCGTCCACGCCTCCGACTGGTAATAGAGGTCCGTATGCAGCGTCATAAGCCAGTCGTGACGAAGCGGCAGGGTGTAGTCGGCCGTCAGGGTGCCCGTGAAATGAGGTGCGTTGGGCAGTTCGTTTCCGCTGATGTCTTTCTCGATGCCCTGACCGTTGTTAGGGGTATCTCCAAGGCCAAATTCTTCCGGCTTCCCGGTCAGGTAGATGGAGCAGGTGGCGTCGCCTAGCGGTACGCCATATTCGGGATGCTCGGCGTAGCGGGCCTCGACCCACGCCACCGGGACAATGCAGTTCGACGGGATGGTGGCGAACGGCTTAACGACGATGAAGTCGGTGTTTCCGGCCGTCCTGTCCATCAGGTCGATCAAGCGCGTCCCGTCTGCCAGCTTGGTGTGCTCGTACCCTCCCTTGAGCCCAAACCTCAGGTTTTCGAGCGGCCGCCAGTCGGCCTCCAGCTCCGCGCCCCAGACCTGTGAATCGAGGTTCAGGTTCACGGCGGCGCGGTTCACAATCTGCGAAATCTGGTACCCGCGGTAGTCATAGTAGAAGGCGTTTATATTAAATGTCGCCTGACCCTCGAAAAGCGTGTTCTTGGCGCCGATTTCGAAGGCATCGACGAACTCCGGTTCAAAGGTCTTGGGATGCGTCAGGAGCTGGGCGGCGACAAGGTCGCGATCACGGACGTCGGGGGCGATCATTCCCGCGTAGTCCGTCACCACCGGAGGGGGTGGATTGGCGCCGCCGGCCTTATACCCGTGGGCGTAGGAGGCGTAGAGAAGGGTTTCGTCGGTAAACGACAGCTGCGGTTTCCAGTCGAGGGTCAATCGCCCCGTGGGCTCGCGCCACTCCTGGTCGATGACCTCGGCAACCACCGAGCCGGAGCCTGGCGCCAGAAGCCAGCTGGGAATCTTGGGTGCATGCTTCTTGTCCACCGTAAACCTGAGGCCGGCCGTCAGCTTCAGGGCGGGCGTGATTCGATAGTAGAGTTCCCCAAACGCGGCATACGAGATCAGCTTGTAGGGGTTCTTGCTCAGGAAATAATTATGGCCGCGATCGTTCAGGCTTTCGAGCGGATTGGGGTCGATGTAGGCGCACTGTTCCCCGCGGACGTTGTAAATCTGGTTGGGGTCTCCGGGCAACTGACTGTAGGCGCAATTGGCGTTGTCGGTGACGCCCGCAACCCAGGGGCCGGTGCCGAAGCCCGAGGTGCCGGCATAGGGGGTGACGGCGAATAGGGTCAAGGTGTTGCCAAACAGGTAATACTTATCCACGGCGTCATGGCGAAGGTAATTGACCCCGGCGCTGAAATTGAGTGAGCCATCGAAGTCGGACGAAATCCGAAACTCCTGGCTGAATTGGCTGGATTTGGACGTCGCCAGGTCGGCGAGCGTCAACGTGTCGGAGCAACCGACCTGCGGGTCGCAGAAGACGCCGTTCTCGTCGAACAAGGCATTTCCGGCGCTCAGGAGAAGCGAGTCGGGATTGAATGCCCCACCCACGGTCGTGAACCGGTTGTAGTCCTGCGTCGACCAGGAGAAGTCTGTGCCGTAGGCGGTCTCGGAGGTGAGCGTCAGAGCCGGGGCGACATCGATATTGACCTGGAGGTGAGCAATATCGGCGTGGGCCTTGTAATCAGGCTCATAAGTGGACTCGATTACCCGCAGGTCCCGCGACTGAGCCGCGCGCGCGTAGGGATCACGCCCCGGAAACACCGGCAAGCCGGCGCGTGCAGGCTGGCCATAGTAGGGCAAGGTGTAGCCGTTGGGCGTCTGGAAAGCCTCTGGAGAATAGAGCGAGGCGCCCAGACAACCCTGGCCGATATAATTTACCGCGCTGACCGTGTCCGACGACGGCGAAGGCAGCGGGATGGGAACGTTGCCGATGAACGCGGGCGTGACATCCTTCTTGCACAGCTGCTTTCCCGATCGCAACCGGTCGTCGCTCTCCTCGAAGTGCTCGTAGGTCAGATACGCGCTGAGCCCCTCCGTCGGCTCGAAGCCGAGGGTCACCCGGCCCGACCAGAGGTCGCGGCCGTCGATCTGTTCGCCCGTGGTCTGGTTGGTGGAATAGCCCGCACGCCTGGTCCACGCGCCGGCTAGGCGGACGGCGACCTTGTCCTCGACCAGAGGCAGGTTGACCATGCCCTCGAGCCGTGTGGAATTGTAGTTTGCCGCGTCGGCGGAAAGCTTGGCCTCAAAGATGGGCTTGGGCCGCGCCGAAAGAATATTGATGACCCCCGCGGTGGCGTTGCGGCCGTACAGCGTGCCCTGCGGCCCGCGCAGCACTTCAATCCTCTGGAGATCGTAGAACTCCTGCTCGAAGAAGCGGTTACGTATGAAGGGCGTGTTGTTGAACGCCACCGCGACGGCAGGGTCCACCGTAGCCGATATAGCCTGGGTGCCGATGCCGCGAATCTGCACCGAGTAGCTTGAGAAATTCGTCTTAGTGAACGTCATGTTCGGAACCTGGGCCATCAGGTCCGGGCCGCCGGCGATTTGCGTCCTTTCCAATGTCTCCTGGCTAAACGCCGACATGGCGATCGGCACGTCCTGGATGTCTTCTTCCCGCTTCTGAGCCGTAACGATCAGGGCCTCGACCTCAGCGCCGCCCCCCTCGGCGCTTCCGCCCTGGGGGTCAGGTTCGAGCCTCCGGATGAGAACTGTGCCCTTCGCGGTCTGCTGGGCAATGAGGCCGCTGCCGTCGAGCAGCGCCATCAGCGCCGCGTCCGGCGACAGGTCACCCTTCAGCTCGGGCGCGCGCATGCCGGCGACCAGCCGTGAGTCCACCAGGATGTTGACGCCGGTCTGGTGGCCTACACTCTGGAGCGCTGCCGCCATCGCCATGCTGGGCTGGTTGAAGCTATATGTCGCCTGCTCGCCCCACGCTGGGGCGCCCAGCGCCATGGCCAGCGCGCCAGCGGCCGCGCCGCCCGCCAGCCTTTGGCGAAGAGTGATTTTACGCATCCTGGTTCCCCCCGTTTTTCGAACACGATACCGGGGCTCTGGGGCCCCTCAGTTTCGGTAGACGAACGAAGCGGGTCGGACCTCACACGCGGACCTGCAGAAATTCACGGCGTTATGGATGCTTGAGCCAGGATGGTGCGGTTCGGCTCTTCGACGACCGCCAGACTGTACTGCGCGGCGACTGTGCGGGCGAAGGCGTGGCTGTCCCCGGCCCTGAAGATGCCTGTCACGCGCAGACTGGCCACTTCGGGATCGTCGATATACAGCGGCGTGGGGCTGTAGCGGTTCATCTCGGCCACCGCCAGCGCCAGCGGGGTGTCGTCCAGCAGGATTTCGCCGCTGCGCCATGCGGTCACCGCCTCGATCTTCGGCCGATCGATACGGGGGGAAGCCGTCGCTCCGACGCGAACCCGCTGGCCAGGCGTGAGGTAGACCGGGGGCGCGCTCTTCGAGGCGGCAGCGGCCGGCGTCACCGTCACCTTGCCTTCGATCAGCGTCACCGAAACCGCGCGGCCGTCATCGCGAACGACGAACGACGTGCCGAGCGCCTTCACCTGCTGGCCCTCCGCGGTGACTATGAACGGCCGGGCGGGATTGTGGGCGACGTCGAACTGCGCCTCCCCGCGCGCCAGTCGCAGGTCCCGCCGGCCTTTCGTGTAGTGGACAACGACCTTAGTGTCGGTGTTCAGCGCCAGCCGGGAACCGTCGGCCAGGCGTACGCTGCGCTGCTCGCCCACCTTGGTGACATAGACGGGATCGCGAAGCACGCCCCAGCCGCCGGCGGCGCCGAGCGCCGCCACCGCCGCGACCGAGGCCACAACGCGGAGCGCATCCGCCCGTTGTTTACTCCGCCCCTTGCCGACCATCATCCCGGAAGCCGCGCCGCCGATCGCTTCCCAGACCTGCGTGGCGCGGTCGAAGGCGGCAGCATGAGCCGGGTCGGCCTCTATCCAGTGCCGGAACGCCTGTTCCGTGCCGGCATCCCGCTCAGGGCTTTGCAGCCGCGCGACCCAGGCGGCCGCCTCGGCGCGAACCGAGGCGGGCTGGGCCGCAGACGAAAGGGTGGACGAGGCGCTCACCAGCCCTCCATCCAGTCCGTCAGGAACAGCACGGCGCGCGCGATCTGCTTTTCCACCGCGCTGACAGAGATGCCTTCGCGCGCGGCGATCTGCGCGTATGTCATCCCTTCGAGACGTTGGGCGAGTAGCATGTCACAGGTCCGCGGTTGGAGAGCCTCAAGACCCTCCCTTAGCCTTCGTAGACGATCTCGACCCTGCAACACCTCATCGGGGCCGGGAGAAGAATCGGCGAAGGCAAAGTCGTCCAGCGCTCGGGCCGAGAAGGGACTGCGCCCTTTTCGCCGGCCAGCGTCCACCGCTAAGTTCAGCGCGGCGCGGACCACGAACCCTTCGGGCTCGCGAACTTCGGCGCTCTGGCGGTAGGTTTCGAATTTCAGGAACGCCTCCTGCACCAGGTCCTCGGCCTCATCGATGGAGGCGCCGCGCTTTTGCAGCGTGATGCGCAGTCCAGAAATTAGCTGCCTGATCGGCCGCATCGAAGCGGGCCCCACGTGTGTGCGTACGCGTAGAGGCTGCGCCGCCTGGCACAGCTGTCAAGAGCGAAGAAGGCAGCGGCGCTCGATGACCGGCCGTTCTGTTATTCCGGTTCAGAGGGTAGCAGCTCACCACCGGAGACGAGTTGTCGGATGACTGCGGCCGCTCGTCGGCGGCACACCTCTGCTAGTTACGACCCACCGCTCCCATGCAAGCGCCGGTTATTGTGCGTGCAACGCCGCTAAAGGAAAGGGAAACCGACTGACGAGATCAGCAGTCGCGCCGTCTAGACGTTCGCGAGATGCTGCATGACCCGGCGTATCAAACCGTCGACCTTCAGGCGTCCCGTCGTTGCAAAGAGGCACATGCACGTATCGTCGCCATGCACCCGCGGGTGGTGATTGCGCCGCTCGTCATGGGCCATGAAGTCACCCGGGCCGAAGACGGTGCCGTCGTCGATGAGCGACCCGGTGAGGACGCAGCCGAACTCGGGGCCGGCATGGCCGTGCTTCAGGACGTTGCCCCTGGTTAGGCATACGACAGAGACGCGGTCATCGGCCCCGTGCTGGACGTTCACGGGCGCCCAGCGGCGCAGGCGACCTTCTCGACACCCGGCACGCACCTCGTGAGCTTGCGGACGGACAATTTCAGTCACGTGATGCAGCCCGAGGCCTTCACCAAGTATGTGAAGGAGGAAGGCCTGACGGCGGCGGAAGCGGCATGGGAGCGCTCTGCGACGCCTCGCGGGCCGGTGAAAGAAGTGTACGCGCGGGTCGCCAAGTCGCTGGTGCGCGGGCGGGTGAAACCCTTCCCGTGCGGGTGCTGTATGACGGCAAGCCGCTGCCGGGCGCCTTGATCACGCTGGGCTCGCTCGATCGGCCAAAGGAGCCGAACACACCCCTTCGCACCGACGCCTCGGGTGAAGCCGGGTTTACGATGCCGGCGTCGGGAAAATGGCTGCTCAACGTCGTCTGGGGCGTGCCGGCGCCGCAGCCCGCGGAAGCCGACTACAAGACCACCTTCTCAAGCCTGAGCTTCGGCCTGTAGCTACGGTGCGCTGGCTGGCCGAAGTATCCGACCGACAGCGCCTCGCAGAAGATGCCTTTGAAGCTCGTGTACCCGCGCGCGCGCATGCCTGCCTGCCATCGCGGGTCAGCGCGCGCGAGCTGGCGGGCCGCCTCCCACTCCTGCGCCATGATGTTCGGCTGTACGCCCCGGCTTGCAGTCCAGCTCTCGACCCGGCGCTGCGTGAGGTTCACCCGCGCTTCGTGAAGCGACCGACCCGTCTTGACGACGAGCAGCGCCCGGCGCGGCGCCGGCCTTGACTGCCTCACCTCTTCCTTCGTCGGCTCGATCAGCGCGATGAAGGGATAGCGCGTCTCCCTCGCGGCGCGGCCGCTGTCTCGCAGGAGTTTCACCGCTGTCGAAATCTCCTCGCCGGTCATGGCGTCCAGCGGGTGAGCAATGGCCTGGGTGTTCAGACACACAGAAAGGGCCAGCGCCAGGACGCCGACTGGCAGCACGCGACGCCCCATCCTGATTGATCCTTTCACGCGCGAACCATTCCTTGGCCAACCCCGCCCCTCGACTCATAGAGAGCAGTCGATTGTAGATTACGGCTCGCTGAGCGTGGCCCGCCCATTCTCAGCCCAGGCTTTCATCGCGGGATCCAGGCGCTCTGAATTGATCGCTTCGTACAGCGCGTTGTTCTCGCTAGTCAGCGCAGTTCGCCAGGCGCCTAGGCGAGCGGAACGGAAAAAGTCCCCGGAATTGCGCCACTCGCCCAGGTCGGCGTCTGGAGCAGTCTGCTGCGCATTGTCCTTCATGTCGGCAAATGATGCGGCCGCCACCAGCGCCGGCCATTTATCCTCGTCGATATCGATGTCGAGGAAGTCCGCGACCCGCCGCATCTCCCCATCCAGGTCGTCGGTCAGGTCGGCGTAGTGGAGAAACAACAAATTGGGCAGATCTCGAAAGCGCCAGTAAGTTTCGACCATGTAAAGCATTGGAAGGCCGAACGGGGCGCCGTCATAGGCCCAAGGCTGCGCGCCGGTCGTTGCCCACAGGGGGAACAGATCATTGGCGTCGATATCCATCTGCTGATCTTCAGGAGCCCCCATGCGACGATTGATGGCCGCAAGTGTATGCGGAGAAATATTGTGCAGATCATCAAAAAACGAGAGGAACGCGTCTCGCGGGTCTCGCCCGCAAAAGAGGTACCGCACCTCGGGGTAATAGGGCAGTCCGTCCAGTGGAGTGTGCGTCTTGATTATGCGCCGGTGCGGCTGCGCCTCGAGCTCGGCCAGTTGATCCTCGACAGGAATTGTATGCCGGTCCAGCCAGCGCGAGAGCTGCGTCAGGGGCTTGGGTAGCTCCGGACCCCCGTGCACCAGAAGCGCACAGATCATCTGGGTCCATGTGGTGCCGCATTTCGGCGGGGTGCAGACGACAATGTCACCTGAGCGCGGCGCGTAGCCATCCCATCGAGTGCTATCGCAGACCGCAGTGATGTAGGTTCTGGAGCGTTCCGGAAGCTTACCCATCGCAAGGCTCCTTCATGTTCGCAGAACAGCGTAACACGAACCGCCGCTTGCCGACCCTCCCGGATGGCATTTCATAGCAGGCGGCATCAACTTCGCGTCATTGCCTAGGTGAAATGCGTCTGTTAGCGGCCGGCCTGCTCCAGGGGAAAGCTGACTTCCGCCTTGAGGCCAGTGGGGTCCCAAGTGCGGTTCAATTCGCCGTGGAGCTGCCGCTCCACGATAGCTTTCGTCATGGTTACGCCAAATCCGGGGGAGCGCACGCTTGACGGGGCAGGCCCTCCAGACTCGACCCAGTGCATCGCCACTCGCCGTGCGCCGGCGTCACGCGACCACCGCACGCCGACAATGCCTGAAGCGGTGGACAAGGCCCCGTGATTGACGGCGTTCGTCGCCAGTTCGTGTAAGACGAGCGCCAGAGGTTGAACCTGGGTTGCCCCCAACTCTGTCGGCGGACCTTCGATTTCGACGCGGCCGCCCGCGAACGGCTCGACCTGGGTTCTGATAACCCGATCGAGCGCAGCGCCTTTCCACCCATTTTCGGACAGCAGCGTATGCGCGCGGGCAAGAGCCTGCACCCGGCGCTGCACCGAGGCGCTGTACTGGGCAGCGTCGTCGGCCCGGCTCAGTCGAACGATCCCCTCGACGATGGAAAGGACGTTTAGCGCGCGATGATCAACCTCCTTGAGCAGTCGATGTTCGGCTGCCTCTAGCGTTTCCACGCGCCGCTGTTCGGTGGCGTCCAGCTGGGAGGCGAAGTAGTAGAGCAGGCGCCCGTCATCGTCATGGATCGGGCTTATATGCAGCTGGTTCCAGAATGCCGAGCCGTCCTTGCGGTAGTTGAGCAGCTCGACATTGACCTCCCGCTGCTCTGCCAACGACGCGGCGATTTCCCTCACGGTGAGCGATGAGGTGCCCTTGCCTTGCAAGAAGCGGCAGTTGCGCCCAATGACCTCGTCGGGCTCGTAACCGGTGAGCGTCAGGAACGCGCTATTGGCGAGCACGATGGGATTGTCTGGCTGCCGCGGATCGGTGATCACCATCGGCATCCGGGTGCGCTCGACGGCAATGAAAGATAACTCGCGCCGGTCAACAAGGGCCTGCGGGGTGGCTGCGGCGGCGTGATCGCCATGCAGCCCTGGGGATGGCTCCGGCAGTTCGGTCACAGGGGCTCCAGCATCGTTGAATTAATATCAACGGTGCTGGCCGGGCTCCGTTGCCTTGGCTCAGTGGCCACCCAGTTGCGCGACGAGCGCCGGTTTCAGGGAGCGTACCAGATTGCGTTTCGAAGCCGGCGCCGAGGCGCCGATGATGAGACCGCTCTCCCCCGCCACCGGCACGTCGACCACGTAGGCCCGAAACGGAGTTCCGTCGCGCCGGCGAAGCACTATCTCCCCGTCCCAGGCCTCACCGGCCCTCAGCTTTTGCATGATCATCTCGGCCTCGCCTAACGCTTGCAGGGCGGGCGTCACGTCCATGATATTGAGGCCCAGGGCTCCATCGCCGGCCCAGCCGTAAAGGCGGCTCGCCGCCTTATTCCAATAGACCACAGTGCCGGTCGGGGTCGTGGCGATCAATGAGACTTGGGGGTGCTGGAGCCCTAGCTCGTCCAAGGCGCTGCGGACCGGCTGCGGCAATTGAGGTTCTTCAAAGGGAACGACTGGCGCAGGCAAGGGACGATCCTCCCTCGCCACTGTCGCAATGTCCTTTTCGCCGTTGGTTACAATTACATGGGAGCAGCTACGGTGATTTTTCAGCAGAATTTCACCATGCTCAACCGCAGCCTTGTCTGACGCAAGGTTATAGGCCTCGAAAGTCAAAGCCGAGCCATCAGTCTTGCAGCAGTAGAAGGTGTAAAGCGCCATCCCCTAGACATACCACATGGAAGTCTACCTGACCTCCGGTGGGGCAGACCTCAACGCCGCCAGGCTGGCGCCACCGGCCGCGACAGAAAGGGTGGAGAACTGCCTCAAGCAGGCGATTGCCATTTGCAGGCAGCCCGTTCCGCCCGTGTGGAACAGCCGCGTACCGTTGGAGTTGTTCGCCGGCCTCTGATCTCTTGGTGTGTCAAATGCCTCTACTTTCATTCGTGCGCTTCTTCGCCACGCTGCTCTCGCTCCTAGTCCTGGGAGCCGCCAGCTATCTGTTGTGGAGCTGGCACCAAGGCGATCTCGTGCGGGACGCCGCGGGTGTGCTGCACCGTGATCGCGAGGCCTGGCGATTGTGGACGGGCGTCGGACTGCTGGCCTGGTCGTTCCTGGGTCGCAGCGTGGTAGTCCCGCTTCTGGCGAGGCGTGACGTCCGCCCGACGAGCGCGAAGCATGGCGCAGGTCAGCTGATCGCCAGCCCGACCGGCTCTTCCATCTTCGTGGAGACGATGGGGCCTGCCCGCGCGCCGTTGATCATCTTCACCCACGGCTGGGGGATGGACAGCACCTATTGGCATTACGCCAGGCAGGATCTTGCGGACCGGTTTCGTCTGGTGCTCTGGGACCTTCCGGGGCTCGGCAGGTCCAAGCGAGGCGGTAAGGAAGCCATCAGCGTTGAGGCCTTTGCCGCTGACCTCGCCAACCTCGTCCAGGTCTCCGGCCGGCAACCCGCCGTCCTTGTCGGGCACAGCATCGGCGGTATGATCATCCAGACCCTGATCCGGGACAATCCGCAGATCCAGAAGCAGCTAGCTGGGCTGGTCCTGCTCAACACCACCTTTACCAACCCGTTGAAGACGATGGTGTTTAGCGGGCTTGCGCGAGCGTTGCAGCGCCCGGTCCTCGAACCGGCGATGAAACTGATGATCGCCCTTAATCCCCTCGTGTGGCTGTTGAAGTGGCAAAGCTATCTGAGCGGCTCGGCGCACCTGACGCACCGGCTCGGCTTTGGCCGGTACGTCACGCGAAGTCAGCTGGAACACGCCACGCTGCTGTCGACGCGCAACCCACCGGCTGTGCAGGCGCGCGGCAATCTGGCGATGTTCAAGTGGGATGCCACTGACGCCCTCGCGCAGCTCCGTCTCCCCGTGCTGGTGATTGGCGGCGACAAGGACATCGTCACCAAGCTCGAGGCCAGCCATACGATCGCGGAGGAGAGCGATTTGGCTGCGCTGCAGGTGGTGGAAGGTGTGAACCACATGGGACCGATGGAGCGCGCCGACCTGTACAATCAAATGATCGCCGAGTTCGCTCTCACGGTTCAGCCGGCCGCATCGATGGACATCTCGCCTTCGCAGCCCCTTATGGACGACCCCCGCGCCGACGTTGCCAACGACCGCCCGGACGCTCCGCCACCCCCGCAATGACGACGCATCACGCGGCCAGATCGACCCAGGCGGGTGCATGGTCACTCGCGTCAGGTTCTCCGCGCACCCAACGGTCAACGCCGGCGTTGATGAGCTTCGGCGCCATGGCTGGGCTCAGCAGCAGATGATCGAGCCGCCATCCGGCGTCGCGCTGCCAAGCGTTCCGCATGTAATGCCAAAACGTGTAGGGGCCTCCTCCCGGGCTTCGGGAAGCAAGCGCGTCGGTCCAGCCTTGCGCGAGAAGTTCGGCGTAGGCCGCCCGGGGTTCGGGCTGGAGCAGCGCGTTGTTCAGCCATGAACGGGTGGAATAGATGTCGGCGTCGGTTGGGACGACGTTGAAGTCGCCCGCCAGGACGCCGGGAACACCGGCGTGCAGGAGGCTGGCAGAGTGCGTGTTCAGCCGGCGAAACCACGCGAGCTTGTAGTCGAACTTGGGCCCGGGCTGCGGATTGCCGTTCGGCAGGTAAATCGAGGCCACGAGGATGCCGTTGATCGCCGCTTCGATGTAGCGCGCTTGCACATCGTCAAGGTCGCCGGGAAGCCGCTTGCGGGTGATCACGGGCTCCGATCCACGCGCAAGAATCGCTACCCCGTGCCAGGATTTCTGCCCCTTCCAAACGGAGCCGTACCCCGCGGCGCGGATGGCCTCGGCTGGAAAGGCTTCATCCGTGCACTTGATCTCCTGCAAGCAGACGACATCCGGAGAGCTGACCTCAAGCCACCGCAGGAGGTTGGGCAGTCGCCGGTTCACATTGTTGATGTTGAATGTCGCGACCTTCACAGGACCCGAACGCGCGCGGAGCTGCGCAGATGCCGACGCAAGTTTCGCGCCCGATTGCCTGCTCCGCAGCCGCCTGAGAAAGATGGCCCCTGAGCTACGGGAGAGCTGACGAAGGGCTGCTTCCCAGCCATTGCCGAAGTTCAACCAGTCCGCTGCTCAGTCACAAAGGCCCGCGAGCTTACTAAGCGCTTACTGGCCGATTGATAACGAAAGCGATGGCCAAGAAAGCTTAGCGTCAGCCATTCAAGCCTGGGGATTTGTTAGGGAAATTGGCGCGCCCGGAACGATTCGAACGTCCGACCCTCAGATTCGTAGTCGCTACAACGCGCTCCGAAGCACCCCGCCGATTATACGCTAATTCCCGCTAACCCTCTTGTAGTTGCTGACGTTTTTCGCACGTGCTAGGGTTATAGCGTGACTGGGCCCCACAGATTTTTGGCCCCGTTTTTTTACCGATCCCGTTTTAGACCCCGTATTAGAAGCTCGATGAGCGACTTCAAGGCCACCCTTAACGACAAGATGATCGCCAGGGTCGCTCTGGCGGAGAAGGGACAGTACCTCGTCCGTGACACCGAGATGAGGGGCTTCTTCCTCGTGATCGGAACGCGCAAAAGAACCTTCACCGTTCAAGGTGAGTTCTGGGAAAACGGAAAGCGTCACTCCAAGCGGGTCGCGCTCGGCACGGCCGACGACCTGTCGACGCGGGATGCACGAATCAAAGCCAAGGAGGTGTTGGCGAAGATCGCGAAAGGCGAGTACGCGGCTGAAGCCGCTGCTGCGGTTGCCGAGGCGGTCCCCAAGCCAGCCGATGTCACTCTCCGAATGGCTTGGTCACGGTACAAAATCTACCTTGAGCGGAAGGACCGCAGCGCCGCCACCATCGCGGGCTACGCTGACCACGTCGAGCGTGTTCTGGTGGACTGGCTCGACCTGCCGCTGATGACGCTGGGCGAGAACCCCCGGATGGTTTCCGATCGACACGATTTGCTCACTCAGAATAATGGCCCCTTCGCGGCAAACGGCTGCATGCGCACCCTCCGCGCGATCTACAACCACGCTCGTCGCAGCGCCCGGGAGCTGCCGGCCGACAACCCCACCCTAGCGGTGGACTGGAACGAGGAGAAGCGGCGCGATACTGCTATGGGAACGTTCGATCTGCCTGCGTGGATCGACCAGGCAGGCCGGTTGCGCCACGCCATTCGCCGTGAGTTTCACCTCTTCACTCTGCTTTCGGGAAGTCGGCCGGGCGCTCTGCAAAGGGCAGAAGTGGCGCATTTCAACTTCGCTCGTCGCGTTCTGCATATCCCGCGCCCGAAGGGCGGGGCGAAGAGAGCTTTCGACATTCCTTTGTCGCGCGAAATGGTCTGTTGCCTTGTTCGGGCGATGCGCGCTGGCCGCATGCTCCATCCTGAGCAGGCGGAACGATGGATTTTCGCTGCCGATAGCGCGGAGGGCCACCTCGTTGAGCACAAGGAGCCGCGCGAGCGGCTCTCCAAGTGGGGCAATGACCTGCGTCAGTCCTACCGCACCTTGGGTCAAGCGGCAGGGCTGTCAGACGTGGATATGCACCTTCTGATGAACCACCGACTGCCAGGCGTGAACGCTGGCTACATCACGCGCGACAAGCTTATGGGCGACCACCTGCGCGCCGCACAGCAGCGGCTGTCGAGCTACATCGTCGTATACGGGGGTGCAGTACCCAAGGACGGCTACTTGCGCGAACGCGCGTGGCCCCGTCTAGCCTCGCGGCGCCTCGGCGACGAACTGCTCGATCCGACGCCACCAGATCCCCGCCTCGGCGTCCCCATAGGCCCACGCCGCCGCGCCCTGGCCGCGCAGGCGGATGGCGAGGCGGCAGTTGCCTAACCGAGCATTCGGGTGTTTGCGCTACGGATTCAGGCGTGCAGCGGGGGAGCCTCTGCCGAATGTCGTCGAGCCGCGAGAACACGACCGCCCTCGGGGTCGGTGGTGGATACCTGAGCCCCTTGGTCCGCCCAAGCCTCAAGATCACTGAGAGCGTAAACCACACGGCCACCGATTTTGCGGTAGCGCGGCCCGGTGCCGTAAGTGCGATGCTTCTCAAGAGTTCGCCCCGAAAGGCCCAGGTAGCGACCAGCTTCTGGTGTTTTTAGATAGCGGTTGGGAGCTCGATTCATGTCCACGCTCAGACACTCCTGCGATAACGCCGCGGGGGACACGGCTGATTGACGAGCCCCAGCGTAGTGGCGCGTGCCATTGGGCGCATAGGCGTAAGCTTACGCCTCGGCCGCATGTGTCGAATTCTGGCCTTGGCGTTGGAGCCCGTACGAGAGCCGGCTACGCGCGCGGTAACCAGAGAGTCGCAACTCCCGCCAGAGACTGCCGGCCGTTCGATCGCCTCGGCGAGGGTCCACGCCAGGGCCTCCCGCTTCGCCGGCGAGGGCCGCCATCTCGCGTCGAAATTTGGACTGCGGGGGCTGGTTGCGCTCCCAGTCGCAATGTAGGGGTTGCGTGATATGAAATACTCAATCGTCGATCGTCTGCCCCGATCCAGCACTTCGAAGTCTGAAGCCTTCCTCATCGAGGACCGCTGGGACGACTGGGGCAAGTACAGGACCCAGTTCGCGTTGGTTTATTTCGACGAAGAGGGGGAACGCCACGATATTGGCAGCGTGAAGATCGGCGAGGTGGGACTTGCGGCAAGCCGGACGGTTCAGCCAGGCCAGCGAGCACCCACGCTCGACCGGACGTTCACCACGCTCACCGAGCGCCACTTCTCGCTAGGGCAGGACGATACATACTATGAAGCGCTCAGCAGGCTCTCAGGGGGCATTGGGGGGCGCATCCTAGGCGCGCTTCGCGACGTCGCACACAACCTCGATATTTATGAGCTGCATCGCTCCGAGGACGTGATGGGCGAGTCCCTGATGCGCTTCGTCTCCGATGCGAACATAAGAGGCAAGTTTCATCGCCTTGCGCACGGCGACCTGAAGCTGTCCGCGTTCGACTTTCACTTCGCCTACGCATCTCAAGACAGCGAGGATGATGGGCCGATACTCGCCTTCCGGGTCAAGCCCTACGAACTGCCGCCCACCAACGTACACGTAATCATCGGGCGGAACGGCGTGGGCAAGACCCGGCTATTGCAAGGTATTGCGCGAGCGCTCCTTGAGTCGGACCAAGATGACGGCGCCGTGGGGTCCCTTACAATGAACCCGGAGGACCTGGAGGATTGGACATTTTCGGGTCTCGTCTATGTCTCGTTCAGCGCTTTCGACGACTTCAAGCTGCCCTCGCCGGAGACCGCTGTCATCCGAGCGGCGCAGGTGAGTTTGACGGGTGGCGGCTCAGTAGACCGGAAGGACGGGCGTCCTACCAAGGCTGGAGCCGGCATCTTCTCGGCAAGCCTTGCGAAATGCCGTCGTGGACCCCGACGGCAGCGATGGTTGGACGCAGTGGCAAACCTGGAAAGCGACCCTCTGTTCAAGGAAGCTCAGGTGACTGACCTCGCAGACCCAGATGACCAGGACTGGAAGAAGCGGGCGGAGGACCTGTTTGCAACGTTGAGCTCAGGACATGCCGTGGTCCTGCTGACCATCACGCGCCTAGTGGAGTTGGTGGACGAAAAGACGCTTGTCCTCATTGACGAACCTGAAGGCCATCTGCACCCGCCTCTACTTTCCGCGCTGATCCGGTCTCTCTCGGACCTACTTACCAAGCGGAATGGCGTCGCGCTGATCGCAACCCATTCCCCCGTCGTGCTGCAGGAGGTGCCGCGGAGCTGCGTCTGGAGGCTGCGGCGCTCGTGGCGATCTGCGGTGGCCGAACGCCCGAGCATTGAGACGTTCGGAGGCAACATCGGCGTCCTCACAAACGAGGTTTTCGGTCTGGAAGTGACCAGTTCAGGCTTCCACACATTGCTGGATGCGCAGATCCAGACGAGGCCGAATTATGAGACCGTGCTCGCCGCCTTCCGGGGGCAACTTGGCTCCGACGCTAAGGCAATTGTGCGCGGACTTACGGCCGCTGCGGAGACGCCGGACGACGGCTCCTGACATGAGACTCCTCGCTCGTCCTAAACTGAAGGCCGCCGACGTCGCTCAAGCCTGCGCTAAGAGCATCAAGGACCCGAGCTTGTCCGCGCGATTGAAAGACGCGGCCGAGCACATCCGCGTCGCTGAAAAGGACTACCTGCGACGTGGACCTAAGGCGCGTCTATACAAGACGGCTACGGCGACCGCAGTGGGCGGCCTGATCTCGACGAAGGAAATGGCGCGGGTCTACGACCGAACCTTCGTACGCAAAGGATCGCCCGTACGCGCCGCCTTTTACGACAAGCTCGTCACCTCAGCGCCCAACGGGGTGTGCCCCTTCTGCTACCACCGCACCGTTGCCACGCTAGACCACTACCTCCCGAAATCGGAGCATCCTGCCCTTGCGGTGACTCCGGTAAACTTGGTGCCGAGTTGCACTGACTGCAATAAGGTCAAGTTGGCCAAGCAAGCCTCGACTGCCGGCGAGCAGCTGCTGCACCCCTACTTCGACGACGTGGACGACGAGATTTGGCTCTATGCCGACGTCATTGAGGAAGACCCCCCGTCCCTGGTGTTCAGGGTCGATCCGCCCGCCGCATGGCCCAAGGTTATGCGGCATCGCATTGCTGAGCACTTCCGCGTCCTTGAACTCAATTCCCTGTTCATCTCGCAGGCGGGTCGGCTCATTGGGGACCTGGGCCATCGTCTGAACAAGTTGCGTGAGCAAGGGGGCGAACAGACCGTGTCAGGCTACCTGACGGAAGAAGCAGTGACGCGGCGGGAGAGAGCCAACAACAGCTGGCAGGCGGCGGCATACGACGCCATGAGTGCGTCGAAATTCTTCTGCGCGTATGTGCATTCGAGGGGCTGACCAGGCCGAAAATTCAAGTCCCGTGCTCCACCGCCTATCGGGCGAAAACGAAGGAGGACGGGTGGCCGAAAGGCTCTGCGGAAGCCGCACAAGTCGGAAGGAACGTTTTCGATGCGGGTTAGGGCCGCGATCGGCGCTGGATTGGCGTCAGCCGGGCCCCGGACGGTTCTGCCGCGCCTGCCTACTGGAACCTTCCAGAGGCTTTGCGGTTGCACAATCTGCCGAGTTTGCCTACTTTGCCTACCAGAGGTGATTCATGAGCGCATTGAAGCAAGCCGTTCCAGACCGTGCCGCCTTGGCCAAGGCGATCGAACATAAGGTCGAGCGAATGGACCTCGCCGCCCTCGTCGAGCTGGCGTCAACGCTGAAGGTGCGCGTACCGGCTACCGCGAAGGTAGCGCGTCGCCGCGAGAGTACTGTGGTGAGTTCCTCAGGACGCGAAGGCTTGGTCTTGCAAGGCAGCGGCGTAGGCCCAGTGGTTTCAGCTGCGGAGGGAAGTCGGCTTCTCGATGCGATCACGATTGACGATGAATCGTCCGACTGGGCCGAAAGTGAATTCGTCGGGGCCGGCACGTTAGTGGAGCAGCTGAGCATCTCGCGGGGCACGCTCGACAACTGGCGCAAGGCCCGAAAGATCATCGCTCTTCGCAAGGGTCTTCGGAACTTCGTCTATCCGCTTCGGCAGTTTGATCGGCGCAGGCCTCTGGACGGCCTCGATCTCGTTGTGGAGCGGTTCGCATCTGCTGAAGAGGCGTGGGAGTGGTTGGTCGCGCCCAACCGAATGACGGAAGACAAACCGCCTATAGAGGCGCTGCGTGAGGGCCGTGTGCCAGCGGTGGCGAGCGCGGCGGCTGGCGCCTTTGACTACGCGTGAAGATCGCCGGGGCCAGACTTCGCGAACGGGTGATCGTCGCCGGCATCGCGGATTGGGCCCGAATTCTCCCGACCCTTCATCGAGCGACGCCAGCCGGAGCCGGATTCGGCTCCAGCCGCTACTCCAGTCCGTCGAACGCCTTCAGAGTCCTCTATGCCGCGGACAGCTTTCCGACGGCATTTGCCGAGGCAGTCGTGCGCGATCGGTTCGAAGGCAAGGAAAAGCGCTACCTCTACCGGCCGCACCTGGAACAGGTATGCGTTACCGCGATCAGCTCGAGCCGCGAGCTTACCATGCTCGACCTCAGAGGCGGGGGAGCCTACGAGCTCGGTATCGACACCGACGCAAGCCGGGCTCGCAACCACCTTTCGGGGCAAGCCTTCTCCGAGGCCGTCCACGCGCAGATGCCCGACATCGATGCGATCCTCTTTGACTCAAGGCTGACGGCCGGGCAGTGCGTCGCCGTGTACGACCGCGCCTTCCCAGCTCTGGCGGGCACGCCCCCGATCGGCGTGTTGCAGTCGGCGCTACTGCCGGCGGAGCTCACGCGGCTCAAGATCACGCTGCGTCGACAACGCGGATATGCACGGTGATGGCGCACTCCCATTCGCAGAGCTGTCAATGATGGGTGCGCGTCTCCGTATCCTCTCGCCCAAGCGCAACAAGCGGCTGCAGACGGGGTGGGAGGGCTTCTTTCCCTATTATGCGGGATACCCTGAGCTCTTCGCCCGCGAGCTGTTGGAAAGTGCCAAGCTGCCACACGATGCGGTGGTGCTTGACCCCTGGAACGGCAGCGGGACAACGACCTATACGGCGACGTCGCTCGGATTGAATTCGATTGGCATCGACTTGAACCCTGTGATGATCATCGTAGCGCGGGCTCGCCTGCTGCCCGCCAGCGAAGCCGATCATCTGCGCCCGCTGGCCGCTACGATCCTCGCCCACGCCCGATCGTCGCCAGCGTTGCGGTCCGACGATGCGCTATTGAGCTGGTTCGATCCCCAAACCGCTCAGTTCATCAGAGGCATCGAGCAGAACATTCGCCGTAGCTTGGTCGGCAACATGACCAAGTCGCCAGACGAGGTGCACCTCGACAGGATTTCCGGCACGGCGGCAACGCTCTATGTGGCCTTGTTCGCCGCCTGCCGTAGGCTGGTTGTCCCTTTCAAATCCTCAAATCCGACGTGGCTTCGGGTTCCAAAAGCGGAGGAGGCGCGGATCGCAGCCTCCCAGGCGGCGGTGGCGCGTGACTTCGCCGCTAACGTACGGGGCATGACGGCCGCCCTGGTGGCGAAGCGTGATTCAGACATGCTGCTCAAGCGACCAGCCCATCTGGGCGCCTGCCGAATCAGCCTTTCGGACACGGCCTCGATGGCTCTCCCGGCCAACAGCGTCGATTTCGCATTGACCTCGCCGCCCTACTGCACACGGATCGACTACACGGCCGCGACACGCATCGAGTTAGCCGTCTTGGCTCCGCTGCTAAAGGTTACGGAGCGCGCGCTCGGCCGGCAGATGATCGGCTCCACCCAGGTTCCGACCGCGACGATCGAGATCGACGCTGCGTGGGGCGAGACCTGCCAGCGTTTTCTCGACGCCCTGAAAGTGCATCCGTCGAAGGCCTCTGCTGGCTACTACTACCGCACACACCTCGACTACTTCGAAAAGATGTCACGCTCCATGGCGCGACTGGCGTTTAGCTTGAAAACGGGTGGGCGCGCGGTCCTGGTCGTCCAAGACTCCTACTACAAGGACATTCACAACGACCTCCCGCAGATCGTCTCGGAGATGGGGGCACACCACGGCCTTGCACTGCGCCAAGCGAAGGCGTTCCACCTGCGCTCTATGTCGGACATCAACCCGGGGCGGCGATCTTACAAGCGTCCTTCGGGCGCCACCGAGTCCGTGCTCTGCTTCAACAAGTAAGCTGACGGTCACCGATCACGTTCGGCGGTGACCGAGCGTCAGACTTTTCCCTGAAGGCGTGACAGGCGCCCGCACGCGGACAAGCATGGGATTGCATGGAAGAGCGTGGAAGGCTACGTTGCGGGTCATGTCACGACCGGTGTCCATCTCAGACCAGCTCGCCCGCAACGCAGCGCGTCAGCAGGACGCCTATGCTGCCTTGTCTAAGGCCCTAGCGGCGGGCAACCCGAGTGGTCGCGAGCGGGCCCAGGCCAAGATCACCGAACTAGCAGCGGAATATCAGCGGCTCTCGGAGGCGCTTAAGTTCAGCGAGCTCGAGGCCCGCGACATCTCCACCCCTAGGGCGCGCAAACCAGGCAAACCCCTACGCGAACTGGCCTTGGACGCGCTCGACGACTTAGGTGTTCCTGCCGCGCCGGCTCTGATCGCTGATCTGACAGCGGCGCTCACCGGCGTCCGACCCTCGCCCTCTCGGTTTGCCAGCCTCCGTCGCGATGAAGAGAATGCCGCGCGTCGCAACATCGCCGCGCGCCCCGCTTGGGTCGTGCCGGCGATCAGCGCCCAGCAGCTCACGGCCATCCCGCGCTTGCTATCCAGCTCCTCGTGGGACCTTGAGCGCCGGATCATCGGCGCGCGGAGCACTCGCACAGACAACCTGCGGGTCGCCATCAGCCTCGCCGGGCGCTTGGCGCACCTGCGCGAGGCCGGCGCCGCCGAGGCGAAAATGGTGGAACGGCTGCTGTTCCCGTTCGCGCGATCGATCCCGGGCGCGATCGAATATGGCCAACCGATCGAGCCGCTTCGCACGACCGACGCGGCCCGAGCCGAGCTGAGCCTGATCGAGGAGTCGGATCTCGATGAACGCAGGACGGCCGCAGCCAAGCTCTCGGCGAGCAGCCCGCATGTGCGTCTGTGGGGTTGGCCGGTCCTGGTCGACACCGCTGTCGCCGAGCGGTCGATCCGATGACCCCAGAGAACGCCCGTCTTGGTTCCTTGCGCGGAGGCCTCCCCGCCGTCGAAGTCGGGGCCCGTGGAATTGAGAGCCTAGCGCGGAACCTTGGATGCATCCGCCTGCGTGCGATCATCATCTCTGGGCTCACCCCGAACGAGGTGATCAAGACAATCTTTGCTGGCGAGCCAGACATCATGTCGCCGTTCGCGATGACCGTGACCCAAGCCTACGAGCGTCGCCTGCTTGGTAATGGCGGATCATCGCTGCTGACCGCCTATCGCGAGAAAGGACTTCTGACTCAGGACGAGGTGAAGATCACCTCGGTCGGGGACATGGCGCCGGGCGACGGTGTCTTGGCGCGCACCCGCCGCGTGACCGAAACGCAGCGGCTGATTGATATGAAGCACGCCGGTGATGCGCGGGCGCCGAATCTCATCCTCAACCCGCGCCTCCCGCTGGATTTGGTGGGGGTCTCCCACCCTGTCGAACTCGCCTATCTGGTGGCGAGCGACGCCGAGGCCTCGTACCGGGTCGGGGTGATCAAATCCTATGCCGACCGCGGCGGTAAGACTGACAAGTCGGACATCCGCTCGGCTTGTCGCGAAGCAGCAGTTGGAACGCTGGCGCTCAAGCAGCATATCGCAAACCGCGGCGGTGACCCCATCATCGCGGGGGACCGCATCGATATGGTCCTGCGTGCGCCTGGATCATTCAATCCGCGCCTGTTCCCTGCCATGCGTGCGGAGTCGGAACTCGCGTCGCTGGTTCGCGCCCTGTCGACTGCGCCGGCCAACCTGAGCGAGGTGGAGGGATTGCTCCCCGCCGGCGCGAACCTGGCGCAAGCAGGTGTCATCGAAAGCCTGCCGAACAATTACTGTTCGAATTGCAAAGAACACTGCGGGCTTTGGGAGCGGTGCCGCGCGCAGGCGCTCGCCGCCGGTCAGCCGATCATCCTGGGCGACCTAGCTGCGGAGCAACTGGCCGCCGCAGGTTCGATCTCGCGTGCGCTAGACCTGCTGGACGGACGCGGCCGGCCGCCCGACAACGAGGCCGAAGCTGATCTGGCCGCCGGTCTGCGCGACGCCGCCCAGCTGCTCGTCCGCATCGCCAATGGCTGACCTCATTCACGTCGCCGCCCGGCTTCGGGCCCTGCAGCATGGGCAGGCTGTGCCGATCGTCTCCCAGCGCCAGGTAGTCATCCAGCCGCACGCGCGGATCCTGACCCTGCTGGCCATGGCGGGTGAAGACACCTCTGTCCACGCTGCGGCGATCGGCGGCTTTGGAGACGCCGCGCAAATTCAGGTCGTCGCCGATCCCCGCAGCCGGGACAACCAGTACGCCTTGCTGCGGTGGCTGTTGCCGTTTTTCGAAGACTACTACGCACAATGCCGGGGAGAGGGTTCGTTCCCGCAAATCTGGGTCTCTTCCGGCGGGGCGCTGGGCCACCTCGATACCTTGGCCGACCGGCTGCGATTCACCGATGAGCCCGACATTCAGCGCCTCGGCAGTTTGTGGACGTACGCAGGGGAGCGCTCTCCGGTCGCCGGCCAGCAGGCTCTGGTGAGTGCTTCCGGCGCGCTTCGGATGCACTACGCCACAGGCCAGCAGGAAGCGGAGGACGAGCACCTTGGGGCGCTTCTCACCTGGGTCGAGCCGCCGGCCGGCCGGGACATCTTCGCCGCGATCGCCGCGGCAGAAGCCCAGCCAATGGGTGTGAAGACGGATCCGAGGTTCGATCGCAACGCCCTGCAGCCCGCGATCAGCGATTATCACGCCGCAGGGTCCGACTCCGAGCGGGCCTTCCACCACAACCGCATCCGGCAGATGATGGAAGGTGTCCTCCGCCCGATTTATGCGGCGACCCAGCGCGCGATTGCCGTCCTCAGTGGGCCCCGCTGGCAGGCCAACCCGGCGCTTGACGCCCTCGCCGCTCAAGAAAATGAGGAGTTCTCCCGGTTCATGGCCGCTCGCGATCTGGGGCACTTTCTCCCCTATCGCGACTCACCCAAGGCCGGCGCTATGAAGATCGTGGCCCGGGAACGCGCCGCCGCCAACGTCGAGGCGGGCATGCTGCGCCACGACAATGCCGCCCGCGAGAAGGGGGTCGTCAGCGGCGCTGTGTTACGCGGCCAGCTTGTCGATGTTCGCGAACAGCGCATCCGGCCGAAGCTGTTTGAATACGATCTAGTGCTCACCAGCCACCAGGACGCACTGCATTTGCGCCTCGGTGACGTTCTATGGACCTTAGACGGCGCCAAGCTCTCGCTTCGCATCAATGAGATCGAGCGCCGCGGCCCCTTCACATGGGTCACCGGCCGCGTTGAGAAGGGCAAGAACGCCGCCAAAGCGCTGTCCGTCGGACCTGTCTTAGATTTTGGCCCCGGGGCCCCGCAGTGGGGGAACCTAGGCAATGAACTCTCGCAAATGAGCACCCGACTGACCCGCGCGCCGTGGACTCACGGCGACGCGCTTCCGCCTGCTGCGCCGCATGGCCATGTTGCGCCGACCAACTTGCGGGCGGCGGTCGAGGATCTGACATGACCGAGCCGCTCGACCCCGAGGTGGAGGCCAACCTGGCGCTTGACCGAGTGCTGGCCAGCCAATGGCAAGGCGTCCCCGCACTGATCCTGCGGTCCCCGCCGGGCGCCGGAAAGACCGGTGTGGCACAGCGCATCGCGCTACAGAGCGCCGCACTGCTTCACCAGCGCTGCATGGTCGTGACCCAGACCAACGAGCAGGCCTTCGATTTGACCCGCCGGCTCGTCGCGAACGCGCGCGGCATGCCCATCCACATGTTCGCCAAGCGCGAGATCAACCTGCCGGACGATCTGAGCCACGCAGGCAACCTCGTTCTTGTCCACGACGTGGCGAGCCTGCCGCAGGGACCGTCGATCACCATCGGCAATGCGGCGAAGTGGTCTTGGATCAGGACCGAGGACCCGATGTTTGACGTCCAGGTGGTCGATGAAGCCTTCCAACTTCCCGACTATCGATTCCAGCTGATCGCCAACCTCGCCCCGCGCCACGCCCTCATTGGCGATCCCGGTCAGATCGATCCGTTCGTCAGCTGCGAAATTGAGCGCTGGCGCTGTGACCCGTCGGGTCCGCAGGTCTCCTGCCCGGCGGCGCTGGCCAAGCGCCATCCGCAGGTTCTGCAACTGGCGCTGCCGGTTTCACGCCGCCTGAATGAGGATACGGTGGGCTTGATCCAGCCCGCCTTCTACCCAGACATGCCCTTCCGAGCGATGAGCAGGGACCGATCGGTTCACTTCCAAGTCGCCGGGATCATGCCGTTCGACGCTGCGCTAGACGCGGTCAGCGCAGGCGCATCCATCGTGATGGTCGAGCTGCCGCCGCAGATAACCGGAGAGGCTGATGGCGAACTGGCTCAGGAACTCGTGGCCTCCATCCGCCGCCTGCTAATGCGCGGATCGTATATGAGCGATGACGGCGAAGTTACGCGGGTGACGCCAGACAGCATTGGAGTCGTGTGCGCCCACGTGAGCCAGGTCAATGCCGTGCGCGAACGTCTGGGGGCAGACCTCGCCGGCGTCTTCGTCGAAACTGCAAATCGCTTCCAGGGCATCGAACGGGCCTTCATGTTCGTCCACCACCCCCTGTCGGGCCGAGCCGACGCCACAGCTTTTCACCTCGATGCTGGGCGGCTGTGCGTCATGCTGTCCCGCCACCGCATCGGCTGCTGGGTTTTCGGCCGCCAGGGGATCACCACACAACTCACTCGCTTCGCCCCCGCCGGCGACCGTGCTCTCGGTATTGACGAAGATCCGGAATTCGATGGCTGGAGAGCGCATCTGACCCTCATGGCGGCACTCGCGAGAGCGAACCGGCTTTTCCCAGCGGTGAACGGATTAGCGTCTTCGAACGCCGCGTAGGCCAAGGCGCAGAGGGGCGCCTTCAGCCGTTGGCGCACTCGTTGCCGCGCTTGCAAGCAGGCCTCGGGAAGGAAACTTTGGCGTCAACTCAAGTCAGAGCTCGACCCCAAGATCATCGCTCACGCGCCTTCGCGTCGCGCGGTCTCTCGCGGCCCAACGCGGCGTTGGCCTGCCGAAGTTCGCGAGCCAACGCCAAGCGTTGAGTGTCTGGCGCCGGCATGGTTCGTACAAACCCTTCTACCTTGGCGCCCAGCGCGCGATCTGCGGGGTCCGCGGACTGGCAAAGCAGCCTCGCCTGAGCAAGGTAAAGGCCTCTCACCTTGCCCTGAGTTTGCAGTAGCTGCGTTTCCCACGGGGTCCGCTCGGCCAATCCCCGAAACGCCACCCTAGCGGCATCTCGGTAGGCAGCACGGCGGACGCGCGCTGGCTCCCCTTGGCCGGCCTCATGTCGCTCGCGGAGTCTCCGCAGGGGCGTGCGTTCTGCCTTGCGAGTAACGCCACGCGCCCGCCGTGGCGTGGCTTCGGCCTCGACGCCGCGATCCCGCATCGCCTGGGCGAAGATCTGCCGCCACCGTTCTAGGTCGGCCTTCTTGGGGTTGAGACGCTCGCCCCCGGCGCCGAACGCTCTGATAGCCAAATGCACGTGCGGGTGCTGCGCGTCGGTGTGCAAGGCGAAGACATAGTCAAAACGCTCGGCGAACGTCGCACGAGCGAAGGCGCGGGCGGCATCGCGGACTGCCGTCGGATCGGTGTCCCGGGGCATGGAAAGCACGACAGATAGGCTGATCGGGGTGTTGGTGCGGCGTCGGCTATCGGCCATAGCAAGGTTGCTCCAGTCCTTAGCCAGCTCCTTGACGGCCCGACCCCCAGTGATCAGGCCGCCGTCGCGGTCCTCCATCTGCAGCTTTCCATTCCGTGAGATGTAGTCGAGATGGGCGCGCAGGTTGCCAGCATCGCGGGTACGCCCCGTGACCTTGACCATCACCTCGGGGGCGCGGTTGGCGATCCGCGCAAGCCGTGCACGGGTGTCGGTCGCCGGCCCGCGCGGCGATAGGATGGCCGGGGCTTGCAAAGAGCGATGCCGCACCGGCGGCCGCCAGACGTCCTCGAAGCCGAGTATGGTCTGGAAGTCGGTCATACCTCCGCCTCCCAGTAGGCCAGGTTGCCGGCAAAAGCTTCGTGCAGGGCTTCCATGTGGGCGCGGATTTCGGTGCGCAGCTCGGCAAGGTAGGCCACTTCCAGATCGAGCACCTTGCCCTCCATCACCCCCGTGTTCAGGGCTCGGGCGATCTGGTTAACGTTGACGCCGATGCGCCGCAGCTCGGCCCGGATCTCGATCAGCGACAGTTCGTCTGGCCGGCTGAAAGTGGGGCGTCCGTGCAGGCGTTGGCGGATGAGCGCGCTGGCCCAGGCATTGCGTGTCAGGCCCATCTCGGCCGCGGCGGCGTCGAGACCCTGTCCGTCGGCCACTGACAATCTAACGGTCAATTTCAGTGGTCTCGCGGCCCGCTGGCTTGGCATCGGAGAGGCTGGGGCGGCGCCGCTAGAGGCGCGGTCAATCAGATGGCGCAATGCCGGCGAGCGGCCGCCGCGCCCGGCGGCCCAGGCGTCGAACCGGGCCACCAACTCGTCAGGAACTCGCACGTTAAAGTTCGCCATCGCCCGCCGTCTGCGTAAAGACCCGCCGCCGCCAAGGCTATCCTGCCATCACCGCGACAGCTCAATTTGCCCCCCTCCCCTCGGCACGCGCGAGGCGTAACCCTACGCCTCGCGCGTGCTCGCCCGCCGCCCTGCGGGCGCCCCAGCCGGGGGGAATTGGCCTACCGCCAAAGCACGGTTAGGAAGAGTTCAGGCCTAGCCGCGCCCCAGGCTGATTCAGGGATCGGCGGGCATGGAGCGAGTGGAACGACAAGCCGCCATGAGTAATCTCCGTACGATCGACCTCATGGTGATAGACGACCTCGTCGACTTCATTCGCGGTCGCGGCTACGTCCTCGACTTCTCGGATCATACCTTCTCTCAGTTTTTCGCCACCGAGCTCGACGTCGATATCGACGACCCGGCCTATGCCGTTAACGGCGGCTCCAAGGGCAAGCGTCTCAAGTGCTTCCTGCAAAAGGTGGACGACCGAACAGCCCTGCGGACGCTAAAGGCGCTGTGGGAGGTCCGATCAGCCTATCTGCTCCGGACGGGCGGTGACGATCCCGTCAAAAATGCCGAAGCGCGCTACCTGACCGTGATCAATCGGCTGGGCGGGAGCCCTGATGCTGCGCAGGGACCGCAGGAAGCTCCCAAGCCGGCGTTCGACCAGCTCCGCATCGTCGCGCTCAAGGACGAGGTCGTAAAGATAACGAGCTACGCGCCGCACGCGCGAGGGTACGCCTTCGAGGCGTTCCTGAAGTCCCTGTTCGAGGTCTACGGCCTCCAGCCCCGCGAGGCGTTCCGAAACCGCGGCGAGCAGATCGACGGCAGCTTCGTCCTTGCCAACGAAACCTACCTGCTCGAAGCCAAATGGCAGGCCGTCGCGACGGGTGTTGCCGATCTCCACGCCTTTCACGGAAAGCTCGACCAGAAAGCGGCGTGGGCCAGAGGGCTGTTCATCAGTCACGCCGGGTTCTCGGAAGAGGGCCTGTCCGCGTTTGGCCGTGGCAAGCGCGTCATCTGCATGGACGGCCTCGACCTCTTCGAGATGCTGACGCGCGGGCTACCGCTTGATCATGTCCTGGATCGGAAAGTTCGCCGCGCGGCCGAGACCGGGATGGCGTTCGTTCGCGTCCGCGATCTTTTTCCAGCCTAAGGCGCGGCGCCAGGGCGCCGCGCCTGCTGGCGACTAGGTGGCCGGGGACCTAAGTCGGTGCAGGTAGTCTGCGGCGCGTTGAGCATGGGCCGCAGCTGTGAAGATGAACCGCTTGTCGTGAGCCAGCACCTTCAGCCAGCTGTGGATATAGCTGGCATGGTCGGCACGGGGCTCCAGCTCCAACCCAAGGTCGGCGCAGAGGAACGCCGCGCCAAGTTCGGCGACCAGTTCCTCACGCGCATAGCCTTCATCGCCCCAGCGCTGGCGCCCGAAGTCTCGATCAAGCCGCGTGGGATGCCGCGTCCAGTGGGTGCATTCGTGAGCCAGGGTGGCGTAGTACGCCTCGGGGTCGGCGAAGCACTCGAAGGGTGGCATCTGCACGTGATCGGGATGGATCGCGTAGTAGGCCTGACCGCCGCCGTGGCGGATGTCAGCGCCCGTCGCAGTGAAGAACTTGTCGGCTTCACCGATGCGCTGGATCGCGTCGAGCTTGGGTTCGGGGGCGGCGTGGAGGTGGGCCGGCAAACCCTCGACCTGCTCGACGTTGAAGACCGTGTAGGCTTTCAGGAACGGGATCTGCTTCTCGACGTCATGACCGTTGTCATCGGTCTCGGTTCGGCTGATCCGGTTTGCGTAAACCACCGTCGATCCACGCTCACCTTTGCGGACGTGGCCGCCTAGCGCCAGCGCCTGCCGGAAGGTGATCCACATCGGCGCGCTGTAGCCGCGGCTGACGGATTCGACCCAGAGCAGGATGACGTTTACGCCGCTGTAGGGCTCGCCGGTCGAGCGCAACGGGCGGCTGATGCGGCCTGCCAGATGCTCGGCAGACCAAGGCCTGGTCCAGGGCCGGACGCCGTTTTCGAGGTCGGCGAGGATGGCGTTGGTGACCCGGGCGTAGAGGTCCGGGCGCGAGGTGTCGTTGAGGCGCGACATGGCGACCTCCTGTGCTTTCAAGTTTCGGGGAAAGGGGCGCCCCGCCGGGTTCGGCGGGGCGCTCTCGCGGAGGTCAGTCGGCCGGGCGGCTGCGGGACCAGATCAGGCTGTAGCCCTCGTCGGCGTCGACCAGGCTGGCGTAGATCGGAGCGGGGAAGCTCGGGTCGTCCAGCTTGACCGAGAGGTAGTCCCGGTTTTCGCGTGAGGTCTTTTTCCAGGCCGCGCCGAACTCAGTCTTGCCGGCGAAGATGCGGAAGTCGGGGGCCTTGTCGTTGTCCTTCTCGACTTGCCGGAAGGTGGCCTGCTTGACGTTGAGCGTCAGGGTCTTGATCGCGCCGTTGTAGTCTCCGGCGTCGTCCTTGGTGAAAGTGCCGATGGTCGCCATTGTGAAGTCTCCTTGGGTCTGTCGGACCGCGCCCATCGCGGCCTCGATGGCGATCCCAAGGACGAGGGGCGCCGGCCGCCGCAGCCTTCAGGCCCGGAGCGCAGCGGAGGACGTCGGCGACGACTTGTTTGCCGCGCGAGGAATTCGGCGCAGCCGAAGGGGAAAGAAGTCGATGAGCCGACGTTGCGGCGGACGGCGGGGCCGCGCAGCGGCCCGAACCCCTCGGCCTAATCAGGCCAGAGAGGCGGCATGGGCCGGGCTGGGACCTGTGAGACGCCGGATGCGACCTTCTCAACGGCCACGGTGTCGCCGGGCAGCAGGCACGAAAAAGGGCCGCACGCCTCATCGGCGCACGGCCCCACGTCAGTGATGCAGGGCTAACGCCCGGCCTCCGCTAAGCGGCTTCCTCCGTCACTCTCGGTTCGTCGGCTTGAACCTCGGGCTCAGCGACAACCGGCTCCGCCTTGCGCAGCAGGCTCGGCAGCCACCCCGTTCCGGCCAGCAACGCCTCGGCCTCGGACGCCATGTCGGGCTTCTTCAAGCCGCCGATCCGGGCGGCCGCCTCCTCCGACACCGCCTCGCGGACCGCTTCCGCGATCCGGCCCTTGGTGACGCGGCCCAGATAGCTACCCACGGTGGGCGTCCAGTAGCCGGTCATGTCGAGGTCAACGGCCTGCGCCAGCCGGTCCGCATGGGTCCACGCCGCTGGCTTGCGGTCGAAGGGCGAGCGCACCGCATTGACCGTCAGGCTGGCGGCATGGGCCAGAAGGTCGAGCAGGTCCCCTCCCGGCAAAGCCTGCACGAACGCCCACAAGTCCCCGACCTCACGCGGAAGCCGGACTGCCCATGCCTCGTGCCGCTCGGCGATCCGACGGCCCGCCGGGCTGTCGGCGATGCCCGGCGCGAAGCCATCGAGATAGGCCGAGGTCGGTTTAAGCTCCAGACAGCTTGCCCGCTCATAGGGCGGGTAGAACGCCGCCATGGCGAGGGCATGAGTCACCGCCGTCAACGCCACAGTGGGGTCGCCCGCCAGCGCGTCACGCAGCGCCATGGTGCGATGAGCGGTCAGTTCCAGCACCAGCCGCTCAGACAGCGGCGCGCCCGGCTCCTCCTCGGACTCCTCGGCGTCGTCGGACGTCCCGCCTTCGCCACCCGCTTCCACCACGCGCGCCGATGGCTCGTCGCCTTCCGGCTCGGGCTCAGGCACCGGAATATCCTCGGGGCGGATGAACCCGCGTTCGATGCGGGCGAGCCCGTCCTGACCGAGAATGACGAACACCCCGCCGCGCGCGATCTCCTCCGGGTCATAGGCCGTGCCGTCTCCGAAGGCGTCGAGGGCCGCGACGATCTCGCTGAACCTGGCCTCGATCTCGGGCGGAAGCTCCTCCACGGCGTCCCACTCACTGACCAGCGCGTCGTATTCCTCAGACAGGGCCTCGATCTTGGCCTTGTCCTCCTCTGAGCGCTCCACCGGATGCGGGTAGACGCGGGCTAAGCCCATGGCGTGCGGGTAGTCGATATGGGCCTCGGCCCACTTCCAACCCTCTTTCTCCCGGACCCGCGTCGCCACGGCGGCAAGCTTCTCGGCGACCAACCGGTCCAGCAAGGCCGCATCCTCGAACCAGCCCTCCCCTTCCTCGGTGAACAGGTCATGCAGGATGAAGCCGCCCGCTTCGAGATAGGCTTCGTCGCCGACGAACAGCGCGCGGCGGTCAGTGACGGGCACCTTGGCCTCGGTCATGGCCCGGCGGATCAGGTATGGCGGGCGATACCCGCCCAGCTGCTCAAGCACCTGCACCTGCCGGGCGTGGTCCTCGGTGACGGCAAACGCCATCATCTGGTCGAGGTTTAGCTCGCCCGCCCGATAAAGCTCCATCAACACCGGGCTGACCGCGCCGAGCCGCAGCCGCTGGCGAACCACCTGGGCCGACACGCCAAACCGGGCCCCGATCTCTTCGGCCGACAGGCCGCGCTCGTCGGCAAGGCGCCGGAAAGCCTCGAACTGATCGGCCGGGTGCATGCCGCTGCGCGTGACGTTTTCGTCTAGGCTGATCTCATGGGGATCGTTGGCGAGGTCCACGACGCAGCGGACCAGCGCGGCCTTCTTGATCTGCTTGCGCTTGGCGAGCAGGCGTAGCGCGAGGCGGCGCCCCTCGCCGATGGTGACGAGGTAGCAGCCGGTCGGCGCCCCGGCTTCGTCGATCTCCGGCTCCACCACCGGCGCCTGCAGAACACCCTTCACGGCGATGCTGGCGGCCAGCGCCTCGATGTCAGCCTCGGCATGAGGCATCCGCCGCGCGTTGCGCGGCGACTTCTTCAACTGGGTCAGCGGCACGTCGATGACATCGCCGTTCTGATGGGTGGTTTGGGTCTCTTGGGTCATGGCCAAAGCTCCTTGGGGCATGGGTTGCAGGCGCAAGGCGCGCCTGAAACCCTGCCCGTCGGCGAGACCGGGTGTGCAAACGGAGGGGCGGCTTCGCGGGGAACCGGCTGCAGGGCTTTGGCGCCTGCCGGCTGTCGGACCCTGCCCAGCCCGAAGCTGGGCGGAAGCCGCTCCGAAGTGCGCTGAGGGCGGAGCCCTAAGCTCTTCGCCGATAGAAAACGGCGGCGGGTGTGAGCCCGCCGCCGCAGTTGATCCGGTTCAAAGGCGTCAAAAAACCAGGTAGTTACCAACTCTTGGTGATGCGCACGCCGAACAGGCGCGGCTCGTTAAGGAAGACGTTGGTCGTCAGTGCGGTGTCGTCGGAGTTGAGGAAGGCGCCGGTAATGAAGTCGTCGTCAAAGACGTTCTTCACATAACCCATGACCATCCAGCCATCGCCACCCGTCAGAATAGCCGCGAGGTTCAGGTTCGTCCGGTGCCGCAGCTTGTCATACGGCTCGTCATTGAAAATTCGCGCGTACGAGTTGCCGGCCCAGTAGGCGTCGCCACGGAAGGTGGCCACCCAATCACTTCCCATCGGAATGGAGAACTGACTGCCGAGCGATACACTGAATTTGGGGGCATTCGGCAGCTGATTGCCACCCAGGTCCTTTGCAAAGCCGGCGCCACCGTTCGGCGCGGTAGAGGCATCGAAGCCGAGGTCCGCAATGACCTGTTTGTTGGTGAACCCAAAGGTTTCCCCGAACGGGCTGTTGAGATTGTAGGCCGATCCGCACGCAATCATCAGCCCGTCAAAAGGGGAGACGTAAGGGACGCCTTCGATAATCCCGCGGACCACCGTCTCGGGTAGAATACAGTTCGACGTGTCGGTGATGAATGGCTTGACGACCACCCAGCCGGGCTGCCCAGCGGTGCGGTCCATCAAATCGACTGCCGACTGGCCCTCGCCAACCGACGTCTCCTGCAAGCCTCCCGTGAAATTGAAGCTGAGGGCCTCGGAAGCGCGCCAGGAACCTTCTATCTCCAGACCTTTGACCTCGGCGTCGAAGTTCAGGTTGATGGAGGTCCGGTCGACGATCTGCGAAATCTGATACCCCTTGTAATCGTAGTAGAAGGCGTTGGCGTTGATGGTCAGTGTATCGTTCAGCAGCCGATTCTTAGCGCCGAACTCGAAAGCGTCCACGAACTCGGGCTCGAAAGTCTCTGGGTGAACGATTGAGATGGCTTGATAGCCGAAAAGGTTCCTTTCCGGTCCGGGCGGGTTTGCGCCGCCGGCCTTGTAACCTCTGGCGTACGAGCCGTAGATCATGGTGTCGTCAGTGAATTTCAGGTCCGGCGACCAGTCGGCCACAAACCGTCCTGTCGTTTCGCTCCACTCCTGATCGACAAGAGCTTTTTGCGGGTACCCGCCACCGATAAGGTACGCCATGCTTGGATGGACGGCGAAGAGCTTGCGATCGTTGGTCCACCGCAAGCCGCCGGTGAGCTTCAGATCAGGCGTTAGCTGGTAGTAGACTTCGCCGAATACCGCCTTGGACGTGAGCCTGTACGGATTCTTGCTGCGGAAATAATTGTGTCCCAAGCCGTCCAGTTGATCGATTGGATTGGGGTCGAGATACGTTCCGATCCCCGTGCCCTGGCCGCAGGAGAAGTTGGATGGAATGCCAACTGGGCCGTATACCGGATGGTCGAAGTAGTAGGGATCAGGAGAAATGGTGATGGTTTCGACCGAGTTGTTATAGCATTCCTCGTAGTGCCCTGGACGCCCGCCGTTTGTGGCCTGGATTGCTGCCGTCAGCAGGTTGAAAAACACATAGTAATCTTCTTCCGTCTTGTAGCGCAGGAAGTTGGCCCCAACGCTGAAGTTTATGGGGCCGGCAAAATCCGAAGCGAGGCGAAACTCTTGCGAGAACTGGCGGCCATGAGCGCGCGAGAGGTCCGAGCCGACCATGGCTGTCGAGCAGCCGAGCTGTGGATCACAGTATACGCCACCGGGCTCAATGGGGCTTGGCGCACCGCCGTAGCCCCTGACATCGGCGAATATTCCAGGCGCGGTGTTGAAGCGGTTGAAATCCTGCGTCGACCGGATCGTGTCCTTGGCGTATCCCGTCTGCGACGTGAGGGTCAGACGTGGAGTGACGTTCAGATCGACATTCAGCTCCCACGTGTCATGCCGAACCCGGTAAGTGGGATCGAGTGCCGACTGGAAGACCCTCAGATCGCGCGACTGGGTTTGGCTGGCGTAGGGGTCGATGTCGTTCAGAAGCTGACCGCCAGCGTCACCACCGAGAAAATATTGACCGGCTGCAACGATTGAGATGGCGTGTCCATTAGGTGTTTGAAATGCCTCATCTGAATAGAGAGATGTCGGCAGGCAGCCCTGCGTCAGCCACGCCCGCACGAACTCTTCATCGGCGTTGAAGTTATTTTCTGTCAAAGCTTCGATCGTCTGCCCGTTCACGGTGTCGGGCGCAGGGTCTTTCTTGCACAACTGCTTGCCCGATCGGATGCGGTCGTCGTCTTCCTGAAAGCGTTCCCACACCAGGTTGGCGCGGAGCCAACCGACGGGCTCGTACCTTAACGACAGGCGGGTGGACCACAGGTCCCGACCGTCCACCTGGCGGTTTGTGGTTTCGTTATACGAATAGCCTTCGCGCTTGGTCCACTCACCAGCCACGCGAAGGGCCAGCTTGTCCTCGATCAACGGGATGTTGACCATGCCTTCGAGACGTTCGGAGTGGTAGTTGCCGAGATCGGCGGAGGCACGGCTTTCAAAGCGGTACGTCGGCTTGGCCGAGACAATGTTGACCACGCCGGCGGTGGCGTTGCGGCCGAACAGCGTGCCTTGAGGACCCCGCGCTACTTCCACCGAGCTGACGTCATAGAATTCCTGTTCGAAGAAGTGATTGCGGATAAACGGCGTGCCGTTGAATGCCACCGCCACCGCAGGATCGGTCGTCGCGGAGATCGCCTGCGTACCGATGCCGCGAATCTGGATCGAGTAGCCGCTGAAATTCGTCTTGGTGAAGGTGAAGTTCGGAATCTGAGTGATCAGGTCCGGACCGCCAGCCACCTGGCGTTCTGTCAGCATTTCCTGCGTAAACGCCGAAATCGCGATCGGCACGTCCTGGATGTCTTCTTCTCGTTTCTGCGCCGTCACGATCAGCGCCTCGACTTCAGCGCCGCCCCCCGCGGCGCTTGACGCCTGGGGGGCGCCGCGTCCCCCCAACTGGGCCACGACGAACACGTCGCCCTCCCGCTCGAACGTCAGGCCGGTCCCGGTGAGTAGTTGATGCAGCGCCGTCTCCGGGTCGGCGACCGCGGCGAAACCGGGCGAACGCTTGGCCAGCGTAACGTCGGCATCGGCCATGATCGCCATGCCGCTCTGGACGCCGAATTCCCGGAGGGCGGTGTCTAGCGGCTGGGCTGGAATTTCGAATTTGGCCTCCGCGGCCTGCGCCTGGAAACCTGCCAGCAGAGCGACGGCGGCCACGCCGCCAAGCAAACCCGTCCGCATGAATCGACTACGATTTTTCACTGACCGTCCCCCCGTGTGCCTTTTTGCGAGGGAGCGCCGCTCCCCTCTCTGGAAAGACGCTGCAGTCGTGCGAAGGGACGGATGCCTGCTTACATTTATTTCAGTTGGCGGTGAGCTCGATCCTGTTTTCAGTCACGGCAGTGATGTCGGCGATGCCATTCATAGACAGCGCCCTAGCAAAACTGTCGACGTCGCCGGCGCGGAACACGCCGACAATCGACCTGTCCGGCGTCTCGCCGCCGCGGAAGACGATCTTCTTGTCGGAATAGCGGTTCATCTCCGCGACGGCGGCGGCCAGGCTGTCGCGCGAGAAGGTGAGGCGTCCCTCGTGCCAGGTGGTCTCGGACCGCACGTCCACCTGGCTGAGCTGGGGGCGGTTGCCGGCGATGTCGAGCCGCTGGCCAGGCGTGAGTTGCGCCGTCGTAGCAGTCGGGCGCAGGAGGGACGGCGTCTCCACTTTCACCTTGCCCTCAATGAGCGTCACCTCGAATTGGCGTGGTCCGACGCGCACATCGAACTCGGTGCCGACCGCGCGCACGCGGTGGCCGCCCGCGGCGACGATGAAGGGGCGTGTTGGGTCCTTGGCGACCTTGAAGTAGGCCCTGCCCCTCTCGAGGCTCACCAGCCGCTCGCCAGGCTTGTTGTGGACCCGCAGGATGGTGTCGGTGTCGAGGGTCACCACCGAGTGGTCCGGCAAGGTCACCGTGGTCTTCTGGCCGACACTGGTCTGGAACTCGGCCGGGCTCTCACCGAAGGTCAGCGGTCCCTGAACCGCGGCGCTCGGCATCAGTGGCGAGCGGTTCAAGACGCCCGTCAAACCAGCGCCACCCGCCAGCACCAGCACACTCGCGGCGAGCGCGCCCCAAGGGGCCAAACGTCCGGCATGAAAGCGGCGCGGCCCGACGGACCTTACGTCCAGCAGCCGCGGATCTTCGGCCAGTGCGCCCAGGTCGCCCCAAACACGCTCCAGCTCCCCGTATGCCGCCTCGTTGGCCGGATCGGCGCTGAGCCAGGCGCGAAAGGCTTTGGAGTCGTCAGCCGTCATGTCGCCGCTGCGCCGGTGATTCAGCCAGTAGGCCGCCGCAGCGCGGGCCGTCGTCCGCTGCTCAGGCACATGAGCGCTCATGCTCCCCGCTCCATCTCGTCGGAAAGCCGATCGATGGCGCGCTGCATCAGCTCTTTCACGGACCGTTTGGCGATGCCCATGCGCTCGGCGATCGCCTGGTAAGTCATGTGATCGAACCGGTGGAACACGAACGCCGCTCGCGCCCGGGGCGGCAGGGTGAGGATCGCGGCCATCAGGCGCTCGTACTCCTGCTTGCCGATCAGGATACGTTCGGGCGAAAGGTCGTCGGGTCCGTCGAGCTCGTCACTCCAGCCGTCGTGGGCAGCGAGGCCGTTGAAGCCTTTCGCGCGGTAGCGACTGATCAGCACGTTGCGGGCGATCTTGAACAGGTAGCCCTGCACGTTGTCGATGTGGTCGGCGTCGGCGCGGGCCTGCAGGCGCAGGAAGACGTCCTGCACGAGGTCCTCGGCTTCGTCGGCGGCAGCGCGTCGCCTGAAGAAACGGCGCAGACCGGGGCCGTATTGCGCCATCCAGGCGCTGAGGTCCGCGTCCTCCGCGCTGGGCTGTTCCAGTTTGCCGTGTGGTGGCGAACCCATCCTGACGAAATCCCCGCCCTTCCTGGCGACAGACGGCGCCTAATAGCCGGCCCTGTCGAGAGGCAAGAACACATTAGCCCCCGTGAGTAGACGCACGCGCCGCAAGGAGGGTCGGATCGGTGCGCCACTTTTTTTCAAGGAGGTTCGAGCCCCTCGTTGCTCCCACCCCAGTCTTGAGGCGACATCGGCGAATGGCTCGTCAAAAACAGGCTGCAAGGAGCCTGCGCGCCGAAGGGGCTGCATGGCGGGACGCGCCGTCGAGCGGCCGGCGGCGCGCCGGCGCCCCGCTGGGCCGGGCCCGAGGGAGACGCCACAGCGTCGGGACCGAGCCCGGCCGCCGGCCGATCAGGGTATCGGCGAGGCGCAGGTCTTCATCTTTCCGCCATCCTGAGCCTAAGGTCGCGGCGATGTGCAATCTCTACGCGATGATGAAGACCCGGGCGGAGGCCGCGCGTGTGGCGCGGGCGATGACCGACCGCAACAACAACCAGCCGCCGCTTCCTGGTGTCTATCCGGACTATTCGGCGCCGGTGGTGGTGCGCGCCGAGGATGGGACCCGCGAGATGCGTGATATGCGCTGGGGAATGCCGTCGTCGAAGAAGGCCCTCCTCGACGCGACCGCCAAGCGGGCCGACAAGCTACGCGCCAAGGGCAAGCCGGTCGACTTTGCCGAGCTTCTCAGGATGGAGCCGGACAAGGGCACCACCAACATCCGCAATACCGCTAGCAGCCACTGGAAGCCTTACCTTGGCCCGGCAAACCGCTGCCTCGTCCCACTCACCTCCTTCTCTGAGCCCGACCAGGCGGGCGGCACGTCGGAGCTGATCTGGTTTGCGCAAAATGAAGGGCGGCCGCTCGGCTTCTTCGCCGGCATATGGACGCCTTGGGGATGTGTGCGGAAGATCAAGAACGGCTGGGAGGACTGTGAAGTCTATGGCTTCCTGACCACCGAGCCCAATGCTCTGGTGGCCACTTATCACCCCAAGGCGATGCCGGTGATCCTCACTGAGGAAGCCGAGTGTGATCTCTGGATGAGCGATGCGCCTTGGGACGAGGTCAAGCACCTCCAGCGGCCCCTGCCCGACGACGCTCTCGTCATTGTTGCTCGCGGCGTGAAGCAGGACGAGGCCATCCCGGCCTAGCTGCCCCGCGGCCCGCTCCAGGTCCATGGCGTGTCGTAGAGGTGCGGAAAGACGGCGATGTCGTGCGATCCGCACCCCTCTTCGCCGGCGCAAGTCAGGCGCTCTGCCAAGGTGGCGATGCGCAGAGCCAGCTTGTCGCCAAACCGACGTTCCAGCTCAGGCGGCGTCCACTCGATCAAGCGCGGACAATCGCGGCAACAGATCGCCAGCGAGAAGCTGTTCTCAAGGAAGGTGCGGATCGTATCGTCGCCGACCTGGGCGATGTTGAACCGATCCAGCGCCTTCTTAGGCGGCCGCTTCAGGGTTGAACGGACCTCAGGCATGCGCCGCTCCCGATAGGTGGGTCCGACATTCTGGGCAGGATGGCTGTCCAAGGCCACTTGACTCTTCCCGTGCTGAAACAGAACAAATGAGGAACATCCAATAACCCGCCGCTGTTCCGGAGTCCATGTCGCTTGCCCGCCGCCCCGTCGACGCCCTTCGCGCCGAGATCGCCCGGATCGAGACCGGGGCACGCGGCGCGCGCGCAGTGCTGCCGTTCGACTTGGCAGAACTCGACACCCGCTTGCCCGGGGGCGGCCTGGCGCTGGGGGCGCTGCACGAGGTCGCCGGCGGTGGCAACGGCGCCGTGGACGGCGCCGCCTCGGCCCTTTTCGCGGCCGGGATCGCCGCCCGCACTCGCGGCAAGGTGCTCTGGTGCGTCACGCGCACCGACCTTTTCGCGCCGTCCCTGCATCAGGTCGGGCTTTCGCCCGATCGGGTCATCTATTTCGAGGCCGGTGACGAGAAGGCGGTTCTCGCCGCCTGCGAGGAAGGCCTTCGCCACGGCGGGTTTGGGGCGGTCGTCGGAGAGGTCGCGCGCCTTCCCATGACGGCTTCGCGCCGCCTCCAGCTCTGCGCGGAGGCGACCGGAACCCTTGGGATCGCCGTGCGCCGTTGGCGCCGGCAAAGCGAGGCGGCCGATTTCGGTCAACCGACGGCGGCCGTGACCCGCTGGCGGGTGACGGCCCTGCCCTCCACGCCCCTGCCCGCTGCCGGGGTTGGGCGGCCGCGATGGTTCATCGAGCTCATCCGCTGCAAGGCGGGCGAGTGCGCCGAGTTGGAATTGGAAGCCTGTGATGAGACGGGTCGTCTCGCTTTACCTGCCGACCTGGCCGACCGATCGCTGGCGGCGCAGGCGTGGCCAAGCCGCGCCGCCAGCTGAGACGCCGGTCGTTCTGGTCGGCCGCCAAGGCCGCAAGCGCCTGGTGCTGGCCGCTGATGCGGCCGCGCTCGCGCTGCACATCTATCCCGGCCTGCCCGCGGCCGAGGCCCGCGCGCACTGCGCCGAGCTGATCGTCGATCACGCCGATCCGTCTGGCGACATCGAGCACCTTGATCGCCTGGCGCTGTGGGCCTTGGCTCGTTACGCGCCCATCGTCGCGGTCGATCCGCCCGATGGTCTGGTGCTGGACGTCACCGGCGCGACGCATCGGCACGGCGGCGACGCCGCCCTGCTTGCCGACATGGTCGAGCGTTTAAGAGCCAAGGGTGTCACCGCGCGGGCGGCGATGTCGGGGACGTGGGGCTCGGCGCATGCCCTGGCGCGCTATGTCGCCAATCCAACCACCCTCGCGCCTTCCGACCATAGCGGACGGGCCATCGCTCACCTGCCGGTTCGGGCTCTGCGGCTGAGCGAGGCGACTGTGCTTGGTCTTGGCAAGCTCGGCCTCGACCTCATCGGCGAGCTCGAAGGGCAGCCTCGCGCCCCCCTGGCGCTGCGCTTTGGGCCGGAGCTGACCCGCAAGCTCGATCACGCCTACGGCCGAACGGCCGAACCGATCATCCCGGTCGAAGCACCGGAGCTGATCCAGGTTCGTCGCGCCTTCGGCGAGCCGATCGGCGCGCCGGAGACCCTGGCCCGCTACACCGGCAAGTTGGTCGATGCGCTGTGCGAGGCGCTCGAGGCCAAAGGGCTCGGCGCGCGACAGCTCGACCTGCGCTTCCACCGCGTCGACAACCGCATCGAGGTGATCCGGGTCGGTACAGCCAAGCCGGTTCGTGACGCGCGCCGGTTGACCCGGCTCCTCTGCGACAAGCTGGAAACCATCGATCCGGGGTTCGGCGTCGAGACCATGGTGCTGGCCGCGCCGATTGCCGAGCCGCTCGTCGCCAACGCCTTCGCCAACGCCCTGGTCGATCCGCCGGAACCGGACGTCACCGACCTCATCGACACCCTGTCCAACCGCAGCGGCGCCCACCGGCTCTATCGCCTCGCGCCGGCGCAGAGCGATGTCCCCGAGCGCTCGGTCCGCAAGCTCGCTCCCACGTCGCCGGAAATCGGCGAGGGCTGGCCAACCCGATGGCCACGGCCCACGCGGCTCCTCGCCCACCCGGAAGCCATCGCCGCTGTCGCGCTGCTGCCCGACCAGCCGCCGGTGTCCTTCACCTGGCGCGGGGTGCGCCGCCGGGTGAAACGCGCCGATGGTCCAGAGCGGATATTCGGCGAGTGGTGGCGGCGCGACGGCGAGATCGACGCCGTGCGCGACTACTTCCAGCTTGAAGACGACGCCGGCGAGCGATTCTGGGTCTTCCGGCGGGGCGACGGTGAGCAGGCGACCACCGGCGACCTGAGCTGGTGGATGCACGGGCTTTTCGCATGAGCGAGCCCCGCTACGTCGAGCTGCAGGCCACCTCGCACTTCTCGTTCCTGCGCGGGGCGTCGTCCTGCGAAGAGCTGCTCGGCCAGGCCAATGTCTGCGGCATCGAGGCCCTGGCCATCGTCGACCGCAATTCGCTTGCCGGGATCGTCCGCGCCCACCAGGCGGCAAGGGTGACGGGCGTGCGGTTGATCGTCGGCTGCCGTCTCGATCTGGCGGACGGCAGCGGCGTCCTCGTCTATCCAACCGACCGCGCCGCCTATGCCCGCCTCTGCCGGTTGCTGTCGCTCGGCAAGCGCCGGGCCGGCAAGGCCAAGTGCCACCTCGAATGGACGGACCTGCCGGATTATGCCGAGGGCCTGATCGCTGTCCTCGTCCCTGACGAGGCTGATCCGGTCTGCGCTCAGCGGCTGCGGCGGGTGAAGGCGACCTTCACCAACCGCGCCTATCTGGCGCTTAGCCTGCGCCGCCGGCCAGGCGACGCCTTGCGCCTGCACGAATTGTCCACCCTTGCGGACCAGGCGGGCGTGCCCACCGTCGTCACCAACGACGTGCTGTTCCATCACCCTGACCGGCGTGTGCTGCAGGACGTGGTCACCTGCATTCGCCACGGCTGCACGATCGATGAGCTTGGCTTTCGGCGAGAGCGCCACGCCGACCGGCACCTAAAGCCGGCCGAGGAGATGCACCGGCTGTTCGCCAAATACCCGCTGGCGCTGGCGCGCACCCTGGAGATCGCCGACCGCTGCCGCTTCAGCCTCGACGAGCTGAAGTACCAGTACCCCGACGAGGTCTTGGACTCAGGCCTGACCGCGCAGGCGAGGCTGGAGCAGCTGACCTGGCAAGGCGCCGAGCAACGCTATCCGGAGGGTGTGCCGGACAAGGTCAAGGTGACTCTCCGCCATGAGCTGAAGCTGATCCAGAGCCTCGAATACGCCCCGTATTTCTTGACGGTGAACTCCATCGTCGCCTTTGCGCGAAGCCAGGACATCCTCTGTCAGGGCCGCGGCTCAGCCGCCAACTCGGCAGTCTGCTACGTGCTTGGCATCACCTCCATCGATCCCGACCGCAACGACCTCCTCTTCGAGCGCTTCGTCTCGGAGGAGCGCCGCGAGCCACCGGATATCGATGTCGACTTCGAGCACGAGCGGCGCGAGATCGTCATGCAATGGGTCTATGACACCTATGGCCGTGACCGCTCGGCCCTGTGCTCCACCGTGATCCGTTACCGGGCGAGGGGGGCGATCCGCGATGTCGGCAAGGCGCTCGGCCTCTCTGAGGACTTGATCAAGGCCCTCTCCGGCCAGGTCTGGGCGTGGTCTGAGGACGGCGTCGAGCCCAAGCATGCGGAGGAGTTAAACCTCAACCTCGGTGATCGGCGTCTGCGGCTGACGCTGGACCTCGCCCGCGAGCTGAAGGGCGCGCCGCGCCACCTCTCGCAGCATCCCGGCGGCTTTGTGCTGACCCGTGACCGCCTCGACGAGTTGGTCCCCATCGAGCCCGCGGCCATGAAGGACCGGCAGGTCATCGAGTGGGACAAGGATGACATCGACATCCTGAAGTTCATGAAGGTCGATTGCCTGGCGCTGGGGATGCTGAGCTGCATGAAGCGCAGCTTCGACCTGCTTAAGGACCACAAGGACATCGCGCTCGATCTGGCCACCATCCCGGCCGAGGACCCGCGCACCTATGCGATGATCCGCAAGGCCGACACCCTGGGCGTCTTCCAGATCGAGAGCCGCGCGCAGATGGCCATGCTGCCGCGCATGAAGCCGCGCACCTTCTATGACCTCGTCATCGAGGTGGCGATCGTACGGCCCGGCCCGATCCAGGGCGACATGGTCCACCCCTACCTTCGCCGGCGCGAAGGCAAGGAGCCGGTGGAGTTTCCCAAGCCCGAGCTGGAGAAGGTGCTCGGCAAGACGCTCGGTGTGCCGCTGTTCCAGGAACAGGCCATGCGGGTGGCGATTGAGTGCGCCGGTTTCACCGCCGCCGAAGCCGACCAGCTGCGGCGCTCGATGGCGACCTTCAAATTCACCGGCGGCGTCAGCCACTTCAAGGACAAGCTCGTCGGCGGCATGGTCGAGCGCGGCTACACCCTGGAATTTGCCGAGCGCACCTTCAGCCAGCTGGAGGGCTTCGGCTCCTATGGCTTCCCGGAAAGCCATGCCGCGTCCTTCGCGCTGATCGCCTACGCCTCTTCGTGGATGAAGTGCTGGCACCCGGACGTCTTCTGCGCCGCGCTGCTCAACGCTCAGCCGATGGGCTTCTACGCCCCCGCCCAGATCGTCCGCGACGCGCGCGAGCATGGCGTCGAGGTGCGGCCCGTGTGCGCCAACGCCTCGCGGTGGGACTGCACCCTGGAGCCTCTGCCGGGC
>Ga0190273_10000023_pt1 | contig 110721 bp, 106 predicted proteins | sample Popmic504IS_FD_134513 | JGI IMG/M metagenome (GOLD analysis project Ga0190273, IMG submission 134513) | Populus adjacent soil microbial communities from riparian zone of Shoshone River, Wyoming, USA - 504 IS | ecosystem: Environmental > Terrestrial > Soil > Riparian zone > Trees stand...
ACCAATCCGGCGACCGCGGCCTTCGCCGGCTACCGGGTCGAGAACATCCCGGCGAACGCGGCCGGCCGAGTCGACTTGGAAGCGCTGAAGGCCCGCCTCGGCCCGGACGTGGCTGCACTGATGATCACCAACCCCAACACCTGCGGCCTGTTCGAGCCGGACATGACGGCGATCTCCGAAGCCGTCCACGCGGCGGGCGGGCTCGTCTACTGCGACGGGGCCAACTTCAACGCCATTGTCGGCCGGGTGCGCCCGGGCGACCTGGGCATCGACGCCATGCACATCAACCTCCACAAGACCTTCTCCACCCCGCACGGCGGCGGCGGTCCGGGCTCGGGCCCGGTGGTCTTCTCGAAAGCGCTCACGCCGTTCGCGCCCTTGCCCTTCGTCGAGAAGCAGGGCGACAGCTACGCCCTGATCGAGGAGGAAACCGCGGGCGAGCACCACGGCCAGAGCTTCGGCCGAATGACCGCATTCCACGGTCAGATGGGCATGTTCAGCCGCGCTCTTGCCTACATCCTCAGCCACGGCGCAGACGGCCTGCGCCAGGTGTCGGGCGACGCAGTGCTCAACGCCAACTACATCCTCAGGAGCCTGGAGGACGTGCTCGACGCGCCGTTCGGGGAGAGCGGCCCGTGCATGCACGAGGCGCTGTTCAGCGATAAGGGTTTCGGCGGCGGCCTCACCACGCTCGATCTCGCCAAGGGGCTGATCGACGAAGGCTTCCACCCGATGACGATGTATTTCCCACTCGTCGTCCACGGCGCCATGCTGATCGAGCCAACCGAGACCGAGAGCAAGGCGGCGCTCGATCAGTTCATCGGCGCGCTACGCTCGGTGGCGGAGCGCGCCAAGGCGGGCGACCAGTCGCTCAAGGCCGCGCCGATCCACGCCCCCCGCCGCCGCCTCGACGAAACGCTTGCCGCGAGAAAGCCTATCCTCGTCTGGAAGGCCCCCGCGCAGGCCGAAGCCGCCGAGTAGCCCTCAGCGCTTCGCCTTGCGAGCCGCGATCGTCTCGGGCTTCGGGATGATCGGCGACAGCTTGGCGATGACGTCGTCCGCCGGGATGAAGAGGTCGGACGGAAAGCCCTTGTCGCCCTCGTTGCCGGTGCGGAACCATGCGGCGGTGATCCCGCCCGACAGGATCGGCGTGAACACGAAGCCGCCGTGGCCGCGCGACTTGGCGAGCAAGGCCGCGTGAAGCACATAAGCGTCCATCGACGTCGTCGGATCGCTTAACGGCAGGAACAGGGTCTCCATCTTGAACTTGGTCAAATCGGCCTTGGTCTTGAGCACCATCTTCGACTTGTCGGTGCGCCAGACGTTCTTGGAGAAGTTCTCGTAATTCGCAGCCGGGCGCAGGCCGCGGGCCAGTGCGAACAAGGTCTTGTTGTCGCTGTCCTTAGCAAGAAGCGTGGCACGGGCTGTTTCGGACTGATCCTTCCAAATCTGCTCGGGGGTTTTGGCCAGGCCGCCGATCAGCTCGTCCGGCGCGGCGCCTTCGCGCAGCCGGCGACTGACCTCCATCACGCTGCCGAGCGACGGCCCGACCCACTGCGACCGAGCCGAGAATAGCCGCCGCGCCGCCTTGGCGTCGCCGCGTGCCGCGGTGTCGACGATGCCGTACAGGTCGATCAACTCGACGAACTCCGCAGTGTCCTCCTCGGGCTTGCCGCTGGCCTTGCGCTTGTCGAGATTGGCCTGCGCTGCCTTGGCGCGTTCGGCGGCCACGTCGAGATTGCCGGCAAGCGCATGAGCAAGCGCCGCGCTCGCCAAAGCAACGGACGAATCGAATTCGGGCGAATGCTCCGCGTCGAATTCGGCAAAGGCATCGCGCAGCCGTGCCGAGTCGGCGAAACGGCGCGCAAGATCGGCCCGGTTGGCCCGCATCCCGGCGGCGGGCGGTATGAGCTTCGCCTGCCAGCTCAGCAGTCGATCTTCTTCGTCGGAAGGCGCCGGGATGAAGCCCGCATAGGTCGGGGTCGAGAACAGTTCGAACAGCGAATATTGCTGCTGCTCGGCGGTGCGCAGGCTCACCGCGCGCGCTTCCTCGGCACGGCCCATGCGCAGCAGCGCCGCGCTTTCGATGAGGTCGAACGAGCGGCCGCGCGAACGCATGAAATAAGGATTGTCGGTCAGCCCGGCGGTCTTTGCTTCGCGGCGGGCCATGGCTACGTCGTCGATCGCCGCCTGATAGTCCTTGGCCTCGATGCGGTGGATGGCGCGGCCGAGGATCAGGCCCAGCCGCCGGCTGGAATTGCCCTCCGCGCCGTCGCCCTCGAGCAGCGTGGTGCAGGCGGCAACTCCGGCTTCCCCGAGCTTGCGCTTCGATGCGTCGGGCGCTTCCGGCGAGGGTGCGAACAGGCCGAGCAGGGTCACCGCGCCAAGCAGCCGCGCCGCGGTCTCGCCGCTGGTGACATTGTTCGGCTGGCCGTCGCACTGGACGTGGAGCGATCCGGGCTTGTCGGCCGCCTGTGCGGGTACGGCCAAAGCCAGGCCGAGCGCGCTCGCGCCCAGGCTAAGAGACTGAAATTTCATAAATACCCCCTGGTAGATGAGCGAGGCTAAACGGGCGGCTTGCGGCCTGTCAATCGCCCGGCCGCTTCTCAACCGAGACTTCTCCCTCAGGCTTTTCAGCGTCGGCAGACGCCGGCTGCGGTTCCTCCCAAGCGGCCGGCTCTTCGCCGTAGCTTTGCTCCTCCGCCGCATCGCCGCCGCCCGTGAAGCGCCGCTTCACCCAGGCGCCAACCCCGCCAAACACGGCGATGATCAGGATCAGGAACTTCTTACCGAAGGCGAGAATGATCGCGATCAGGCCGAGCTTCTTGGCGGCAACCACGCCCACGCCTGCCGCAACCAGACCTGCAACCCCGTAATCGGCCTTTGTGTCGGTGCCCGGCTTATAATCGGCGTAGCGCGCGCCGCTGGTGAAGTCCGCAACGCTGGCGAACTTGGCGGCGGCGGCGCGCGTTTCGCCGAGCTTCGACATCCCGGTCAGCATGTTGAGGCTGAGCACGCCGCGCCGGCCGAGCAGGCGCACGTCGTAGTTGAGGCTGTTTTCAGTCTGGCCGGTGAACTGGATATTCTGCGCCCAAACAACCGAGTGGTTTTGTGGGTCGTAAACCGGCTGCTGCGCCCAGCCGACGAGATGCTGGGCGGGATAGCCCTCGCCGGTCCTTCTCTCGTTAAGCTCGTCCTCGCCCTCTTGCATCTGGCCGAGCAGCTTGTTGTAATCGGTCGATTGCGCATCCTCGTCGCTGACCCACCCCGACCGGTCAAAAGTCACCACCGCGCCCCAGGTGTCGTCCAGAAAGGTTTTCCCGGCGGGAAAGACGAGGCCGAGCACGTTCGTCGCAACCTCGGGCGGATTGCCCCAGGCATCGACCAGCACGCGCCGCGCTTCGGCCGCCGGCAGGAAGTAATAGTCCTTGCCCAAGTGCAGAACCGCTTCGGCTCCGGTGATCCGGACATCACCCGTCGCGGGGTGGAGGTCCTTTTGGAGTGCTTCGATTTTCGCGATTCGCGCGGCTTGCTCGGCAGTCGGTGCTTGCGCTTGGGCAGGCACGGCGAGCAAAGCCGCGGCAAGCGGCAGAATAAGTTTGGTAAAGTGATTCATGATACCCCCCGGTTCCCCGCGACCAAGCTGGCACAGCGCAGCGGGATCGCGCCAGCCCAAAAACGCGGCGGGATAAAGTGAAGCGCTTCGCCCCGGCCACCGAGCGCAACCGGCAGCCGATCGCCGAAGTGCTGCGCGATCTTCTTCCGGGGCAAGGACTGCTCCTGGAAATCGCGGCGGGAACGGGCGAGCACGCGGCCTATCTGGCGCCGCTGTTCCCGGGTTTGCGCTGGCAGCCCAGCGATCCCGACCCGGACAGCCTTGCCTCGATCGATGCTTGGCGGGCGGAAAGCGGCGCCGGCAATCTGCTGCCGCCTTTGTATCTCGATGCCGCGTCGCAAAGCTGGCCGATCGAGCGTGCCGACGCGCTGCTGTGCATCAACATGGTGCACATCAGCCCATGGGCCGCCACCGAGGGGCTGATGCGAGGCGCCGGGCGGCTGCTGCCGCCGGGCGGCCCGCTGCTGCTCTACGGACCGTACCGCCGGGAGGACGCCCGGACTGCCCCAAGCAATGAAGCGTTCGACCAGTCGCTAAAGGCCCGCAACCCTAACTGGGGCCTGCGCGACCTGGAAACGGTGAGCGAGGAAGCGGCGGGGCAGGGGCTCGCTTTCGAGCGCCTCTACGAGATGCCCGCAAACAACCTGATCCTGCTGTTCCGCCGGAGCTGACTTTTAGCTGTCGTTGAAGCGCGGCAAATTGGCCTGCTCGGGCTTGTCGCTGTCGCGCACCCGGGTGACGCCGTCACCGTCGCCGACTTCTTCCTTGAGCTCGTCGCGCCCGCCGATGTCGCGCTGAAGATTGCCGCCATGGCTGCCGCCAAAGGCAGGGGCGTCTTCCATGGTCTCGATGATGTCCTTGTCGTCCGTGCGGCGGGCGGTCTCGGCGCGGTCGGCGCCCCGGTCGTTGCGGTCGGTCATGCAAATCTCTCCTTTTGCTTGGAAAGATCAATGCCGGGGCGAAAGAGACGTTCCCGCGGTCAGCCGCAGCAAAAGCATGGTCCATAGCGCGCCGAGCGCCCAGCCCGCGGCGACATCGCTCGGCCAATGGACTCCGAGCACCAGGCGGGTGGCGCCGACGGCGAAGGCGAACAGCAAGGCGGCGGCGAGCGCCGGCTTGCGGTGCCGCTCCGGGGCGAGAAGCAGCGCCAGGCCGAGCGCCAGCGTCATCGCATTGGTCGAATGGCCGCTCGGAAAGGAGAGGGTGTGCACCGAATCGAGGTGACCGAGGGGATCGGGGCGGGAGCGGCCGAACAGGAGCTTGAGCAAGGTAACCAGCAACCGCTCGGACAGCAGCAGCGCCACCAGGAGCAGCGCCTCGCGGCGATGCCGGCGCCAGGCCAGCCACAATGCGGCCACGGCGCCAATCGTGAAATAACCGTACCAGTCGCCCAAACGGGTGAGGATCCGCGCCGGGTCTACCAACGCGTCGATGTGCATTGCTGCCAGAAGGGAACGGTCGAGCGCCGATTCAGGCCCGCCGAACGCCAGAGCGAGACCGAAGACGAGCGCAAGCAGCGCATAAGTGAAAGCCGACAGCCTGGTCATGGACCGGGCTGTCGGCGAAGGGAGAGTAGTTTGTCCAGTCCCCCGCTCCGAAAAGCAGGCGCGGGGGATGGTTTAGATCAGGCGGCCTGAGCGCGGCGGCGGCGGGCGAGAAGCCCGAGCGCGCCGAGTGCGAAGAGACCGAGGCCCGCTGGCGCCGGCACCGGGGTACCGCCGGTTGAGCCCGTCGAGCCGGTGGAACCGGTCGAGGAAGGCGTGCGGTTGAGGTTGGTTGCCCAGAAGCTTTCCGGGCCGCCGGCGGCGCTCGAGATGGTGGTCTCGAGGGCGATCCGGACGTCGGCGAAGTTGCCGAGGCCGAACACGGTGGAATTGAGATAGGCCTGCTGCTCTTCGTCGACAGCGAGAAGGAAGCCGGCGACGCCGTTGCCCGCCTCGGTCATGTTAAAGGTCATGTTCCCGTCGATCGCCGCGATCAGCACGTCGTCGAGAAAGAACTTGAGGGTGATGTCGTCGATGTCGATCGAATTGCCGGCCGGGTCGGTGGCGTTGAAGATCAGGCCGATGTCCTCGGCGCCGTTCCAACCAAGTTCGCCGATGGTCGGCGTGTCGTACTTGTTGCCCTCACGCATCGGGTTGACCTCGTCGCCACCTTCGTTGGTGACGCCGTTGCCCTTGAATACCTGGCTGTCGCCGATGCAGTTCCCGGAGCCGACGCTGGTCTGGCCGCCGCTGACGCCGACGCAAGCCGATTCGGTGCCGTCTGCCTGCGGACCGCGCTCCTGCACGGTGAGCAGGCGGGGCTCGTTACCGAAGCCGGTGCCGGTCTGGTAAAGCGTCGAATCGTAGATGATGCTGGCCGACGCCATCTGCGGCGCGGCGAATGCGGTGGCGGCGATCGCAGCCGCGAAAAGGCGGCGGCGAAGCGCGCTGGATTGAGTGGACATAACGGTCTCTCCCTGTTTGCGCTGCCCCATGCAAACCTCGCATGAGCAGCTTGTTGAGCCGAAATAACCCACAAAATGCGGGAATTCACCTAGGGCAGGAGGCGGTTTATGCCGCTGTCCCGCTTCGGGCCACATGCCCCCCGAACCTCTAAGATAAGGTAAGCGGAGCGGCGTTTGCGGCGAATTTTGCGCCCCCTCGATTGGCAGGGGCGGCAACCCCTGTTAGTCTTGCGGCTTCGCTGGGGAGCGGGGTGGATGGTCTCAAACCAACGTTATTACGAACGGCGCGCGTCCGAAGAGCTTCGGGCGGCTGCGCGCGCGGTGACGCCGGCGGCGCGCGAACGGCGCCGGGCGCTTGCCGATCAATTCGCCCGCAAGGCGGCCGAATGCCGGCCTGGCGAGGCTATCGCCGCCGAGTTGGCGATGATCCCCGGTCTGTTCGAAACCGCCGCCTGCTGAGTCACACCGGGTAAGCGGTGGTGAATTTCACCCGCTCCATGGCGAAACGCGAGGTTACGTTCTTGAGCGGCAGAAGCGCGATCAGGCGGCGGTAGAAGGCGTCGTAGGCGGCCATGTTGCCGACCGCGATCCGCAGCAGGTAATCGACGTCGCCGGCCATTCGGTAGACCTCCATCACCTCGGGCATTTCCGCCAGCGCGGCGCCGAAGCGCTCCAGCCATTCGCTGGAGTGATCGCCCGCTTCCACCGCCACGAACACGGTCAGGCCGAGCCCCAGCGCCTCCGGATCGGCGAGAACGACCCGGCGCTGGATGACGCCGCTCTCCTCCATCCGCTGGATTCGGCGCCAGCAGGGCGATTGCGAGAGGTTCACGCGCGCCGCGACATCGGCGACGGAGAGCGAGGCGTCCTCTTGGAGGATGGCGAGGATCTTCCTGTCGATCACATCCATGCGGCTCACCTCCCTAAATTGGAAGAAACTTCTACTCCGCTCGCTTCTCAGAGCAACAGGCATGTTATCTCCCTGGAGCCGTTGTTTGCACTCGCCCCTGAGAATATCTGAGGTTGCAGGCGTAACTGCCACTTCAGCGGTCCGGCCAGCCCGGAGCGCTTTGGAAGATTCTTCTAATTTCCCGAGGACCCGATGGCAGACGCGGCAATACCGAGGCGCAGCGCCGACCGCCTCGACGTGGGCAAATCCGGCGGCGGGGACATCGCCGCGCGGCTGCATGCGCTGCGTACGTCCGTTGAGGGCCGGATCGTGTTCACGACCAGCTTCGGGATCGAAGACCAGCTCATCGCCCATCACATCTTCACCGAGCGCCTGGCGATCGAGGTGGTGACGCTCGATACCGGCCGCCTTTTTCCGACCACCTACGCGCTCTGGCAGGAGACGGAGGAGCGCTACGGCGTCCGCATCCGTGCCTTCTACCCGCAGGCCGAGGCGGTTTCGGCAATGGTCGCCGATTCCGGCATCAACGGGTTCTACCATTCCAAGGACGCGCGGATCGCCTGTTGCACGGTGCGCAAGGTCGAGCCGCTCGGCCGTGCGCTTGCCGGCGTCGCGGTCTGGGTGACGGGCCTTCGTTCGGACCAGTCCGGGGGCCGCTCGCTTGTCGCTCTCCAAAGTTGGGACACGGAACGCAGCCTCACCAAGGCGGCGCCCTTGTTCGACTGGACGCGCGGGGAGGTTGCTGTGGCGTGCGAAACGCTTGGAGTCCCGGTCAACGCGCTCCACGCGCAGGGCTTCGTCTCGATCGGCTGCGAGCCGTGCACCCGCGCAATCGCGCCGGGCGAGCCGGAGCGCGCCGGCCGCTGGTGGTGGGAAAGCGACGAAGCCAAGGAATGCGGCCTCCACGTCGGCGCCGACGGCCGCCTCGTCCGGAGCGAGGCGGCGTGAGCATGGACCGTAGCCCCGAGGCAGTGTCGGCGCGCATTGCGCCGCTGCCCAACCTGCCGGTCTTCCACAAGGTTGCCGGGCGCAAGGTGGTGATCGTCGGCGCGTCCGAGGGCGCCGGGTGGAAGGTCGAGCTGCTGCAGGCTGCGGGCGCCGACGTGCTTCACCTCACCGGCGGCTGGAGCCCCGCCGATCTGAAAGGCGCGGCGTTAGCCATCGCCGACATGCCGGAGCGGAGCGAGGCGCTTGCTTTCGTCGCGGCGGCGCGGGCGGCGGGGGCGCCGGTCAACATTATAGACCAAACGGATTTGTGCGACTTCCAGTTCGGCACCATCGTCAACCGCGCGCCGGTTGTGGTGGCGATCTCGACGGATGGCGGCGCGCCGATGCTTGGGCAGTCCATCCGGGCGCGGATCGAGAGCGTGTTGCCGCTTGGGCTTTCGGGCTGGGCAAAGGCCGCGCTCGCTTGGCGCCCTTTACTCAAGCAGCGCCTTGGCGAGTTCGGCGCGCGGCGGGCGTTCTGGAAGCGCTTCACCGAAGCGGCCTGGGCGAATGTCGATCGTGCGCCTGGCGATGCGGACTTCGAAGCGTTGCTCAAGGGCGCCGAGCAGCCGCGCGCGGGCAGCGTTGTCCTCGTCGGCGCCGGACCCGGTGACCCGGAGCTGCTGACGCTGAAGGCCGTGCGGGCGCTGCAGACGGCCACCATAATCCTCTACGATGACCTCGTCGGCCCCGAAATCCTCGAACTCGCCCGCCGCGAGGCGAAGCGCGTGGCGGTCGGGAAGAGGGGCGGCGCCGCATCGTGCAGCCAGGAGGAGATCAACGCCCGGATAGTGGAACTCGCCTTGGCGGGTGAGACCGTGGTGCGCCTCAAGGGCGGCGATCCGCTGATCTTCGGTCGCGCAACCGAGGAGATCGACGCCTGCCGCGCCGCGGGCGTGCCCGTGACGGTCGTGCCGGGCATCTCGGCAGCGCAGGGCGCGGCCGCCGCCCTCGGCTTCTCGCTCACCGAGCGCAAGAAAGCGCGGCGGATCCAGTTCGTCACCGGCCATGGCGCGGACGGCAAGCTTCCCCAGGACATCGACTGGGGCGCGCTGGCCGACCGCCGCGCCACCACCGTGCTCTACATGCCGCGCAAGACGCTTTCCGAGTTCGCCCGCAAGGCACTGGCCAAGGGCCTCGATCCGGCAACGCCCGCCGTTGCAGTCGCCTCGGCGACCTTGCCGAACCAGGCGCATGTCGGCGCCACCATCGCCGAGATCGCAACCCGCACCGCGTCGCTTCCGGCCGGAGCGCCGGTTCTCGTCATCGTCGGCTGGGTTGCGCGCGAGCACGTCGCGTCCGCCGCCGCCGACCTCCTTCCGCTCAGGATAGCCTCGTGAACGCGCCCGCCTCCTTCACCGCCCGCACCCTCACGCACCTCGAACAGCTCGAGGCCGAGAGTATCGAGATCATGCGCGAGGTGGTCGCCGAAACCGACAAGCCGGTGATGCTCTATTCCGTCGGCAAAGATTCGGCGGTGATGCTTCACCTCGCCCGCAAGGCCTTCTTCCCGGCCCCGCCGCCATTTCCGCTCCTCCACGTCGATACGACCTGGAAATTCCGCGACATGTACGCGCTGCGCGACCAGGTGGCGGCGGAGAGCGGCATGGAGTTGCTCGTCTACCGCAACCCGGAGGCCGAGCGGCAGGGCATCAACCCGTTCGATCATGGCGGCCTCCACACCGACATGTGGAAGACGGAAGGCTTGAAGCAGGCGCTCGACCTCTACGGCTTCGACGCGGCCTTCGGCGGCGCCCGGCGCGACGAGGAGAAGAGCCGCGCCAAGGAGCGTATCTTCAGCTTCCGGACCGCCCAGCACCGCTGGGACCCGAAGAACCAGCGGCCCGAACTGTGGAGCCTCTACAATGCGCGCAAGGGGCCGAAGGAAACGATCCGCGTCTTCCCTTTGTCCAACTGGACCGAGCTCGACATCTGGCAATACATCTACGCCGAGAACATCCCGATCGTGCCGCTCTACCTCGCCGCGCCGCGGCCCACTGTAGAGCGCGGCGGGATGCTGCTGATGGTCGATGACGGCCGTTTTCCGCTCCGCGACGGCGAAGTGCCGGTGGAGCGCTCGATCCGCTTCCGCACCCTCGGCTGCTACCCGCTGACCGGCGCGGTTGAGAGCGAGGCGACGACACTGGCGGAGGTCATCGGGGAAATGCTCGTCGCCACCACCTCAGAGCGGCAGGGCCGGGCGATCGACCACGATTCCGGCGCCAGCATGGAGCGCAAGAAGCAGGAAGGCTATTTCTGATGGCGACGCCGTTTCATTCCTCCCCGGGACGGGGAGGGGGACCAGCCGCAGGCTGGTGGAGGGGGCCCGGCGGTCTCGCGCACGCGTCGTTTAAGAGGGAGGTGCTAAGGCTCTGGGCCCCCTCCACCACCGGCTTCGCCGGCGGTCATGCCCAGGTGCGAACTGCTCCCAGCAGTTCGCAGCCCGTCCGGGGGACGGGCGGCCTGGGCATTCCCCGTGCCGCGGAGGAGCTTTAAGATGGCGACGGCCTTCAAAGCACCCACGCCGGCCGACACCGCGCGTGCCGAGCTCGACGCCTACCTTGAGGCGGCGGGGCGCAAGTCGCTGCTGCGCTTCATCACCTGCGGCTCGGTGGACGACGGCAAGTCGACGCTGATCGGCCGCCTGCTTTACGATTCCAAGATGCTGTTTGAAGACCAGCTCGCCGCCCTCGCAAGCGACAGCCGCAAGGTCGGCACGCAAGGGGAGGGGCTCGACCTCGCGCTGCTCGTCGACGGCCTCGCCGCCGAGCGCGAGCAGGGCATCACCATCGATGTCGCCTACCGCTTCTTCGCAACCGACAAGCGCAAGTTCATCGTCGCGGACACGCCCGGGCACGAGCAGTACACGCGCAACATGGTGACCGGCGCCTCCACCGCCGACCTCGCCGTGATCCTGATCGATGCGCGCAAGGGCGTGCTGACCCAGACGCGGCGCCATTCCTACCTCGTCCACCTGCTCGGCATCCGCAATCTCGTGCTTGCGATCAACAAGATGGACCTGGTCGGCAACGACCAGGCCGTGTTCGAGCGCATCGTCGCGGAGTATCGCGCCTTTGCCGACGAAGCGGGAATCAAGGATTTCACCGCCATTCCCGTTTCCGGCCTGACCGGCGACAACGTCACGGCGTACTCGGATGCGATGCCCTGGTATGACGGGCCGGCACTGCTCGAGCATCTCGAGACAGTGACGGTCGAGGCGCACGCCGATGCGGAGGCGCCGTTCCGGATGGCGGTTCAGTGGGTGAACCGTCCCAACCAGAACTTCCGCGGCTATGCAGGGCGGATCGCCAGCGGCCGCGTGCGGGTGGGCGACGAGATCGCGGTGCTGCCCACCGGCCGCCGCTCCACCGTAGCCAGCATCGTCACCTTCGACGGCGAGCTTGCCGAGGCGGTCACCGGCCAATCGGTGACGCTGACGCTGGCCAACGAGGTGGATTGCTCGCGCGGCAACATCCTGGCGGCGCCCGAAGCGGCGGCGGAGCCGGTGTCGCGGATCGACGGGACCTTGGTCTGGATGGCCGACGAGGCGCTGGTGCCGCACCGCTCCTACTGGCTGAAGCTGGGGACGCAGACCGTCTCCGCAAGCGTCGGCGGAGTCGGCCCGATCGTGGACGTCAACACGATGGAGCAGAAGCGCGGCATCACGCTTGGCCTCAACGACATCGGCGAAGTCCAGATCGATCTCGACCGCAACATCCCGCCGGTGCGCTACGCCGACAACCGGCGGCTCGGCGGCTTCATCCTGATCGACAAAGTGACGCACGCCACCGTCGCGGCGGGGCTCGTCACCGGCTTCCCAAGCAACCCGCTGCGCGCGGCCGGCGAGGTGGTTTCTGCGGGAAGCATAAGCTGGGTCGTGGGCGCCAACCGCGCCGTCTGGGCGCGCCACGCGACCGAGCGGCAAAAGGCGCTCGGCCGCCCCGCCTTCGTGCTCGACGAGCAGGCGCTTAGCGGCCTCCTGTCCCTCGACGAAAGCGAGACGGTGCGCCGCGCCCGGGAGATCGCGAAGCTGATGAGCGCCGCCGGGGTGCACGTCTTCCTGACGCTTGAGGCACCCGAGGGCGAGGCGCGGCCCGGTCGGACCGTCGAGGCCGGCGACGGCGAGGCCGAAGGAGCGGACGAATGGGTGATCTGATCCGCGCCGCATCGCATTTCGAAAGGACCTGTCAGTGACCGTCGCGCAGCATTTTGCCGAGGGCGCGCTCAGCGTGGATCAGTGGACGCATGTCGAGGCGCTTGCCCGCTCCCTAAGCCCCGCGCAGGCGCGTTGGATCAGCGGCTATTTCGCCGGGCTCGACGCGGGCCTGCTGCGCGCGAGCGGGGCCGAGGCACCCGCCGCCCCGGCACCGCAGGGCCGCACCCTCACCATCCTCTACGGCACCGAGACGGGCAATGCCCGAGACCTCGGCAAGGCGCTCGCCGCTGCTGCCGCCGAGCGCGGCCTGTCGCCGCAGCTTGCCGACATGGCGGACTACAAGGTGCGGGGCCTCAAGGACGAGCAGGACCTGCTGGTCATCGTCAGCACCTACGGCGAGGGCGATCCGCCCCAGCCCTCGATCGCCTTTTTCGAATATCTCGAAGGCAAGCGCGCGCCGCGACTGGAGAATGTCCGCTTCTCCGTGCTCGCGCTCGGCGACTCCACTTACGAGAAATATTGCGAAGCCGGGAAGCGCATCGACAGCCGCCTCGAAGAACTCGGCGCCCGGCGCATCGGCGAGCGCGTCGATTGCGACATCGACTATGACGACCCCGCCGCTGCCTGGGCGGGCGCGGTGGTGGACCGGCTTGCCGCCGATCTGGCGGCCTCGGCTGCGCCCACTCTCGCGCTCGCGCCCGCAACGGCGGCCTCGGCGCCTTCCGCGCACGACAAGAAGAACCCGTTCGCAGCGACGGTGCTCGAAAACGTCCTCATCGTCGGCCGCCATTCGAGCAAGGAGACGCGCCACCTGGAGCTCGACCTCGCCGGCTCAGGCCTGGCGTACGAGCCGGGAGACGCGCTCGGCATCGCCGCAGTAAACGCGCCGGAGGTTGTCGAGAGCCTGCTCGATGCCACCGGCCTTTCCGCCGATGCGCCGGTGACGGTGAAGGGCGAGACGATCCCGCTCGCCGACGCGCTCACCCGGCGCTTCGAGATCACCACCGCAAGCCCGCGCTTCATCGACCAGTGGGCGAAGCTCTCCGGGGCCGCCGAGCTCGAGGCCCTGCGCGGGGAAGAGCGCGCGGCCGAGCGGATGCTGTTCCTTCACGGCAACCACGTCGTCGATATCGTGCGCCGCTTCCCGCTGCCCGGCGTGGATGCGGAGAGCCTGCTCGCCGGCCTCCGCCCGCTCCAGCCGCGGCTCTACTCGATCGCCTCCAGCATGGCGGCGGTCGAGGACGAAGCGCATCTCACCGTCGCGCCCGTGCGCTACGATCTTCACGGTCAGCCCCGCGCCGGAGTTGCCTCCAGCCAGATCGCCGAGCGGCTGGAGACGGGCGATACGCTCCCCGTCTACATCCAGCACAACCCGCATTTTGCACTGCCCAAGGGTGACGCCCCCATCATCATGGTCGGTGCCGGCACCGGCGTCGCGCCCTATCGCGGCTTCCTTCAGCACCGCGAAGCGGCGGGGCAGGGGGGCAAAAGCTGGCTGTTCTTCGGCGAGCGCAGCTTCCGCTCCGACTTCCTTTACCAGACCGAATGGCAAGGCTGGCTGGAGGACGGCGTGCTCGGCCGAATGGACGTCGCCTTCTCGCGCGACGCCGCCGACAAGGTCTACGTCCAGCACCGCATGCTGGAACAGGCGCGCGACCTCTACGCCTGGCTGGAGGAGGGCGGGCACCTCTACGTTTGCGGCGACGAAAAGCACATGGCCCGCGACGTCCACGAGACCCTGATCCGAATCGTCGCCGAGCAGGGCCGCGTCGAGCGCGACACCGCCGAAGCCTACGTCCTCAAGCTGGCCAGCGACCACCGCTACCAGCGGGACGTGTATTGAAGTGACCGAAACTCCCCACCCGTTCGCCCATCCCCACCCGCTCACCTCGAGCGAAGTCGAGAGGCCCTGCCGAGCAAAGCCGAGGCTTTCCGTTCTCGGCTTCGCCCGAAAGGCTGTCTCGACTTCGCTCGACACGAGCGGCTTTGGGGTTGGCACCCCGGATTTCCTCCCTCCTGGATTGAACCCATGACCACTGACCCCACCACCATCGACCGTTCGGCCGACATCACCCAGCCGCTCGACCAGCTCGGCCCGGACGAGACGCTGAAGTACAACAGCGACTACCTGCGCGGCACGATCGATCAGGGCCTGCTCGACCGGATCACCGGCGGGGTGAAGTTCGCCGAAAACAAGCTGATGAAGTTCCACGGAATCTATCAGCAGGACGATCGCGACATCCGCGACGAGCGCCGCCGCCAGAAGCTCGAGCCGGCCTTCACCTTCATGGTCCGCGTGCGCCTGCCCGGCGGCGTGTGCACGACCGAGCAGTGGCTGAAGATCGACGAGCTCGCCCGTGCCCATGGCGGCGACCAGATCCGGCTCACCACCCGCCAGACCTTCCAGTTCCACTGGGTGGTGAAGGAGGATCTGAAGCCCACCATCCAGGGCCTGCACGACGTGCTGCTCGACACGATCGCCGCCTGCGGCGACGACGCGCGCACGGTGATGGCGACCGCCAGCCCGGAGGACTCCGCCCTCCACGCGGAGGTCGCCTTGCTGTCCAAGCAGCTCAGCGACCACGTCATCCCGAAGACACGCGCCTACCATGAAATCTGGTATGGCGAGGAGCGGGTGGCGACGTCCGAAGAACAGGAGCCGCTCTACGGCAAGCAATACCTACCCCGTAAGTTCAAGATCGGCTTCGTCGTCCCACCGTCCAACGACATCGACGTCTACACCCAGGATCTCGGCTTCATCGCAATCCCGGGACCCGGCGGCGTGGAAGGCTTTAACGTCACGATCGGCGGCGGCATGGGCCGGACGGACAATGAGCCGAGCACCTATCCGCGCCTCGGCGACGTGATCGGCTTCATCCCCAAGGACCAGCTCGCCGCCGCCGCCGACGCGATCATCTCGGTCCAGCGCGATTACGGCAACCGCAAGACCCGCGCCCGTGCCCGCTTCAAATACACGATCGACGACAAGGGCCTGCCGTTCATCAAGGCGGAGATCGAGCGCCGCATGGGCGTGCCCTTCGCCCCGGCACGGCCTTATGCGCTGACCACCAACGGCGATGTGTTCGGCTGGCAGCGCACCGACAACGGCCGTTGGAACTACACTCTGTTCATCGAGAACGGCCGCATCATCGATCGTCCCGGCAAGCCGATGATGGAAGCGATCCGCGCCATCGCCCACGTCCACGAGGGCAAGTTCCGCCTGACGCCCAACCAGAACATCGTCGTCGCCGACGTGGAGGAGGGGGATCGCGACGCCCTCGACGCCCTGCTCGCCCGGCACGGCCTCGCCGCCAACGGGTGGAGCAGCGCGCTGCGGCTGAACTCCATGGCCTGCGTCGCCTTGCCGACCTGCCCGCTGGCGATGGCCGAGGCGGAGCGCTACCTTCCCGACCTCGTCACCCGCATGGAGCCGATCCTTGCCGAGCACGGCCTCCTCAACGATCCGATCACCATCCGGATGACCGGCTGCCCCAACGGCTGCGCCCGGCCCTATGTGGCGGAAATCGCCTTCACCGGCCGCGCGCCGGGCAAGTACAATCTCTACCTAGGCGGCGGCTTCCACGGCGAACGCCTCAATACGCTCTACCGCGAGAATATCGGCGAAGCGGACATCCTGGAGATTGTGGGCGAACTCCTCGGCCGTTATGCCCGCGAGCGGCAGGCGGGCGAGCGTTTCGGCGACTTCGTCCATCGCGCCGGCATCCTTGGAGCCGCTGCATGAGTCCCGACGTCGTCGCCGCCATTCTGCCGTTCGTTGCCGTGGGGTTCGCGGCCCAGCTCATCGACGGCGCCCTCGGCATGGCGTTCGGCGTCATCTCCAGCACCCTGCTGATCAGCCTCGGCGTACCGCCCGCCGCGGCTTCGGCGGGGGTCCATACGGTGGAAAGCTTCACCACCGCCGCGTCCGGCATCAGCCACGTCCTCCACCGCAACGTCGACTGGAAGCTGTTCGGCCGCCTCGTCATCCCCGGGGTGATTGGCGGCGTGCTCGGCGCCTATGTGCTGACCCAGATCCACGCCGATGCGGCCCGGCCGATCGTGCTCGCCTATCTCGCCGCGATCGCCGTTTACCTGATCTGGCGCGGCCTGAGATTTCCGCCCAAGGCGCGCGAGCCCAAATGGGTCGGCCCGCTTGGTTTTGCCGGCGGTTTTCTCGACGCGTCGGGCGGCGGCGGCTGGGGCCCAGTGGTCACCGGCAACCTCCTCCTCCAGGGCGCAGACCCGCGCCGGACGATCGGCACGGTCAACACCGCCGAATTCTTCCTCACCGTCACGATCTCGGCGACCTTTATCGCCGCGCTCGGCTGGGAGGCGTTCACCAGCGCCACCGTGGGTCTGCTGATCGGCGGGCTGCTGGCCGCACCGCTGGGCGGCTATTTCGCAAGCAAGATCGCGCCGAAGCGCCTGCTCATCCTGGTCGGAACGGTGCTGCTGATCACCAGCGGCTACGGCATTGCGAAGTTCTTGCTCAGCTAGGCCTGCTGCCACCCGCCGCCCAAGGCGAGGAACACCGACACCAGATAGTCGGAGCGCTGCGCCTCAGCCTGCGCAAGCGTCGCCTCGACGAGGGAAAGCTGGCGTTCGGCCTCCAGCACGATCTGAAAGCCTTCGCGGCCCGAGCGGTAGCGCAGGCGCGCCACCCGGGCCGCTTCGGCGCTGTTGGCGCGGGCGCGGCGCAAGGTCGCAACCCGGTCGAGCTCGTTAGCGTAGCGGGTGAGGGCGCTCTCCGTTTCTTCCAGCGCGCCGAGCCAGGTTCCGTCGAAGCGGGCAAGCGCCGCCTGCGCGCCGGCTTCGGCCTGGGCGATCCGGGCGCGGGCGACGCCGCGATTGGGAAAGCTCCAGCTGATCAGCGGCCCGAGGCTGAACCGGAAGCCGGAGCCAGAAGCGAGGCCGCCGAGCGAGCTGGCGGTGGAGCCCGCCGAGAGCCCGAGCCGGACATCCGGATAGAGCTCGGCGGTTGCGACCCCCACCCGGGCGGTGGCGGCGGCAAGCTCGCGCTCCGCCTGGCGAATGTCTGGGCGGCGGGCGAGAAGCGTCGCGCCGGTGCCGACGGGAATGGGCTGCGCTAGGCTCGGCGCGGTTTCGCAGGCGGCGACTTCGCGAGGGAAGTCGGCGGGCGGCCGGCCGGTCAGCACCGCCAGCCGATACAGCGCGGTCCGGCGCTGCGCTTCAAGGGTGGGGATCTGCGCCCGCGTCTGCTCGAGCTGCGAGCCGGCTTGGCCGGTCTCGAGCGCGGTGCCGCGGCCGCCGGCGACGGTGCGGCGGGTGAGGTCGAACGTCTCCTCCTGGATGCGCACGCTTTCCTGCGCGACGCTGAGCTGGCGCCCGGCGCTGCACGCATCGGCGTAGGCACGGGCGGTTTCGGCCGCGACGGTCACCCGGGTGAAATCGAACGCGGCCTGGACGGCGCCGACGTCGGCGCGCGAGGCTTCGGTGGCGCGGCGGATCCGGCCGAACAGATCGACCTGGTAGCCGACGTCGATCCCTGCATCGAAGGTGACGTCGGCGCCGCCCGGGCCTGGCGGGTTGCCCAGGCTCGGGCCGCCCGACAGGCTGGTGGTGGGCAGGCGCCCGGCGCGGGTTTCGCGCAGCGCCGCGCGCGCCTGCGCGAGATTGGCGGCGGCGACGCGCAAGTCGGTGTTGGCGGTCAACGCTTCCCCGATCAGACGATCGAGGACGGGATCGTCGAACAGGCTCCACCAGCGGCCCGGCGGCTCGTCGCCGGTGAAGGCGGGCGAGACGGACGCACTCAGGAACGGCGCCTGCGCCGGGGCGGCGGGAGCGGGGCTTTTGTAGTCCGGCCCCACCGTGGTGCAGGCGGCGAGCGCGAGCAAAGACGCCGCGGCCAGAAGGTTACGCATCACTGGGCAGTTCCTTTGAAAGAACGGGTCCGGCCGGCGGCACGTCCTTGCCGCGGCGTATCCGGGCGGTGGCGCGGGCGCCGATGGCCCGCACCACCACGTAGAAGATCGGCGTGAACAACAGGCCGAAGAAGGTCACGCCGACCATCCCGAAGGTGACGGCGGTGCCCAGCGCCTGGCGCATCTCGGCGCCCGGGCCGACCGCGACGGCCAGCGGGAGGACGCCGAAGATGAAGGCGAAGCTGGTCATCAGGATCGGGCGCAGGCGCTGGCTTGCGGCGGTGACGGCCGCCTTCGGCGGTGGTTCCCCATGCTCCTCCTCCGCCTGCTTGGCGAATTCGACGATCAGGATCGCGTTCTTCGCGGCCAATGCGACGAGCACCACCAGCCCGACCTGGGTCAGGATGTTGTTGTCCATCCCGCGGAGCAGCACGCCGGACAGCGCCGCAAGGATGCACATCGGCACGATCAGGATCACCGCCAGCGGCAGGGTCAACGCTTCATATTGCGCGGCGAGGACCAGGAAGACGAACACCACGGCGAGCAGGAACACCAGAGCCGCGCTTCCGCCGGCCTGCTTCTCCTGAAGCGCGAGGCCCGTCCATTCATAGCCCATGCCCTGCGGCAGGCCCTTGGCGGCAAGCTCCTCCATCACCGTCAGCGCGGCGCCTGACGATACGCCAGGCGCTGCAGAGCCTTGCAGCTCAACCGCCGGGAAGAGGTTGAAGCGCACCACGCGGGCCGGGCCGCTGTCGTTGCGGAAGGTGGCGACCGACCCGATCGGCACCATCTGCCCGTTGGCCGAGCGGACCTGGAGACGCGACACGTCGGCGATGTCGTCGCGCGCCGTCGGCTCCGCCTGCGCGGTCACCCGGAAGGTGCGGCCGAGCAGGTTGAAGTCGTTGACATAGGCGGAGCCCAGATAGGTGCCGAGCGCTTCGTAGACCTGGCTCGGCTGCACGCCAAGGAGCTGGGCCTTGTCGCGGTCGATATCGGCGGCAAGGCGCGGCGAGCCGGTGTTGAACAGGGTGAAGACCTGGGTGACTTCCTTGCGCTCCGCGGCGGCGCCCATCATTCCGAAGGTGGCGCCCTCAAGCGCGCGGTAGCCGGCGCCGGAGCGGTCCTGCACCATCATGGTGAAGCCGTTGCCGGTGCCGAGACCCGGCACCGCCGGCGGCGCGATCACGAACGCGCTTGCCTCCTCGATGCCGCCGCCCATTGCGCCGGAGAAGACGCCGGACAGCTCGGTCGCGGACATGCCTTCGCCCTTGCGGTCGGCCCAGTCGCGAAGGCGAATGAACATGGTGCCGGAATTGGACGCCTGCGAGAAGCTGGCGCCGTCGAGGCCGGCGAAAGTCGCGACCTCCTCGACGTTCGGATTGGCGCGGATGATGCCTTCGGCGCGCTTCAGCACTTCGGCGGTGCGGTCGAGCGACGCGCCGGGCGGGAGCTGGACGACGCCGATCAACACGCCCTGGTCCTGCTCGGGAATGAAGCCGGTCGGGGTGGTGGTGAGCTGCAGGCCGGTGAGGGCAAGCAGGCCGGCATAGATGAGCAGCATGATGCCGGTCATCCGAACAAGCTTGGCGGTGAGCCGGCCGTAGCGGTCCGACAGCCAGTCGAAGCCCGCGTTGAACTTCGCCGCGGCGACCCTGATCGGCCGGGTGAATCGCGAGCCGCCTTCGTGGCTGCCCGGTTGGTGCGGCTTGAGCAGCAGCGCGGCAAGGGCTGGGGAAAGCGTCAGCGACACGATCAGCGAGATCAGGGCGGCGGCCGCGATAGTGACGGCGAACTGGCGGTAGAAGATCCCCGGAATGCCCGACACGAAGGCGGTCGGCACGAACACGGCGGTGAGCACCAGGCCGATGGCGATCAAGGCGCCCGAGACTTCGCGCATCGTCCTGTGCGCCGCCTCGCGTGGAGCGAGCCCTTCGCGGATATGCTTCTCCACCGCCTCGACGACGACGATGGCGTCATCGACGACGATGCCGACGGCGAGCACCAGCGCGAACAGCGACAGCGAATTGATCGAGTAACTAAGCGCCAACTGGACCGCGAAGGTGCCGACCAGCGCCACCGGAATGGCGATGATCGGAATGATCGCCGCCCGCCAGGTCTGAAGGAAGATCATCACCACCAGGATGACGAGCAGCACCGCTTCGAGCAAAGTCTCCTGCACCGACTCAACGGATGCGGCGACATATTCGGTGGGGTTGTAGGGCACGGAATAAACGATGCCGGGCGGGAAAGAAGCCGAGGCGGCCTTCACTTCGTCGAGCACCAGATCGGCCGCGCTCAAGGCGTTGGAGCCGGGCTGCTGGATGATGGCGAGCGCAACGCCGGGCTTTTTGCCGAAGGTGCCCCGAATTCCGTAATCCTGGCTGCCGAGCTCGACCCGCGCCACGTCCCGCACCCGGGTAATCGCGCCGGTGGCCGCGTCGGTCTTGATGACCACGTCGGCGAACTGCGCCGGATCGTTGAGGCGGCCCTGAACGTCGATCGGCGTCTGGAAGGAAGGGTTGCCGCTGCCGTAGGGCGGCGCACCGAGCGAGCCACCGGCAACCTGGACGTTCTGGCTGCGCAGCGCCTGGACGATCTCGCCGGCGGTGAGGTTGCGGGCCGCAGCGCGGTCGGGATCGATCCAGACGCGCATCGAATAATTGCCGCCGCCGAACACCAGCACCCCGCCGACGCCTTCCAGGCGGAGCAGCCGGTCGCGAAGCGTCGTGTTGGCGTAGTTGCCGAGGTAATCGACGTCGAAATTGGGATCGTTCGAGGTAAGCGCGACGATCACCAGGAAGCCGCTCGACTGCTTGTTGACGGTGACTCCGAGCTGACGGACCTGCTCGGGCAAGCGCGGCTCGGCCAGGGCGACCCGGTTCTGGACGAGGACCTGCGCGGCATCGAGGTTGGTGCCGGGCTGGAAGGTGACGGTGATCCCCGCCGCGCCGTTGGTCGACGAGGAGGAAATGTAGAGCATGTCCTCGACGCCGTTGATCTCTTGCTCCAGCGGCGCGACGACGGTGTCGGCGATCGTCTCGGCCGAGGCGCCTGGATAGGCGACGTTGATGCTGATCGTCGGCGGCGCGATCTCGGGATATTGCGACAGCGAGAGCTGCGGGTAAGCAAAGGCGCCGATCAGGGTGATGAACACCGCGATCACCGCGGCAAAGATCGGCCGCTCGATAAAGAAGCGCGAGATGTTCACGTGCGTGTCCTCGGCTTAGCGGGAGGCGGGGGCGGCGGGGGCCGCAACAGGCGTGGCGATCGACGAGGGCGTGAGCGACTGCGGCGGCGGCGCCGGCTCGGGGCCCCCCGAGGCGGCGATCCGGCCGAGCTTTGGCTGAACCTTCTGGCCCGGACGGGCGCGCTGCAGGCCGTTGATGATCACCCGGTCGTTGGCCGCGATGCCGCTGCGAACGACGCGCAACGCGCCGACCAGCGGCCCGAGCTCGACCGGGCGGGCGATCACGGTGCCGTTCTTGTCGACGAGGTAGAGCACCCGGCGCGCGGCGTCCGTCACGACCGCCGTGTCCGGCACGAGCAGTGCCTGGTAACGCTGCGAGGCGGCGAGGCGCATGTGGCCGAACATGCCGGGCTTCAGGAAGCCGCCGGTGTTGGCGACCAGCGCGCGGGCGCGGACGGTGCCGGCTTGGCTGTTCACGACCGGATCGACGAAATCGAGCACACCGGCATGGACGTAGGTGGCTTCGTCCTGGAGGCGGATGCGCACCTGGGTGCCGGAACGTGCGCCGCCGGCCTGGCGCTGATATTTGAGCAGCAAGGCTTCCGAGCCTTCGAAGGTGAAGTGCAGCGGGTTGGTGGAAACGATGGTGGTCAGCACCGTCTGGTCGGCCGTGACCGAATTGCCGGCATCGACGAGGCGCTGCGAGATCTGGCCGGAGATCGGTGCCGTCACCCGGGTGAAGCCGACATTGAGCTGCTGCGCGCGGATCGCGGCGTTCGCGGCGGCGACATCGGCCTCACCGGTGCGCACGCCGGCTTGGCGCTGCTCGACCTCCTCGGTGCTCGCCGCCTGCTGCGCGGCAAGGGCGCGGGAGCGGGCGAGCTCGGTGCGCGCATTGGCAAGCGTCGCCTGCGCCCGGGCGAGCTGCGCCTGGGCCTGGGCAAGCGCCGCCTGGGTCGGCCGGGCATCGATGGTGAAGAGGAGCTGCCCGGCGCGGACGAACTGGCCGTCCTGGAAATGCACCGCCTGAAGGTAGCCGGTGGCCCGCGGCTTGACTTCGACGCTTTGCACCGCCTCGAAGCGGCCGACGAAATCGTCCCAGTCGACCACTTCCTGAACTGCCGGCGTCGCGACCGTCACGGGCATCACCGGCGGCGCCGCGGCCTGTTCCTCTGCATTCGCGCCGCAGGCGGCGAGCGAGAGAGTCAGGAACAACGGCAGCAGGCCGCGGGCGGCGGCGGTACGAAGTGCGGGCATGAACAGGCTTTCGAGCAGGTGTCGGCGGGCAATAGAGGGGCTGATACGCAACGCGGTCCCTCCCGGCGGATGGGCAGGTAAGAGGCCGTTCATCGTGTGTCAACGGACGTAGACATAAATTGTCATCAACCGTTGACTTTTATTTGGCGCCCGTGCGCCGCAGCCCTAAAGAGCATCAATGACCAGGCGACAAAAGAATGCCGCGGCGACCCGCGAAACCCTGCTCCTGGCGGCTCGGCGCCGTTTCCTGGACGAAAGTTACGACACTGTCGGCCTGCGCGACATTGCGCGGGACGCCGGCGTCGATGTTGCGCTGGTCGGCCGCTATTTCGGTTCAAAGGAGGAGCTGTTCCGCGAGGTGCTGCGCGGCACCTGCCCGCACTGGCTCGATCCCGAAATCACCGCCGACGGGCTGCCGGCCTACCTCGCAGGAATGGCGGTCCGCGCCGACGAAGGGGATACGCAGGAGAGCCTCGACCGGCTGATGATCATTCTGCGTTCGGCTAATTCGCCGAGCACGGCCGAACTGGTGCGTACTTCGTTCGTCGAGGACGTGCTGGAGCCGGTTGCGAAGCTGCTCCCCGGCGAGGACCCGCGGCTCCGCGCCGCGGTTGCGTTCACCATTTTGATGGGCACCAAGGTGCTGCGCACGATCATGGGCGTCGAGCCGCTGCTCCAGTGCCAGCGCGACAATCTGGAAGTGAAGATCGAAGGGTTGCTGCGGCAGGCGCTGTTCGATTGAGGTTTGCGCCACCTGCAATGGTGAGCCCTGCTGGGTTCGAACCAGCGACCTACTGATTAAAAGTCAGTTGCTCTACCGACTGAGCTAAGGGCCCGCATGTGCGCGGGCGTTTCCCTAGGAGGGGCGGGGCGCGGGGTCAACCGGCCGGGGCGCGCTGAGGCGGTGGAGGAGCTGGCGGACGGTGGCGCCGGTCAGCGGATCGCGCCACGTGGGGGCGATGTCGGCGAGCGGTTGCAGCACGAAGGCGCGCTTGCGGAAGGCGGGATGCGGCACCACCAGTCCGGCGCCCGCCCACGGTCCTTCCGACCAGAGGATGATGTCGAGGTCGAGCACGCGCGGGCCCCAGCGCTTACCCGCGCGGCGGCCGAACGCGCGCTCGATGTCCTTGAGGCAGGCGAGCAGCTCGGGTGGATCGAGGTCGCTCACCAGCACCGCCGCCGCATTGGCAAATCCGCGGCCTGCCGGGCCCATGGCCGGGGTTGCGCGGATGGCCGACAGCGCCGTCACCTCGCCGCCCTCCGCCAGTGTGCCGACCGCGGCGGCGATCACCCGTGGGGGCGCTCCATGGCGCCCGTGGCGCCGGTTGGAGCCCAATGCCACCGCATAGCTTGTCTTGGCCATGGCCCGCCGCCTAGACCAAGGCCATGTTCCCCGAAAGCCCCGCAAGCCCCGTCGCTGCCATCGAGCCGCCGCGCGACTGCCCGCTCTGTCCTCGCCTGGTCGCGTTCCGCGAAGGGCTGCGGGCCGAGCACCCCGACTGGTGGAACGCGCCGGTGCACTGCTTCGGCGATCCGAACGCCTGGCTTGCGGTCGTCGGCCTCGCCCCCGGAATGCACGGCGCCAACCGCACCGGACGGCCTTTCACCGGCGATTTCGCGGGCGTGCTGCTCTTCGAAACGCTGCTCAAGTTCGGGCTTGCCGAGGGAGAGTTCGAGGCGCGGGCGGACGACAGCCTTCGCCTGCGCGGCGCCGCCATCGTCAACGCGGTGCGCTGCCTGCCGCCCCAGAACAAGCCGACGCCGCAGGAAATCGCCACCTGCCGCCCCTATTATAGCCTGGCGCTGGATGGGCTCGCCAACGCGCGGGTGCTGGTCGCGCTTGGCCAGATCGCCCACCAGACGGTGGTGCGCAGCGCCGGCGGCAAGCTTGCCGACTACAAGTTCGGCCACCTCGCCGAACATCGCCTGCCCGACGGCCGCCTGTTGCTCGATAGCTACCATTGCTCGCGCTACAACCAGAACACCAACCGGCTTACCGCGGCGATGTTCGAGCAGGTGTTCGAGCGCGCGCTCGCATTGCGGCCCTGAGCCGGTGCTTTCATCCGGCGTTCAGGCTTCGGCTCTGAAACGGGGACGGTGATTTCCCCCAAAGCCTTTCTCGCCGCGGCCTTCCTGATCGCCGCCGTTCCCGCCGCTGGTCAGGACGAGGAGGATGCGCCTTCAGCGGGTCTCGCCGAGCGCACCACCACCGCCGTCGTTTATGGCGACGAGGCGTGCCCCAAGGCGCAGGAAGGCGAGATCGTGATCTGCGGGCGCCGTCCGGAGGGGGACCGCTATCGAATTCCCAAGGAGCTGCGGCACAAGGGCGATCCGCTGAGCGAAGTGTCGTGGGGCGCGCGCTCCGAGCTTCTCGAGGAAGCCGGCCGATCCAACCTGCCGGGAAGCTGCTCGGTGGTCGGCTCCTATGGCCAGTCGGGGTGCCAGCGCCAGTTCGTCGACCAATGGTATAACGAACGGCGCGCCCGGCGCGTGCAGTAGGGCCTTACAGGTCCTGCGAGATCCGGCCGTACAGGTCGGGCCGCCGGTCGCGGAAGAAGCCGAAGGCGGCGCGGTGGGCACGGGCTTGCGCCAGGTCCAGCGTCGCGGTCAGCACACCGGTGTCGGTGGCACCGAACTCGGCCAGAATGTCGCCGCGCTGGTCGCAGATGAAGCTGTGGCCGTAGAAGCGCTGGTCGCCCTCCAGGCCGATCCGATTGGCCGCCACCACCGGAACCACGTTGGACACCGCATGGCCGATCATCGCCCGGCGCCACATCCGGCTGGTGTCGAGGTCTGGATCGTGCGGCTCGGTGCCGATCGCGGTCGGGAACAGCAGGATTTCCGCCCCGTCGAGCATCAGCGCGCGTGCCGTTTCCGGATACCATTGGTCCCAGCACACCGCTGGCCCGACCTTGCCGAAGGGCGTCTTGAAGGTCTTGAAGCCGGTGTTGCCCGGCCGGAAGTAGAACTTTTCCGAATAGCCGGGTCCGTCGGGGATGTGGCTCTTGCGGTAGACCCCCATCACCGCGCCGTTGTCGTCGATCATTGCGAGGCTGTTGTAATGGTGATGCCCTTCCGCCTCGAAGAAGCTAGTCGGGATGTAGACCTGGAGCTCGGCGGCAAGCTTCTGCATCGCGGCCACGGCGGGGTGCTCGTCCACGGGGAGCGCGCGGGCGAAGTGGCCTTCATCCTGGGTGCGGCAGAAATAGTGGCCTTCGAAAAGCTCGGGCGGCAGGATCAGCTTCGCGCCCTTGCCCGCGGCTTCGCGAACCAGCTCGGAGACGGCGCGGATGTTCTCGTGGAGGTCGCCCGTGAAAGCGAGCTGGAGGGCGGCAACGGTGATTTTAGTCATGCGGGTCCTTCGATACGGGCCTTCGCCAAGCTCAGTCTCTACTCAGGATGAGCGATATAGGCACTCCCGCTCATCCTGAGTAGCTGCTGAGCGAAGTCGAAGCAGCGTATCGAAGGACGCTCGCGAGACTATTTCGGCATCTGCTGACTGATGCAATGAAAGGACCCGCCGCCGGTCAGCACATGATCGGCCCGGATCCCCACCGCCTCCCGCCCCGGGAACAGCGCACCAATCGCCTCAACGGCGGCCTCGTCGTTGGCCGCGCCGTAGAGGGGGACCACCACCGCCGCGTTGCCGATGTAGAAGTTCATGTAGGACGCCGGCACGATGTCGCCATCGCGCTCCACCAGGCCGGGCGAGGGGAGGGGAACGACCTCCACCCCGAACGCCTCCGCCCGGCGCCGTGCATCCTCAAATACCGCGGCGTTCGGATCGTCGGTGCCTGCCGCGACCGGAAGGGCCAGCCGGTTCTCGCCGACGAAGCGGGCGAGATTGTCGACATGCCCGTCCGTATGGTCGTTGAGCAGCCCTTCGCCGAGCCACAGGAGGCGTTCCGCGCCCATTCCGTCCCGAAGCCGCGCTTCGATCTCCTCACGGCCGAGCTGCGGATTGCGGTTCGGGTTGAGCAGGCACTGCTCCGTGGTGACGAAAAGGCCGGTACCATCCGTGTCGATGGCGCCGCCTTCCAGCACCCAATCGTAGCGAACCGGTGCCAGCCCTGCGGTCTCGGCGAGCCGGAGCCCGATCGTGTCGTCGCCTTCCAGATCGTACTTCCCGCCCCACCCGTTGAAGCGGAAGCTCCGCGCCTCGACGTCCGCGCCCTTGCGCAGGATAATCGGCCCGGTGTCGCGCAGCCAGATGTCGCCGAACATCTCCTGCACGACCGTGGCGAACGGCGCCGCTTCCTTGGCCGCCCGTGCCGAGGCGGGATCGGCGGCAACCAGGCGCACATCCTCGCCGCGCCCGTCGGCATGCACCGAGCGCGCGAAGGCCACCACCTCGTCCCGCCCGGCGGCAAGGTCCTCCACCCACAAATCCTCGTGGCTTGGGAAGCCGATCCACACCCAGCGGTGCTCGGCCCACTCGGCAGGCTGGTACGCCTTCATCGCGCGCCGGCCGCTCCCGTGCCCGCGGCAGCGCGGCTGCGGTCGCGGACCGCGCGGAATTCGTCGCCCTGGCGCCAGTTCGGCCAGGCGGTCGACATCGCCAGCTCGCGCCCGATCGTCCAATAGATCTGGAGATCGCGGATCGCGCCGTCCCAGTTCCAGTTCGGATCATATTCGTCGCTCGGCTGGTGATAGCGATTGCGCCGGTAATCCTCGGCCGCCGCCGCGCCCGCCGCGGTGCCGCCCTCCACCAGATCCTCGCCGCCTTCGGCGTAGAGCATCGGCACGCCCTCGCGGGCCAGGCTGAAATGGTCGGAGCGGTAATAATAGCCGGCTTGCGGAGTCGGCTCGTTCTTCACCGTCAGACCGTACAGGTCGGTCGCCCGGACCATATAATCCTCGATCTCCGACTTGCCTTTGCCGATCACCACGAAGTCGCGCGTGTTGCCGGTGACGTTGAGCCCGTCCATGTTCACCCCGCCCACGGTCTGCGCCAGCGGGTATACCGGGTTCTCGGCGTAGAACTTGGAGCCGAGCAGCCCCGATTCCTCGCCGGTCACCGCCACGAAGACGATCGACCGGTCGGGGTTGCCGCGCTTGGCGTGCGCCTCGGCAAGGGCGATCAACCCCGCCGTTCCGGTGGCGTTGTCGAGCGCGCCGTTGCAGATGTCGTCGCCGCTGGCGTCGGCATCGCAGCGGCCGAGATGGTCCCAATGCGCGGTGTAGATGACATATTCGTTGGGCCGCTTGGCGCCCGGCAGGATGCCGATCACGTTCTTCGACGCCTGCCGCTTGATCTGGTTGGTCAGGCTGATCGAGGCGCGGGTCTTGAGCGGCACCGCCTTGAAGCCGGGCCGCTTCGCCGCCGCGGACAGGGCCGCGAGGTCTTGCCCGGACGCGGCGAACACGCGCTTTGCCGCGTCGTTGGTCAGCCAGCCGATCACCTTGGATTGGTCCATGTGGCCCGCCGGATCGTCCATATTGTACTGCGGGCCGGTCCACGAGGATTGCACCACGTTCCAGCCGTAAGCCGCCGGCTCGGTGTCGTGGACGATCAGCGCCCCGGCCGCGCCCTGCCGCGCCGCTTCCTCATATTTGTAGGTCCAGCGGCCGTAATAGGTCATCGCCTTGCCGCCGAACGTGCCCTCCAGACCACTGTTCTGCCAATCGGGATCGTTGACCAGGATCACCACCGTCTTGCCGCGCACGTCGACGCCGGCATAATCGTTCCAGCCCCGCTCCGGTGCGTTGATGCCGTAGCCGACGAACACCATTTCGCTGTTCTGGAGGTCGATCCGCGGCTGCACCTGATAGGAGTTGGCGACGAAGTCGGTGCGGTAGCGCAGCGTCAGCGGCGCGGCCCCGCCCGAGATCGTCATCGCGCCCGGAGCCGCGAGCGTCTCCACCAGCGGCACGTTCTGGAACCAGCTCCCCCCATTGCCCGGCTGCAGCCCCGCTTTCCGAAAGCCCTCGGCAATGAAGCGCACCGATTTCTCTTCGCCCGCCGTCGTCGGCGCGCGGCCTTCATAGTCGTCGGATGAGAGGATCTGGGTCGCGGTGGTCAGCGTCGCGAGCGAGATCGGCGGGCCGGAATAGGCAGGGGCCTTGGGCTTGTCGCCGGCGGTGGCGCAGCCCGCGAGCAGCGCGGCTGCAATCAAGGCTGGGGAAAGGGTGCGAAGCGGCAAGTCCGTATCTCCTCTCAGGCCCCCCGGCCCCGCGCGGCTCATGGCAGCAAGCCCAAAGACTCGCAAGCGCAGCGGCTTGCGGTCATGCCGGCTCTGCGCCATCCTGCCCCCAGCTTGCGAAGGGGCGGGCAGGCACTCGGGGGTTTTATCATGTTTCGTGAATCGTTTTTTGGTGCGGTCTGTTTGGTCTTGCTCGCCGGGGCGGCACCGCCGGCCGATCCGGTAGGCAGCTTCGGCGCGCGCGAGAGCGTGGAGAGCATCGGCCTCTCACCAGGGGGAACGAAGGTCGCCTTCATCTCGCCGGGGCGCGGGCAGGGCAACATTCTGTACACGGTGGATTTCGCCGGCGACGGCGTGCCCCACCAGGTGCTCTCGGCCAGCGGCGACCCGGACCGGCTCACCTGGTGCAACTGGGTGTCCGATGAACGGCTAGTCTGCCAGGCCTATCTGCTGATGACGCAAGGGGCCGAGCTGATCCCCTTCACGCGGATGTTCGCGATCGACGCCGACGGCGGCAACGTGAAGCTCCTTAGCCGCGAGCAACGCGAAGGCGATTTCGCGGTCGCGATCGGCGGCGGCCGGGTGATCGATTGGCTCCCGCAAAGCGATGGATCGGTATTGATCGCGCGGACCTACGTCCCGGCGGTGAATACCGGCAGCAACATCATCGACAAGCGCCAGGGCTTCGGCGTCGACCGGCTCGACACCCGCTCGCTTGGCAGCAAGGCGGTCGAGGCCCCCAGGAACAGCGCGCTGGACTATATCAGCGACGGCCTTGGCAACGTCCGAATCATGGGCGTGAGCACGGCAGGGTTCAACGGCCAGGACACCGGCATCGTCGAATATCAGTACCGCACCAAGGCGTCGCGCGATTGGAAGAAGCTCAACACCTTCAACTCGGTAACCGGCGAAGGCTTCAGCCCCTACGCGGTCGATCCGACCCTGGACCTTGCTTATGGCTTGAAGAAGAAAGACGGCCGCTGGGCCGCCTACAGCGTCGCGCTGGACGGAAGCGGCGCCGAGACCCTGGTCTACGCGCACCCGGAAGTGGACGTGGACGGCTTCGTACCGATCGGGCGAAACGGCCGCGTGGTGGGCGTCACCTTCGCCACGGAGAAGCGCCAGGCCGTGTATTTCGACAAAAACCTGGCGGCTCTGGCAGCATCGCTGGGCAAGGCCTTGCCGAAGCTGCCGCTGATCCGCTTCGTCGACTCCAGCGTCGATGAATCGAAGCTTCTGCTCTGGGCGGGCAGCGACAGCGATCCCGGCCGCTTCTATCTTTTCGACAAGAAAACAAAGAGCTTGGGAGAGGTTCTCCCGTCCCGTCCCGAACTCAAGGAAGCGCAGCTCGCTTCGGTAAAGCCGATCACCTACCGCGCCGCCGACGGCACCCAGGTTCCCGGTTATCTTACGCTTCCGCCCGGCGTTGCCGACGCCCGCAAGCTGCCGGCGATCGTGATGCCGCATGGCGGCCCGGGGTCGCGCGACGAATGGGGCTTCGACTGGCTGGCGCAATATTTTGCGAGCCGCGGCTACGCCGTGCTCCAGCCGAACTTCCGCGGCTCTACGGGCTATGGCGACGCATGGTTCCAGAAGAACGGCTTTCAATCCTGGAAGACGGCGATCGGGGACGTCAATGACGCCGGCCGCTGGCTGATTTCCGAAGGGATTGCGGATCCGTCCAAGCTTGCGATCTTCGGCTGGTCCTACGGCGGCTATGCCGCGCTTCAGGCCAACGTGCTGGATCCGACCCTGTTCAAGGCCGCAGTGGCGGTGGCGCCCGTCACCGATCTCGCCATGCTGAAAAAGGAATGGGAGAATTGGAGCCACAGCCGCCTCGTCAAGCGCGAGATCGGCTCGGGCCCCCATGTGCGGGAGGGCTCGCCGGCCCAGAATGCCGACCGCATCGCCGCGCCGGTGCTGATCTTCCATGGCGACCGGGACCGTAATGTCGGTGTCGCCGAGTCCCGCTTCATGGCCGACAAGCTCAAGGGCGCGGGCAAGAAGGTGGAGCTGGTCGTCTACCCCAAGCTCGACCACAATTTGGAAGACAATGAAGCGCGCCAGGACATGCTGCGCCGCTCCGACGCGTTCCTGCGCGCGGCCCTTAAGCTGCCGTAGGGCGAAGGCGGCGCATCCGCGGCCTTGGCGCGCCAACGAAGAAGGGCGGCTCCTTGCGGAGCCGCCCTGTTCGTATCGCGATGGCTCAGCCGATCAGCGCGAGTAGAACTCGACGACCAGATTGGGCTCCATGCGCACCGGATAAGGCACTTCGTCCAGCGTCGGGACGCGGTTGAAGGTCACCTTGGCGGCGCCGTCCGTCACGACATATTCGGGGATGTCGCGCTCGGCGAGCTGCTGCGCTTCCATCACCAGCGCCATCTCCTGCGCCTTGGCGCCGAGCTCGATCACGTCGCCGACATTAACGCGGCGCGATGCGATGTTGCACTTCACGCCGTTGACGCGGACGTGGCCGTGGCTGACCATCTGGCGGGCCGACCAGATCGTCGGCGCGAACTTGGCGCGGTAGACGATCATGTCGAGGCGGCGCTCCAGGAGGCCGATCAGGTTCTGGCCGGTGTCGCCCTTGATCCGGGCGGCTTCCGTGTAGGTGCGCTTGAACTGCTTCTCGGTGACGTCGCCGTAATAGCCCTTGAGCTTCTGCTTGGCGCGAAGCTGGATCCCGAAGTCCGACATCTTGCCCTTGCGGCGCTGGCCGTGCTGGCCGGGGCCGTATTCGCGCTTGTTGACGGGGCTCTTCGGGCGGCCGAAGACGTTTTCGCCCATCCGCCGGTCGAGTTTGTACTTGGCGCTGCTGCGCTTGCTCATATCGTGTCCAATTCGCTTGGTTTTCAGGCTTCCGGAACCGCACCGTCCGACCCATGGGTTCCCGTCAAAGTCGTACTTTGATGGGGTCCATTGCCGGACGCGGCCACCGCTTCACCGGAGTGCGGGGCCAATTGCGAAGGGCGCCACATGGCGCGTGGCGGGCAAGAAGTCAATCTCGACACCGTCCCCGCCGCCGCTAAAGAGGCGGTGATGAGCAACGACGCGCCCAAAGCCGAAGAACGGATCAGCCCGGACGAGTGCCGGACGATGGCGGAGGTCCGCCAGGGCGTGGACGCCCTTGATCGCCGGATCGTTGCGCTGATCGGCGAACGGTTCCGCTACATGGACGCTGCGGCGCGGATCAAACCTGCGCGCGAAGCGGTGCGCGACGAGGGCCGCAAGGCGCAGGTGATCGCCAACGTCGAGCGCCTGGCGGACGCCGCGGCGTTTCCGCCCTCGGTCGCCACCCGCCTTTATGAAGGGCTCGTCGAGGCGTCGATTGCCTACGAACTGGATCGGTTCGACGCCATTCGCGCCGACGCGGAGAGCGGCCGCGACGAAGGCTGAAGCCGCAGCTCAGCCGTTCGTCGGGTTGATGTTGCTGTTCATCTTGTCGTATTCTTCTTCGCCCCGGTCCCGAAGCTTGTTCCACTGGGAGCGAGTCATGCAGGTCTTCTTGGTGCGGGCGAGGGAGCCGGTGACCTGCTCCTTCTTGCAGATCTTCTCGTCCTTGGCGCCGTCCGCTGCCTGAGCCGGCGCCGGAGGACTGCCGGCGGCAAGCGCAAGCGCCATCATTTGCGAGATCAACATGGTGGTGCCTCCCTTGGGCGCGAATGTTCGTGCCAGGAAAATACGGTAGTTCGGGCAATGCGTCAATCGGACGGGGATTGCTCGCTTGCGGCGGCCCGGCCGCGCCGGCGCGGATGGGTGATGGCGCGGATCATGCCGCGTAGCGCCTGGATCTCCCGGGTGGACCAGCCGGGCTTGGTGAGGATGGTGCGGATGTTGTGCAGCGTCGTCTGGGTCCGGTCCGCGGGGAAGAAATAGCCGACCTCGTCCAGCGCTTCGTTGACCTGGCCGATCAGCCCTTCCAGGTGCCGATGCGGCGCCCGCGCTTCCTGCGTGTCGCTTTCGGTCGGAATCACCACATTGCCCTGCTTCGACCATTCGTAGGCGACCAGGATCACCGCCTGAGCGAGGTTCAAAGACCGGAAGGCGGGGTTGATCGGCACGGTCAGGATCTTCTCGGCGATCGCCACCTCGTCGGTTTCCAGGCCGGAACGCTCGGCGCCGAACAGGATGGCGCACGGCTCATGCAGCGCCCGGATCTCCCGCGCCGCTTCCTCCGGAGTCACCACCGGCACCACCAGCCCCCGCTTGCGCACGGTGGTGGCGTAGACATGGGCGCAGTCCGCAACAGCCTCGGCCACAGTGTCGAAGATCCGCGCCTGCTGAAGCACGCTATCCGCGCCTGAGGCCGCGGGGCCCGCGGCAGGGTTGGGCCAGCCGTCGCGCGGCGAGACCAGGCGAAGGTCGGTCAGCCCGAAGTTCAGCATGGCCCGCGCCGCCTTGCCGATATTTTCGCCGAGCTGGGGGCGGACTAGGATGATGGCGGGGGGGTGGGTCTGGCTCGAGAGCGGCGCTGAGCCATCTCGTTCATCCTGAGTAGCCGCTGAGCGTAGTCGAAGCGACATATCGAAGGATTTCTTGGCGAGTGCCTTCAACCCGTCCCAATCGCGCTGGATCAGCGCTTCTTTCTTTGCCCGACCCCATCCCTTGATCTGGCGCTCCGCTGAGAAGGCGCTGTCCCGGTCCGGGAAGCGGTCCGCCCACACCAACTCCACCGGGCGTCGGGTCTGCGTGTAGCCGGGTACCGTCCCGGCCTCATGCTGAGCGACGCGGCTATCCAGGTCATCCGTGTGTCCGACATAGTATTTTCCGTCGGAGCAGCGAAGCATGTAGGTGTAGAAATCCAAACCGGGTCCTTCGATACGGGCCTTCGCCAAGCTCAGTCCCTACTCAGGATGAGCGGATTGGCAGTGGCTACCGATGTTTCTAAGCCTTGTTGCCTACCCCAACCCGCTCATCCTGAGTAGCCATTGAGCTTGCCGAAATGGCGTATCGAAGGACGCACTGCCCCCCTACCATCACTCTTTCTCCGCCTCGCCAACGCTCCCTGCAAATTCCTCGAAATCCCGGGCCTCCCGGAAATCCTTATAAACGCTGGCAAACCGAATATACGCCACCGGGTCGAGCGCCTTCAGGCCGTCCATCACCATGCCGCCGATCCGGGCGCTGTCGATCTCGCTTTCGCCGCTGGTCTCCACCTGGCGCTGGATCGAGGACACCAGCCGGTCGATCCGTTCCTGCGGCACCGCACGCTTGCGGCAGGCGATGGCGATCGAGCGCTCAAGCTTGGTACGGTCGAACGGCTCGCGCCGGCTGCCCGATTTCACCACGGTGAGTTCGCGCAGCTGGATGCGCTCGAAGGTGGTGAAGCGCGCGCCGCAATCCTCGCACTGGCGGCGGCGCCGGATGGAGGAGCCGTCCTCGGAGGGGCGGCTGTCCTTCACCTGGCTGTTTTCATGGGCGCAGAAGGGGCAGCGCAATTAGAGGTCCTGATAGATCGGGAAGCGTGCGCAGAGCGCACGCACCCGCCCGCGCACCGCCTGCTCAACCGCCTGGTTGCCCTCATGGCCATTGTCCCGCAGTCCTTCCAGCACGTCGGCGATCATGTCGGCGATGTCCCTGAACTCGGCGACGCCGAAACCGCGGGTCGTGCCCGCCGGCGAGCCGACCCGGATGCCGCTGGTCTTGACGGGGGGCAGCGGGTCGAACGGGATGCCGTTCTTGTTGCAGGTGATCGCCGAGCGCTCCAGCGCCTCGTCGGCGTCGCGGCCGGTGATGCCGAGCGGAGTGACATCGACAAGCGCAAGGTGCGTGTCGGTGCCGCCCGCGACCAGGTTCGCACCGCGTTCCCCCAGCCTTCCCGCAAGCGCCTTGGCGTTGGCGATCACCGCTCGCGCATAGCTCTTGAAGCCCGGCTGAAGCGCCTCGCCGAACGCCACCGCCTTGCCGGCGATGACGTGCATCAGCGGCCCGCCCTGAAGGCCCGGGAACACCGCCGAATTGATCTTCTTGGCGATCGCTTCGTCATTGGTCATCACCATGCCGCCGCGCGGTCCACGCAGCGTCTTGTGGGTGGTGGTGGTGACGACATGGGCGTGGCCGAACGGGGAGGGGTGCTCGCCCGCCGCGACCAGCCCGGCGAAGTGGGCCATGTCGACCATGAAGATCGCGTCCACTTCGTCGGCGATGGCGCGGAAGCGGGCGAAATCGATGTGGCGCGGGTAGGCCGATCCGCCGGCGATGATCAGCCGCGGCTTGTGCTCCCTGGCCAGCGCCTTGACCTGGTCGAAGTCGATCAGGCTGTCCTCGCGCCGCACGCCGTACTGCACCGCGTTGAACCACTTGCCGGACATCGCCGGTTTGGCGCCGTGGGTGAGGTGGCCGCCGGCGTCCAGGCTCATGCCGAGGATGGTGTCGCCCGGCTTGGTCAGTGCAAGCATCACCGCGCCGTTGGCCTGCGCGCCCGAATGCGGCTGGACATTGGCGAAGCCGCAGCCGAACAGTTCCTTGGCCCGCTCGATCGCCAGCGTCTCGACGGCGTCGGACGGCGCGCAGCCCTGATAATAGCGCTTGCCCGGATAGCCCTCGGCATATTTGTTGGTCAGCACCGAGCCCTGCGCTTCAAGCACCGCGCGCGACACGATGTTCTCCGACGCGATCAGCTCGATCTGGTTCTGCTGGCGGTCGAGCTCGGCTGCGATCGCTTCGGCCACCGCGCCGTCGGCATCGGCCAGCCGTTCGGTGAAGAAGCCTTCGTGCCGGATGCCGGAGGTGTCGTTGGCGGGACGGCTGCTCATGCGGGCTGCTCCGTGATGGGGGGATTGGAAAGCTTGTCGATGCGGCGCTGGTGACGCCCGCCGGCGAAAGGGGTGGCGAGGAATTGGTCGAGGCAGTCGCGCGCGGTCTCGATGCCGACGATCCGCGCGCCCATGGCGATCACATTGGCGTCATTATGCTCCCGCGCTAGCCGTGCGGAGAGTCCTTCCGAAACAAGCGCGCAGCGGCAGGCCGGGTGGCGGTTGACCGCGATCGAGATGCCGATGCCCGACCCGCACAAGGCCACGCCGCGCTCCACCTCGCCATTGGAGATCGCGCGGGCGATCCGGTAGCCGTAATCCGGATAATCGACGCTGTCGGTGGACGCCGTACCAAGGTCCAGCACCTCGAAACCGCGCTCCCCGAGATAGGCGACGAGCTGCGCCTTCATCTCGAAAGCCGCATGATCGGAAACGATGGCGATACGCTCGGCCACGCGCGCAAACTCCGCTGGGGTGAGACGGTTCTCTAGGGGAGCAGGGCGGGTTTTGCCACCATGGATTGTGGGTGTCCCCGTCCTTCGAGACGGGCCTTCGCCAAGCTCAGTCCCTCCTCAGGATGAGCGGTTAGGTAGTTGATTTGACTAGACTCGCTCATCCTGAGGAGCCGGTGAGCCTGTCGAACCGGCGTCTCGAAGGACGCACGGACGCAGGACCGCACCTAAGCAAGCTCACGCCGCCTGGCGCATCTCCAACCGGTCCCAGATTTCCACCAGCGCGCCGGTCAACTCGGCCATCATCTCCTCGCTGTGGCTCGGCCCGGGCGTGAAGCGCAGGCGCTCGGTGCCGCGGGGCACGGTGGGGAAGTTGATCGGCTGGGCGTAGCAGCCATATTCGGCGAGCAGGATGTCGCTGATCCGCTTCGCCTTGGCCGGGCAGCCGACCATCAGCGGCACGATGTGGGTGGTGGACGCCATCACCGGCAGCCCCGCATCCTCGAACATCATCTTGAGCTTCGTCGCCGCCGCCTGCTGCCCCTCGCGCTCGACGGAGGACGCCTTGAGGTGCTTGACGCTGGCCAGCGCGCCGGCGACCAGCACCGGCGACAGCGACGTGGTGAAGATGAACCCCGGCGCGTAGCTGCGCACCACATCGACGATGTTCTGATCGGCCGTGATATAGCCGCCCATCACCCCGAACGCCTTGCCAAGCGTGCCCTCTATAATCGTCAGCCGGTCGGCGACTCCGTCCCGCTCCGAAATGCCGCCGCCGCGCGCGCCGTACATGCCGACCGCATGGACCTCATCGAGATAGGTGATGGCGTTGTACTTGTCCGCCAGGTCGCAGATCTCCGTGATCGGCGACACGTCCCCGTCCATCGAATACACGCTCTCGAAGGCGATCAGCTTGGGCGCCTCCGGATCGGCCTCGGCAAGCAGCTCCTCGAGATGCGCCAGATCGTTGTGCCGGAACACCCGCTTCTCGCAGCCCGAATTGCGGATGCCGGCGATCATCGAGGCGTGGTTCAGTTCGTCCGAAAAGATCACGCAGCCGGGCAGCAATTTGCCAAGCGTCGCCAGCGTCGCCTCGTTGGAAATATAGCCCGAGGTGAACAGCAGCGCGGATTCCTTGCCGTGCAGGTCGGCAAGCTCGGCCTCGAGCTCGATATGGTAATGGGTGTTGCCGCCGATGTTGCGCGTGCCCCCGGAGCCGGCGCCGACATCGTGCAGCGCTTCCTCCATTGCCGCGATCACGTCCGGGTGCTGGCCCATTGCCAGGTAGTCGTTGGAGCACCACACGGTGATCGGCTTTGGCCCATTATGCCCGGCAAAGCAGCGCGCGTTCGGAAAGGCGCCCTTGTTGCGCAGGATGTCGATGAATACGCGGTAGCGCCCTTCGGCATGAAGCCGGTCGATCGCAGCCGCGAAAATCCGCTGATAGTCCAACTCACCGCTCCCCGGAGTCCCGCGGCCCTTATAGCCGACCCCAACGCCCTTACGCCAGATGGGGCCGGTCCATTAGGGATCAACCGTTACAGTGTCACCACTTTCGTAAGCCCGAAGTGCGCCAGTCCGTCTCGGTACGCCTCGATGTCGGTGTCTCGGCCGGTGAAAACCGCAACGCCTTCCCCTGCCGAGCCGGTCCATTCGCGCCCGCGCAGCAGCCAGGCGGTGCGCCGCGCAATCCCCTCCTTGCCGTCCACGAACCGCACCCGTCGCGAAGACGCCGCGGCAAGCTCCGCCTCGACCAGCGGGAAGTGCGTGCAGGCAAGCACCACCGTGTCGATCCGCTCGCCACCAGGCGCCGCAAAGAGCGCATCGAGGATCCGGCGGTAGGCGAGGGGGTCCGTCGCCTCGCCGCGCAACTTCGCTTCGGCAAGGTCGACCAACTCCGCCGAGCCGTGGCGTACCACGAGGCAATCGGCGGCGAACTCCTCCACCAGCCGGTCCAGATACGGCTGCCGCACGGTTGCTTCCGTCCCGAGTACGCCGATCGCCCGCGTCCTCGACAAAGCCGCCGCCGGCTTGATCGCCGGCACCGTACCAACCACCGGCAGATCGAGCGCGAACCGCACCGCATCCAGCGCTATGGTGGAAGCGGTGTTGCACGCGATGACGACGAGCTCGGGATCGAAGCGCTCGGCCAGCCGCCCAAGCATCGCCGGCACCCGCGCCTCGATCTCGGCCGCCCGCCGCGTTCCATAGGGATAGCCGGCGCTGTCCGCCGCATAGACGATCGGCGCCTGTGGCAGCAGCGCCCGGATCGGCCCCAGCACCGAAAGCCCGCCGATGCCGGAATCGAAGACAAGGATAGGCCGGCCTGCGTTCACCCGCTCGATGTAGCTCCGGACGGCGGCGCGGCAAGCGCCATAATCATCGCCTTTGATGTAAATCGATTGCGCCGCTTTGCCCTTTTGGTAGAGTTGAGCGGGCTTCGGGGGACGAACGCGTGACGATGGGGACGATGGCGGGGCCGCTTGCTGCAGTGCTGCTCGCCTATCTGCTCGGCTCGATCCCCTTCGGCATCATCCTCACCCGCCTGTTCGGCGCCGGAGACCTCCGCGCCATCGGCTCGGGCAGTATCGGCGCCACAAACGTGCTGCGCACCGGCCGCAAGGGCCTCGCCGCCGCCACCCTGATCCTCGACGGCCTGAAGGGCACCGCCGCCGTGATCCTGTGCGAACGGCTGTTCCCCGGCACATCCGGCCTAGCCGCCATCTTCGCGCTCCTTGGGCACCTCTACCCGGTGTGGCTCAAGTTCAACGGCGGCAAGGGCGTCGCCACCCTGTTCGGAATTCTGATCGGCTTCTCGGTCGTCGGAGACCTGCACTGGGCGGCTCCGCTCGCTTATGCCGCCGCCTGGATCGGCCTGCTTCTCCTGATCCGCTATTCCTCGGTCGCGGGCATGTCGGCGGCGCTGGTTACCCCCGTCGTCGCCGCGGTGCTCGGCCGCTTCGATCTCGCCTTGCTGTTCCTCGGCCTCGGCCTTCTCGTGCTCTGGAAGCATCGCGGCAATCTCGATCGGCTGCTGTCGGGCACCGAGCCCCGGATCGGCGCTGCCAGTAATGGCTGAGGGCGGCGCAAGCGAAGACCAGATCGCCCGGCTGCGGCTGATCCGGTCCGACAATATCGGCCCGATCACCTATTTCCAGCTCCTCTCCCGCTTCGGCTCGGCCGCTGCCGCGCTGTCCGCGATCCCCGATCTCGCTGCCCGCGGCGGCGGCCGTGCCCCGCGTCTGGTCAGCCGCGCCTCGGTGGAGCGCGAGATGGAGGACGTCGCGCGGCTCGGCGCCCGCTACCTCTTCCTCGGCCAGGGCCTCTATCCGCCGCTCCTCGCCGAGATCGAAACCGCGCCGCCGGCCCTCATCGTCAAGGGCCACCTCAACATCCTCGACAAGACCGCCGTGGCGGTGGTCGGCGCCCGCAACGCCTCGGCCGCCGCCTGCCGCTTCGCGCGGATGCTCGCCACCGGCCTCGGCGACGCCGGCGCCTCCGTGGTCTCAGGCCTCGCCCGCGGCATCGACAGCGCCGCCCACGACGGATCGCTGGAAGGCGGCACCATCGCCGTCGTCGCCGGCGGCATCGACATCGTCTACCCGCCCGAAAACGAGGGCCGCCAGCACGCCATTGCCGAGCGGGGCCTCCTCGTGGCCGAGCAGCCCCCCGGCACCGAGCCCCGCGCCCGTCACTTCCCATCCCGCAACCGGATCATCGCCGGGCTCGCCCACGGCACGGTGGTGGTGGAGGCCGCGCCGCGCTCCGGCTCGCTGATCACCGCCCGCTTTGCCGCCGAGTTCGGCCGCGAAGTGCTCGCCGTTCCCGGCTCACCGCTCGATCCCCGCGCCCAGGGCTGCAACCAGCTCATCCGCGAAGGCGCCACCCTGATCCAGAACGCCGACGACGTCATGGAAGCGATCAACCCCTTGCGCATCCGCCCCTTCCGCACGCCGGAACACGGCTACTCGGCCGGCGAAACAGCCGCCGATGCCGACGACGGCGCCCGCCGCGCCGTGGCGAGCCTGCTCAACTCAACGCCCGTACCCGTCGACGAGGTGATCCGACAATCCGGTTTGCCGCCCGCAACCGTGCAGACCGTGTTGCTGGAGCTTGAACTCGCCGGCCGACTGGAACGCCATGCCGGCGGCAAGGTCAGCCTCGCATGAGCGGTCCCGGTCCGTTAATCGGCGGTTGAGGTTCACAGCTTTACGCAAGTGTGACATTGTAACATGCGTTGAGGAGGGATGACATGCGCAAGGCAGCCAATTACAGCTTTCTGGGCCTGACGGCGATCGGCCTCAGCCTGACCCCCTCCTTGCCTGCTGCATCTCAGCCGCGTGGCGCGGAGCCGCTCTGCCGCCGCGCTCCTGTGCTCGCGCCGCTCCCGCCCGAAGCCAAGCCGCGCGTCCGGGCGCAGGAGGATGTGGAGGGTTATGCGACGGTGCCACTGATGGAGGTGCCAGCGCCCCCACCCCCACCGCCTCCGGAGCCGTCTCCTCCACCGGCTCCTCCGCCGATCTCCGGCGACATTGGTCTCGCCGATGCCGCTGAGATTGCCGTTACCGGATCGCGCAGCACCGAGCTCCCACCGGCCGCGCCCGTGGCAGTGGTCTCGGCCGAAGCCGCGAGGAGCGAGGCCCGCGCGGCGCCCTCGACCACGCTGCCGCCGCCGGTTGGGCCTTATCCGCAGCCCGGGCCCGGCATTCTCACCGCCGGCGATCACGACGATCTTCTCAACCCCGAGCTTTACACCCGCTACGCCCGCGCCTTCTGGCAGCAGGCCAATCTGCGGGATGCGCCGCGCGTCGACACCCGCAGCGTGCTTACCGTGGCGGTTCAGGATGAAGCGGGCAGGGCGGTTCCCTTCGCAAGCGTCAAGCTGACCTGTGCCGACGGCAACAGCCTGTCCCTCGCGACCCTCGCCGACGGCACCGCGGTGTTTCATCCGGAACTCGACCGGCTCGGCGACAGCGTTCGTGTGTCGGTCAGCGCAGATGGGCGCGAGCTTGCCGGAAACCGCACAGTGACGCTCTCCGGGCAGCCGGGCGCTCAGCGCCAGGCCATCACCGTGGCTGCGCGCGCTGCGGCCGTGAAGAAGTTCGACCTGCTGGTCGCGATCGACACCACGGGAAGCATGGGCGACGAGATCAGCTTCCTGAATAGCGAACTCCGCTCCATCCTGGACGAGATCAGGAGCAGCCACCCCGGCCTGGACATCCGGCTCGGGCTGGTTGCCTACAAGGACGAGGGCGACGATTATGTCACGCGGACGGCGCCGTTCACGTCCGACCTGCGCAAGATGCAGGCCCAGTTCGTCGAACTCGGCGCGTCCGGCGGCGGTGACTACCCGGAGGCCATGGACCAGGCCCTGGGCCGGGCGGTGGCGCTCGACTGGCGGGACGATGCGGTCAAGTCGCTGCTCCTCGTCGCCGATGCCCCGCCGCACGACCAGAATATCGGCAGAACCTGGGCAGCGGCGGAAGCGGCCCGGGGCAAGCGGATCCAGATCGTACCGATCGCCGCATCGGGCGTTGCGGGCACGGCCGAATATGTCATGCGGGCTATGGCCGCCGCCACCCAGTCCCGCTACATCTTCCTCACCGACGACAGCGGCGTCGGCAACCCGCATGCGCCGCCGGCGGTCGATTGCTACCTGGTCACCAAACTCAACGCGCTGGTCCGCCGGGTCCTCGACAGCCAGATTTCGGGACGGCGGGTCGAGCCGCGGGATGGCGAGGCGATCCGCAGTGTCGGCCGCTACGAAGGCGGCAAATGCATCCTTCCGCCGGACTTCTCTGTGGAGCAATGACCGGGAAGGGTTGACGGCGGGCGGAAAGGGTCACCAGCCTATACGCGTACGCGTGAAGGAAATTGACCGCTCATGAAGCTCGTTGTCGTCGAATCGCCCGCCAAGGCCAAAACCATCGAGAAATATCTCGGCCCCGGCTACCGGGTGCTGGCCTCCTATGGCCACGTCCGCGATCTGCCGCCCAAGGACGGGTCGGTGAACCCGGACGAAGGCTTCGCGATGGAGTGGGAAACCTATGCCGACAAGGCGCGGCAGCTCAAAGCGATCACCGACGAGGCCAAGAAGGCGACCTCCCTGATCCTCGCCACCGATCCCGATCGCGAAGGCGAGGCGATCAGCTGGCACGTCCAGGAGGTGCTTCGGAAGCGCAAGGCGCTGCCCGCCGACGTCGAGCGCGTCACCTTCAACGCCATCACCAAGGCAACGGTGCTGGAGGCGATGAAGCATCCCCGCGCCCTCGACGAGGATCTGATCGACGCCTACCGCGCCCGCCGCGCCCTCGATTACCTGGTCGGCTTCACCCTTTCGCCGGTGCTGTGGCGCAAGCTGCCCGGTGCCAAGTCGGCCGGCCGGGTGCAATCGGTTGCCCTCCGCCTGGTGGTCGATCGCGAGCGTGAGATCGAGCTGTTCCGCGCCCAGGAATATTGGAGCGTCGCCGCCTTGATGGAGGCCGACGGGCAGGAATTCCTCGCCCGCCTGGTCCGCCTCAAGGGCGAAAAGGTCGACAAGCTCAGCCTCGGCAATTCCGGCGCTGCGGCCGAGGCGAAGGCTGCCGTGGAAGCGGGCCGCTTCTCCGTCGCCACAGTCGAAGCCAAGGAGCTTCGCCGTAATCCGCCGCCGCCCTTCACCACCTCCACGCTTCAGCAGGAAGCGGCGCGCAAGCTCGGCTTCTCGGCCAGCCACACCATGCGCGTGGCGCAGGGCCTCTACGAAGACGGCACCATCACCTACATGCGCACCGACGGCGTCCAGATGGCGCCCGAAGCGGTCTCCGCCGCGCGCCTTGCGGTCGCCAACCGCTTTGACGCCGGCTACGTGCCGGACAAGCCGCGCCACTACGAATCCAAGGCCAAGAACGCCCAGGAAGCGCACGAAGCGATCCGCCCCACCGATTTCGGCAAGGACCGCGCCGGTACGGGCGATCACGCCCGCCTCTACGATCTGATCTGGAAGCGCGCGCTTGCGAGCCAAATGGCCTCGGCGCGGCTCGAACGCACCACCGCCGAGTTGACCGACGGCACCGGCCAGACCGGCGTTCGCGCCACCGGCCAGGTTGTGCTCTTCCCCGGCTTCCTCGCCTTGTACGAAGAAGGCCGCGACGACGAAGGCGACGAGGACAGCCGCCGCCTGCCGCGCCTCAAGGAAGGCGATGCGCCCGCGAAGAAGAAGGTGATCTCCGAGCAGCATTTCACCCAGCCGCCGCCGCGCTTTTCCGAAGCCTCCCTCGTCAAGAAGATGGAAGAGCTCGGCATCGGCCGGCCTTCCACCTACGCCGCGACGCTGCAGACGCTCAAGGACCGCGACTATGTCCGGCTCGAGAAGAACCGCTTCTACCCGGAAGAAAGCGGCCGCCTGCTGACCGCCTTCCTGGAGCGCTTCTTCGAACGCTACGTGTCGTTCGATTTCACCGCCCATCTGGAAGACGAGCTCGACGACGTCTCCGGCGGCCGGGCCGAGTGGCAGAAGGTGCTCGAAGCCTTCTGGCGCGACTTCAAACCGAAGACTGTGGAGATCATGGAGCAGAAGCCCTCCGAGATCACCGTCGCGCTCGATGAATATCTCTCGCCCTGGCTGTTCCCGGACAAGGACGACGGCAGCGACCCGCGTGTCTGCCCGGCCTGCGGCGATGGCCGCCTTGCGCTGCGCGGCGGCCGCTTCGGCGCGTTCGTCGCCTGCTCGAACTATCCCGAGTGCAAGTTCACCCGCCGCTTCGGCCAGGGCGGCGAAGAAGGCGCGGTCGATAGTGGCCCGGAGATCCTCGGCCAGCATCCCGAAACCGGCCAGGACATCAGCCGCAAAGTCGGACGCTTCGGCCCGTACATCGAAATGGGCGAGGCCAAGGAGGCCAAGCGCGCCTCGATCCCCAAGGATGCGGGTGAGCTCGACCTCGATCTTGCGGTGCGCCTGCTGTCGCTGCCCCGCACGATCGGCGCCCACCCTGAAACGGGGGAGACAATTACAGCCTCCATCGGGCGTTACGGGCCGTACCTTGCACACAATGGCAAGTATGCGAAGCTGACGTCCACCGCCGACGTCTTCGAAACCGGCATGAACGCCGCCGTGGTAAAGCTCGCCGAAGCGGCGGCCGGCGGGGGCAGGGGACGTGGCGCCGCGCGCGAGCCCTTGAAGGTCCTCGGCGCCCACCCGCGCACCGAGCTCGAGATCAAGCTGATGGAAGGCCGCTTCGGCCCCTACGTCACCGACGGCACCACCAACGCCACCCTGCCCAAGTCGATCGAGCCGGACGGCCTCACCCTGGAAGAAGCCGCCCAGCTCATCGACGAACGGGCCGCCAAGGGCCCGCCGCCTAAGAAGGGCCGCAAGGCGCCCGCCAAGAAGCCGGCGGCAAAGAAAGCGGCTCCCGCTGCCGCAAAGGAGCCGGCGGCGAAGAAGCCCCCCGCGAAAAAGGCGCCGGCCAAGAAGGCCCCGGCCAAGAAGCCCGCGGCCAAGAAGACGGCCTGATGCTCGGCTGGTGGACCTTGGGCCGCGCAAGCGCCATCGGTTCGGGCGCGGCGCTGCTTGCGCTGGTGCTCTGGCCCTTCTGGGGGGAGGGCGGCAGGGCCTTGCTGTGGACGTTCGCCGGCCTGGCGGCGCTGGCGGCGGTTTGCGGCGTCTCGGTTCTGCTGATCACCGCGGTCGACATGCTCACCCACCGCCGCGGCCGCCGCATTCGCCCTGTCCGCGGCTTCGACGTGGTGCTCGGCCTCGCCTTAGTGGCGCTCAGCCTGGCCGAGCTTCACTCCGCCGCCGGCCAGCTTCCAGCGTAGCGGCCGAGCAGCCGGAGCAGGCCGGGTCCTTGGGAATGCGCACTGAGCGCATCGCCGGCTTCAGCCCGTCGAAGATGTGGATCCGCCCCGCCGCTTCGTCGCCGAACCCGCCGACGATCTGCCGCACCGCCTCCATCGCCGCCATGCTCCCGGCGATCCCGGCGATCGCGCCAAGCACGCCGTTCTCCGAACACGTATCGCAATCCTCCGCATCGAAGGCATCGCCGACGAAGCAGCGGTAACAAGGCCTGTCCGCTTCCCATCCCCGAAACGTCCCGATCTGCGCCTGGAACTGCCCGATCGCCGCCGACACCAGTGGCACCTGCGCAGCGGTTAGGTGGTCGGAAACCACCAGCCGCGTGGCGAAATTGTCGCTGCCATCGAGCACCAGATCGACATCGGCAAGCAGCTCAGCGACGTTCGCGGCGGTCAACCGCGCCTCCACGCCCTCGAACCGCACATCCGGATTGAGCCGCTCAACCGCCGCGCCCGCCGCCGCAACCTTGGCCCGCCCGACATCCGCCGTGCCGAAGAGAATCTGCCGCTGGAGGTTGTCGAGGCTCACCTGATCGTCATCGATCACCCGCAGGAACCCGATTCCCGCCGCGGCAAGATACTGGATCGCCGGCGCTCCGATCCCGCCTGCCCCAATCACCGCCACCCGCGCCCCAAGCAGGCGCCGCTGCCCTTCGCCGCCAATCTCCTTCAGGACGATGTGGCGGGCGTAACGGTCGAGCTGGTCGTCGGAGAGGCTCACCGGCCCGTCGAGCCGAACCCGCCGCCGCCCCGCTCCGTGTCGTCGAGATCCTCGACCTCGCGGAACGCGGCCCGAAGCACCGGCGCCGGCACAAGCTGCGCAATCCGCTCCCCGCGCACCACCTCGAACGGCTCCGCGCCGAGATTGGCGAGGATCACCTTGACCTCGCCCCGATAGTCGCTGTCGATCGTCCCCGGCGTGTTGAGGCAAGTGATCCCGTACTTGAGCGCCAACCCCGACCGCGGCCGCACCTGGACTTCGAAGCCCTCGGGGATGGCAATCGCGAAGCCCGTCGCCACCGCATGGCGCGCACCCGGCGTCAGGGTCAGGCTCTCGGCAGCCACCACATCCAGCCCAGCGGCTCCGGCAGTGGCGTAGGACGGCACCGGCAGCCCCTCTCCATGCGGCAGCCGCTTCAACGCGATCTCGATCAATTCTTGTCCCCCAAGGTCGCTGCAATGCGCGCGGCGAGGCGCTGCGCGACCTCGGCCTTTGGCGCATCATCCCAGCTTTGCACTCCGTCCCGGCTCACCAGATGCACCCGGTTGCGCTCGCCGCCCATGACGCCGCCGGACACGTCATTGGCGACGATCCAGTCGCAGCCCTTGCGGTGCAGCTTCTCTTGCGCGTTCGCCACCACGTCGTCAGTCTCCGCCGCAAAGCCGATCAGCAAGCCCGGCCGCTGCCGGTGCGTGCCGAGCATCGCCAGAATGTCCGGGTTCTCGGTCCAGCGCAGCGCCGGTGGACCAGCGGTCTTCTTGAGCTTGGAGGGGGCGGCATCCACTCCCCAATCGGCGACGGCGGCGACAAGCAGGGCGGCATCGGCGGGCAGCGCCCGTTCGGCTGCGTCCGCCATCTGCCGCGCCGTCTCCACATCGACGCGCTTCACGCCCGCGGGAGTAGGGAGGGACACCGGCCCCGCCACCAGCGTCACCCGCGCTCCGAGTTCGGCCAACGCCCCGGCGATGGCGAAACCCTGCTTGCCCGAGGAGCGGTTGGCGATCACCCGCACTGGATCGATCGGCTCGTGCGTCGGACCGGCGGTGACGAGGACGTGCCGTCCGGCGAGTGGACCCGCGCTCCGAAGCTGCGCCTCGATCGCCGCCAAGATCGCCGACGGCTCCGGCAGACGCCCGGGCCCGAATTCTCCGCAGGCCATGTCGCCTTCGTCCGGCTCCAAGACCGTGACCCCATCCGCCCGCAGCCGCGCTACGTTGCGCATCGTCGCTTCGTGCTGCCACATCCGCACGTTCATTGCCGGCGCGGCAAGCACCTGCTTGTCGGTGGCGAGGAGGAGCGTGGTTGCAAGATCGTCGGCGATCCCCGCCGCCATCTTCGCCAGCAGATCCGCCGTTGCGGGACAAACCACCACCAGATCCACCTGCCGCGAAAGCTGGATATGGCCCATCTCCACCTCGTCCTTGAGATCCCAAAGGCTGGTGTGAACGGGCTGCTCGGAAAGCGCCGCGAGCGTCATCGGAGTCACGAACTGCGCGCCGCCCTTCGTCAGCACGCAGCGCACCGTCCCGCCAGCCTTGCGGATCAGCCGAACGAGTTCGCATGCTTTGTAAGCCGCAATGCCGCCGCCAACGACCAGAAGGATCGATTTGCCCTGCACGCCGGCCTTTTGACCGCTCAGGCCGGCGGAGTCGAGCCGGCGTGGCCAAGGCGCGCCACCGTCTCGCGAAAGAGATGCTCTGCAGCCGCCTTGGATGCAGCGGCAAGTCCGACCGGGTCCGACGGCAACGTCTCCCGGGCGGTGGAGAATTCGCTCTCAAGGAAGCGCTCAATGACTGGCGGCAGCGGCGCTTCGCCCATCTCCCGAGTCTCGGCTTTCCGGGCGATCAGCTCGTCGGAAAGCGCCGCCACATCCGCGGGCGCATCGCACTCCTCCATCAGGGTTGGAAAGTGCATCGGAGCGATCCGCGCCTCCGGATGAAGCCGCAGCCAGCGCAAGGCCGCGGCCGGGCGTAAGGCGTAGAACAGCTTCTTGATCGCAACCGACTTTCCGTCGGCGAAATAGGTGCGCCGCTGCCGCTCGCCGAGGTGCAGGTAATGACGCTGGGTGCCGATCCGGCTGCCATGCTCCGCCGCAAACGCGGTCAGCCGGTCGTGGAACGGGGGATCGGCGCCGTAGATGACGGGGGACATCAGCCACTCGATCACCACCGCATTGCCCTTGAGCAGCAGGCGCAGCGCTTTGGCGAGTTCCCAGCCGTTCACGTCCAAATCGTTCTCGAGTGGCGTCTCGATCACCTCGCGGCGCGGCCAAGGGGTGAGGTGCTGCTCGACCGGACGAACGAAGATGAAGCGGCAGTCATAGTCGCTGTCGGGCGATGGAAAGCCCCACGCGCGGCTGCCGCTTTCGATCGCCAAGGGATGCTCACGCAATGCTCCTGCGCCACCTGCGCGAGGCGCCCGTCGATTGCGGCAACCTGCGCCCGGTCGAAGCTGTCGGGGATGGAGCGAAGCACTATCGCGTCAACAGAACCGCCGCAGCACCCAAGGCGGCCGAGGCGAGCGAGAGCAGCACGTAGCGCCAGCGGTGCCGCGGCTGGACTACCACCACGTCGGTCATAGGCGGATCGGGCGGCGCGGCGCCGGGGGCTGGGTAATAATGGTCGATCCGGCGGATCAGCTCCGGGATCATCGCAAGCGTTCGGAAGTCGGTCACCAGGCGGTCGGCGAGCGCCGCTTCGGGGCCGAGTTCGCCGCGCATCCATTCGCGCAGGAACGGCTCGGCGGTTTCCCACATGTTGATGTCGGGATCGAGCGCGTGGGCGACGCCTTCCTCCATCACCATCGTCTTTTGGAGGAGCAGGAGATGCGGCTGGATCGGCATCTCGAAATCGCGGGTGATGGTGAACAGGCCGTCGAGCATCTGCCCGACCGAGATATCCTTCACCGGCAGACCGCGGATCGGCTCGCCGACGGCACGGAGCGCGGTGGCGAACTCCTCCACATTGTGGTGGGCGGGCACGTACTGCGCTTCGAAATGGATTTCCGCGACTCGCCGGTAATTGCCGGTGAGCAGGCCGTAGAGGATTTCGGCCAGCCAGCGCCGCGCCCGGTGATCGATCCGGCCCATGATCCCGAAATCGATCGCGGCAAGGCGGCCATCGGGGAGGGCGAAGAGATTGCCCTGGTGAAGATCGGCGTGGAAGAAGCCGTCGATAACCGCCTGTCGCAAAAAGGCGCGCACCAGGATGGCGGCGAGCGAGCTCAGGTCATGGCCAGCCGCAACCAGCGCATCGCGGTCGGTAAGCTTGATGCCGTCGATCCATTCTAGCGTCATCACGCGGCGAGACGTGCGGGTCCAGTCGATGGCCGGGACGTAGAAGCCGCTTTCGGCAACAAGGTTCTCGCTGAGCTCCGAGGCGGAAGCGGCCTCGCGCCGAAGGTCGAGTTCGCGGGCCGTCCATTGCTTGAAGTGGGCAATGACGGCGCGCGGGCGAAGGCGCGATGCTTCGCCGCCCATGCGCTCGATCTGCGCCGCCGCCCATTGGTAGGTGTCGAGCGCGCGGGCGAAATCCTCCTCGATGTTCGGGCGGAGAATCTTAACCGCGACGAGGCGACCCTCGGTGGTGACGGCGCGGTGGACCTGCGCGATCGAGGCGGCGCCGACCGGCTCCGGATCGAATTCCCGGAAGATGTCCTCCAGCGGCTTCTCAAGGCCCTGCTCGATCGCAGCCCGCACCTGCTCGAACGGCGCGGCGGGGAGGTTGTCCTGGAGGAGCTGGAGGTCCTTGGCCGCCTTGTCGCCGACCAGATCGGGCCGCGTCGCCAGCGCCTGGCCGAACTTGATCGCCGCGGGTCCGAGCTCGACGAACGCTTCGCCATACGTCGGATGCACCGGCACCCGCGCCCCGAAGCGGGCGATGCGCGCCAGCCGCCGGACCTGCGGCGGCGTGTTCGCATCGCGCTCGATGCCGCGCAACGCGCCGTGGCGGGCAAGCACTCGGCCCCACTTCAGCAGGCGCCAGATATGGACGACGGGGTGGGTCAATTCAGACCTTCCAGCCCGAATGGATTGCAACGAGGCCGCCGAGAATCGGCTCGACCTTCGTCTGCGTGAAGCCGGCCTTGCCGATCATCGCCCGGAACTCGTTCATCGGCGGAAAGCGGCGGATCGACTCGACGAGATAGCGATAGCTCTCCTCGTCCTGCGCCACCGCCTTGCCGAGCTTGGGCACCAGGTGCAGCGAGTAAGCGTCATAGACCTCGGCGAAGCCGGGCCAGGTGGTGGTCGAGAATTCGAGGCAGAAGAAGCGCCCGCCGACCTTGAGGACGCGGTGCGCTTCCTCAAGCGCCTGCTGCACCCGGGTGACGTTCCGAATTCCAAAGGCGATGGTGTAGGCATCGAAGCTCCTGTCGAGGAATTCCAGTTCCTCGGCATTCTGGCGCGACCAGACCAGGCCGTCGATGTTCTGCTTGGCCGCTCGCGTCATGCCCACGTCGAGCATCTCGCGGCTGATGTCGGCGACGGTGATTCGGGCGCCACGGCGGGCCATTCGGAAGGCGATGTCCCCGGTGCCGCCGGCCATGTCGAGGATGTGCTCGCCTGCGCGCGGGCTCACTCGGCGCACGAACAGGTCCTTCCAAGGCCGGTGAAGTCCGCCCGACATGACGTCGTTCATCAGGTCGTAGCGAGACGCGACGCGGGAGAAAACGGAGCCGACGCGGCGCGTCTTCTCCTCGGGAGCGACATCTTCGAAGCCGAAAGAAACCTTGTCCATCGCGCCCGCCTCTAGCAGGGGAAATCGGGAATGTGCATGCTACTTCTTAGTTTGGGCAAACCCGCCGCGCAGACAGCCTTCTCCGTTTGTGTCGAGCGAAGTCGAGACACGAGCGAAGTCGAGACACGGGTGGAGCCTGCCCCGCTGCGCCTTTCTCGACCAAGCCTCTCGACCTTGATCGAGGCAAGCGGTGAATGAACTGAAGGACTTTTGCTCCCATGCCTGAACTGCCCGAAGTCGAAACCACCGTGCGCGGACTTGTTCCGGTGCTCAAGGGGCGGCGGCTGACCTCCGTGGAAGTGCGCCGGGCAGACCTTCGCCGGGCTTTCCCGGCCGATCTGCGCCAGCGACTCACGGGAGCGCGGGTCACGGCCCTTCGCCGCCGCGCCAAATACGGGCTGATCGACACGGACCGGGGTGACACGCTGATCTTCCACCTCGGCATGTCGGGTCGTTGGCGGATCGATCCCGGCGAGCTTGGCGCGCACGATCATTTCATACTGGATACGGAGGAGGGGAGGCGCCTCGCCCTCAACGATCCGCGACGCTTCGGCTCGGTCGATCTCGTGCCGACGGAGGAACTCGCGGCTTACGAGCCGTTCCGCAAGATGGGGCCGGAGCCACTCAGCGACGCCTTCGACGCGCCCGCTCTACTGGCGGCGCTGAAAGGCCGTGCCGCCCCGATCAAGGCGATGCTGCTCGATCAGCGCATCGTCGCGGGTCTCGGCAACATCTACGTCTGCGAGGCGCTGCACATGTCCGGCATCGCCCCCACCCGCGCCTCCGGCCGAATCTCCTTCTTCCGCCTCGAAAGGCTGGTGACGGCGATCAAAGAGGTGCTGGTCTCCGCCATCGAAGCGGGCGGTTCCACCCTGCGCGACTTCGCGAGCCCCGACGGCGAACTCGGCTACTTCTCAAAACAGTTCCTGGTCTACGGGCGGGAAGGCGAGGCATGCGGCTGCGGCAGCCCGGTGCGGCGGAGAGTCGATTCGGGGCGCTCCACCTTTTTCTGCCCGAAATGCCAGCGCTCGTGAGTTGACCTCCCGCGCCGTCTTGCGTAGAGGGCTGCCCGAGCGGGTGCGGTTTTGCCGCGCCCTTTTCATTTAGATAAGAGGCATCTCGATGGCGAACACGCCGCAAGCAAAGAAACGCATCCGCCGCAACGATCGCCGCGCGGCCATCAACCGCGCCCGCGTCAGCCGCATCCGTACCTATGTGAAGCAGGTCGAAGCGGCGCTCGAGGCCGGCGACAAGGCGACTGCGCTTGCCGCGATCACCAAGGTTCAGCCGGAACTGGCCCGCGGCGTCGCCAAGGGCATCGTTCACAAGAACACCGCGGCGCGCAAATTCTCGCGCCTGACCAAGCGGATCGCCGCGCTCGCTTAAGCGCTGATCGAACCGATACGAGACATACCCGCCGGAGGCTTCCTCCGGCGGGTTTTTTGTGCGTCACGGCATTGTCACAAAAAACCCTGCTTTTCCGGCGATTCGCACATGGATCAATCGAGAAATGGCAGTTTCCCGCGGTTTCCTGAAAAATTGGCGGAAATGCGCGTGTCAAACACTTTAAATGCTGACCGGAAATTTTAGGCTCTTGATAGGGCCGCAAAATGCTCCTTAAAACGGTCGCTCCGGTGGGGCGAATCTCCTGCCGGACGCAAACAGCATAATCGATTTTGCGAATCGGCGCTGCCGGGGGGCTCGCCGTGTGCGGGAGAGATTTGCGTAAAGAAGATGGCCCTGTGTTCGGCCGTGAAAAAGGGGGAAGTCTTGGTGCCTTACAAGCCGACGAAAGGGGAAGCGTTTGCGAGCCCAATCCAGGCCGATCCGCTCCAGGCCGCCTGGGAGTCGATTCGGGCCGGGCTGCGCCGCGATTGCGGCGCTCGCACCTTCGACGGCTGGTTGCGCCCGATTGGCCTTGGTCAGTTTGATGGTGAGACGTTGCGCCTCGAGTTGCCTTCGCAGTTCATGGCCGACTGGGTACAGACCCACTTCGCCGAGCGCCTGGCGCTTGCCTGGGGGCAGCATTATCCGGCGGTTCGGCAAATCCAGATCGGAGTCGGCGCCGCTGCGCCCAAGACCGCCGCTGTTGTCGAAATCCCCGCACGCGCCGCCTCCGACGAGCCCTCTGCCGTTGGCGAGGGCCTCTATGCCGTCGCCCTCGAGCCGCGTTACCGCTTCGAGAACTTCGTGGTCGGCAAGGCCAACGAAGTCGCCTTCAACGCCGCGCGGACGCTAGCCACGGCGGAAAACGTCGTCTTCAACCCGCTCTTCCTCCATGGCGGCACCGGTCGGGGCAAGACCCACCTTCTCCACGCCATCGGCCACGAATTCCACCGCCTGAGGCCGCGGGCCAAGATCATCTACATGTCGGCCGAAAAGTTCATGGTCGAGTTCGTCGCCGCCTTGCGTGCCAATGAGACGATCCAGTTCAAGCAGCATCTGCGCGCCGCCGACCTGCTGATGATCGACGATGTCCAGTTCATCGCCGGCAAGGAATCGACTCAGGAAGAGTTCTTCCACACCATGAACGAGATCATCTCGGCGGGCCGCCGCCTGGTGATCAGTTCCGACCGCGCGCCGCAGGACCTGGACGGCATCGAGCCGCGCATCCTGTCGCGCCTGTCCTGGGGCCTCGTCGCGGACATCAACCAGGCCGATCTCGAGCTCCGGCTCAACATCATCCTGAAGAAGCTCGAAGCTCTGCCCGACGTAGCCGTGCCCGAGGACGTGGTCATGTTCCTCGCCAAGCGGATCAGCTCCAACGTCCGCGAGCTCGAAGGCGCTTTGAACCGAATTGCGGCCTATTCGGCGATGCAGAGCCGGCCGATCGATCTAGAGTTCGTCACCGAGGTGCTCGCCTCCACCCTGCGCGCCAACCAGAGGCGGATTTCGATCGACGAGATCCAGACCCGGGTGTCCGAGCATTTCCGCATCCGCAAGGCGGAGATGACCTCGGCCCGCCGCTCCCGCGAGGTCGCCCGCCCCCGCCAGGTCGCCATGTATCTCTCCAAGCAGCTGACGCCGCGCAGCCTGCCGGAGATCGGCCGCCGCTTCGGCGGGCGCGATCATACCACGGTGATCCACGCGGTTCGCCAGATCGAGAAACTGCGCGCCCAGGATCCGGAACTCGACTCCGACATCCGGCTGCTCACCCGCCAGCTCGAAGGCTGAGCGCGGAGGGGTGAACGCCAACCCCATCGTCGTGGTCGCGATTCTCGGTGCGCTGATCAGCGGCGCCTGCGCGGCACTTCAGACGCCAACCAATGCGGCGCTCGCCAAAGCGGTGAACTCGCCGGTCAACGCCGCGCTGATCAGCTTCACGGTCGGCACCGCCGCCTTGGTCATGGTGGCGCTCGCGATGGGCGTGAAGCCCAATCCGGCGGCGATGCGCGAGCTCCCGCTCTACGCCTGGACAGGCGGCCTCTACGGCGCGTTTTTCGTCACCGCGGCGGCTTTTTCAGCGCCCCGCATCGGCCTTGCCTTCTTTATCGCGCTGCTGATCGCCGGCCAGATGGGCATGGCGCTGCTCCTCGACCAGATCGGCGCCTTCGGGCTGGAGCGCCAGCCGGTGAATGTCTCCCGGGTCCTCGGCGGACTGGCGATCTTGGCCGGGGTTTTTCTTATCCGGAAGTGAGGCGCCCACCTACAGGGTGATGCGAATTGGCCACAGGAGACCTGCTTTCAAGGGCTTAGCCGCTTTTGCGGTAGCCTTTGGTCCACTTTGGGGCTTAAGGGACCGCCTTCAAATTAGCTGGGGATAACTACCTGATGAACGTCAAATATCTTCTCGCCGGTGCGGTTGCACTTTCTGCAACGCCGGCGATGGCGCAAACCTTTACCGGTCCGCGCGTCGAAGCACAGATCGGCTACTCGTCGACCACCTTCGACGGCACGATCGACGGCGACAAGTCGAGCAGCAAGCTCGAAACCGTTCCTTACGGCGGCGAGGCGGGCTTTGACGTCCAGCTCGGCGATACGTTCGTAGTCGGCGGCTATGCCGGCGTGCTGTTCGGCGGCAACAAGGTTTGCGACGAAGTATTCGGTCTCGACGAATTGTGCGCCGGCACCGGCCGCACGTTCACCGTCGGCGGCCGCGCGGGCGTGCCGATCGGCGATGCGCTCCTGGTCTACGGCAAGGCCGGTTACAGCAACACCCGCCTCAAGGCGAGCTACGAGGATTTCGAAGACATCCTCGACGATGTCTCGGATTCGAGCTCCATGGACGGTGTCCATGTCGGCGCGGGCTTTGAAGTCGCGGCCGGTACCACCGGCGCCTACGTCAAGGGCGAGTACACCTACACGATGTACAATGGCGGCGACGGCGTCGTCGAAGGCGCCGACATCAGCTCCGACGCGCATCGCCACCAGGCGCTGGTCGGCGTCGGTTTCCGCTTCTAAGCGGACTTCGCTGGCGACATTAAGAGGGGAGGGGGCCGACGGCCTCCTCCCCTTTTTTCCGTCCGGACGCAGCCGCGACGTCCTTCCGGCGGAGAGCGTCGCCTATTTCCAAGCCGGTCCTTGAACGTCGTAGCCCGCCACCTGGAGTCGGTCGAGCAGTGCCCCTTTGGCCGCAAGGGCCGGCAGGTTAAGCACTGCCACCGTCACCTTGGGCTCGGCGAGCAGGCCCTGGAGTTCGTCCATCAGGTCCGCTCTATCGGCAGCGATTGCCTCGGACGGCCAGCACCGTTCCCAAGGCGCCTGGGCGGGTGAGTTCAACACGTCCTGCACACGCCGCCCCGCCCACGCGTCCGAGCGAGCCTGCACCGCCGCCGGCCCCGCTTCGGCAAGGGCGATGGACGCGGAGAGACAGGGGAGGTGCTCTTCAGGCTCCGACGCGAAGAAGTCCTTCACCAGCGGCTTCGCCTTCGCCTTGGGGGGCTTGACCAGGTTGAGCTTGTACTTGCCGACCGCCTTGCGGACGTACGAGCCGACACCGCTGCCGTAATCGATGTCGCCCTTGGCGCGATCCTGCAGGTCGCGTGAAAGGTGCAACGGGTGGCGGCGGTCATAGTCGCCGCGGACCATTTTGCGCGATGCCAGAGCGGCAAGCCGACGCATGTCCTCGGCCGTGGCGTATTGCGACAGGCTTTGCGTTTTGGGCAGGCTTCCCATCGCATTGTATTTGGCCACCCAGCCGATCGCCGAGAACAGCGAGGCGGTATAAGCCTGCATCTGGGGGAACATCACCCGGTCGGCGCGGCGCAGCACCTGGGTGAGTGCTTCGGGGTCCCACTTGGTCGTTTTCGAAACGCCTTCGATCGATCCGACCAGGAAGATGGTGGTGGTATCGCTGCGCACCGTCCAAATCGGCACCCCGCTTTTGCGGCCGGTGACGACGATCTCCTCGACCTGCGCGTCGCTTGCCGTCTGCGCCTGCGCCTGTGCAGGCGCGCTCGCACACAAAGCTATCGCGGCCAATGCGGCCGCTCCTCCCGGTTTCAACATCGATCCTCCCTTGAACCCCTTCGATCCCCCGTCTCCGCAAGCTCGTGCCAGGCGGGTGAACGCCCGTTGAACACGCACGAAAAAGGGAGGACCGGCTGCCCGACCCTCCCTCTTTGTTTTTGTAAGCCGGCCGAAAGTACACCTTTCGAACGAAGTCTTACCGGTTACGCGGCGCCGGCGGGATGGTGATCCGCACCTGCTCGCCCGAATTGCCCGGGAAGCCGGTGAACATCGCTTCAACGAGGTTGGGGACCAAGGTCCTCAGATCGTCGGTGCGCGACCGCGCCTTGGCGGTTCCTTCGAACACCGACTGACCGTCCGAAGCACGGCGGATGTCGAGATCGAGGAAGCTGGTGTAGGTGGTGTAGACGTCGAGATCGTCATAACCGCCGCCGAACGGCGAGTACCAGAGAGGATCGTCCCAGCCGCTGTAATAAGGGCTGCGGCGGCCATAATAGCCGAAGCGCGAATAGCGCGGGCGGTACGGACCCCACGCGCCCCAGCCGAAGCGGGAGAAGCCCGGACGGCTGACGACCTGCTGGCGGCCCTCGTCCACGCCGTAATCGACCGCTACCACCAAAGTGGCGGCGCTGCGCGACGGCGCCTCGCTATAGCCTTGGGCAAGCATGTGGCGGCGAACCAGTTCGGCATATTGCGAGAATTCGAGGCCGCCACGGTCTGCGGAATCGGCGGATTCGATGACGAAGCTCTGGCCTTGCGGCGCCGGCATCGCCTGGTAGCGCGAAACCTGCGCCGGGAAACCGGTCGCGCAGGCGCTGAGTGCAAGCAACGCGGCGGGCGCGGCAAGCGTCAGGATCTTCCTGGAAAGAGACATAGGTACGCGGCCTTTCGGAAAAGGGGGGGCAGTCAGGAGTATAGACTTCGCCGCGCGTATCACCAGCCCGCTGAACGCTGGCTGAAGAAAATCAAATGATGGCGGGCGTTTAGCCGCTTCTTCTAAGGCCCACCGCATCGTAAGCGGCGTCGAGCGTGGGCTTGGCGAGCGCCGCCGCCTTGTCGGCGCCGCGCTCAAGGATCGCGTCGAGTTCGGCCGGGTCCTCGCGGAGCGAATCGAGCCGGGTCTTGATCGGGCGCATGGTTTCGACGAGCAGCTCGGCGAGCGCCGGCTTGAACGCGCCGAAGCCTTGGCCCGCATAGCGAGACAGCACCGCTTGCGGGGTCTCGTCGGCAAGCACCGAATAGATGGTGACGAGGTTCTTCGCCTCCGGGCGCCCGGCAAGATCGTCCATGCTCTCGGGCAGCGGCTCGGCGTCGGTTTTTGCTTTGCGCACTTTCTGGGCGACCATGTGCGAATCGTCGGTGAGGTTGACCCGGCTCATGTCGGAAGGGTCAGACTTCGACATCTTCGCGCTGCCGTCGCGAAGGCTCATGATCCTTGCGCCCTCGGCGGCGATCTGCGGCTCCGGCAATGCAAAGATCTCGCGATAGTCGGCGTTGAACTTGGCGCCGATGTCGCGGATCAGCTCAATATGCTGCTTCTGGTCTTCGCCGACCGGCACGTGGCTCGCCTGGTAGAGAAGCACGTCGGCCGCCTGCAGCACCGGGTAAGCGTAGAGGCCGACGCTGGAACCTTCGCGATTCTTACCGGCCTTGTCCTTGAACTGGGTCATCCGATTGAGCCAACCGATGCGGGCGGTGCAGTTCAGGATCCACGCCATTTCCGGGTGCGCGGGAACGCGGGCATGGTTGAACAGCACCGACTTGTTCTCGTCGATGCCGCAGGCGATCAGCGTCGCCGCCATTTCGCGCACATTGGCGGCGAGTTCGGCGGGATCGTTGTAAACGGTGATGGCGTGGAGATCGGCGAGAAAGAACAGGCATTCCGCCCCATCCTGCATCTGCACCCAGCGTTTGATGGCGCCGAGATAGTTGCCGAGGTGGAGGTTGCCGGTCGGCTGAATGCCGGAGACGACTCGGGTTACCGGGGCAGGGACCTCAGCCGTCATTCGGCATGGGCCTTTCGCGCCGGACCAGGCTCTTGAAGGCCTCCTTGTCGACGCCGCCGATGATCCATGCCAGCGGGAAATAGACCGCGAGGCCCGCTCCGACGAGGGCGCCGACGCCGGCCAGCCGATGAACCGTATCGCCGGTGAACCAGCCGGCGAGCGCCCAACGCACCGCCAGCAGGGCGGCGACCATTGCGGCGCCGGCGACGAGCTGGCGCGCAATTCGCCCGGCCAGCCAGCCTTCGATCCGGAAATGGCCGCGTCGATGGAGAATGACGTAGAGAATGATGCAGTTGAGCCAGCTCGCGATCGCGATGGCGGCGGCGAGGCCACCGATGCCGAAGGGCGGGATAAGGACGAAGTTCAGCACCACGTTGGCGATCAGCACTACCGCGGCGGTCTTCACCGGCGTTGCCGTGTCCTGGCGGGCATAGAAGCCGGGGGTGAGCACCTTGACCAACACGTAAGCGGGAAGGCCAAGAACGATGATGCTGAGGACGAGGGCGGTTAGCCGCACGTCCTCCGCCTTGAATTCGCCGCCCTGGAAGATCGCGCCGATCAGCGGCTGTGCGGCGACGCACAGCGCTAGCGCGGCGGGCAGGCAGAGCAGCATGGCGATTTCAGCGGCCTGGCCCTGCACGCGGGCGGCCTTGCCGGGCTCGTCGGCGCCGACGAAACGGCTGATCTGGGGCAGGATCGCCGTGCCGAGCGCGGCACCGATCACACCCAGCGGAAGCTGGTTGAGGCGGTCCGCATAGTTGAACCAGCTCAACGCGCCGGTGCCGATGCGGGTGAGGAAGAAAGTGTCGATGAAAGCGCTGATCTGGTAGACGCCAGCCCCCAAAGTGGCGGGGATGACGACCCGGACGAACTGCCGCACGCCGGGCGTCATGCGCGGGCGGCGGAGGCGCAATGTCACCCCGGCGCGCCGGCAGGAGAGGATCAGCAAGGCGAGTTGGATCACTCCGCCCACGGTGACGCCGATGGCCAGTGCGGTCGCCGTCACCGCTCCGCCTTCCGGCATGATCAGCATCGCCGCGAGCATGGCAAGGTTGAGCAAGGTCGGCGCAAACGCGGCGGCGGTGAAGCGCGTCAGGCTGTTGAGAATGCCGGAGAACAGCGAAACAAGGCTGATCAGCAGAAGGTACGGGAAGGTGATGCGGGTCAGGAAGGTAGCGAGCGCCAGCTTCTCTCCCTCATAGCCCGAGATCGCCGCCACGAAGAGCGGCATGATGATTTCAAAGAAGAGCGTGAACAGGAGGAGCGTCGGCACGAAGACGGCGAGCACTTCCTCCGAAAACTTCTTCGCTTCCGCTTCCCCTTCTGCGCCGTGGTAGCGCTGGCTGAACAGGGGCACGAACCCGGCCGAAAAGGCGCCCTCGCCGAACAGTCGGCGGAACGTGTTGGGCAGTCGGAACGCGACGAAAAACGCGTCCGCGGCGGCGCTTGCGCCCATGATGCGCGACATCAGCATCTCGCGCGCAAAGCCCGCCACCCGGCTCACCATGGTGAGGCCGCCGATCGTGCCCATCGCCTTGAGGAGGTTCATGCGCTTGCCCCGCGGCGCTTGACGAGCGTCAGGCCTGACCCACCGTTTCACCCGCGGTCAGCCCGCCGTCGCCGGCAAGCTGCTGGGCAACGCGCTGCATGTAGAGGCCGCCGAAATCGATCGGCTCGAGGAGCAGCGGCGGGAAGCCGCCGTCCTGCACCGTCTGGCTGACGACCTGGCGCGCGAACGGGAACAGGATGCGCGGCGCTTCGGCGAGCAGGAAGGGCTGGACCTGCTCCTCGGGCACGTTGCGCATGCCGACCAAGCCGGCATAAAGCAGCTCGACGGCGAAGGCGGTCTGGCCGTCGGTGCGGGCGTTCACGTCGACCTTCAGAGTCACTTCGTGGATTTCGTCGTTGAGCTTGGTCGCGCCGATGTCGAAGCCGACTTCGATCTGCGGCTGGCCCTGCCACTGGTAGACTGCCGGCGCGTTCGGGTTCTCGAAGGACAAATCCTTCACATATTGCGAGATAATGCCGACCTGCGGGGCAGTGTCTTCGCCGTTGGTGTGCTGCTCCGGTGCGCCCTGCGCGCCTTCTTCTTCGGCCATGGGAATAGGTCTTTCGAAACTGGTGGTGAAATGGCGGCGCCGGGGGCGCAGCCGCTCGGGCACGCGGGTAGCAGGGGCGCGGAGCGCGCGCAACAATAGGCGCCGACAAATGCGAATGGGACAGGTGCGGCGGGGAACCTTCGGCGCATTTGAATCCTTCCTCCGGCAAGCCTATGTAAGGGGCTGAAGATGGTGCGGAGAGTGCGGTGACGATCGAGATTGTACTTCTGGCGATGGTTGCCCTGTTTGTCGGCCTGCGCCTCTATTCGGTGCTCGGTCGCCGCACGGGCCATGAGCAGCAGCCGATCCTGCGCTCCGCCGATGCCGCCGCGGCGCCCGAGCCGGTCGCGCCGTCCGGCGACAAGATCGCCGAACGCCCCGAATCGAGCGGTCTCGCCTTTGAGGATGCCGCGGCGAATGGCATCCGCGCAATCGCCACTGCCGATCCCGCCTTCGATGTCGGGCGCTTCATGGAAGGCGCCGAGGCCGCCTATCGGATGATCCTGGAATCCTACTGGCGGGGCGAACGCGAGGAGCTTCGCCACCTTGCCGGGACCGACGTCTTCGCCAGCTTCGAGGCCGCAATGGCGGAGCGCGAAGCGGCCGGGCATACGCTCGACAACCGGCTGGTCGCGATCGAGCGGGCAATGATCCAGGATGCTCGGCTGCTCGGCCGCACCGCGGAGATCGACGTGCGCTTCGATGCCGATATTGCAGCCGTAACCCGTGACAAGGACGGCACCGTCATCGCCGGAACGCTGAGCGACGCGATCCCGACCCATGACGTCTGGACCTTCCGCCGTACGCTGGGCAGCTCGGATCCCAACTGGCTTCTGGTCGACACCGACGAAGCTTGATCGGCGGTGCGGCGAGGGGGGTACGTTTAAGCGATTCCTAGCGGGCGCCCATGCCGCTATCCTGCGTCAATGCAGAGCCGCGAATCATCCACTCGAACCATCGTCGCCGGCCATGGCGGCCTGAGGCTCGGCCGCGCCCGGAAGGCGAATGTTTTTCGCTCTACGACCCTGAACTTTGGTCAGCTTTCGGGCGGTCTGGCTCTGCTCTGCGCGCTTGCAAGCTGCGCGCCTAAAATGTCGCCGCCGCTCCCCATGCCGCCGCCGACGGCGCCGGCCCAGACCAGCCCACCGGCTCCGCCGCAGCTTCCTGTTGCTCAGAATGCTCTTGAGGCGGGGGTGAAAGCCGGGCCCAGCCTTGCCGGTGTCACGCCCGAGCAGGCGAACCGCGCCTATCAGGCGTTCAGGATTTCGTGTCCGTCCCTGGTCAAGAAGCCGGATGTGAGCGGCCTCACCCGCCCTGAGGATTGGGCGCCGCTCTGCGCGCAGCTTACCGACATGCCGCAGGCCGGCGAAATGGCTCTCGGCTGGTTCCGCAGCAATTTCGAGCTCGTCGAAGTTGGCGACGGAAAGGCCTTCGCGACCGGCTATTTCGAGCCGGAGATCGCCGGCTGCCGCGTGCCCCAGCCGGGCTGCGAAACGCCGGTCTATCGCAAGCCGCCGGAGCTCGTTGAAGTGGATGCCGCGGCGGCGGCAGCAGCGGGCACTCCGCGCCGCGGACGGCTCGAAAACGGTGTCATGGTGCCGTTCTTCGAACGCTCGGAGATCGAGCAAGGCGCGCTTGCCCGGCGCGGCCTAGAGATCGCCTTCGCCGCCGATCCGATCGAGTTCTTTTTTCTCCAGATTCAGGGCTCGGGCCGCCTGCGCTTGCGCGACGGCGGGGTGATGCGGATCGGCTATGCCGGGCAGAACGGCCGCGAATATGTCGCCATCGGCCGGGTGATGCGGGAGCGCGGACTGCTTCAGACCGGCGGCACCACCATGCAGCACATCGTCGCCTGGCTGCGCGCCAATCCGGAGGAAGGCCGCGCGATCATGCGCGAGAATAAGAGCTACATCTTCTTTCAGGAACTGACCGGCGCTGGCCCGCTCGGTGCGCTCGGCCTGCCCGTGACCGGCCGCGCCACCGTCGCCGCCGATCCGAAGTTCGTGCCGCTCGGCGCGCCCGTGCTGCTTGAGATGGACCGCGCGGAAGCAAGCGGGCTGTGGGTGGCCCAGGACACCGGCGGCGCGATCCGGGGCGCGAACCGATTCGACACCTTCTGGGGCGCGGGCGAGGAGGCGGCGCGGATTGCCGGTGGCATGCAGGGCAAGGGCCGCGCCTGGATATTGGTCCCCAAGGGCACGCTCGCGCGCCTCGATGCCGCCGCGCCGCCTCAGCGCTGAGGAAGCGCAGCTTTGGGGCCGGGTGGTGGAAAGCGTTAAGCCACTCCACCTCAGGCCCCAAGTTGCCGCTTCTCCGGTCCCCTCAACCGATGCGCCTGCTCCGCCCGCGCCAACAAAGGCTAAGGGGCGAATGCCGCCCCCGCGCCAGCCGGCGCCGCCTTCACCCGCGCCACGGCCCGGGCCGGGCACCACCCTCGACGGCACCTGGGACCGGCGCCTGTCGCGGGGGCTTGTGGCGCCGGACTTTGTGCTCGATCTCCACGGCCACAATCTCGGCACCGCCTACGATCTGCTCGACCACCGGTTGGAATTCGCCATCGCCGCCGAGGCGCGGCTGCTGCTGCTCGTCACCGGCAAGCCGCCGGGGGAGGAGCGGCCGGTGAAGCGCGGCGCGATCCGTGCGGCGGTCGGCGACTGGCTCGCTGCCTCGCGCCACGCCGGCAGCATCGCCGCCGTTCGCAACGCCCACCCGCGCCATGGCGGCGCCGGCGCGCTTTACATCATTCTTCGCCGCCGCCGCTAAAGGCGCCGCTTCGATACCCTTTGGTAAGGCGTCGCGGGCTATTGTTACGGCTCCGGCGCGCCTGTGGGGGGCATTGCCGCGCGACAATGGGTGAAGCCAAGGCGATGAGCACGACCTGGAACAAGATCAGCAACGGCGTGCTCTCGCTGCTAGCCGGAGTGGCCGCCTTCCTGTTCACGCTGGCGGGGTTCCTGCTCGTGGGGGAGATCGACCAGCAGATCGTCACCTCCTTGTTCATCGGCCTGTTCGCATTGATGGTCGTGCATCTCGCCGGCGAGCGGCCCAACGCGGCGCAGGCCCGTGCCACCACCGCTTTGATCGACCGCCTGCTCGAAGTGCACCGGGGCGACCTGAGTTCGCCCGCGCCCGCCGTGCTGCGCAACACCATGCCGGCCTTGGCCGCGGCTGTGGACGGCCTGTTCGAGCAGGTCCGATCCAGCCTCGACAATTTCCGTACCATGGCGATGTACGATCCGGTCACCGCTCTCCCCAACCGGATCCACTTCCGCCGCGAAGCCGACCGGGTGCTGAAGGACCGGAGCGACGGCGACTGCACCGCCTTGCTGTTCATCGATCTCGACGGCTTCAAGGAAGTGAACGACCGCCTGGGCCATGCCCAGGGCGATCAGATGCTGGTGATGGTGGCGAACCGCTTGCGGGTCGTCGTCAAGGCGGAAGGCGATCCTGAAGCACCGTCGCCGCTCCTCGCCCGGCTCGCCGGCGACGAATTCACTGTTTTGCTGCCCAACGTCGGCAGCGTCGAGGAAGCCGAACGAATCGCCGCACGGGCTCTGGCGGCCCTTTCGGAGCCGTTCAGCAACATGGGCCAATCGAGCAACATCGGCGCTTCGATCGGAATCGCGATCTGCCCCGATCACGGCGTCGAACTGCCGGTTTTGATGAAGGCCGCCGACATCGCCATGTACCATGCCAAGTCGAGCGGCCGCTCCCGCGTGTGCCTGTTCGACGGCGAACTTGCGCGCGCTTGCGAACAGCGCGCGGCCTTCGGCGAGGGACTTCGCGTTGCGATCGAGCAGGACGAACTGGCCTTGGTCTACGAACCGCGTTTGTGTCTGCGCAACGGCGCAATCCTGGCCGGCGACGTGTCGCTGCGCTGGCGGCGGCCGAATGGCGAGTCGGTATCCATCGATACGCTGGATGCAGCGATTGAAGGGGCCGGGCTGGAACATCGGCTGTCTAGCTGGACACTTGCCTCCGGCCTCAACGCTTATGGCCGCTGGCGCGAAGCCGGGTTGCCGCAGCGGCTGTGCATCCGCCTTTCGCCCCGCCAGGTGGAGCGCGCCGACTTTGCCGAGGGCGTCTTTGCGATACTTGCGGCGGAGGCGGAGCGGCATGCGCTGATCGAACTGGAGCTTCCCGCGGCATCCCTGGGCTACGTTCGCCCGCATGTCTGCGACCAGCTTAAGAACCTGCGCCGGCTGGGCGTGACGATCACCGTTGGCGACTTCGGCGGCGCCGGCATGGACCTCGGAGTCCTCACCCGCCTGCCCGTCGACCGGGTGAAGCTCGCGCCTGCTTTGGTTACCGATATCGACCGCGATCCCCGCGCACGCACCATCCTGTCGTCGATCCTGCACCTGGTGCACGGCCTGGATTGTGAAGCAATCGCGGTCGGAGCCCACCGTCAGGAACAGCTTGAAGTGCTGCGCGCCGCCGGCTGCGACTCGGTGCAGGGTTTTTTCGGCCTTGAGCCAATGGAAGAAGACGCGTTCGTCGCCTGGATTGCGGCGCAGGACTGCGCCCGAAGCCTGGCCCGCGCTTCCTAGGCCAGGGCCGCGCGGATGATCCGCGCGTAGATCCGGGCAAGCTGGCTGATGTCCTCCACCGCCGCCGCTTCGTCGAGCTTGTGCATGGTGGCGTTGGGCAGGCCGAAATCCACCACTGGGCACAGCGCGATCAGGAACCGCCCGTCCGACGTGCCGCCGCTGGTCGAGAGTTCCGGTTCAATGCCCGTCTCATCGCGAATGGCCTCCGTCACCAACTCGTAGAGCTTGCCCGGCGGCGTAAGGAACGCCTCGCCCGAAATTTTGGCTTCCACCGTGGTGCCGGGTGCTGCTTCGACCGCCGTTGCCCGCACTAGTTCGACCAGTTCCTCTCCCTGGTGCAGATCGTTGAAGCGAATGTTGAGCTGCGCCGATGCGGAGCCCGGGATGATGTTGGTTGCGTCGGTCGGCGTCGAGACCGCTGTCACTTCCAGGTTCGAAGGCTGGAATGCGTCCGTGCCGTTGTCGAGATGAAGCGCATCGAGCGCGGCCAGCACTCGCGCCAACTTCGGCACCGGATTGTTGGCGCGGTGCGGGTAGGCCACGTGGCCTTGCTGGCCGGGGACGGTGATCCACATGTTCACCGTACCGCGCCGGCCGATCTTCACCGTGTCCCCAAGCCGGTCCACCGACGTTGGCTCGCCGATCAGGATCATGTCGGGCCGAATGCCGCGCTCCGCCATCCAGCCCATAATCGCGCGGGTGCCGTGGATCGCAGGGCCTTCCTCGTCGCCGGTGATGAGCAGGCTCAGCGTACCCGCATGTCCGGCTGTCTCGGCACAAGCGGCGGCGAAAGCAGCGACTCCCCCCTTCATGTCCACAGCGCCGCGGCCGTAGAGCAGGCCGCCGCGGATTTCGGGCCGGAATGGGTCACCGCTCCAACCTTCGCCCGGCGGCACGACATCGAGATGGCCCGCAAAGGCGAAATGCGGTGCGCCGCTGCCGCGCGTCGCGACCATGTTCTCGACGGGGCCGTCCGGCGCCTCGCCGCGCAGGAAGCGGTGCACCTCAAAGCCGAGCGGCCGCAGCGCCTGCTCCAGCACGTCGAACACGCCCGCCGATTGGGGGGTGATGCTGGGGCAGGCAATCAGATCGGCGGTGAGCTGGACGGGGTTGATTGCGCTGGTCATGGCGCCTGGACTAGCAAGGGGCCGAAGAGTTCACCAGCCGGGGAGAGGGGACGGATGCCCAAGCTCGATCTCGACGCCATCCCGCAGACCAACGCCACCGGCTATCCGCCGCCTTATTCCGAGCCGATGGCGGCACGCTGGTACCGGCGCCTGTCGCCCGCCGCGGGCCTCGAGGATTTCGGCGCCAGCCACGTCGTTCTGAAGCCCGGCGGCATCTCCAGCCAGCGTCACTGGCACGAAGGCGAAGACGAGCTGCTGGTGATGATCGCGGGGGAGGTGGTGCTGGTGGAGGAGGCGGGTGAGACGGTCCTCGGTCCCGGCGATGTCGCAGCTTTCCCCAAAGGCGTCGCCAACGGCCATCATCTGGTGAATCGAGGCGCGGCGGATTGCGTGTTCGTCGCCATCGGCAAGCCGGTGCAAAGCCCCTGCCATTATCCCGACATCGACATGCACTTCGATGGTGCTGCCGCACGCTACACCCGCAAGGACGGCACGCCTTACTGAGCCGGCGGCTCCTCGTAGCGTTCGATCACCCAGGGCTCCTCCTGCGCGGCCGCAACCCACTCCTGCATCCACTCGTGGGCGAACATAGCCTCCATGTAAGCGGCGGCAAAACGCGGCACGGGGATCGAGTAAGTGACGAAGCGCGTCGCGACCGGCGCGAACATGATGTCCACGGCGCCGAACGTGCCGAATAGATAGGGGCCGCCGTCGCCGTGGCGCGCGCGGGCCTGGGCCCACAGCTCGAAGATGCGGCTCATCTCCGCCTTGACCCCGTCCGAAAGGTCGCGCGCGTCGAAGCGGGTGCGCAGGTTCATTGGGCAATCGCGGCGGAGGTTCTCGTAGCTCGAGTGCATTTCCGCCGCCATCGACCGCGCCATGCCGCGTGCCACTTCATCCTCGGGCCAGTAGCGGGAGCGGTCGGTCTTGTCGGCGAGCCACTCGACGATGGCCAGGCTGTCCCAGATCACAGCCTTGTCGTCCCACAGGATCGGCACCTTGCCGCCCGAAGGCGCGAACTCCTGGCCCTCGCGGTGCCGGTCCCATTCTTCGTTGAACAGCGGAATGGTGATCTCCTCGAACACCAGCCCCGATTGCTTCACCGCAAGCCAGCCGCGCAGCGACCATGAGGAATAAGCCTTGTTGCCGATAATGAGCTTGAGCATCTGTTTTCCCGCTTGAACCGTCGCCTGTGTGGCGAGGAGCATCTGAACGCCGCTTGAGTTCCCTCAGCCCATGCCGAGGCGCGGCTCCCGGCATAGAAAAAGGCCGCCGCCCGGGTGGGGCAGCGGCCTGTTCCTTGATTCTCCCGCAAAGGAGAGAAGTCCTTACGCGTCGGCGTCCGCGTCGGCGTCTTCCTCGGCCGGAGCCGCATCCGAAGAACCGCTCTCCGCGCTGTCGGTCCGGATTTCGCCCGGCTCGGCATTGGGATCGAAGTCTTCGGTGAAGCCGGCTTCGCCACGGTCGAACATGGCGGCCATGACGTCCACGCCCTGCGCCTGAAGCTCGGCCTCTTCCGGCGAGCGGGCGACGTTGACGCGGATGGTCACGGAGACTTCCGGGTGAAGCGCGATCTTCACGTCCTGCAGGCCAATTGCCTTGATCGGCTTGTTGAGCACGATCTGGTTCTTGGCGATCTTGTGACCCTCGGCTTCCAGAGCCTCGGCAAGATCGCGGGCGGACACCGAGCCGTAAAGCTGGCCGGTGTTGGACGCCTGGCGGATGAGCTGAACGGTGACACCGTCAATGCCCTTCGAATCCGCTTCGGCCACCGTGCGGCGTTCGGCGTTCTGCGATTCGATGCGCTCGCGGTTCGCCTCGAAGACCTTGCGGTTCGACTCGTTGGCGCGGAGCGCCTTGCCGTTGGGGAGCAGGAAGTTACGGGCAAAGCCGTTCTTCACCGTCACCACGTCGCCGATGGCGCCGAGCTTCTCGATTCGTTCGAGCAGAATGACATCCATTGCTCGCGCTCCTTACTTAACGACGTAGGGGAGAAGGCCGAGATGGCGGGCGCGCTTGATCGCGGTGGCCAGCTCGCGCTGCTTCTTGCCGGAAACGGCGGTGATGCGGCTCGGAACGATCTTGCCGCGCTCGGACACGAAGCCCTGGAGCAAACGGACGTCCTTGTAGTCGATCCGGGGAGCGTCTTTGCCCGAGAAGGGGCAGCTCTTGCGGCGGCGGAAAAATGGGCGTGCCATGATGCTGTCCTTTCTGTCTTACGCTTCGGCGAAGTCGGCGCGGGGCGCGCGATCGCCACGGTCACCGCGATCGCCACGGTCGTCGCGATCCCGACGGGGGCCGCGATCGCCACGGTCGCCGCGGTCACCACGGCCGTCACGAGTGTCGCGCTCGTTGCGGCGCATCATGGCCGACGGGCCTTCCTCATGCGCATCGACGCGGATCGACATGTAGCGGATCACGTCTTCGTTGATCTGGGTCTGGCGCTCCAGCTCGGCAACGACATTGGTTGGCGCTTCGAAGTCGATGGCGACATAATGCGCCTTGCGGTTCTTCGAAATGCGGTAGGCGATGGAGCGCAGGCCCCACGTCTCGGTCTTGACGACACGGCCGCCGTTGGATTCGATGATGTCGGTTGCGGCTTGCGCCAGCGCGTCGACCTGGGCTTGGGCCAGGTCCTGACGCGCGAGAAATACATGCTCATAGAGCGGCATGTTCGCGTTCCTTATCTTGGCCGATCGCTGACGTCCGCCCAATGCGAAACGCCCCTCCGGCTGTCGTCTCAAAGTAAAAGGGGCTGAAAAAGCGCGTGCGCCTTCCGCCCCGTGCCGGCCACATGGCTGATCATGCTCGGAAAAGCAAGCCTCGCTTGCGCTTCGCCCCGGTGCTGGCCTAGCAGCCGCGCCAACAGGAGGCACTTATGCGCGCATTCATCTTCCCCGGGCAGGGGAGCCAATCGGTCGGCATGGGCAAGGCGCTTGCCGAGGCGAGTCAGGTCGCCCGCGAGCTGTTCGGCGAAGTCGACGAGGCGCTGAAGCAGAACCTGTCGCGGCTGATGGCGGAAGGCCCGATCGAGGAACTGACCCTGACGGAAAATGCACAGCCGGCGATCATGGCCAACGCGCTGGCGACACTGCGTACGGCGGGTATCGAGGTGCGCGGCAAGGCGGACTTCGTCGCCGGCCACAGCCTTGGCGAATATACCGCCCTTGCCGCCGCCGGTTCGCTGGATGTTGCAACAACGGCGCGGCTCCTGAAGCTGCGCGGCCTCGCCATGCAGCAGGCGGTGCCGGTGGGGCAGGGGGCGATGGCTGCCCTGCTCGGTGCCAGCGTCGAGATCGCTCAAGCGGTCGCCGATGAAGCGGCGCAGGGCGAAGTCTGCACCGTCGCCAACGACAACGATCCGAGCCAGGTGGTCATCTCCGGCCACCGCGGCGCGATCGAGCGAGCGCTGGAGATCGCCAAGCTGAAAGGCGCCAAGCGCGCGCTGCTGCTCCCGGTCTCCGCACCCTTCCACTCGCCGCTGATGGAGCCCGCCGCCCGCGCAATGGAGCAGGCGCTCGCCGACGCCGCGCTGACCAACCCGTCAGTGCCGGTCTACGCCAACGTCACTGCGGCCCCGGTAAGCGACGCCGCCGAAATCCGCCGCCTGCTGGTCGAGCAGGTCACCGGCATGGTCCGCTGGCGCGAAAGCGTCGCGGCGATGGCGGAAGCGGGCGTCACCCACTTCGTCGAATTCGGCGGCAAGGTGCTCGGCCCGATGGTGAAGCGCATCGCCCCCGACGCAAAGGTTTCAAGCATCGTGACGATGGACGACATCGACGCGCTGGTGAAGGAGATTTGAGCATTAGCCGCCTGCAAGCGCCCCCGGAAAGGGAGTTTGGCTCACGCGGAGGCGCGGAGACGCGGAGGGCGCGCCGGTGAAGGACATCGACGAGATTAGCGGAGACGTCGTGGATGTTGCACTGCGTCTGCATCGGGAGCTTGGCCCGGGATTGCTGGAGACGGTGTACGAGACGCTGCTGGCAGGCAGGTTGCAGCAGATGGGGTACGATGTCCTGCGTCAGGTGCCGATCGCGATTGAGTTCGAAGGCGTCCATTTCGAAGCTGCGTTCAGGGCTGACTTGATCGTCGATGGGCGGTTGATTGTGGAGGTGAAGTCCCTTGAGCGGCTAAGCCCGGTCCATGGGAAGCAACTCCTAACCTATCTGCGGCTGATGAAGCAGCCCGTTGGGCTGCTTCTGAACTTCGGAGGCGAGACATTGAAGGAGGGTGTAAGGCGCGTGGTCAACAACTATCGCCCCTCCGCGTCTCCGCGCCTCCGCGTGAACAATCCAATCGGAGAATGAGCATGTTCGACCTTTCAGGAATGACTGCCTTAGTGACCGGCGCTTCAGGCGGGATCGGCTCCGCCATCGCTCGCGCATTGGCGGAGCGGGGGGCTCGGCTGGCGCTGTCCGGGTCGAACGAGGAGAAGCTGGAGGCGTTTCGGGGCGAGCTTGGCGGCGAGCATGTCGCCCTTGCCGCCAACCTTTCCGACGCCGCCGCTGTCGATGGCCTCGTGCCGCGTGCGGTCGAGGCGCTCGGCAAGCTCGACATCCTGATCAACAATGCCGGCGTCACCCGCGACAATCTTGCGATGCGGATGAAGGATGAGGAATGGTCGGACGTGATCCGCATCAACCTCGAAGCCGCGTTTCGCCTGTCTCGCGCGGCGCTGAAGCCGATGATGCGCGCCAAATTCGGCCGGATCATCTCGATCACCTCCGTGGTCGGGGCTACCGGCAATCCGGGCCAAGCCAATTACGCGGCGTCCAAGGCCGGGATCGTCGGCATGTCGAAGGCGATCGCCCAGGAAGTCGCAAGCCGCAACATTACGGTGAACTGCATCGCGCCCGGCTTCATCCGCTCGGCGATGACCGACGCGCTTCCGGACGCGCAAAAGGCGGCGCTGATGGGCCGCATTCCTGCCGGCAAGCTTGGCGAGGGGAACGACATCGCCGCTGCGGCGGTTTACCTGGCAAGCCGCGAGGCCGCGTACGTGACGGGGCAGACCCTGCACGTGAACGGCGGCATGGCAATGCTCTAAGGGGCCGGCGCGCCCAAACACCAACCGCCACTTGCCAGCCCCCTTGGGGAGCGGCTAGGGCAATCGCAAACAAAGCCTAGGGAAGGGTAACATATGAGCGAAACTGCCGATCGCGTGAAGAAAATCGTCGTCGAGCACCTCGGCGTCGAAGCCGAAAAGGTCACCGAAGAAGCCAGCTTCATCGACGATCTGGGCGCGGACAGCCTCGACATCGTCGAGCTGGTCATGGCGTTTGAAGAAGAATTCGGCGTGGAAATCCCGGACGATGCCGCCGAGAAGATCACCACGGTGAACGACGCGATCCAGTTTATCGACTCCAACAAGGCCTGAGCTTTCAGGTCTGCCGGCCGGCGGTGGTCGGGCCGCTTTTTCGAAACGGCTCCCCGTCCATCGCCGGGGGGCCGTTTTGTTTTCTTGAAGAACCGGAGTTCCTTGCATGCGCCGTGTCGTCGTAACCGGTCTCGGAATGGTGTCCCCGTTGGGCGGCGACGTCGCCACGAGCTGGAAGAACATCCTCGCCTCGAAGAGCGGCGCCGGCCGCATCACCCGCTTCGATCCCACCGATTATGCGTGCCAGATCGCTTGCGAAGTGAAGCCGCCGGAGCATGAGTACGGCTTCGATCCTTCCATCCGGGTCGATCACAAGATCCAGCGTCAGGTTGATCCCTTCATCATCTACGGTCTCGACGCCGCCGGACAGGCCCTGGAAGATGCCGGCCTCACCGACATGACCGAGGAAGAGCGCTTCCGCGTCGGCGTGTCGATCGGCTCGGGCATCGGCGGCCTGCCAGGCATCGAAAAGGAGAGCCTGGTTCTCCACGAAAAGGGGCCGCGCCGCGTGTCCCCGCACTTCGTGCACGGCCGGCTGATCAATCTCATTTCCGGCCAGGTCTCGATCAAATACGGCCTGATGGGCCCTAACCACGCGGTGGTCACCGCCTGCTCCACCGGTGCCCACTCGATCGGGGACGCGGCGCGGATGATCATCATGGACGACGCGGACGTGATGGTCGCGGGCGGCGCCGAGAGCGCGCTGTGTCCGCTCGGCATCGCCGGTTTCTCCCAGGCTCGGGCGCTGTCGACGCGCAACGACGAACCGGAAAAAGCCAGCCGCCCCTATGACGTCGACCGCGACGGCTTCGTCATGGGCGAAGGCGCCGGCGTCGTCGTTCTCGAGGAATATGAGCGGGCCAAGGCGCGGGGAGCGAAGATCTACGGCGAGGTCGTCGGCTACGGCATGTCCGGCGATGCGTACCACGTCACCGCGCCCCATCCCGAAGGCGCCGGCGGCTACCGCGCGATGGAAGTGGCTATGAAGCGCTCGGGGCTCGCCCTCAGCGACATCGATTACATCAACGCCCATGGCACTTCGACGCCGATGGGCGACGAGCTGGAACTGGGCGCCGTTCGCAGGCTGTTCGGCAGCGCCATCGAGACGCTGTCGATGAGTTCGACCAAGTCGGCGATCGGCCACCTGCTCGGTGGCGCCGGTGCGGTGGAGGCAATCTTCTGCATTCTTGCGATGCGCGACCAGATCGTGCCGCCGACGCTCAACCTGGACAATCCAAGCGAGGCGACGATCGGCGTGGACTTGGTGCCGCATGTCGCCAAGGAGCGGAAGGTGAAGGCGGTGCTCAACAACAGCTTCGGCTTCGGCGGCACCAACGCAAGCCTGGTCTTCCAGGCGGTCTGACCGACCCATGAAGAAGCTGCTCGCGCTCGGCGTGCTCGCCGTGGCCGTGCTCGGGATCGGCCTCTGGTTCATCCAGGGCTGGAGCGGCGCTGGGCCTGCCGCCAAGCCGACCCCGGTGTTGATCGCGCCGGGTTCGAGCATGGTGAAGGCGGCGCAGACGCTGGAAAAAGCGGGGGTGGTCGCCTCCGCCGAACGCTTCCTGTTCCAGGCCAAGATCTTCGGCGGCGGCGAGTCGATCAAGGCGGGGGAATATGAACTCCCCGCCCGTGCCAGCCATTCCCAGGTTCTTTCCATCCTGCAGAGCGGCAAGACGCTGCAGCGCCTCGTGACAATTCCCGAGGGCATGCCCTCGGTGCTGGTTCACGAACGGCTCATGGCGGCGCCGACTCTGACAGGCGAAGTTCCGGTGCCGGAGGAAGGGTCCGTCCTGCCCGACAGCTACAGCTACCAGCGCGGCGAGAGCCGGGCGGCGGTGCTGGCGCGGATGCAGGCGGCGATGACGAAGGCGCTTGCCGAGCTGTGGCCGAAGAAGGGGCCGAAAAGCGTCGTCACCAGCCCGCGTGAGGCGGTGATCCTCGCCTCCATCGTCGAAAAGGAGACGGGCAAGGCATCCGAGCGGCCGATGGTTGCCGGGGTGTATTCGAACCGGCTTCGTATCGGCATGAAGCTCGATGCCGATCCGACGGTGATCTACCCGGTCACCAAGGGGCGGCCGCTGGGACGGCGGATTCTGCGGTCGGAACTGGATGCAAGGAACGGCTACAACACTTACGCGATGCCGGGCCTGCCGGCTGGGCCGATCGCCAATCCGGGCCGCGAGTCGATCGCGGCGGTGCTCAACCCGGCCGAGACTCAGGCGCTCTATTTCGTTGCCGACGGGACGGGCGGGCACGTCTTCGCCAACAGCCTCCCGGAGCACCAGGCGAATGTCACCAAGTGGCGAGCAATCCGCAGCGCACGCGGCGAGATGTAGCTAGCGCAGCCAGCCGCGGGCCCGGGCGTAGTACGCCAGCCAGACCAGCAGCGCCGCGACGATCGTGATGGTGAGCGGCAGGGCGATTCCGCCGAACATCTCGAGCAGGCCGCTGACGAACACGATCCAGCCTTCCAGAGCAGCGAGGCCGAGCAGCGAGACGACCAGCACCGGAGGCCCCCATTTCTTGCGCAGCAGCAGGCCGATGCTGCCGATCAAGCCTGTAAAGGTGCCAATCGCGAAAGCGCCGATGACGTGGGCGGGAATGGCTTCGGCAGCCGCCCGCTGGGCAGGATCAAGGGTCGCGTGCGGATCGCCGAAGAGACCGACCGAAATCAAATATTGGAGGACCCCGAAGGCGTTCCAGAGAACCGCAATAACCGCGGCAATGCGAAACCAGCTTGGTGGCTGCGTGCCTGAAGCGTTGGTTGCCATGTGAAATCCTCCCCGGGGAGGAGAATGCACATTACGGCCGAGGAATGCAATCAGGCGAGGCGGCGGCGCTCGATGCCGCTGTCGCTGCCCTGCGGGGTGGCGCAGTGGAAGGGTTCTACAGTCACCTTCTGCGCCTCGTGGCTGACCTGGATGGCCATGCGGTCGTCCACCATCAGGCCCACATGGTCGTCGCAGAACAGGAGGTCGCCGCGGGCGAGCGGCGCCTCGTCGGCCAGGGCGTTGCCGAGGGCGCGCTGGTCCGCCGTGTCGCGGGGGCAGGGGATTCCGCAGAGTTGGAGCGAAAGTTGGACGAGGCCGGAGCAGTCGATGCCGTGCGATGTACGGCCGCCGCGCAGATACGGTGTGCCGAGCAGGCGCTGGGCGACGGCAACGGGATCGCTTTCATACTCGTCGATGCGGCGCAGGTAGGAGAGCGGAATGCAGCCGCCCTCGATCTGAAGCATCGCGCCGCGCACTTCGCCGTGAACGCGGGCGCCCATCGGCATGTGGGCGATAGGCGTGGAGAGGGGATCGCCGCAGGTCTGCACCGGCGCATGCGCCTCGCAGACGATGTGGGTCGGCTCGCGCGGATCGGCCAGTTCGATCGCTTCGACGTAGCCGACACGATGATCGAGCGCGCAATAGCCCCAAGCCCAGCCCGAAGTGATGTCGAGGACCGCGAAGCTCTCGCCTGGAAGGAGCTGCGACACGGGTTCGGAGGTATCGGACGGCGCCGAATAGAGACCGGCGGGAAGCATGCCGCAGGCGCGGATCAGAGGCCGGGCATAGTGCGGTGCGAACAGGGTTCCGGCAAGCGCAACGTCCGCGATGTCGCGGCGCCAGGCGTTGAGGCGCGGATCGGGGAGGAGCGACGGGCCGTCGAGCGAGAAGCGGGCGGCTTTTCGCGCCGCGCCCGCCTCAATGCTGGAGGAGGATTCCGCGTTCCTTGGGCGCGCGGCGGCCGTTGCCGTCCTGCTGCTCGATATTGCGTTCGAAGCGCTCAAGGAAATCTTGCCCTATGCTGGTCTTGGCGACGAATACGTTGCGGCGATCCGCCTCGTCGCGCACGCGGCGCAGATAGCCGAGCGTGCCCAGGGTATTCAAGGCGCGCGTGATAACGGGCTTGGAGACGCCAAGGGTTTGGGCAAGACCGCGAACCGTGTGCGGCCCGGGCGTCAGATAAACGATCATCATCAGCGCCATCTGACGGTTGGTAAGATCCGGCTGGCCCGACCGGACATAACCGATCAGCGTTTGCATCCAGCTCCTGAGCGAGCGCTCTGACACTGGTTTTTCTCCAAATCCTAGCCGCATCCTTTCTTGTGAAAGGTCGGTCTGTTTCGGGGATACAACCAGTCAGATCGGGTTTCGTTTCGTTAGCTATTGAGAATTCGACGCAAAAACGATGCTGTTCGTCAACGCGCATAGCGCTCGGCCAGCATTGCCCATGCCGCGCGGAGGCCCAAAGCGTCACCGCCCTTGGGCCGCCCGGGTCGCGCGGCGGAGCGCCAGGCGAAGGTGTCGAAGTGGGCCCAGGGGGTGTCGGCTGGCACGAAGCGGCGCAGGAACAGGGCTGCGGTGACGGCGCCGGCCATCGGCGCGTCGGAGACGTTGCCCAGGTCGGCGATGTCGGATGCGAGCATCTCGTCATAGCCATCCCACAGCGGCATCCGCCATACAGGATCCGACACGGTGGTACCGGCCGCGAGCAGCGCCTCGGCCAGTGCATCGTCGCTGACGAACAAGGCCGGGAGGTCCGGGCCCAGGGCAATGCGGGCGGCGCCGGTGAGGGTCGCGAAATCGAGGATCAGTTCCGGCTCGCTCTCGCCGGCTTTGGCCAGCGCGTCGCCGAGAACCAGCCGGCCCTCGGCGTCGGTGTTGCCGACTTCAACGGTGAGGCCCTTGCGGCTTTGAAGGATGTCGCCCGGGCGGAAGGCGTTGGCGGAGACGCTGTTCTCCACGGCGGGGACAAGGAGGTGGAGGCGCACGGGCAGGCGGCTTTTCATCACCACCTTTGCAAGCGCGAGGGCGTGGGCGGCGCCGCCCATGTCCTTTTTCATCAGTCGCATGCCGGCGGACGGCTTGATGTCGAGCCCGCCGGTGTCGAAGCAGACGCCCTTGCCGACGATCGCGATGCGTGGGTGGGCCGGGTTGCCCCATTCCAGTTCGATAAGGCGCGGCGCGCGCGCGGCGGTGGCGCCCTGGCCGACGCCGGCGATCATCGGATAGCCGTCCTCCAGCGCCTTGCCGGCGGTGACGGTGACGGCGGCGCCGTACTCGGTGGCCAGCGCGCGTGCGGCGGCCTCGAGCTCGGCGGGGCCGAGGTCACTGGCGGGCGTGTTGACGAGATCGCGAACCAGGAAGGTCGCTTCGGCGAGGAGGATCGTTTCCGCGATCCGGGCGGGCTCTGAAGTCAGCAGAACGCGGGGGCCCTTGCGATGCTTGGGCTGCTTGTAGCGTTCGAAGCTATACTGGCCGAGCAGCCAGCCGAGCGCCGCCTGGCCTGGAGCGATGCCAGCCACGCGGTATTTGCCTCCGGGAAGCGTCTCTGCCGCCTTGGCGAGACACCAGGGGCTGAGCTCGGCGGTGTTCGCGACACCCAGCACGGCGGACCATTCGGCCTTCTCACCGGGCAGTATGGCGAGTTGATAGCCTTCGCCGCGAAAGCCCTGCGCGTCGGCGGCGCTGCGCACCCGCTCCGGCTGCGCCTTGAGCCAGGCTTCGAAGCCTGCCTTGTCGATGAGGTGAAGCGCGGTCGCAGGCTCGCCGCGGTCGGGCTGGATAAGGGTGTGGAGGTCGCTCATCCCGTTCCCCTAGGCGCTGGCGCGCGGCTGCAAAAGAGGCGCTTCACGCATTGCAAGCCGCCAGTTTGCCGACGCGGGCGCGGTCGTCGAGCACGGACAGACCCCAGAACGCCAAGCCACCGAGCGCAAGCGCGCAGCCGACCCAGCCGGTCGAGGTCCAGCCATAGCCCGCGGTGATGGCTAGGCCGCCGAGCCAGGGGCCGAGCGCATTGGCGAAGTTGAAGGCGCTGTGGTTAAGCGCGGCGGCAAGGCTTTGCGCGTCCTCCGCGACGTCCATCAGCCGCGCCTGAAGAATGGTGCCGAGCGAGCCGCCGACGCCGATTGCAAAGACTGACAGCGACATCGTCCAGATGTTCGAGGCGGCGAGCGGGTAGAAGGCCAAGGCGGCGGCGCTGAACAGGAGCAGGGCGCCCGCCGTCGGCATCAGCGCTTTGTCGGCAAAGCGGGGGACGACCAGGTTGCCCGCCGTGGTGCCGAGTCCGAAGATGGCGAGCACGATTGGCACCGCGCCGGCGCCGACGCCGGTCACCTCCATCAGGGTGGAGGCGAGATAGGTGTAGACCGCGAACAGCCCTCCGAAACCGATCGCCCCAGTGGCGAGGGTGAGCCAGACCTGGCGGCTTCGAAGCGCGCCGAACTCCTTCAAGGGACTGGCGCCGGGTTCGGGCGGTTGCCTGGGCGCGACCAGCCAGATCATCGCCACGGTGGCGATTGCGACGACGGCGACTACTCCGAAGCCCCAGCGCCAGCCGAATGCCTGGCCCAGCCAGTTGGCGAAGGGCACGCCGATGATGGTTGCGGTGGTGAGGCCGAGCATGACGCGGGCGATCGCCTGGGTGCGCTTCTCCTGCGGCACCAGCGAGGCAGCGACAAGGGCGGCGATGCCGAAATAGGCGCCGTGGGGGAGGCCGGAGAGGAAGCGGAAGAACAGCATCCACTCATAAGTGGGTGCCAACGCGCTGAGACCGTTGGCGACCGCGAAGATGGCCATGAGAAGGAGGAGCAGCGTCCGCCGGGCGAGCTTGGCGGCGAGGATCGCGAGGAGCGGGGCGCCGACCACAACGCCGAGCGCGTAGGCGCTGATCACATGGCCGGCGGTCGGCTCGTCGATGCCGAGGCCGTCGGCGAAGAAGGGCAAGAGGCTCATGGTCGCGAATTCGGTGGTGCCGATTGCGAAGCCGCCCATGGCGAGGGCGAAGTGGACGAGGGCGGGGGAGGCTTTCAAGTCGATCTCCGGGAGCGCCTGCCGGCGCCTTGCTGCAGTGCAGCATAAACGAGGAGGAGCCTATCTAGGTCCCGTTGCCGAAGATTAAAGGGCCGAAGATTAAAGTGCAGCGGCCCCCAAGGGTGCGCCGAACAGATCGTGCTCGTCGGCATCCTCGACGAGGACGCGGACGATGTCGCCGGGCTGGGCGTTGCCGGCATCGCGCAGGTGGACTTCGCCGTCAATTTCCGGCGCGTCGGCGTGGGAGCGGCCGGTGGCGCCTCCTTCGCCGTCGGCGAGGTCGATCAGCACGTCGATCTCGCGTCCGACCTTGGCGGCGAGCTTGTCGGCGGAGATGCGGGCGGTGAGCTCCATCAGGCGGCTGTAGCGCTCTTCCTTCACTTCCTCGGGCACGACGCCGGGGAGGCTGTTGGCGGCGGCGCCGGTGACGGGTTCGAAGCGGAACGCGCCGACCCGGTCGAGCTGCGCTTCGGTGAGCCATTGCATGAGGTAGTCGAAATCCGCCTCGGTCTCGCCGGGGAAGCCGACGACGAACGAGGAGCGAATGGCGATGTCCGGGCAGATCTCGCGCCAGGCGTGGATGCGCTGCAGCACCTTGGCTTCGTTGGCCGGACGCTTCATCGCCTTCAGCACCGACGGCGCGGCATGCTGGAACGGGATGTCGAGATAGGGGAGCACGAGCCCCTCGGCCATCAGCGGGATGACCTGGTCGACGTGCGGATAGGGGTAGACGTAGTGGAGGCGCACCCAGGCGCCGAGCTTACCGAGCTCGCGGGCAAGATCGGTCATGTGAGCGCGGACCGGCGCGCCTTTCCAGGTCCATTCGGAATGGCGCATATCTACGCCGTAGGCCGAGGTGTCCTGGCTGATCACCAGCAGTTCCTTGGTGCCGGCGGCAACCAGCTTCTCGGCCTCGCGCAGGATCGCGTCCGGGCGGCGGCTGACGAGATCGCCGCGGATCGAGGGGATGATGCAGAAGCTGCAGCGGTGATTGCAGCCTTCGGAAATCTTCAGGTAGCTGTAGTGGCGCGGGGTCAGCTTGAGGCCGCTGTCGGGCACAAGGTTGAGATAGGCGGACGGCGGCATCGGCGCGGCGACGTGGACTGCGCCGACGACCTGTTCGTACTGGTGCGGACCGGTGACGGCGAGAACCTGCGGGAATTTGGCGCGGATCACGTCCGCGTCGTTGCCCATGCAGCCAGTGACGATCACCCGGCCGTTTTCGGCGATCGCTTCACCGATGGCGGCGAGGCTTTCTTCCTTGGCGGAATCGAGAAAGCCGCAGGTGTTGACCAGCACCACGTCCGCCGAATCGTAATCGGGCGAGAGCTGGTAGCCGTCCGAGCGGAGCTTGGTGAGGATCCGTCCGGAATCGACCAGCGCCTTGGGGCAGCCGAGCGAGACCATGCCGACCTTGGGCGGGGAGGGGAGCGTGATTGTCATGGGAGGTGGCTACATAGTGCGAAGCGCCTGATTTTCCTAGTGGGCGGTTTGGAAGCTGACCAAAGTTCGGGGTGCCATGGGGAAAAAATCATCGGCCGCGGGGGAGGCCAGGCCGGGGAGCCGGGAAGGCAAGGTTCGCCTCGGCTCGACGCGCGGCGGCGCGGGCTTCCGTGCGCTCCGCCATGCCGATCAGCCGCCGGAGCAGGCGATTGTCGAAACGCCGTTCGTGGCCGACCAGCCTGCCGTGATACATGATGGGCCTGAGGGTGCCGTCGATCGCGGCCTCTACCCTGCCGATCTGCGGCATGTACCGGTCCTTGCGCGCCTGGGTGAGCGCTGCTTCCCAGGCCGCAGCGAAGCTTTCCGCGCCGGGGCGGCGGCGGAGCGCGTGTGCTGTCTGCTTGCTCATGCCGACGGCTTTGGCCGCATGGTTCGAGGGCGTGCCCGCCGCCAGCAGCGCAATGAAGCGCCGCTGCCGGTCCGGAGTCCAGCCATCACGGCGCCCGCGAACGGGGGCCGGGATGAAATCGAAAAGGTTTAAGGCGTCCATCGCCCGCTTGTGCGAGCGCGGACGCCATGTAGGAAAGTGGTTTTTACGAAGCGCTAATCGAAAGCGCCTTTGTTCGGGCCGGGGGTCGGCTGGGCACCGGCGACGGCGGCGAGCACGACCACGACAAGGATCACCACGCCGCCGATCAGGATGTATTTGCCCGAGCCCTTGAGGGCGAGTTTCTTCTCCATCTCGCCCGCGTCGCGGCCTGCGATCTGCAGCGAGGGCGTTCCCTTCGCGCCGAGGCCGAGCTCGATGCCGGTTCCGGCACGGGCGCCCTGGCCGGCAAGGTAATTGGGGCTGAACTGAAAGCGGGCGGAAGGGCGCGTCGCCTGTTTGCCGCCGCCGAGCGGCAGGCTGATCGAGGCACCGGCGAAGGCGGCGCCGCGCGCCTGTGGCGCCTGAATGTCGCGCCGGTCTTCGGCGGCAGCGGCAGGCTGAACGGCAAGAAGCGCGCAGGCGGCGAGGCCAGCGGCGCGGCAAAGCGTCTTCATCGGTGTTTCTCCCCACAAGAAGCGACCGTTTCCCGCGGCCGCCGTTGGGCAAGAGGCACTGCGCCGAGGCGGGAGTCAAGGCCGTTGGGTACGGTGCCCAGTACCTCGCCCGTTCGTCCCGAGCGAAGTTGGGAGCGGGGTGGGCGCCAAGCGACGGCATGGAGGCGGCAGGTGCGTTTCTCGACTTCGCTCGAAACGAACGGGATTTGTACTCAAACCGAACGGATTTTATGCTCGAAACGAACGGGGTTTGTGCGGGTGGGATATCGGGCCGATCTCCTGAGCCTCGTTAGGTGCACCCTGCCCACGTCCGTTCGTCTCGAGCGAAGTCGAGAGACGGTGGTATCGAGGTGCGTTCGGAGCGACTGCACGGAGGCGGTGGGTGCGTTTCTCGACTTCGCTCGTTTCTCGACTTCGCTCGAAACGAACGGGATTTGTACTCAAACCGAAGGGATTTTATGCTCGAAACGAACGGGGGTTGTACAGGTGGGATATCCGGGCCGATCTCCTGAGCCTCGTTAGGTGCACCCTGCCCACATCCGTTCGTCTCGAGCGAAGTCGAGAGACGGGGGTATCGAGGTGCGTTCGGAGCAACCGCCGGGAGGCGATAAGTGCGTTTCTCGACTTCGCTCGAAACGAACGGGATTTGTACTCAAACCGAACGGATTATTCGCTCAAAACTAACGGGATTTGTACAGGTGGGATGCGGGGCCAGTCTCCCCGCACCCGCTACCGGCATCGTACCCGCATCCGTTCGTCTCGAGCGAAGTCGAGAGACGGCGAGAGGATGGAGAGGGTCTTGTCCGGTTCGCTTACGCCGTGTCCGCCTCACCGTCCGTGGGGAGGATCTCGACGATGCAGTCGCCCGCCAGGAGCGACTGAGCTTCGGGGGACCAGAAGCCGAAGGGCACGCCGTCGCGGTAGATGCGGACGCCGAGGCCTTTAACCAAAGCGGAGAGGGGCTGGCCGCATTCCTCGTCGGTGACGGTGCGTTCCGAGAGGCGGACCTGGCCGCTGCTCGAGGCGAGGTCGGCGAGGTAGTCGGAGATGTGGAGGCCGTGGGTGGAGCCGGCGAGGAGCAGGCCGGCGAAGCTTACCGGGTTGATCACGGTGGTGGCGCCGGCCTGGCGGGCAAGGAGCTCGTTATCCTCGTTCCTGACCGCGACGCTGATCGCCAGCTCCGGCGCGAGGTGGCGGGCGGTCAGCGTGATCAGGATGGAGGTGTCGTCGCGGCCGGCGGTGACGATCATCGCCCGCGCGTCGGCGATGCGCACCGCCTGTAGCGTCTTGTCGCGGGTGGCGTCGGCCTCGACCACCGCGCAGCCCAGCGACTCGGCACGCTCCAGCGCCGCTTCGCTTGCATCGATCACGACGATGTCCTCCGCCGGGGTGCCGCGGGCGATGAGTTCGTCCACCGTTTCGGAGCCGCTGGTGCCGAAGCCCGCGACGACGATGTGGCCGCCCAGGGTTTTTTGAAGCCGTTTCATTCGCCATTTGTCCCAAGTGCGCCTGAACACGAAGGTGTAGGCGGTGCCGATGAAGATGAGCACGAAGAAGATGCGGATCGGGGTCACCACCAGCGCGTCGAACATCCGCGCCTCGGTGGAGATCGGCACGATGTCGCCATAGCCCGTCGTCGTGATGCTGATCATCGTGAAGTACAGCACGTCGGAGAAGCTGATCGCGCCGTCGTAGGTGTCCTTGAGCCCGTCGCGCTCCAGCCAGTGGACCATGAGGGTAAGGACGAGCAGCCCGACGACCAGCGACGCGCGCCAGCCGAGCTGGGCCCAGATCGGCAGCGGGCTTTTGCGCCTGAGGGTGACGTCGTCGGGCCCGCGCCACCTTCTCGGCATCAGGCGTAACGCTCGGCAAGGGTGGCGAGCGAAGGCTCGTGGGTCATGTCGAGGTGGAGCGGGGTCACCGAGACGTAACCGTCGGCGACGGCTTCGAGGTCCGTCAGGTGGCCGGGGGTGGACGCCGTGGCGCCGAGGGCGAACCAGTAATAATCATAGCCGCGCGGATCGCGGCGCTCTTCGATCTGGAGGCGGCCGTAGTCGCGGAAACCCTGGCGGACCACGCGGATGCCCTTGATCGCGTCGGGAGCGAGGGCCGGGAAGTTGATGTTGACCAACGTGCCGCGGGCGATCGGCGCGGCGAGCAGCGGGACGAGGGCGCGCTCGGCCCAGGCTTCGGCGGCCGCGAAGGGCACTTCATCGCCCATGCCGGCGCGGGCGTAGACCTGGCTGAGCGCGATCGCGGGAATGCCGGCGAGGGCCCCCTCCATGGCGGCGGAGACGGTGCCCGAGTAGGTGGCATCCTCGCCAAGGTTGGCACCGCGGTTGATGCCGGAAAGGATCAGGTCGGGCGGGCCGTCCTTCATGACGTGGTGGATGGCCATCATCACGCTGTCGGTGGGCGTGCCGGAGACGCAGAATCGCTGCTCGCCCAGGCGGCGCAGGCGCAGCGGCCGGGTGAGGGTGAGGCTGTGGCCGGCGCCCGATTGCTCCTCGGCCGGGGCGCACACCCAGATGTCGTCGGACAGGCGGCTGGCAACGGTCTCGAGGAGCTTCAGGCCGCGGGCGTTCACCCCGTCGTCGTTGGTGAGGAGGATGCGCATATGCGGGAGCTATGCGGTGCGTCCGAGCGGGAGGCAAGCCCGGCGGGATACCGCACCCGGTGCGAAACCATCGGCGCGGCGGGCGCGTTCACGGGGGGAGTACACAAGGAGAATGCGATGCAGGTTCCGCATAATACGTTCGTAGTGGTCGCCGACGGCAAGAAGATGCTCTTCTTCCGCAACGAGGGCGACGCCGAATTCCTCAAGCTGGAGGTCGAGGGCAAGCGCGTCCAGGCGGACCAGTCCGATCAGGAAATGAGCACGGACAAAGCGGGGCGCACCAACGATGCCTCGGGCGGGGCCGGGCGGAGCGCTTATGAGGAGACGGACTTCCACCAGCTGGAGGAAGACCGCTTCGCGCACGAGACGGCGGAAATCCTCAAAAAGCGGGCGCTCAAGAACGAGTTCGATCAGCTCATCATCGTCGCGCCGCCGCGGACGCTGGGCGAACTGAGGAAGCACTATCACAAGGAAGTGGAGAAGCGCCTCGCCGGCGAGATCGCCAAGGACCTCACCGGCCATCCTGTGCTGGAAATCGAGAAGATCCTGATGGCGGCCGACTGAGCCGCTTGCTCGAGTAAAAGAAAAGGCCGCGCCGGGATGAACCGGCGCGGCCTTTTTCGTGGCCGCGGAAGTGCTGCGTCAGGCCTTGTCGCGGGCCAGGCGGCGGCGGGCGACGAGAGCGGCGGCGGCGGCGCCGAACAGCAGGATCATCGGCGGGGCGGGGACAGGGGTGCCGCCGGTCGAAGTCGGCGGACCGCCGCTCGACGTCGTGGTGTTGGTGCCGCTCGACGTCGTCGTGTTGGTGCCGCTGCTCGTGCTGGTGCTCGACGTCGTGCTGTTGTTGTTATTATTGTTATTATTATTCTGGTTCCAGTTTTCGTTGTTGTTGTTGTTCTGGTTCCAGTTGCTGTTGTTGTTGGTATTATTATTGGTGTTGTTGTTCGTGTTGTTGCTGGTCTGCTCTTGGTTCTGGTTCTGGTTTTGATTTTGGCTCTGGTTGTTGCTGTTGTTGTTGGTGTTCGAATTGTCGATGTTGACCCCGCTCGACGTGGAGCTGGAAGTCGAGCTCGACGTGGACACGTTGCCGCTCGAGGTCGAGACGTTGCCGCTCGATGTGGAGACGCCGCCGGTAGAGGTGGAAACGCCGCCGGTGGACGTGGAGACGCCGCCGGTGGAGGTCGACACGTTCACGTTGCCGCTCGAGGTGGAGATGGAGGCGCCGCCGGTCGAGGTCGAGGTCGAGCTTCCGCCCGACGAGGTCGAGCTGGAGGTCGAGCTGCCGCCGCTGGTGGTGGACACGCCGCCGGTGGAGGTGGAGGTCGATGCGGTGAAGATCGCGTTGCCGCTCGATCCACCGAAGAAGCCGCCGGAGAAGAAACCGCCGCCGAAGCCGAAGCCGCCGCCACCGCCGCCGACCACAACCGGGCCGCCGCCACCGCCACCGCCGCCGCCAACAAACGCCTCGCTGGGCGGCAAGGGCGGAAGCGGCATGTTGCCGCCCGGATAGGTGATGGTGCGCGTGGTGGTGGTCGTGCCCGGCTGGCGCACCACGCATGAGGTGCGGGCGATACGCTTGACCCGCTTGGCGCGGACCTTGGCCATCACCCTGGCATGGGGCCGTGCCTTCAGCGTCTTCGCCTTGGCGCTCCGAATGATCGCCGGCCGCTCGGGCGGGTTGTTGACCACCTGAACCGCACCGCCGCCGAGAACGGCGCCGCCGCACGTGCAAGCGCACAATTTCGCCAAGGCCATCTTTACCGACATATCACGCACCCTTTTCCCAGGCTTAGGTGAGATGCGGATAAATGTTGCCAAGCATCCGCATGCCCATCGTTCTGTGTCCGACAGATGCAAAGGATTGGTTTAAGCGCAAGTGCGTTAACCATGTTGTCGGCCCGATTTGCCGCCTCTGCGGCGCTTCGGCGTTGTTCCGTCCCAATAGGAGACAAAGGGGGTGCGCTGGTGAACAGAAAGTCGCGAGGTCTGGCGGAGCATTATGGTTAACGCCGCGGCGCCCCGTTTCGATTCGCGGGTCCGGTCTCAATCTCATTCGGAGCGCGTCGGCGGCTTTGTTCCACAGGGCTCAAAAAAAGCTGGGGAAAACATTTTCCGTGGGCTTTTGAGTGACTTGTTTACCCCCGTCGCCGCGCGTATAGGCGCGGATGGGGCAGGTGCCGACGATTCCCGGACGATACGGGGCGGCATCTTCGAGGATTGCGGGCTGCATCTGCAGTACGCGTGAGAGGTGGAGGGGTTTATGGCGACCGCACTTAGTGGGTTTTACGACCAAGGCTTTCCCGGGAACGCAGGCGCGGAGATGTACCGCCCGAGCGCGAACGAAGACTTCATGAACCAGTCGCAGCTCGCTTATTTCAGGCACAAGCTGTCGAGCTGGAAGGACGAGATCCTTCGCGAATCCGAAGGCACGATGCAGCAGCTCAAGAGCGGCCCTTTGCGCGAAGCGGACCTTACCGACCGGGCATCGAGCGAAACCGATTGGGGGATCGAGCTTCGCACCCGCGACCGGCAGCGCAAGCTCATCTCCAAGATCGAATCGGCGCTGCGCCGCATCGAGACCGGTGACTACGGCTATTGCGAAGTGACTGGCGAGCCGATCGCCATCGCCCGCCTGGAAGCCCGGCCGATCGCCACCATGACGGTGGAAGCGCAGGAACGGCACGAACGCAACGAGCGCATCTCCCGCGACGATTAAACGGATCGGCCTCAAGTGGTACTTGGGGCCGGTTTTGGTTTTGGGGGTGAGGCGGTTGCCTGGGCGTCACTGCCTCCCTCTGCCGCGGCGCTCGCGCTGTTCAGGCGCAATTCCAACGCCGTTCGTCTCGAGCGAAGTCGAGAGACGCGCCACCGAGGCGCTCGCGCTGTTCAGGTGCAATTCCAACTCCGTTCGTCTCGAGCGAAGTCGAGAGACGGTCCACAGGTACATGTGCAAGACGCAAGTTCAGCACCTGCGCGTCTGCTCAGATTCAATCGGAACGAGGCTCAGCCTCTCTGCCGGGTCTCTCGACTTCGCTCGAGACGAACGGGTGCGCTATGTTCCCGCTTCAATTCGGGGGCCCGTCTCTCGACTTCGCTCGAGACGAACGGAGCTGGGGTTCGGCACCCGCTCGGAAAGCTGGTAACCCGCGTCGTTTCCAACAAAAAGGGCGGCCCGTCGGGCCGCCCTCCTTTGCGTCAGTGCAGTCCGACGATCGCTTCTTTCACCCGCAGCTTCTCTTTCTTGAGGCGGGCGACGGTTGCCGCGTCTGGCCAGGGGCGCTGCTCTTCACGGACGATGCGCGCTTCGATGTCAGCGTGCTTGGTCTCCAATGCCGAGATATGCGCCTGTTGCATCCCAGTCTCCTTTGCTGCGTGGCGAGGGCAAGATGGACCTAAAAAACGGCCGTGTCTCCTGGCGCTCGACCGCTTTCGCATATTATGCGACGGTCCGTTGGACGGGCCGATTGCACGCCCCTTCCGGAGCCGTTGAGTAGAGGATCGCGCGTCAAGGTGGACAGGCAATGACGGTGGACGAGGCCGGCGCGGCGGCGCGACTGGTGCGGATCAAGACCGAGCACCGCGATCTCGACGCGGCAATCGACGCCCTGCTGGCGTCCGCCGCGACGGACCAGCTCCAGGTCGCGCGGCTGAAGAAGCGTAAACTGCGCCTGCGCGATGAGATTGCGATGCTGGAAGACCAGCTTATCCCCGACATCATCGCCTGAACGCGCCGCCTTCACGGCTTCGCGTGCGATTCACCCTCTTTGTGCGTTCCTTGGGAAGCCCGGCTGTGGCACTCCCGTTTGATGGCGCAAGACAAGGCGAAGCTTACCCACCGGCTGGTTGGGGCACTCTATACCGAAGCGATGGTGCTCGCCGACGAGGCACGCGCCTATTTCGACCGCTTCGGGCGAGAGGAGCGCGACGGCCTCGATCCGATGACTCGGGTCGGTTTCTCGTGCGAGTCGCTCAAGGTCACGACTCGCTTGATGCACATCATCGCCTGGCTGCTCACCCAGCGGGCGGTGGAAGCCGGCGAGTTGAGCGTGGCGCAGGCGCGGCGGCCGTCGCGCCGGCTGGGCGATGAGCCGGAAAGCGACGAGGCGGTGCTTGCCAAGCTTCCAGAGGCGGCGCGGTCGCTGGTGACGTCGAGCCGGGACCTGTTCGCGCGTTGCCGGCGCCTGGACGAGGTCGGGCCGGAGGTGGAGGCGCATCCGAGCCCTGCGCGGAGTTTGCTGAGCAGGCTGGAGCGAAGCCTCTAAATCCGCCCCGGAACGGGGAGGGGGACCACCCGCAGGGTGGTGGAGGGGCGCGAGCGCCAGCGAGCGTGAGGAGGTTGGGCCCCCTCCACCGCTCTTCGAGCGGTCCCCCTCCCCGTTCCGGGGAGGATATTTCTAGGCTACAGCCGTCTCATGAACCCCTACACCTTCTTCTACGGCCCGCGCCTGATCTCCGGTCCCGGCGCCGCCGAGCGGCTCGCCGAGCACCTTCCGTGCGGCCCCTGCCTGTTCGTCACCGATGCGCAGATCCGCGCGCTTGGGCTTGCCGATGCGCCGCTCGCCGCTTTGACTGCGGCGGGGATCGAAGCGCGGGTGTTCGATGCGGTGGAGGCGGATCCCTCGCGCGCGACCTTGATGGCGGCGGTGGCGGCGGGGGAGGGCTGCGCGAGCGTGGTCGGCTTCGGCGGCGGCAGCCCGATGGATGTGGCGAAGCTTGCGGCTTACCTGCTCGGCTCGGGCGACGATCTCGACACGCTGTGGGGCGTCGGCAACGCGACGGGCAAGCGCCTGCCGCTCGCGCTGGTGCCAACCACCGCAGGCACCGGTTCGGAGGCAACTCCGGTGAGCATCATCACCGTCGGCGAGAGCGAGAAGAAGGGCGTCTCCAGCGCAGCGCTGGTCGCCGACTGGGCAGTGCTGGACCCGCAGCTCACCGTCGGCCTGCCGCGCGGAGTGACGGCGGCGACCGGCATCGATGCGATGGTGCATGCGATCGAGGCGTACACTTCGGCGCGGCTCAAGAATCCGATGTCCGACATGCTTGCGCGCGAGGCGCTGCGGCTCCTGTCGGGGCATATCGACCGGGTGTGCGAGGCGCCTGACGACCTCGAGGCGCGCGGAGCGATGCTGCTCGGCGCGCACCTTGCCGGCGTCGCCTTTGCCAATGCGCCAGTGGCCGGGGTGCATGCGCTGGCCTATCCGCTCGGCGGGCATTTTCATGTGCCGCACGGGGTTTCCAATGCGCTCATGCTTGGGCCGGTGCTGGGGCACAATATGGAGGCGGCGCGGGGGCTGTATGCGGAACTTGGCACGCTGCTCGATCCGGCGCTTGAGCGCGAGGGGAGCCAGGCGCAGGCGCAGGGTTTCGTCGCCGCGATGGACTCGATCTGCCGGCGGGCGGGCGTGCCGATGCGGCTGCGCGAGGTCGGCGTCACGGAGGCGCATCTCGACCTGCTGGCGGCGGAAGCGATGAAGCAGGAGCGGCTGCTGGTGAACAATCCTTGCGCGATCAGCGAGGCGGACGCCCGGCGGCTGTACGAGGCGGCGCTTTGAGCCGGGAGCCTCTGCGGGGGCGCGAGACGTACAGGGTGTGGCGGGAGATCGGCACGCGCTGGTCGGACAACGACGCCTACGGACACGTCAACAACACGGTCTACTACCAGTGGTTTGACACGGCGGTGAATGCCTGGCTGATCGAGGCGGGACTGCTGGATGTGGCGGCGGGGGACCCGATCGGCTTGGTGGTGGAGACGGGGTGCCGCTACGCACGGCCTTTGGCTTACCCGGAGCCGGTGGAGGTTGGGCTTGCGGTGGAGCAGCTTGGGCGTTCCAGCGTGCGCTATCGGTTAGGGGTGTTTGCGAAGGGTGCCGGAGAGGCTGCGGCGGAGGGGTTCTTTGTCCACGTTTATGTGGGGCGGGAGAGCCGGCGGCCGGTGGAGTTGCCGGGGGGTTGGCGGGGTGCACTGAACGCACTTCAGCGTTGATCCGTCACCCCCGCCAAAGCGGGGGTCCCGCTTCTTGTCGGGCGTATGGGGAAAAAGAAGAAGCGGGATTCCCGCTTTCGCGGGAATGACAGTTAGAGGTCGGCTTTGGTCCTCAATTCTTCCTTCGCGGCCTCGTACTGCGCGCGCAATCCTGCAATCATCTCGCCCGCGCCTTGCACCTTGTCGATCGCTCCGATGCCCTGGCCGGAGCCCCAGATGTCGCGCCAGGCCTTGGCGCTGCCGCCGCCGAAGTTCATCGTCTTCAAGTCGCCTTCGGGGAGATTGTCCGGGTCGAGGCCCGAGGCGGCGATCGAGGCTTTCAGGTAGTTGCCGTGAACGCCGGTGAAGAGGTTGGAATAGACGATGTCGGACGCCCGACCGTCGACGATGCCCTGCTTGTAATCGGCGGCCGCATTGGCCTCGGTGGTCGCTATAAAGGGCGAGCCGATATAGGCCAGATCGGCGCCCGCGGCCTGGGCGGCGAGGATCGAGCGGCCGTGCGCGATGGCGCCTGAGAGGAGCAGCGGCCCGTCGAACCATTCGCGGATTTCCTGCACCAGCGCGAAGGGCGAAAGCGTGCCGGCATGGCCGCCGGCGCCGGCGGCGACCGCGATCACTCCGTCCGCGCCCTTGCGGATAGCGCTTCGGGCGAAGCGGTCGTTGATGATGTCGTGGAGGACGATTCCGCCCCAGCTATGCACGCCGTCGTTCACTTCCGGGACGGCGCCGAGCGAGGTGATGACGATCGGCACCTTCCACTTGGCGCAGGTCGCCATGTCCTGCTGCAGCCGGTCGTTGGAGCGGTGAACGATCTGGTTGACCGCAAACGGCGCGGCGGGCGCGTCGGGATTGTCGCGGTCCCACGCGGCGAGCTCCTCGGTAATGCGGTGGAGCCATTCGTCCAGGACGCTCTGCGGGCGGGCGTTGAGCGCCGGAAAGGAGCCGACGATCCCCGCCTTGCACTGCGCGATGACCAGATCGGGGCTGGAGACGATGAACAAGGGCGCGCCGACGACCGGGAGGCGGAGACGCGAGAGAATAGGGGGGAGGCTCATGCGCTTATCCTTACGCGGGCGGAACGGCGGCGGTAAAGCGCGGCTTTGTGCCTAGCCGCCGTGCTGCGCCGCCCAGGCGGCGGCGGCGCCGAACAGGCCGGGCTGGGGGTGGGTGATGATCTTCACCGGCATGTCGTCCATGCGCCGCTCGAACCTGCCCTTGGCGATGAAGCGGCCGCGAAAGCCGGATTTGGGGAGGTGGGTGGCGAGGCGCTGGCCAAGGCCGCCGGCGATCACCACCGCCTCGGCGCCCTGGGCAAGCGCGATATCGCCCGAGGCGGCGCCGAGGGTGAGGCAGAAGCGGTCGAAGGCGGCGGCGGCGAGGCTGTCCTCCCCCGACATGGCGGCCTGCCACAGCGCCTTTTCGTCGCGGTAGGCGAGGGGGCGGCCTTCAAGCGCGGCGAGGGCTTCGTAGATGTTGGACAGGCCCTGGCCGGACGCGATGCGCTCGATCGACACCCGGCGGTAGTGGGTGCGCAGGTGGGCGAGGATTCGGTCTTCGAGGCCGTCGAGCGGAGCGAAATCGATATGGCCGCCCTCGGTTTCGATGACGTGGTAGTGGCCGCCCCGGCGGAGAAGCTGTGCGACGCCGAGACCGGTCCCGGGGCCGAGGACGGTGACTACGCCGTTCTCGGGAAGGTCGCGTTCGGGGCCGCAGAGGTGGGTAAAATGGGCTGCTTCGAGCTGCGCCACGGCGTGGGCAACCGCGCCGAAATCGTTGACCAGCGTGTAGCGCTCGGCACCGAGCTTCTTGGGAATCCAGGCGGGGCGGATCACCCAGGGGTTGTTGGTGAGCTTGAGCACCTCGCCCTGCACCGGACCGGCAAGGGCAATGCCGGCTGCGGGGGGAAGCGGGCGGCCGAGGCGGCGGCCATATTCCTCCCAGGCGATCTGCAGGCTGGCATGCTCGGCGGTCTTGAGGGTGGTTTCCTCGTCGAGGTGCGCGACCCGGCCGTTCTCGATCCGGGCGAGGGCGAAGCGGGCGTGGGTGCCGCCGATGTCGACGGCCACGATCTCGGTCACGCAATCTCCTCCATGGCGGCAAGCATCGCCGAGGCGCCCTTTTCGGCCTCGTCCGCGCCGTGGCGGAAGAAGGCGAAGAGTTCGCGGCCGGTGCCGAGCGCGGGGGCAGGCGCGGTGGCTGGGTCGCGAGCCTCCCATTCGGCCGCATCGACCAAGGCCGTGAGTTCGCCGGTGTCGGCGGAAAGGCGGACGACGTCGCCGTCGCGCAGGCGGGCGAGCGGGCCGCCGCCGAGCGCCTCGGGCGAGACGTGGATCGCGGCGGGCACCTTGCCGGACGCGCCGGACATGCGGCCGTCGGTGACCAGGGCAACCCGGTAGCCGCGGTCCTGAAGGACGCCGAGTGCAGGCGTGAGCTTGTGGAGTTCGGGCATGCCGTTGGCGCGTGGGCCCTGGAAGCGAACCACCACCACGACGTCGCGGTCGAGTTCGCCGACTTTGAAGGCGGTGAGCACTTCATCCTGGTCGGAGAACAAGCGCGCGGGCGCCTCGATGGTCCAGCGGGAGGGCTCGACGGCGCTGGTCTTGAAGGTGGCGCGGCCGAGATTGCCGGAAACGAGACGCATGCCGCCGTCGGCCTGGAAGGGATTGGAGGCGGGGCGGAGCATGGTTTCGTCGAGCGACGCGCTGGCGGCATCGCGGAACACGAGGCGGTCGTCGTCCAGCCCGGGCTCTCTGGCGTGGTCGGCAAGCGGGCTTTCGCCGTTGCCAGCAACGGTCATCACATCGCCGTGTAAGAGGCCGTTCTCGAGCAGGGTGCTGATCGTGAAGCCGATCCCGCCCGCGGCCTGGAAGTGGTTCACGTCGCCCGAGCCGTTGGGATAGATGCGGGCGATCAGCGGCACCGCGGAGGAGAGGCGGTCGAGGTCCTCCCAATCGATCACGATGCCGGCCGCGCGGGCGATGGCGGGGAGGTGGATTGCGTGGTTGGTGGAGCCGCCGGTGGCGAGAAGGCCGACGGCGGCGTTGACGATCGCCTTCTCGTCCACGCAGCGCCCCAGCGGGCGGTAATCGTTGCCCGCCCAGCCGATTTCGGTGAGGCGGCGAACGGCGGCGCGGGTCAGCTCCTGGCGAAGCCTGGTGCCCGGGTTGACGAAGGCGGCGCCGGGCATGTGGAGGCCCATCACCTCCATCATCATCTGGTTCGAATTCGCGGTGCCGTAGAAGGTGCAGGTGCCGGCCGAATGGTAGCTTGCGCTCTCGGCCTCCAGCAGCTCCTCGCGGCCGACTTTGCCCTCCGCGTACAGCTGGCGGATGCGCTGCTTTTCCTTGTTGGCCATGCCGGTCGGCATCGGCCCGCCGGGGACGAGGATAGTCGGCAGGTGGCCGAAACGCAGCGCGCCGATGAGGAGCCCGGGGACGATCTTGTCGCAGATGCCGAGCAGGGCCGCGGCCTCGAACATGCCGTGGGAAAGCGCAACGGCGGTGGAGAGCGCGATGGTGTCGCGGCTGAACAGCGACAGCTCCATGCCGGACTGGCCCTGCGTCACGCCGTCGCACATCGCGGGGACGCCGCCGGCGACCTGCGCGCTTGCGCCGACTTCGCGGGCGAAGAGCTTCATCTGCTCCGGATAACGTCCATAGGGCGCGTGGGCGGAGAGCATGTCGTTATAGGCGGTGACGATGCCGATGTTGACCGCGCGGTTGCTCTTGATCGTGCCCTTGTCGTCCTCGGCGGCGGCGAAGCCGTGGGCGAAATTGCCGCAGCTCATCGTCGCCCGGCTGATGCCGCGTTCGCGCTGCGCGTCCATGAGGGCGAGGTAGCGGGCGCGGTCGGGGCGGGAGCGTTCGATGATTCGGTCGGTGACGGCGGCGATGGTCGGGTGGAGGGTCATTTGGCTCCCCATGGCATTTGGAGCTGCAGGGGCAAAGGCTCATTCATGCCAGCTTCTCCCGTCGCGCTCGGTCAGCGCGATCGCCGCGGACGGGCCCCAGGTGCCGGCGCCATAGGCCTTGGGCTGAGCGCCGCTCGCCGCCCAGCCGCGGCGGATGCCGTCGATCCATTCCCATTGCGCCTCCACTTCGTCGCGGCGGACGAACAAGGTCGGGTCGCCCTCGATCAGGTCGAGCAGCAGGCGTTCGTAGGCGATTCGGCGGCGGGTGTCGGCGAACGCATTGGGCATGTCGATGTCGAGCGGCACTTCCCTTAGGCGGATGCCGTCGCGGTCGAGGCCGGGCTGCTTCGCCATCATCAGCAGGCTGATATTCTCCTCCGGCTGAAGCGAGATGACGAGCTTGTTGGGCTGCAGCATCGCGCCGCGTCCGGCGAAGATCGAGTGCGGCACTTCGCGGAACTGGATGAAGATCTCGGAACGACGGGCGGGCAGGCGCTTGCCGGTGCGGATGTAGAAGGGCACGCCCTTCCAGCGCCAGTTATCGACATGGGCCTTGAGCGCCACGAAGGTCTCGGTGCCCGAAGCGCGGCCGAGCTCGTCGGCATAGCCGGGAACCGGCGCGCCCGAGACCGCGCCCTCGCCATATTGGCCGGTGACGGTTTCGGAGCCGATCTCGGCGGCGCCGATCGGGCGGAGCGAGCGCAGCACTTTCACCTTCTCGTCGCGCACCGCGCTTGCATCGAACTTAGCGGGCGGCTCCATGGCGACGAGGGCGAGGAGCTGAAGGAGGTGGTTCTGGACCATGTCGCGCAACGCACCCGAGCCTTCGTAATAGCCGGCGCGGCCTTCGAGGCCGACCGTCTCGGCGACGGTGATCTGGACGTGGTCGATGCCGGTGGAATTCCACAGCGGCTCGAACAAGGTGTTGCCGAAGCGCAGGGCGAGGAGGTTCTGGACGGTTTCCTTGCCGAGATAATGGTCGATCCGGAAGGTGCGCTCCTCCGGGAAGGCGGCGGCGACGGCGTCGTTGATCTCGCGCGAAGAGGCGAGGTCGGTGCCGAGCGGCTTTTCAAGCGCGAGGCGGACGTTGGCGCCGGTCAAGCCCGAGGCGGCGAGGCCTTCGATTGTGGCCTCGAACAGCGACGGCGCGGTGGAGAGGAAGATGGCGAGGCCGCCTGCGGTGCCCCCCACAGCTTCGGCGAGGCGGCCATATTGCGCGGTGTCGGCGACATCGAGGGAGACGTAGCTCAGGCGCTCCAGGAAGCGCTCGGCCTTGGCGCGGTCGAACCATTCGGCCGGCACGTGCTTCTCGATCGCTTCGGCGGCGGCGGCGCGGAAGCCCGGAGTGTCGAGCTGGCTTCGGGCGGTGCCGACGATGCGCAGGCCCTCGGGCAGCAGCCCATCGGCGTGCAGGCCGTAGAGCGACGGCAGCAGCATGCGCTGCGCGAGATCGCCGGTCGCGCCGAAGAGGAGAAGGGTGGAGGCGGGGCTTTTGGTCAATGGGGGGCCTTAGGTGCTTGTCGGATCACCCTCTCCCATTTCGGGAGAGAGGGTGAGGGAAGGTAGCCCGGCAAAGCCAGGCCCTCTCCCTCCCACGCCTTTGGCGCGGGCCCCTCCCTCTCCCGTAAAGGGAGAGGGGTTTCAAGTCGGCCCGCGTCATTTTGCCACGAATCTGATCGCCTGGCCTCCTCCGGGCGCGAGGCGCAGGGTAAGGGTGTCGGCGCTGGTCACCGACCGTTCCTCGATGACGATGTCCTTGCCGTTGGTGCGGTAATGGGCGTTGGGGCCGTCGCGGTAGATCTGCGCGCGGTACTTCCTGCCGGGCGTGAGGAAGCCGAGCGGCACGTCGAGGCTTCGGCCCTGCTCGTCGGTGATCGCACCCAGATACCAGTTTTCGCTCTTCCGGTCCTTGCGGGCGATCGTGACGAAGTCACCGATCTCACCGTTCAGCACCTTCGTCTCCTGCCAATCGGCGGGGACGTCCTTGATGAACTGGAACGGCGCCATGTTCCCCTCGTAATTCTCGATCAAGTCGGCGGCCATCTGGATCGGCGAATAGAGCACGACGTAGAGCGCCAGCTGCTTGGCCTGGGTGGACAGGATCGGCTGGCCTCGGCCTTGGAGGCTGAGGATTCCGGGCGTGAAATCCATCGGCCCGGCGAGCATGCGGGTGAAGACCAAATTGGTTTCGTGCTCGGGCGGGTTCGGCGGAGCGCCCCAGGCGTTGAACTCCATGCCGCGCGCGCCTTCACGAGCCACCCAATTGGGGTAAGTGCGGCGCAGGCCGGTGTCCTTGATCGGCTCGTGCGGGTTGACCGCGATGTGGTGCCTGGCCGCTTCGGTAACGACCTTGAGGTGGTGGCGGGCGGAAGCCTGGCCCTCGTGCCACTCGAAGCGGATCTTGCCGTCGGGGCCGCGTACCTGGAGGCCGCCCATGTCGGCGACATAGCCGGTCTTCACCGCATCGATTCCGAGCCGTTCGTAGAGGCTGAACGCGGCCTCGAGCTGCGGTTCGTAGACGGCAATGTTGCCGGCGGTTTCGTGGTGGCCGATGAGGTGCACGCCCTTGGCCCGGCCGTAGCGGGCAAGCTCCTCGATGTCGAAATCGGGGTAGGGCTCCGTGAAGCTGAAATCCTTGCCGTTGGCGAACCAGTCATCGTTCCAGCCTTCGTTCCAGCCTTCCACCAGCACGCCGCGGAAACCGTGTTTGGCGGCGAAGTCGATGTAGCGTTTCACGTTGGCGGTGTTGGCGCCGTGGTTCGGGCCGGGGCCCCACGTCTCCTTGTTGAGGTGCATCGCCCACCACACGCCAACATATTTGAAAGGCTCGACCCAGCTTACGTCGCCGAGCTTGTTGGGCTCGTTCAAGTTGAGGATGAGGTCGTTCTCGACCAGGCCGCCGGCGCGGTCGGCGATCTGCAGGGTGCGCCACGGCGTGGGGAAGGGCGCGATTCGACTGACCTTGGCGCCGGTAGAGGACGGCGTGAGCAGCGCGCGGAAGCGGCCGCCGCCTTCATTCTGGAGCTGCATGCCTGAGTAATCGACCAGCGACGCTTCGTGGAAGGCGATGTGGAGGCCGTTGTCGGTGCGGATGGTCATCGGCGTCTGGGCGATGCCGACTTCGCTGAGCCTGGTCTTGTTGTAGAGATATTCCTCGCGGTTCCACTGAAAGGCCGGGATCCACCAGGCGGTGGCGGGCTGCGCGACCGCGAATTCGGTGATCTCCTCCGCGATGTTGACCTCGCGCAGGTTCGGCTGGTCGGGGAATTCGTAGCGGAAGCCGAGGCCGTTGTCGTAGACCCGGAAGACGACGTCGAGGCGGCGCTTCAGGTCCTGCTTCTCGGTGAGGCTGACGCGCAGTTCGTTGAAGCGGTTCTGGACGAAGCGGCGCTCGCCCCAGGGGAGTTCCCAGCGCTCGTTCGCGCTTCGTGTGGCCGAGGCGGTGATCTCGAAGTTGCGCTCGAGCTTTGGGGCGTCGGTGAGCAGGAAGCCGAGCCGCGAGGGGCCGATGAGCGGCTCGCCGAGGCGGCTGACGCTGTATTCGGGACGGCCTTCGCCGTTCACGTCGACCGTGACGGTCAGCACCTTGTCGGGCGAGGAGATCGAGACCGGCGCCGCCAGAGCGGGGGCCGAAAGGGCGGCGGCGGCGAGGGCGAGAAGCATGCGGATCATTGCGAACATTCCCCAAACATAAAGCGGCTTGCGCACACGGCAATTTTTGCAGCAATATTTGCAGGATGATGAGCAAGCGCGCCACCCGCCTCGAAGACATCGCCGCAATTGCCGGCGTGTCGATCTCCACTGCGTCGCGGGCGCTGAACGACAGCCCGGCGGTCAATGCGCGCACCAAGCAGCTGATCTGGAAGCTGGCGCGCGAGCATGATTATCCGTTCCGGCGCTACATGCCGGCCGGGCCGATCGGCGCCAACGGCACGATTGCGCTCGTCGTGCCGCGGCCGCAGGGGCGGGAAGGGCAACTCGACGACCCGTTCTTTCTGGAATTGTTCGCCGGGATCAGCGACGCGGCGCGCGAGCGCGGCTGCGACGTGGTGGTCAGCCATTTCGCGCCGACCAGCTTCGACGATCTTTCCTCGGCAATGACCACCACGCGCGCCGATGGAGTGATTTTCCTTGGGCAAAGCTCGCTCCACCACGCCTTCAACCGGCTGTCGGCGAGTGAGGCGCGGTTCGCGGTGTGGGGCGCGCAATTGCCGGACCAGGCTTATTGTTCGGTCGGCTCCGACAATTTCGCCGGGGGCAAGCGGGCGACGCTGCATCTGGCGCGGCTTGGGCGCAAACGGATCGTGTTCCTGGGCGATACCGAGGCGCCAGAGGTGACTCAGCGGGTGCGTGGGTATGGGGAGGCGCTTGAGCAGATGGGCATCGCGTCCCTGCTGGTGCCGGCGCATTTCACCGTCGAATCGTCCGAAGCCGCGGTCGACGCCTTGCTTGCCCGGGGCGAGAAGATCGACGGCATTTTCGCCGCGTCCGACCTCATCGCTTTGGGCGCGATCCGCTCGCTGCTCCATGCCGGGCTGCGGGTGCCGGAGGATGTGTCGGTGATCGGCTATGACGACGTGCCCTTCGCCCGCTACAGCCGGCCGGCGCTGACCACTATCCGCCAGGACACGGCCCGGGCGGGGCGGCTTTTGGTCTCCAAACTGATCGACACCGGCGATTCCGAAATGCGCTCCGAGCGCCTGCCCACCGAGCTCGTCATTCGCGAAAGCTGCGGGGGATGAATCCCCATCCCTGAAAGGGAGGAGCGAGGGGGTGGGTCGAGCGGCCGCTTCGCCTCGATGGCGGAGCGGAGGCTTTCGGCCGAAGGGCTCGCGCTGCGCGCTCGCACCCACCCCTAGCCCCTCCCTTGCAGGGAGGGGAACAGGCCGGCGCCCGTTCTCATGGCATGCGCTCGGCGATCAGGCCGGAGAGGGGGGCGAGGGGGTCGCCGCAGTGTTCGATGATCCGCCAGCCGGGGGGGAGGGGCCAGTCCGCTGCCTCGCTGCCCAGGTTGAAGACGCAGAGCAGGCGTTCGGCGCCTTCGCCGCGTTCGAAGGCGAGGAGGGGCGCCGGGGCGTCCACCGGGCGGATGGCGCCGGTGCGCAGCGCGGGGAGGCGCTTGCGCAGGGCGATGAGGCGGCGGGTGAGGTTGAGGGTGGAGTGCGGGTCGGCTTCCTGCCGGTCCACCGCCAGGGGAAGGTGGGCGGGATCGACCGGGAGCCAGGGTTCGGCGTCCGAGAAGCCGGCATGGGGCGCGTCGGCGCTCCAGGGGAGGGGCGTTCGGGCGCCGTCGCGCCCTTGGGTTTCGGGCCAGTTGGCGATCGCTTCGGGGTCGCGCAGGCGCTCGAACGGCACGTCGGCCTGTGGAAGCCCGAGCTCCTCGCCCTGGTAGAGGAAGACGTTGCCGCGCAGGCTCATCAGGAGGAGCATCGCCTGACACGCGAAGCCCGCGGCGTCGCGGTCTTCCAGCCAGCGCGAGACGACGCGCGGGGCGTCGTGGTTGGAAAAGGCCCAGCTCGGCCAGCCTTCGCCCGGATCGCCCGGCCAGAGCGCCATCGACTGGTGGATGAGCTCGGGCGTAACCCGGTCGGCGTAGAGGAAGTTGAAGCCGTAGGCGCTGTCGAGGCGCGGCCCTTGCGTGAACAGTTTCATCTCGGCATCGGCCTGCTCGCCGCCGACTTCGGCGACTGTGAAGCGGCCGCCATACGCGTCGATCGCCGCCTGGATGCGCTGCAGGAAGGCGGGAATGGCGGCGTGGCTTTGGTTGTGGAGGTGGTGCTGGAAGTCGAACGGGCGGCTGCGCTTGCCGACTCCGGGGGCGACCGGCGGGTTATCGGTCAGCGCCGGGTCGTGCATCGCGAAGTTGATCGCATCGAGGCGGAAACCGTCCACGCCGCGCTCGAGCCAGAAGCGGGCGGTGTCGATCAGCGCGTCCTGTACCTCAACGCTGTGGCCGTTGAGGTTGGGCTGTTCGGGCAGGAAATTGTGCAGATAATATTGGCCGCGGCGCGCGTCCCAGGTCCAGCAGGGGCCGTAGAAGACGCTCTGCCAGTTGTTCGGCGGCGAGCCGTCCGGTTTGGCGTCGGCCCAGACGAACCAATCGGCCTTCGGGTTGTCGCGGCTGCGGCGGCTTTCCTGGAACCAGGCGTGCTGATCGGAGGTGTGGGCGTAGACCTGGTCGATGATCACCTTGAGGCCGAGGCTGTGCGCCCTGGCGAGCAGCGCATCGAAATCGGCAAGCGTTCCGAAGATCGGATCGACATCGCGGTAGTTTGCAATGTCGTAGCCATAATCCTTCATCGGCGATGTGAAGAAGGGCGACAGCCAGACCGCATCGACGCCGAGGGAGGCGACATGCTCCAGCCGGGCGGTGATCCCGGGGAGGTCGCCGACGCCGTCGCCGTTCGAATCGGCAAAGCTGCGCGGGTAGATCTGGTAGATGACGGCGCCGCGCCACCAGGCTTCGTCCGCCGCAGCGACCGAAAGGGTGGCGCCGTCGCGCGTGAGGAGGACTTGTTCGTTCAACGGGGCGCAGCCTTGCACACAATGTAATCCAATGGCGCGATTTCGACCCGGTAGCTGCCGGGCGCGGCCGCGGTTGCGGCGCAGGCGCCGTGCGAAGCAGTCCAGCGCCGCGAGCCGGACTCGACCGCGATATTCGCCGAAATCGGCTTGGTGGAGGTGTTGAACACCGCCAGGGTCTCACCGCCGCCCGAGGGGGCGAGGCGGGAGAAAGCGAACAGGCCGGGCGCATCGCCGGCGGCGCGCACCACCTGCTCGCCGCGGCGGAGCGCCGGATCGGCTTTGCGCAAGGCGGCAAGCGACGCGATGGCGCGGTAGAGCGGCGCCTGCGTGTCGAAGTTGCTGGCCGCGGTGGTTGCCGAGGAACCGACGAGCTTGTTGTCGTTGTACACGGCCACCTTACTCGGGAACATGTCCTCGCGGGCATCCTGGTCGCCGCCGTCGCCGGCAAAGCCCTGCTCGTCGCCATAATAGATTGTCGGCATGCCGCGCGACAGGAACAGCATGGCGTGGCCGAGGATCGTGCGCTTCAGCACCTCCTCGTCGCTCGCGCCCGGGTTCGCCTGTCGAACGAACCAGGCGAAGCGGCCCATGTCGTGGTTGCCGAGGAACGTGGGGAGCTTGCGCGCCGTCGCGTCGCCCTCGTAGAGCGCGTCCATCTGGAACAGGCGCGACAGGGTGTCGGTGGCCTTGCCGCGCGCAACAACGTCGCTGACCGCGGACTGGAAGGCGAAATCGAGCACGGCCGGGTAGCGGTCCACCTTCGTGAAGCGGGCGAGCATGCCCGGATCGGGATCGAAGACCTCGCCGAAGATGTGGAAGTTGGGAATGCCGCGCGCTTTCGCCCGCTCATCCATGGCCGGCACGAACGCCTGCCAGAATTCCGGGTTCACATGACGCGCGGTGTCGATCCGGAAGCCGTCCACGCCGAAATCGTCGATCCACTGGCCGAAGATTTCGATGAATCCCTCCACCACACGGGGATGCTCGGTGAAGAGATCGTCCAGGCCAACGAAATCGCCCAGTTGCGAGCTCTCGCCACGGAAGGTCGAGTCGCCGCGATTGTGGTAGTAGATCGGATCGTTGAGCCAGCTCGGGACCTTCGCCTTGGCTTCCGCCGCCGGCACGTAGGGCGTGTAGGCGAAGTTTGGGTTTGTGAGCTTCGCGAAATTGTCCGGGCGCTGAGCGGGTTTGGCGCCGCCTTCGAAGCCCTGGTTGATCCGCGCGCCGTCCGGTCCGCCGCGCGCTGAATAAGGGTAATCTGCGATGCCTCGATAGGCGCAGGCGCCGACCCGGCATTCGCGATACTGGATCACGTCGGCGGTGTGATTGGTGATGATGTCGAGATAGACCTTCATGCCCCGTGCGTGCGCGGCGTCCACAAAGCGTTTCAGGTCCGCGCGGGTGCCGAAATGAGGATCGACCTGGGTGAAGTCGGTGATCCAGTAGCCGTGATAGCCGGCGCTTTCCTGGCCCTTGGGGCCCTGCACCGGCTTGTTCTTGTAAACGGGGCCGAGCCAGATCGCGGTTGCGCCGAGGCCTTCGATATAATCGAGCCGGGCGGTCAGGCCCTTCAAGTCGCCGCCATGGTAGAAGCCCTTGGCGGCGGGATCGAAGCCGTGATCGAGCCGGCCACCTTTGATGCCGCCACGATCGTTGGCGGTGTCGCCATTCTCAAACCGGTCGGGGAGCACGAAATAGATGATCTCGTCCTCGCTCGGGCGATCGAGCAGGCTTTGCGCTACTGCGGGGCCGGCGAAGGCGAGCGCGCAAGCGGCGGCCGCGGCAAGCACGTGCCGGGTTCGGCGCCTGGAATCGGCTGCTGCCATAGCGTCCTTTACCCCTCCCTTGCTGCGCGTGTCGAAGCCCTAGCCCCGGTTGCTCGTTGCAGCCGTTTGCAATTGTTTGCAGAGGCGCGGCACGGCGGTCAAGCCCTTGCCGATGCTGCGCCGCAACATCAGTGAAGGTGAATCGCTCTCTGATCACGGCTGACAATGCGCCCCTGGCGCCACGTAATCCGTCCGTTTCTAATTTGCCGCTTGCAAGCGTTGCGAAAAGTTTGCAGTAATTTGCGGAACGACACGAGATCGCGAGAGAATCGCGGCGCTTCGTACCGGAGGATGCAGGGTTTCACGCGAATTCCGGTCGATTCGAGGAGGCTGTTGCCGCGCAGAATGTCTGTTGCGCGGCGCGGCCTGAACGCAGAACGGGCCGATCGAATGGGGGCATTCGGCGGCTGACGGATGGGAGAACCCGGATGACCGATCTTTTCCTTTCGCGCCGGCGCAATCTTCTCGGCGGTGCCGCTTTGGTGGCGCTCGCACTCGGCGGGGCGTCGCCCGCTCTCGCCCAGGACGCGCCCGGCGAAACCACGCAGGACGATGGTGCCGATCCGGCATCGCCGCCCAACGCCGGCGATGCCGAAGGGGACGAGGGCGAGGAGATCGTCGTCAACGGCTTCCGCGCCTCGCTTGCCAGCGCCGTCGCGGAAAAGAAGCAGGGCGATCAGATCATTGAATCGGTTTCCGCCGAAGACATCGGCAAGCTGCCCGATGCGTCCATCGCGGAATCGATCGCCCGCCTGCCCGGCCTGACCTCGCAGCGCCTGTCCGGCCGCTCCAACGTCATCTCGATCCGCGGCTTCGGCCCCGATTTCTCGCAGACCCTGCTCAATGGACGTGAGCAGACCTCGACCGGCGACGCCCGCGCGGTGGAGTTCGACCAATATCCTTCCGAAGTCGTCCGCCAGGTCAACGTCTACAAGTCGCCCACCGCAAGCCTGGTCGGCCAGGGCCTGGTCGGCACCGTCGATATCCGCACCATCCGGCCGCTGGATTTCGGCGGCAAGCAGGTCTTCGCCGTGGGCGCGCGCGGCTCTTATGCGGACTTGGGCAAGCTCAACGCCGGCTCGCGCGACAAGGGCTTCCGGGTCAACGGCACGTTCGTCGATCAGAATGACGACGGCACCTTCGGAATCGCTTTGGCCGGTTCCTACGTCGATGAGCCCTATCAGCTTCAGGAGTTCAATTCCTGGGGCTATCCGGGCGCTGGAACCCAGGCCGATCCCTACCAGATCGGCGGGTCCAAATCCTACGTCACCTCGACCCGGCTCAAGCGCCTCGGCCTTCAGGGCACGCTGCAGTTCAAGCCGACCGAGACGCTGACCGCCACCGTCGATGCCTTTTATTCGAACTTTAAGGACGACCAGATCAAGCGCGGCATCGAGCTTCCGCTGGCCTGGGGCAATGCCAGCCTGCAGCCCGGTTCGGGCAAGATCGAGAACGGCTTCCTGGTGTCGGGCATCGCCACCGGCGTCGAAGGCGTGATCCGCAACGATGCGTTCGAGCGCCACGCGAATTTGTATTCGGGTGGCCTCAACCTCAATTACGAAGGCGAAAGCGGCCTCAACGCCTTCCTCGACATCGGCTATTCGCGCACCGACCGCAACGAGCTGATCCTCGAGACATATTCGGGCACCGGCTTCGGGGCCAATAACGGCGCGCGCGACACCATCGCCTTCAAGGCGACGGAGCGCGGCACGGTGTTCGATCCGACGCTGAACTATTCCGACACCAGCCTGATCAAGCTCACCGATCCGCAGGGCTGGGGCGGCGGCGTCCTTCCGCAGGTCGGCTACTTCAACAACCGCATCGTCGACGACGAGCTTTGGCAGTTCCGCGGACAGGTTGAAAAGGAGCTGGAGACGGGCTTCCTTTCGGCGGTCAAGGCCGGCGTCAACTACACGACGCGCGACAAAAGCCTGACGCCCGACGAGGCGCTGATCCGCCTTGCCGGCGGTGCCCTCGAAGCGCCGATCCCCGCCCAGTTCGTGCTCAAGCCGACGGACCTCACCTATCTCGGCCTCGGCCCGGTGGTGAGCTACGATCCGCGCGCGCTGCTCGCCTCCGGCGACGTCTACACCCTGGTGTCGAACACGGCCAATCCGGACGTCGTCGCGAAGGCGTACGGCGTTCACGAAAACCTGCTGACGCTCTATGCGCAGGCCGACATCGGGGCCGATCTCGGCTCGTCCAGGCTGACCGGCAATTTCGGCGTCCAGGCGGTTCACACCGATCAGTCGTCGAACGGCAGCGTGATCGCTGCCGGAGTGATCACGCCGGCCGAAGCGGGCGCCAAGTTCTGGGACATCCTGCCGAGCGCCAACCTGTCGCTGCGGCTTGAGAGCGACTGGGTGTTCCGCCTTGCCCTGGCGCGCGAAATCCAGCGTCCCCGGCTCGATCAGATGCGCATCGCGGTCAGCTACGGCCTCAACCTCACCGAGCGGATTATCACCGGCGGCGGCGGCAATCCGTTCCTGCGTCCGACCCGGGCCAACGCGATCGATTTCAACATCGAGAAATATTTCGGCCGCACCGGCTATGTGGCCCTGCAGTTCTTCTACAAGGATCTGAAGAACTTCATCTACGACCCGCGCGAGACGCCGTTCGACTTCACCGGCTATCCGCTCAGCCCCGCCGACGAGGCGCTGGCGACGACTCGGGTGGGCAGGCTGAGCACCGCCGTCAACCTGGACGGCGGCAAGCTGTACGGCGTGGAAGCCGCGGGCACCCTGCCGTTCAGCGTCTTCTCAGACACGCTCGAAGGCTTTGGCGTGACCGGCGGCGTGTCCTACACCAGAACGAGCATCCGGGAGAATGCGGCCGCCACCGCCGAGCAGATCCCGGGCTATTCACGCTGGGTCGCCAACGGCACCGCATTCTACGAAAGCGGCGGCTTCTCGGTGCGCGGCAGCGTCCGGCACCGGACGAGCTTCTTGGGCGAGCTTTCCGGCTTTGCCGGCAACCGCACCCGGCGCCGCGCGCTTGGCGAAACCATCGTCGACGCGCAGGTCGGCTACGACTTTGCGCAAGGCTCCAGCCTCGAGGGCCTCTCGGTCTACCTCCAGGCGCAGAACCTTACCGACGAGAGGTTCGCAACAGTGGCCGATCCCAACAACCGGCTCACCGTTCTGGATTATCAGATTTACGGCCGCCGCTTCCTGGCCGGCTTCAACTTCAAGTTCTGAAATCCTGAGCCGGATCGTGCTAGGCCCCCGCCTTCGCAAGCTGAAGGCGGGGGCTTTTTCGTGATGCGCGGGCAGCGGCTGAGGTGAACAACCGCAAGGTCACCAGCGTGACGATCGTCGGCGGGGGGTCGGCGGGCTGGATGGCGGCGGCGGCGCTCGCCAATGCGCTGCGCGAGGGGGTGCCGATCCACCTCGTCGAATCCGACGAGATCGGGATCGTTGGCGTGGGCGAGGCGACCATTCCGCCGATCAAGCTGTTCAACCAAAGCCTCGGCATCGACGAGAACGATTTCCTTCGGGCGACAGCGGGCAGCTTCAAGCTCGGCATCCGCTTCACTGGCTGGGGGAGGGAAGGGCACAGCTACTTCCACCCGTTCGGCGCCTATGGCGCGGACTTCGACCTGGTTCCGCTCCACCAATATTGGCTGCGCGAGCGGGCACGCGGCGACGCGTCGCCCCTAGACGACCTCTCCATGGCCTGGGCGGCGGCGTCGCGCGGGCGCTTCGAGCGGCCGCTTGCCGATCGCCGCCGAATCCAGTCGACGCATGATTATGCCTATCATTTCGACGCCGGCCTCTACGGGCGGTACCTTCGCACCTATGCGGAGGCGCGAGGCGTGGTCAGGCACGAGGGCAAGGTTGCGGACGTGGTGGTCGGCGGCGCGGATGGGAGGATCGAGCGGCTTCGGCTGGAGGACGGACGCGAGATCACTGCGGACCTGTTCATCGATTGCTCGGGCTTTCGCGCGTTGCTGATCGGCGGCGCTCTGGAGACGCCCTACCGCGACTGGACCAGGTGGCTGCCCTGCGACCGCGCGGTGACCGTGCCCTGCGCTTCGGCAGGGGACTTCGCGCCCTATACCAGCTCCACCGCACGCGCCGCGGGTTGGCAGTGGCGGATCCCGCTGCAGCACCGCACCGGCAACGGGTACGTCTATTCAAGCGCGTACATTTCGGACGACGAGGCGGCCGACACCCTGCTCGCCAACCTGGACGGCGAAAAGCTGGCCGAGCCGCGCCTGCTGCGCTTCACGACAGGGCGGCGGGAGGTTTTCTGGAAGAACAATTGCATCGCCCTCGGTCTTGCCGCCGGCTTCATGGAGCCGCTCGAATCGACCAGCCTCCACCTCGTCCAGACCGGAATTTCGCGGCTGCTCGCCTTGTGGCCGGACCGCGATTTCGATCCGCTGGCCGCCGCCGAGTATAACCGGGTCACCGCCGAGGAATATGAGCGCATCCGCGACTTCCTGATCCTCCACTACCACCTCACCGAGCGCACCGACTCGGCGCTGTGGCGCGACTGTGCGGCCATGGAAGTGCCGGACGAACTTGCCTGGAAGATCGCCCATTTCCGCCGCTCCGGCCGGCTCGTCTCGGCGGGGCCGGAGCTGTTCCAGAATGCCAATTGGCTTGCGGTGCATATCGGCCAGGGCAACTGGCCCGAGCGCTACGATCCGCTCGCCGACGCGCGCGGGCGGGCCGATGCGGCCTCGATCCTCGCCGGCATCCGCCGCGTCGCCGAGGAAGCGGCCGAAGCGATGCCGAGCCACCGCGAATATATCGCCCGCCACTGCGCCGCGGCGGCGGGTTAAGACCGAGAAAAAGGGAGAGCATCGATGGCCACTGCCGCACCGGGAGGCGTTCAGCCCGTCAAGCCGAGCATGAGCTGGCGGGGCTTGTGGAACATCAGCTTCGGCTTTTTCGGAATCCAGATCGGCTTCGCGCTTCAGAATGCGAACATGAGCCGGATCTTCCAGTCGCTCGGCACGGAGATCGACAATCTTCCTGCGCTCTGGGTGGCGGCGCCGCTCACAGGCCTGCTCGTCCAGCCGGTGATCGGCCATATGAGCGACAAAACCTGGCTCGGCCGCTTCGGCCGCCGCCGGCCCTATTTCCTGGCGGGTGCGATCCTAGCGGCGCTGTCGCTGTTCCTGATGCCGATGGCGCCCGCTTTGCTGTTCGCGGCGGTGATGCTGTGGGTGCTCGATGCAAGCCTCAACATATCGATGGAGCCGTTCCGAGCCTTTGTCGGCGACATGCTGCGCAAGGACCAGCACAGCGCCGGCTACGCAGTGCAGACCGCCTTCATCGGCGCCGGCGCGGTCGTCGGCTCGATCTTTCCCGTCGCGCTCGAGCATCTCGGCGTGTCGAACGAAGCGGCGGCCGGCAGCATCCCGGACACGGTGCGCTATGCCTTCTGGTTCGGCGGCCTGGCCCTGTTCGCCTCGGTGCTGTGGACGGTGTTCACCACCCGCGAATACAGCCCAGAGCAGATGGCCGCATTCGAGGGCGCGCGGGCCGAGGAGCAGACGCACACGATGCGGGCGCTGGCCGCGCGCGGGTTCGTGTCGAGCGCAGTGTGGATTGCGCTTGGGCTGGCGGTCGTCGCGGCGGTGGCGGCGTTCGGGCTGGAAAAGGAAGTCTATCTGCTCGGCGGCCTGCTGCTGGCGTACGGCCTCGCCAGCATCCTCGCGATCGCCATGGCGCGCGGCGGCAGGGAGGGCGGCATGCTGTGCCACATCGTCGGCGATTTCGGCGGCATGCCCGATCTGATGAAGCGCCTTGCGGTTGCGCAATTCTTCAGCTGGTCGGCGCTGTTCATCATGTGGATCAACACCACGCCGGTGGTGACGCGGTATTTCTACAATGCGCCCAACGCCGGCGATCCGCGCTTCCAGGAAGGCGCGAACTGGGTCGACGTCCTGTTCACGACCTATAACGGAGTCGCGGCGGTGGCGGCGCTGACCCTGCTGCCGCTGCTCGCCCGCCGCATCGGCCGGGTGCGGACCCACATCTTCGCCCTCCTCTGCGGCGCGGCCGGGTATCTCAGCTTTTTTCTGCTGAAGGATCCGCGGCACCTCATCCTCAGCGAGATCGGCATCGGCATCGCCTGGGCGTCGATCCTGGCGATGCCCTATGCGATCCTCGCCTCCGCGCTCCCGCAAAGGAAGCTCGGCATCTACATGGGCCTGTTCAACGTCTTCGTGGTGGTGCCGCAGCTCTTGGTTGCGACCGTCATGGGATCGATCATGAAGGCCTGGTTTCCCGACGACCCGATCTGGACCATGGCCTTCGCCGCCGGCGTGATGGCGCTCGCCGCCCTTGCAATGCTGCGCGTGCCCGAGCCGGCAAAGGAGGCGAAGTGATGGGCGAGCTCAAAATCCTCCCCGGAACGGGGAGGGGGACCAGCCGCAGGCTGGTGGAGGGGGCCCGCCTCGGTGCAGCCTCGGCGTTTGGGCCCCCTCCACCGCACTTCGTGCGGTCCCCCTCCCCGTTCCGGGGAGGAATGGTGACGCTTCTGCTGCTCATCTTCTCTTTGGCCGCGCCCGCCGCCGCGCAGGCGCCCGACCGCTACGCCCCTGTGGACATGTCCGGGGTCAAGCATCCCGATTGGGCCAAAGACGCCGTCCTCTACCAGATCAACACGCGGCAGTTCACCAAGGAAGGCACCTTCCGCGCCGCCCAGCGCGAGCTGCCGCGGCTGAAGGCGCTCGGCGTCGACATCCTGTGGCTGATGCCGATTCACCCGATCGGCGAGAAGAACCGCAAGGGCACGCTCGGCAGCCCTTATTCGATCAAGGACTATCGCGGCGTGAATCCGGAATTCGGCACCATGGCCGACTTCAAGGCCTTCGTCGCCGCCGCCCACGCGCAGGGCATGCACGTGATCATCGACTGGGTGGCCAACCACTCGGCCTGGGACAATCCGCTCGTCGCCGAGCACCCGGATTGGTACGACCGCGACTGGAAAGGCGACTTCCGCCCGACGCCCTGGTGGGACTGGTCGGACATCATCGACTTCGATTTCGGGCAGGCGGGCGTCCGCCGCTACATGGCCGATGCAATGCTGTTCTGGGTAAAGGATGCGAACATCGACGGCTTCCGCGCCGACGTCGCCGCCTACGTGCCGCTCGATTTCTGGGAAAAGGTACGGGAGGACCTGAACGCCGAGAAGCCCGTCTTCATGCTCGCCGAAGCGCAGATGCGTGATCTCCACCACAAGGCTTTCGACGCCAGCTACGGCTGGGGCTGGTACGAGGCGCTGGCCAACATCGCCCACGGCAAGGCCGATGTCGGCGCGCTGTTCGGCTATTACAGCGAGAACGAAAGCGCATGGCCGGCCGGCGCGATGCGCATGGTCTATGTCGAGAACCACGACCAGAATGCCTGGCACGGCACCCAGTTCGAGACCTTCGGCCCGGCGCTGATCAACACCATCGTGTTGTCGGTGGCGGGCGAGGGTATTCCGCTGATCTACAACGGCGTCGAGGCGGGCAACCCCAAGCGCCTCGCCTTCTTCGAAAAAGACCCGATCGTCTGGCGGGAGCACCCCAACGGCACGCTCTATAAAAAGCTGATCGCGCTTAAGACCCGCAACAAGGCTTTGTGGAACGCGCCCTGGGGTGCGCGGATGGTGGGGGTGGTCAATTCGGCGCCCTCCAAGGTCTTCTCCTTCGTCCGGCAGAAGGACGGGCACCGGGTGTTCGCGGCGATGAACTTCTCGGCCGAGGCGCAGACCGTGACCTTCAAGGACGGGCTCCATCACGGCCGCTACCGCGATTTCGACGGCGGCGAGGCGGTGACGGTGGACGCGGCGACGCAGATGACGCTTGCGCCGTGGAGCTACAGGCTGCTTACGCACGAGCCGTGATCAGGCAGGCAAGCACCGAACTGCAAATCGCAACGCCGGGACAGGGGCTCCACGAGGTGACGCGCGAGGTTGCACGCTGGGTTGCGGCACAGGCGATGGAGGAGGGGCTCCTTACGATCTTCTGCCGCCACACCTCGGCCTCGCTCCTGATCCACGAAAACGCCGCGCCCGCCGCCCGCCGCGACACCGTGGCCTATTTCGCGCGGATCGCGCCGGAAGATGTGCACGCTTACGAGCATGACGAGGAAGGACCGGACGACATGCCGGCCCATCTGCGCACGGCGCTGACCCAGGTTCAGCTTTCGGTCCCGCTGATCGGCGGCCGGCTCGCGCTCGGTACCTGGCAGGGCCTCTACCTTTTCGAGCATCGCCGCCGGCCGCACCGGCGGCAACTCGCGCTCCACCTGATCGGCGAATGAGATGAGTTTCGAGTCCGTCCGCACCTGGCTGTTGGAGCATGCCCCCGATCTGCCGATCATCGAAACGCCGGAAAGCACCGCAACGGTGGACCTCGCCGCCGAGGCGCTCGGCGTGGAGCCCGGGCGAATCGCCAAGACACTTGCGATCCGGGTCGGTGAGCGGGTGGTGCTGGTCGTCGCGCGCGGCGATGCGCGGCTCGACAACGCCAAGTCGAAGGCGGCGTTCAACGCCCGCCCGCGCATGCTTGGCGCGGAGGAGACGTTCGCGGTGACCGGGCATCCGGTCGGCGGGGTCTGCCCCTTTGGCCTTGCGACGCCGCTGCCGGTTTATTGCGATGAGAGCCTGCGCGATTTCGACATCGTGTATCCGGCGGCGGGCTCGCTCAACAGCTCGGTACGGGTCCCGCCGGAGCGGCTGGCGGCGCTTGTTTCCACTGCTTGGGTGGATGTCTGCAAACTCCCCGGCTAATCCGTCACCCCCGCGAAAGCGGGGGTCCCGCTTCTTTCTTCCTCGGCTACGGAAAAGCGGGATTCCCGCTTTCGCGGGAATGACGGGGTGGGTTAGCGGGCGGTGCCAAGCCGGGCCATCCGGCGCTGTTCGAACCGCTCCAGCCACTGTGCGAACGCCGGAAGCTCGTCCGCGTCGAAGCGCATTTCCGCCAGCGAATCGGCTTCCTCGAACCGCACCGGCGCTGGAGCTGCGCGACGACCCCGCACCATTCGCACGGCAAGGCGGCAGGCGCGGTACACCAGGTGCAGGCCGGTTCGTGCCGGATCGAGCCGGAGTGCCCGGGCCAGGTGGGCGAGGGCCGCTCCGCGCGCGCCATCCAGCGCCCGCGCTTCGGCAAGCGCCAGGCTGCGCACCCCCATCGTCCAGCGCAGCGCTTCCGGCGGCACCTCGGCGCCGTCTTCGCGGAGCCGTTCAAGCGCCAGCTCCCAGGAGCGCAACATCCGCTCGCCGCTTCGCGACATGCTGCCGGGAACGAAGCGGTAGCCGACGAGATATTCGGGGACGAGCGCCACCGGATGCCGCCGCGCGACCTGGAGCTGCAGCGACACGTCCTCGCAGCCCTCGGCGCCTCGGGCGCGCAGGCTTTCGTCATAACCGCCCGCCTCCAGCGCCGCTGCTTTGGAGAGAAGCAAAGCGCTGCCGTTGCCGACCACGTTGCGATAGGCAAGGCGGGCAAGGGCCGGCCCTTCCACCCGCCAGCGCTCGCCCGCGCCGATGATCAGCCCCGCTTCGTCGATCACCCGGAACCAGCAGTAGACGAAGCCGGGCGGCTCGGGTGCGGCGAGGGCGGCGGCGACCTGCTTATCGATCTTGGTAGGGTGCCACAGATCGTCGGCGTCTACGGGCGCCACCCATTCTCCCCCCGCTTCGGCAATGCCGCGGTTGCGCGCCGAGGCGACGCCGCCATTTTCCTTGGCGATCAGCCGGGCGCGCGGCTCGGCGGCGCAAAAGGCGGCGGCGATTTCGCTGGTTCGATCGGTGGAGCCGTCGTCGACGATCAGGATCTCGAGGCGGCGGTAGCTTTGCGCCGCGATCGAGCCCAGCGTCTCGGCAAGCGTCGCCGCCGCGTTGAACGCCGGCACCACGACGGTGACCAGCGGCTGGGTTTCGGAGGCGCCTGTTTCCACGCCTAAGCAATCGG
>Ga0190273_10000024_pt1 | contig 108705 bp, 106 predicted proteins | sample Popmic504IS_FD_134513 | JGI IMG/M metagenome (GOLD analysis project Ga0190273, IMG submission 134513) | Populus adjacent soil microbial communities from riparian zone of Shoshone River, Wyoming, USA - 504 IS | ecosystem: Environmental > Terrestrial > Soil > Riparian zone > Trees stand...
GGGGAGAGGGAGCAGCACCCCCCTCTCCCCTCTGGGGAGAGGGGCGACTCGGCGAAAGCCGAGCGGGGGAGAGGGGGAGTCGAGCTCGGCCCCCTAACCCCCCGCCCGCGCCAGCACCCGCCGCGCCTCCTCGACGTGCATTGCCTCGATCATCCGCCCCTCGAACCGCTCCGCACCGCCCGTCGCGGCCGCCACCAACCGCCGCGCCGCCTCCACTTCCTCCTCCGACGGCCCGAACACGCGGTTCGCCGTCTCGAGCTGGCCCGGGTGGATGATCGTCTTGCCGTCGAAGCCGAAGCTGCGCCCCTCGCGGCACTCCGCCTCCAGCCCGTCCAGATCCTCCAGCCGGTTGTATACCCCATCGAACGCCGGCAGCTTCGACGCCCGCGCCGCCACCACGATCGTCTGCAGCGCATGCAGCAACCCGCCCCGCCCCGTCCCGGCCGGAATACCCAGGTCCGCGGCCAAATCGTTGGTCCCCGCGATCAGCCCCGCGCACTCCCGCGCAATGAAGTGCGCGGCAAGCAGCCCGCGCGCGCTTTCAATCATCGCCAGCACCGGCTTGCCCGACACCCGCGCCGCTTCCTCGGCCTTGCCCGCCGACTGCGCCTTGGGGAGGATCAGGTAATCCGCCGCGCTCCGCGCCACTGCCGCGACATCGTCGGCAAACCAGGGATCGCTCGCCTGGTTGACCCGGATCGCCACCGGCCGCCCGCCGAAACCTGCCGCCGCCGCCGCCACCGCCGCGTCGCGCGCCGCCGCCTTGTCCGCCGGCTTCACCGCGTCTTCGAGATCGAGGAAGATCATGTCGGCATCCAGCCCCCGCGCTTTCTCGATGGCGCGCGGGTTGGACGCGGGAAGGAACAGCAGGGAGCGGCAAAGCCTGAGGTCGGTCGTCATCGTGGGTTCCCGATTTCGCTTGGAAGCGGCCCCGCTTGCCTACATTATGCGCCCAATCGCAAGAGGGGGCGCGGACGACATGCTTGAGTTCATTCTACTGACATTCGCGCTTCTGGTCGGCCTCGTGCTGCTCACCGGCATCAAGATCGTCCGCCAGGGCTATCACTACACGATCGAGCATTTCGGCCGCTTCACCAACGTCGCCCAGCCCGGCTTCAACTACTACCTGCCCTTCTTCTACCGTGTCGGCCGCAAGGTGAACATGATGGAGCAGGTGCTCGACATTCCGGGGCAGGAGATCATCACCAAGGACAACGCCATGGTGTCCACCGACGGCGTGGTGTTCTTCCAGGTGCTCGACGCCGCCAAGGCCGCCTACGAAGTCTCCGATCTCTACGTCGCGATCATGCAGCTCACCACCACCAACCTGCGCACCGTGATGGGCTCGATGGACCTCGACGAGACATTGTCGAAACGCGACGAAATCAACGCGCGCCTCCTCTCGGTGGTCGATCAGGCCACCGAAAGCTGGGGCGTCAAGCTTACCCGGGTCGAGATCCGCGACATCCGTCCGCCCGCCGACATCGTCAACGCCATGGGCCGCCAGATGAAGGCCGAGCGCGAAAAGCGCGCCGTGATCCTCGAGGCCGAAGGCAGCCGCGCCTCCGCCATCCTGCGCGCCGAGGGCGAGAAGCAGGGCCAGATCCTCGAAGCCGAAGGCCGCCGCGAAGCCGCCTTCCGCGACGCCGAAGCCCGCGAGCGCGGCGCCGAGGCCGAAGCCAGGGCCACCCAGGTCGTCTCCGAAGCGATCAAGGACGGCAACACCCAGGCGATCAACTATTTCATCGCCCAGAAATATGTCGAGGCGATCGGCCAGTTCGCAAACTCGCCGAACGCCAAGACCATCCTCTTCCCGGTCGAGGCGACCCAGCTCATCGGCACATTGGGCGGCATCGGCGAGCTCGCCCGCGACGCCCTCTCCGGCCCAAGCAGCCCGCCTGCCCCGCCGCCGGCCCTCCCCAAGCGCCGCGGCCCCTTTGAGGGCGCAACCGGCCCCGGCCTGTGAACGGCCTCGGCCTCGAACCCCATTGGCTGTGGCTGCTCGCCGCGATGCTGCTCGGCATCGCCGAGCTGATCGCGCCCGGCGTGTTCCTGATCTGGCTCGCCGCCGCCGCCGCGCTCACCGGCCTCGCCACCATGCTGCTCGGCATATCGCTGCCCTTCCAGATCGTCTTGTTCACCCTGTTCGCGGTCGCCGCGGTCTATGGCGGCCGGCGCTGGTATCTCAGCCACCCGGTGACGACCAGCGACCCACTGCTCAACCAGCGCGCCGAACGCCTTCGCGGTGAGACGCTGACGCTTGCGAACGCGATCGAGAACGGCCGCGGCCGGGTCATCGTCGGCGACAGCGTCTGGGCCTGCCGCGGTCCCGACGCACCCGCCGACGCGGCCGTTCGGGTCACCGGAGCCGACGGCGCCTGCCTCCGTGTCGAGCCGCTCGCCGCAACCCCTGTTCTGCTGCCGTCCGGAGACACCGAATGAGACTTGCCGCCGCGGCCGCTTTCGCTCTTGCTCTCACTGGCTGCACGGCCACCACCACCACCGCCGAAGCGCCCGCTCCGCCGATGATCCACGGCGCAGGGCCGGCGGAAACCGTCGCCGCCCGCCAGGCCGCCTTCAACCTCACCGCCGCGACCTTCGGATCGATGCGCGCCGCGGTTGAAAGCGGCGCGGACCTGAAGCCCCTCACCTTCGGCGCCCGCGGCCTCAACCGCTGGGCGATGGCCATCCCCGGCATGTTCCCCGCCGGCACCAACCTCCCGGCGAGCGCCGCTTTGCCCACCGTGTGGAGCGACCGCGCCGGCTTCGAAGCCAGGGCCGCGGCCTTCCAGTCGGCAACCGCCGACCTCCTCGCCGCCGCCACCGCCAACAACAAACCCGCCTTCGCCGCCGCGGTAAAAGCGACCGGCGCCGCCTGCGGAGCCTGCCACAGCACCTACCGCGCCGAAGACGCGCACTAAGTCAGACTGTCACGGCCGGTCATTCCCGCGAAAGCGGGAATCCCGCTTCTTCTCCCTTCTGCCTTTTGCCCAGCAGGGAAGAACAAGAAGCGGGACCCCCGCTTTTCGCGGGGGTGACGAATAGAGCTGTGCCGCGGATCAGCGCCCCCTCAATCCTCGTCGCGCTCGCCCCGGCGCCGGTAGAAGAACGCCCCCGCCGCCGCGGCAATGCCCGCCGCCGCCGCGCCGAGCCCGATGTTGCGCCAGGACAACGCGCTTTGCTCGCCAAGTCCGTGCCCGTCGGCTTCCTCCTCCAGCAGCGCCGCGTTCGCGCCATTGGCCGAGAGCCGCACATGCCCGTCCTCCACCGCCGCGACCAGGCCAGCGGAGACATAATGGTGGTGCCCCTTGTGCGAGCCCGAATCGGCCTTGATCAGCTTGATCCGGTTGCCTTCCACCGAATCCACCGTGCCGACATGCACGCCGTCGGCGCCGATTATGTCCATATGTTCGCGAACCTGGCTGAGATCGGCCATGAGTCTATCCTCCTGCTGGTGGGGTAAAGCTTTCGCCTCCCCAACGACCCGCGCGCCGGATGGATGCAGCCGGCCCCGCGGCCCGCCGCGCCACCACCCGCGCAGGCCCCATTTGCCACCCGCCGCGGCAGCCGCTAACCAGCGGGTGTGGAAACGCGGTCGAACAAAATCCTGGTCAGCGCCGTCATGGTGCTGGTTCTTGCCGCCATTCTCGCCTTCACGCTTTGGCTCACCGCCGCCCGGCGCAGCAACGGCCGCCCGCTGGACATCGTCATCGACCAGTCGGTGTCCGGCCTCGTCGTCGGCTCCCCCGTCACTTTCTCGGGCGTTCCGGTCGGCCGGGTCAGCTCGATCGAGCTCGACCGCGGCCGCCCCGGCGGAATCAGGGTGCGTCTCGACATCACCGACGACGCTTTGCCGCTGACCGAAGGCACGGTCGCCCGGCTCAACGGCGATCTCCTCTTCGGCACCGCCTTGATCAGCCTCGAGCGGCAGAACCTCACCGGCCGCCCGCTGATCGCCCGCGAGGGCGAGGACGCCCCGGTCATCGGCCTCGAAGGCGGCGGCCTCGGCGCTCTGGCCAGCGATCCGACGCCGATGGTGGAATCGATCGCCTTCGCCACCGACCGCCTGCTCGCCGCCACCTCGCCCGAGCAGCAGCGCCTGCTCACCGCCCGCCTCCGCCTGATGGAGGCAAAAAGCGCCGAGGCCGTTGCTACCGCCCCCGCGATGGGCGCCCGGGTCGCCCCCGCCCGCCAGAGCCTGCGCGACACCGCCACCTCCGCCGCCGCCTCCGCCGCGCAAGCCCGAACCATGCGCCGCAATCTCGACGCGCGCAGCCGCGCCGCAAGCCGCGACTTGAAGACAAGCCTCGCCGCCGCCCGCGAAGCGATCGCCGGCGCCAACGCCCGCCTCGCCGCCGCCCGCCCGGGCGTGCAGGGCTTCTCGGCCAGCGTCGCCGCCAGCGGTGAAAAGATCGGCGCCGCCCGCGAAGGAGTCGCCGCCTTGAAGCAGCAGGTCCAGGGGATCGAGAACGGCGGCGCCGGCACGCTCATCTCCGGCCCCCCGACGCCCGATTTCCAGGCGAAAAAGAAGAAGTAAGGGCGGCCTCCCGAAACGGTCTTCTTCCGCCGGGTTGCGCACGCCCCGCGGCGATGAGACAAGACACGCCCCGGATGTGAAAGGCCGTCGATGCGCGAGCAAAACCTCACTGTGCTGCGCCGTTCGATCCCGCTCTGGATCGGCGCCGGCCTCCTCATGATCCTGAACGCGGTGGCCTTCTCGCCGCCCCCTTCGTCGCTCACCTACGTGGCGCTCGCCTGCTCGGGCGTCTTCGCGCTCTACGGCATCGGGTTCGGCTTCTGGGCGGGCAAGCAGCTCGGCAAAATTCGCTAGGGTCGCGGGATATCGCTTCCGCCTGTCATCTCGCCACGATCTTGCCTTTGCGGATTTCCTGCTTGCAGGAGTAAGCGAGCATTCCGTTCATGGTCGACCATTGGACGTTGACCGCCTGTCCGTGCGCCACCACCGCCGACACCCAGGCGTCCTTCAATCCTTTCTTGGGCGAGGACGCCAGTCCGCACGTATAATAGCCCGCCGGGCCGGCGGTGAGCTTGTAGGGCCATTTGAACGTAACCGGCACGGGCCTCCTCAGCTTGGCCACCAGGGCCGGTTCGGCGAGCGCGGCGAACTCCTCCATCGCCGGCTCCGGGCCGAGGTCCGCCAGAACGGGAGCAGGGGCCAGTAAGGCGGCAAGGGTGAGAATGATCATGGCGGCGCGGTTCCTCGAATATTCGGCTTACGCTCTGTAGCCCGCCTGTCCCGCTTTGGGGAGAGCGAACGCCCTTTGCCCACCCTCCGCAAAAATCCATTTTCCTACATCGTTCCTTTTATGTTCTAAACTCGACGATGGACGAGAAACCCGATTCGCAGCCGCGCCGAGCCAGACGCGCGATCGCCACCGCCGCCAAGGCCGACTTTGTCGCGGCCCTGCGCGCCGGCACCTGCCGTGACCAGGCTGCGGCCGCCGCCGGCCACACGCCGGACGGCTTCTATTACGCCCGGCGAAAGGATCCGCTGTTCGCCCTCGCCTGGGCCTGGGCGCGCGAGCTTTCCGGCGCCGATCAGCACGCCGCCGCCCGCGCCGCCGCCGCCCGCTTGCCTTCCCCCGATTGCGACATCGCCCCCAACGCCAACCGGATCCTCCAGCGCCGCCCGCGCCGCCGGATGCATTTCGACGACCGCCGAAAGCGCCTGTTCCTGGATTATTTCGCCGGCACCGCCGATGCCTATGCCGCCGCCGACCATGCCGGAGTCAGCTATTCGGCGGTCACCGCCCACCACCGCAAGGACGCCGCCTTCGCCGCCGCCTGGGACGAAGCGCTCGCCATCGCTTACGCGCTTCTCGAGGCGGAGGCCGTGCGCCAGCGGCTCGAGGCGCAGAAACGGCTTCGCGAACTGCCGAGCCCCACCGGCGAGATGGCGCAGGAATTCGATCGCGTGATCAAGCTCCTGTCCCGCTACCATCGCCGCAACGGCGGCGCCCCCGCCATGCGCCGGGTCGGCGCCGGCCGCGAGCGCGCCTGGAGCTTCGACGAAGCCATGTACGCCCTTGAAAAGAAGCTCAACGCGCTCGGCATCCGCCGCGGCCTCCTGCCCGCGCCGCCGATCGAACTGGGCCCCGCGCCGGACGGCGGAAACGGCCCCGCCCCGGATGGCGGAAACAACACATGACCCTCGCTCCCTTCCCACGCGCCAAGGCGCAGGAGATGCTCGACATCCTGATCCTGCTCCCGCCGGCGCAGCGCCGCGCACTGATCGCCTCCCTCCCCGCCCCGGGGGTTCGGGCCATTTACCAGGAATGGTGGTGGCAGGCGCATCGCGGCCAGATCGAGCCGCCCGGCGACTGGCGCTATTGGGGGATCGTTGCCGGCCGCGGCTTCGGCAAGACCCGCGCCGGCGCCGAATGGATCTGGGCGCGCGCGCGGGAGAACGGCAACGCCCGCATCGCCCTCGTCGCCGCCACCGAAGACGAGGCGATCCGGGTGATGGCGGAGGGCGAAAGCGGCCTCCTCGCCCTTGCCCGCGGCGACGAGGAACCGCGCTTCATCCTCAGCCGCAAATTGCTCGTCTTCCCGTCCGGCGCCGAAGCGCAGATCTTCTCCGCCGAGCGCCCCGAAAAGCTGCGCGGACCGCAGCACCATTTCGCCTGGTGCGACGAATTCGCCAAATGGCCGCACGGCGACGCGACCTGGAACAACCTCGTCATGGGCCTCCGCCTCGGCGACCGCCCCCGCGCCATCCTCACCACCACCCCCAAGCCGGTGCCGCTCCTGAAACGCATCCTCGCTCTTCCCGGCTGCACCGTCACGAGAGGCGGCACCGAGGAAAACACCCACCTCCCCCGCGACTTCATCGCCGCCATGCGCGAACAATATGCCGGCACCCGCCTCGCCAGACAGGAACTCCTCGGCGAACTCCTCGAAGACTTCGAAAACGCCCTCTGGACCAGGGAATTGCTGGAGAAATCAAGAAGCCCCTCTCCCCTCCGGGGAGAGGGCGACTCGGCAAAGCCGAGCGGGGAGAGGGGCACCCCCACCCTTCCCCCTCTCCCCTCTGGGGAGAGGGCCGGGGAGAGGGGCACGCCCCCACTTCCCCCTCTCCCCTCCGGGGAGAGGGCCGGGGAGAGGGGCACGCCCCCACTTCCCCCTCTCCCCTCCGGGGAGAGGGCCGGGGAGAGGGGCACCCCCACCCTTCCCCCTCTCCCCTCTGGGGAGAGGGCCGGGGAGAGGGGCAGTCCCCTGCAGGCAGAGCGCTTCACCCGCATCATCCTCGGTCTCGATCCCCCCGCCTCCACCGACGGCGACTCCTGCGGCATCGTCATCTGCGCGAGGGACTCCGAAGGCACCGCCTGGGTGCTCGCCGATCTCACCGCCCGCGGCCTTTCCCCCGAAGGCTGGGCCCGCCGCGTCGCCGACGCCGCGCACCTCTACGGCGTCACCCGCATCGTCGCCGAAAAGAACCAGGGCGGCGAGATGATCGCGGCCGTGCTGCGCGGCGTCGACGCCGACCTCCCCGTCAAACTGGTCGCCGCCACCAAGAGCAAGGCCGCCCGCGCCGAACCCATCGCGCTGCGCTTCGAAACCGGCCGCGCCCGCCTCGCCGGCCACTTCCCCGAACTGGAAGACCAGCTCTGCGCCCTCACCTGGACCGGCTACCAGGGCCCCGGCTCCCCCGACCGCGCCGACGCCATGGTCTGGGCAATGACCGAACTCTTCGAAAAAGAACAAGCCCCGCCCAGGGTGCGCGTCCTCTAACCCCCCACTCCCCCTCTCCCTAACCTCTCCCCAGAGGGGAGAGGGAACTAACCCCCCTCTCCCCTCTGGGGAGAGGGGCGACTCGGCAAAGCCGAGCGGGGAGAGGGGCACGCCCACCCTGCCCCCTCTCCCCTCTGGGGAGAGGGGCGACTCGGCAAAGCCGAGCGGGGGAGAGGGGGAGTCAAACCAGCACTTTGACGCCGCCCCACCCCCGCCCTACGCTACCCCCAAACCAGGAGACCCCAACATGCGCATGCTCATCGCCCTCCCCCTGCTCGCGCTCGGCGCCTGCGATCTCAACAACGACACCGGCAACGACACGGTCACGATCGAGTACAACCAGCAGCGCATCGAAGACGCCGCCGCCGCCACCGCCCGAACCGCCCGCGACGTCGGCTCCAGCGTCGGCAACGTCGCCGCCACCACCGGCCGCGCGGTCAAGAACGAAGTCGGCGACATCGACGTCGACGTAGACGTCACCCGCAACCACAGCGAAGGCAACCGCACCGACGGCAACCGCAACTAACCTTTTAGCGCCCTCTCCCCACCGGCGAGAGGGCTGGGGAGAGGGGCAGTCAGTGCGCCCCGGACCGAAACAACACTGCCCCTCTCCCTAACCCTCTCCCCAAAGGGGAGAGGGAACTAGACCCCCCTCTCCCCTCCGGGGAGAGGGGCGACTCGGCAAAGCCGAGCGGGGGAGAGGGGGAGTCCCATCGCGCCCGACAGAAACCCTCACTCCCAAAGACTATTCCCCTCTCCCTAACCCTCTCCCCAGAGGGAAGAGGGAACAGCACCCACCTTCCCCCTCTCCCCTCTGGGGAGAGGGCCGGGGAGAGGGGGAGTCGGAGGTAAATGCCATCCCGCGCCGCGACCCGAAGAAGCTCGCCCGCGCCCGCACGCTGCGCACAAACATGTCGCCGCCCGAGCACGCACTTTGGCACATCCTGCGCGCGCACCGGCTGGAGGGCGTCAAGTTCAGCCGCCAGGTCGAATGCGGCCCCTTCTACATCGACTTCGCGGCGCGCCAGGCCCGGCTCGCGATCGAACTCGACGGCGAAAGCCATGGCGGCCGGGAGCGGCAGGATGCGGGCCGCACGGCGGTGCTCGAACGGGCCGGCTGGCGGGTGATCCGCTTCACCAACGGCGACATCATGGGCAACGCGGACGGCGTCGCGAGAGCCATCCTGATCGCGCTAGGCCGAGACTTCGACTGCCCCTGAGCGGTTCCCCAACTCCCCCTCTCCCTAACCCTCTCCCCAGAGGGGAGAGGGAACAAGAAACCCCCCTCTCCCCTCCTGGGAGAGGGAACAAGAAACCCTCTCCCCTCTGGGGAGAGGGCGACTCGGCGAAGCCGAGCGGGGAGAGGGGGAGTCCGCCCCGCCCCGCCCCCCCTCAAGCCGCCAGCCTGCTCCGTTGCAGGCGAAGGGTCACGATCAAGCCATCCGGCGCCCATTCATATTCGATCGCACCGCCGAGTTGCTTGGAGACGCTGCGGTGGACCAGCTTGCTTCCGAAGCCGCTTGCCGCGGGCGGCGCGGTGACTTCGGGGCCGCCGCGTTCCATCCAGATCAGCTCCACCTCGCCCTCAATTGGGGTTTGCGTGCTTACGTCGAGGGTTCCGGTCGCGCCCGAAAGCGCGCCGTATTTCAGCGAATTGGTCGCGAGCTCGTGGATCACCAAAGCAAGGCTGGTGGCGGCGCTTTCGCCAACGCCCATCCGCTCCACGGCAACCCTGATCCGGCCGCTGAAGGCGCCGAGATCGTCATAGGGGGCGAGGAGAATGGTCAGGAGGTCGCCGAGCAGCGCCGCTTCGCCCTGGCCGCCCGGCAGCGGGCGCACGAGGTCGTGGGCGCGGTCGAGCGCGGTCAGCCGCTGGGTGAGTTCGCGCGCCATGTCGGCGGTGGTGGTCGTCGAGCGCGAGGTGATGTGGGTCAGGCCGGCGGCGATCGCCAGCAGGTTCTTGACCCGGTGGCTCATCTCGCCGGCGAGCAGTTCATGGCCTTCCTCGGCCTGCTTGCGGCTGGTGACGTCCAGGAAGATGCCGAACATGCTGCGGCCGACAATGCCTTCGTCGTCGCCGCGGCCGCGCGACGCGACCCAGCGCACCTCGCTGCCCAGAATGATGCGGAAGTCGGTTTCGTAGCTGCCCATGACCCCGCGGGTCGCCGCAAAGGCGGCGCGGACGCGGTCGCGGTCGGCCGGGTGGATGTGGGCCGACAATTGCTCGAAGGTGACCTTGGGCTGCCACTCCAGGCCCCACAGCTCGAAGCCGCGGGCATCCATGGTGAAGCTGTCGTCGTCGACATTCCACGTCCACAGCGCGATGCCGGCGGCTTGGAGCCCCCGCTGCAGGTCTTCGGGCTGCGGGTTGCGCGGCTCCGGCGTCGCCGCCGTCATCTCGGCGCTCTGGAATTTGCCGGCATCGTGTGTTCACCTCTCGGCGCGGCTGTCGCACGTCCGCAACGAGCGGGCAATCCACCGCCCCGCCTTACCGCCGCCGCCCCTTCGCCGAAAAATACCCCACGGCGCCGCCAACAACCGCCCCGATAAACGGCCCCACGATGGGCAGCGGAATCGCCACCACCGCGCCGATCGCCGCCCCCATCGCCGTCTTCTTCGCCACCGGATCTTCGAACATGGTCATCTCCCGATCAAAGGTGTATTATATAACTAACACTCCCCCCCCGTCAACGCACCCCTTCCCCCTCTCCCCTCTGGGGAGAGGGGCGACTCGGCAAAGCCGAGCGGGGGAGAGGGGCAGTTCCCAAACGACAGAAACCGCGGGCGGCAAAAACTCCCCCTCTCCCTAACCCTCTCCCCAGAGGGGAGAGGGAACCCTCTCCCAGAGGGGAGAGGGCCGGGGAGAGGGGCAGTCGCCCCTCAGGCCGCGGTCGGCGCGGCTTCGCGCACACCTTGGTCGACATGGTCTTCGAACTTGGCGAAATTATCGATGAACAGCTTCACCAATTTGGCCGCCATCGCGTCATAGGCGTCCTTGTCCGCCCAGGTGCCGCGCGGGTTCAAGATCGCGGTATCGACGCCGGGGACGGAGACGGGAACTTCGAAGCCGAAATTCTCGTCCACGCGGAATTCCGCCTCGTTCAGCGAGCCGTCCAGCGCCGCGTTGAGCAGCGCGCGGGTGGCCTTGATCGGCATGCGCTTGCCGACGCCGTATTTGCCGCCGGTCCAGCCGGTGTTGACCAGCCAGCACTTGACGCCGCCCTTAGCGATCCGCTCCTTGAGGAGGTTGCCGTAGACGCTCGGGTGGCGCGGCATGAAGGGGGCGCCGAAGCAGGTCGAAAAGGTCGCTTCCGGTTCGGTGACGCCGATCTCGGTGCCGGCGACCTTGGCGGTGTAGCCGCTCAGGAAATGGTACATCGCCTGGTCGGGCGTCATGCGCGCGATCGGCGGCAGCACGCCGAACGCGTCGGCGGTCAGCATCACGATGTTCTGCGGCACCGGCCCCATATTCTGCTCGGAGCAATTGGGGATGAAGTCGATCGGATAAGCGCCGCGGCTGTTCTCGGCGAGGCTGTTGTCGTCGAGGTCGAGCGCGCGGGTGACGGGATCGCAGACCACGTTCTCCAGCACCGTCCCAAAACGCCGGGTGGTCGAGTAGATTTCGGGCTCGGCTTCCGGAGAAAGCCTTATCATTTTCGCGTAACAACCCCCTTCAAAATTGAAAATGGCCGTGTCAGACCAACCATGCTCGTCGTCGCCGATGAGGGTGCGGGATGGGTCGGCGCTGAGGGTGGTCTTACCGGTGCCGCTGAGGCCAAAGAACACGGCGGTGTCGCCGTCGGCGCCCATGTTGGCCGAACAGTGCATCGGCATTACGCCGTCGGCGGGGAGGATGTAGTTCAACACCCCGAAGACCGACTTCTTCATTTCGCCGGCATAAGCGGTGCCGCCGATCAGGATCATCTTCTCCGTCAGGTTTACCGCGATCACCGTTTCGCCGCGGCAGCCGTGGCGGGCGGGATCGGCGCGGAAGCTGGGCAGGTCGATGATGGTGAACTCGGGGTCGAAGCCGGGCAGGTCGGCGGCTTCTGGGCGGACTAGAAGCGTGCGGATGAAGAGGTTGTGCCAGGCAAGCTCGTTGATCACGCGGACCCGAACGCGGTATTCGGGCTGCGAACCGCCGAACAGGTCGGCGACGAACAGCTCCTTCTTCTCGGCGACGCAGGCCAGGAAATCGGCCTTCAGCGCGGCGAAATGCTCAGGGGACATGGAGGCGTTGTTGTCCCACCAGATCGTGCCTTCGGTTTCGGCGTCGCGCACGATATATTTGTCCTTGGCGGAGCGGCCGGTGTGCTTGCCGGTCTGGACCACAAGCGGGCCTTCCTTGGCGAGCATGCCTTCGCCGCGGGCGAGCGCGGCCTCGACGAGCTGCGGGGTCCCATAATTCCAGTGGATGTCCGCCGAAGTTTCGATCCCCAGATCGGCAAGACCCTTTGCCGGCACGCGATTGGCCACGAACTGTCTCCTGATTTATCTTGTGGATGCGGTGGCGCGGGCACGCCGCCGCTCGGTTGTGGCCGCCGCATATCGGAGGGCGGGGGCGGCGTCAAAGGGTAGCGCCTCCCCTCCCCGTCCGGTAAGAAGGCGGCTGGGCGAGGGAGCGAGGTGTGCAGGCAAGATGACGGTGACGATCGCCCTGGTCGATGACGACCGCAATATCCTCACCTCCGTTTCGATCGCGCTGCAGGCCGAAGGCTGGGCCACGCGGGTCTATTCGGACGGCGAGGCCGCGCTCAAGGCCCTGCTCGACAATCCGCCCGATCTTGCCGTGCTCGACGTCAAGATGCCGCGCATGGACGGCATGGAACTCCTCCGCCGCCTGCGCGAAAAAAGCGAACTCCCCGTCATCTTCCTCACCTCCAAGGACGAAGAGCTGGACGAAGCCCTTGGCCTCGCCATGGGCGCCGACGACTACATCGCCAAGCCCTTCAGCCAGCGACTCCTGATCGCAAGAATCCGCGCAATTCTACGCCGGTCTGAGATGCGGGCGATCCCGGCCGATGCCGGGCCGCAGCCGGATGAGGCGGCGCAGATCGAGCGCGGGCGGCTGGTGATGGATCCGGCGCGGCACCGCGTGATGTGGGACGGCAACGACGTGACGCTGACCGTTACCGAATTCATGATCCTGGAAGCGCTCGCCCAGCGGCCCGGCGTGGTGAAATCGCGCAACCAGTTGATGGACGTCGCCTATCAGGACGACATCTATGTCGACGACCGCACCATCGACAGCCACATCAAACGTCTGAGGCGCAAGTTCCGGGTCGCCGATCCCGAGTTCAAGGGCATCGAGACGCTGTACGGCGTGGGCTATCGCTTTGGCGAAGAATGAGGATCGCGAGCTTAGCTTGCGATGGTCTGGACGGTGGATGCTTCTTCACCGCATCCTCGCTGTCAACATCTTCGTCCTGGCCATTCTGGCCGGGAGCATCTTCTATCTCGACGGCTTCAGGAGTAGGCTGACCGAGAGCGCGGTTGCGACCGCCGCCACCGAGGCGCGGATCGCCGCGGATGCTTTGTTCGTCGCTCGGCGCGACTTAAAGCCGCCGATGCTGCGCCGCATCGGCCGGGCCTCCGGTACCCGGCTGCGGGTCTACGATGCAGGCGGGCGCAAAAGCTTGGACAGCTGGGCCGATGCCGCGCCCACCTACCAGTTGCGCGATCCGGCGCTGGAGCCGTGGCGCAAGAACGTTGCGCGGCGGCTCGACAATGCGTTCAACGCCATCGTCGGGGCGCCCTCCCCCCCCGATCTGAAGCTGGAGTCGGACGCCGACGTCGGCGCCTGGCCGGAAGCAGCGCAGACGCTTCGGTCCGGCATCGTCATGACGATGCTTCGCCGCGCGCCGGAGGGGACGCTGTACATTTCCGCCGCAGCGCCGGTGGGCGACGGCACCGTGCTGCTCCTCACCCGCAATGCCCGCGACATCCGCAGCGTGGTGCGCGACGAGCGGACGACGCTGGCGATCGTGCTGCTGGTTGCGGTTGCCATGTCGGTGCTGCTGTCGCTGTTCCTGGCGCGCACCATTGCCTTGCCGCTGCGCCGGCTGGCGCGGGCCGCGCACCGCGTGCGGCTTGGACGGGCTCGGGAAGTGGCGGTGCCGCTGCTGCCGGCTCGGCGCGATGAGATCGGGCTGCTTGCGCGGGCGCTGCACGATATGACGCAGACATTGCGCGATCGTATCGACGCCACCGAGGCGTTTGCGGCCGACGTGACGCACGAGCTCAAGAACCCGCTCGCGTCGTTGCGCTCGGCCGTGGACAGCCTCGACCGGGTCTCCGATCCGGAGTTGCAGCGCCAGTTGCTCGACGTGGTGCGGCACGACGTCGTTCGGCTCGACCGGCTGGTCGTCGAAATCGCGGAGATATCGCGGCTCGATGCGGAGCTCAGCCGGGCGCGGCTGGAGCCAGTCGACATCGGACACATGATAGAGGCGCTGCTTCCGCACTGGGAGGAGCGTGGGGCCGAGCACGGTGTCCAGATCGTCTTCGCCCGGCCACGCACCGGCAGCACCGTCGTCGCCGGCGACGAAGCGCGCCTTGCCAGGGCGATTGACAATCTGGTCGATAACGCCATTTCCTTTTCGCCGCCGCGCGGCCTCGTTGAAATCGCGGCAGCGGAAGCCGGGGACGCGGTGATCGTCACGGTGGAGGACGAGGGTCCCGGCGTTCCGGCGGACAAGCGAGAGGCGATCTTTCAGCGCTTTCACTCGATCCGGCCGGACGACGAAGCCTTCGGCCGCCATTCGGGACTCGGCCTCGCCATTGTTCGGGCGACGCTGGAAGGCCATGAGGCGAGCGTCGCGGTGGAGGACCGTCATGACGGGCGCAGCGGCGCGCGGTTTGTGGTGCGTTTGCCGGTGCGCGCGTCTTGAGCGAAACGATCCACGCCTGCTGCGTCGCGATCGATGGGCGCGGCGTGCTGATCGCCGGGCCGTCGGGGAGCGGCAAGTCGGATCTGGCGCTGCGCCTCCTCGATCGCGGCGCGGTTCTGGTCAGCGACGATTACACGATCCTGGAGGCGCGGGACGGACGGCTCTTCGCAGCGCCACCCGCCACGATCGCGGGAAAGTTAGAAATCCGCGGTGTTGGCATCGTCGAGCGCTCCTTTGCGGCCAAGGTCCCCGTGGCGCTGCTGATCGATGTCGCCAGCCCGCCCGAGCGGATGCCGGAGGTGGGCGGCCGGACGATCGATGGCCTGGCCTTGCCAAGCGTCGCACTTGCTGCCCTTGAGGCATCCGCCCCGATCAAGGTAGAGGCGGCGCTACGCCTCCACGGACTCGCTTTTTCTTGAACCCAGGCCAGGCCCCCAACCGAATCATGCTCGTCACCGGCCTGTCCGGTGCCGGCAAGTCCACCGCGCTCAAGACGCTGGAGGATCTGGGCTGGGAGGTCGTCGACAATTTCCCGCTGACGCTGCTCGAGCATTTGCTGTCTACACCGCTCGGCGAAGGCAGCGCGCGGCGGGCGCGGCCGCTTGCGATCGGAGTCGACAGCCGCACCCGCGATTTCGACGCGGCCCGAATCGTCGGCCAAATCAGGACGCTGACCGAGGAGCAGGCCGTTCCGGTCGAAACGTTGTTCTTCGACTGCGCCGGCACCGAATTGCTGCGCCGTTATTCCGAAACGCGCCGCCGCCACCCCCTTGCCCCCGACCGCCCGGCGACCGACGGAATCGCCGCCGAGCGCGAGCTGATGGCGCCGCTCAGGCGCTGGGCCGACCATGTCATCGACACCACCGACACCGCGCCCAAGGAACTCCAGCAGCAGGTCCGCCAGCGCTTCGCGCCGGGCGGGGTGTCGCCCACTCTAACGCTCCTCTCGTTCGGCTTCGCTCGCGGGCTGCCGCGCAACGCCGATCTGGTGTTCGACATGCGCTTCCTGAAAAACCCCTATTGGGAGGAAGGGCTGCGGGAGCTGACCGGGCCGGACGCGGCGGTGAGCGACTATATCGCCTCCGACCCCGCTTATGGGGAAGCCGCGCAGCGAATCGAGGATTTGCTCCTCACCCTCCTCCCCCGCTACCGCGACGAGGGGCGGTCGTACGTCACCGTCGCGTTCGGCTGTACCGGGGGAAGACACCGCTCGGTGCACATCGCCGAACGGTTCGCGAAAAGATTGCGTGAAGCCGCATTTTCGCCCACGGTCGAGCATCGCGATCTCGCCTCGCGGCCACGCGCGGGCGTGGAAAGCGGCCCCGGGGGAAGGCCGCAGGAACAGGAAGACGTTTGAATGATCGGTTTGGTTCTGGTGACCCATGGCCGGCTTGCGGCCGAGTTCGTCACCGCGATGGAACATGTCGTTGGGCCCCAACAAAGGATCGAGGCGATCTGTATCGACGCCGAGGACGACATGGAGGGGCGGCGCAACGACATTTCGGAGGCGATCGGCCGAGCTGATTCGGGCGAAGGCGTGATCATTCTCACGGACCTGTTCGGGGGCACGCCGTCCAACCTCGCAATTTCCTTGATGAAGAGCGAGCGGGTGGAAGTGATCGCCGGCGTCAATCTGCCGATGCTGATCCGGCTTGAGGGCGCTCGGCGGACGATGACCCTCAAGGCCGCGGTTGCCGCGGCGCGCGATGCCGGACGCAAATATATCTCGGTCGCGTCCGAGATCCTGGGGGAAACGGTCTGAGCATGGTCAGCCGCATCGTTCAGCTCGCAAACCGGCGCGGCCTCCATGCCCGGGCGAGCGCCAAGTTCGTTACGCTCGCCGCCGGGCTCACGACTCCGGTGGAAGTGGAAAAGGACGGCTCCAAGGTGTGCGGCACGTCGATCATGGGGCTGATGATGCTTGGCGCGGCGATGGGCGATTCGATCACCATCAGCGCCGAGGGCGATGGCGCGGAAGAGGCCGTTGCAGCGCTCGCCGAGCTGGTCGACGCGAAGTTCGGCGAGGACTAGTGCCGAGGCAGATCACCGCTTTCTCCAATCCGCTGGTCAAGGACGTCCGCGCGCTACGCGAGAAAAAGGGCCGGCGGCGGCAAAACTTGTTCATCGCCGAAGGGCTGCGAATCCTCACTGAAGCCCGGGAAGCGGGCTTTCTTCCCGAGATCCTGTTCTACTGGGAAGGCAGCGAGCACCCGTTGCTGGAAAGCCTGGTCGCGGCAACCGAAGCCGCGGGCGGCGACGTGGTGGAGACCAATGCCGACATCCTCCACAAGCTGTCGGGCAAGGACAACCCGCAGACGGTACTCGGCGTGTACCGCACCTTCGACATGTCGCTGGAGCGGATCGACCGGGGCGAGGCGCCGCTCTGGATCGTCGCGCAGGCGCTTCGCGACCCGGGCAATCTCGGCACTATCTTGCGAACGAGCGATGCGGTTGGCGCGGGCGGGGTGATCCTGCTCGACGATTGCGTCGATCCCTTTTCAACGGAGGCGGTTCGGGCGACGATGGGGGCGCTTTTCACCCAGAAGGTGGCCGCGGCCACCTGGGAGGCGTTTCTGCCGTGGTTGCGCGCCGGGCGGGGCGAACTGATCGGCACCAGTCTTCAGGCCGCACAAGATTATCAGGAGCCGCTTTACGCCAAGCCCGCCTTCATCCTAGTCGGCAACGAGGCGCAGGGGCTTCCGCCTGCGTACGAGGCCGAGTGCGACCTGCTGGTGAAGATGCCGATGCTGGGTAAGGCGGACAGCCTGAACGCCGCGGTGGCGGCGGCGGTGATGGCGTATGAAGTCATCAATCAATGGCGGCGGGCTTAAAAACCGGAACTTAGAGATTCCGCTTCTCGTTTACGCGGTTGTTGCCTTACGAGTAGAACCTATGCGTAACCGAGTAACCATGCCGAGATGGCCCGCCTGGATCCTGCTCGGCTTTGCCGCGGCCTGTGCCTATCCCGCGGTGACCAGCCCGCCGCCCACCGATCCGGCGCTGGAGCAGTATGAGGCGCGCGGCAACGAGCCGGGCTGGAACCTCGTAATCCACGACAACCGGATCGATTATACCGGCAATTACGGGGACAAGAAAATCAGCATCGCGCGGCCCGATCCGCGGCCGAGTTTCAACGGCCGCCGCTACGTCAGCCAGAAGTTGACGGTGGACGTCACCTATTCACGCTGCAACGACGACATGAGCGGCCGCGGCTTCGAGCATCAGGTGACGGTCACCGCGGAGGGTCAAACCTTCCGCGGCTGCGGCGGTGAGCGCCGGACCGACTGGGACCTGTAGCCGGAGGAGCAGGAGGCTCTAGGCCCCCTGCTCTTGTCAGCGCTTACACAGGGTCCCAGCCATAGGGGGTGCAATAGCCGACGAATTCGTCGGTGCCATATTGGCTGTAGGTCCCGGACAACGTGTATTGGACATAACTGTAGCCGCATTCCGGCGTAATTTGCCCGACCACAGTGGTGTGGGAGGCGTCGCTATACAGCGTCGTCACGTAAGCAGGCTCACGGCCGTCCGGATAGGCCGCATACTGGCTGACCGCCGGCGCGGCGCCCAGCAACACGGAGGTGACGGCGATGAAGCCAAGGAAGCGTCTGCGCATGGTTTTCTCCACGGTTCACTTTTAACATCAAGTTCGCAGTGCTCCCTACCCTTTGGTTGCACGGCGATTGTTCAATAGAGCCGAAGAGATAGCCGAAATCTACCCGTGATAGTACTTAGGAGGGTGCAGCTCTGGCGAATCGTTCGGGAGCCGCGTCGACCTTATTCCGCCGCCTCGGGGAGCTCGCGTGCGTCGGCAAGGGCCGGGTGCGGTACTTCGCCGGCACTAGCGAGGGCCTCCACCGCCGGCACATCCTCCAGATCGCGGCTGCCCGTTTCGATGTCGAGCTCCTTGAACTTGCGGCCCGTGGAAACCAGGCGGCTGTTGAAGGAGGTGGTGAAGGTGTTGAAGTGCCCGACCGCGTTGTTGAGCCCGGTGCCGACCTTGCGCAGATCCTCGCCGACCTTGGCGAGCCGGTCGTAAAGCTCTTTGCCGAGCAAAGCGATGTCGCGGGCGTTGCGGGCGAGCGCTTCCTGTTGCCACACCGCCGCGACCGAGCGGGCGATGGCGATGAGGTTGGTGGGGGTGGCGAGAAGCACCTTCTTGTCGAACGCGAAGTCCCAGAGCGTTGGGTCATGCTCAAGCGCGGCGGACAGGAAATGCTCCCCCGGCACGAACATGATGACGTAATCGGGGCTGTTGCCGAACTGGTTCTGATAGGCCTTGTTGCCCAGCGTGTTGACGTGGGCGCGCATCGCAGCGGCGTGGGAGGCGAGGCCGATGTGGCGCTCCGCCTCATCCACCGCTCCGAACGCGTCCTGATAGGCGTTGAGCGACACCTTGGCGTCGATGATCAGGGTGCGTCCGCCCGGGATGCGGATGACGACGTCGGGGCGAAGGCGGCCGTCCTCGGTGTCGACACTGACTTCGGTCTGGAAGTCGCAATTTTCGGTCAGGCCGCAGGTTTCCAGCACGTTCTTGAGCTGCTGCTCGCCCCAACGGCCGCGCGACTTGGGCGCGTTGCGCAGCGAGTTGACCAGCTTGGCGGCTTCGCTGCTGACCTTTTCCTGGCCGACCCGCATCGATTCGATCAGGCCGACGAGATTGCCGAAGGAATCGCGCCGCTCCGCCTCGACCTTGGCGACGCCTTCTTCATAGCGCTGGAGGCGATCGGTGACCGGCTGGAGCAGCGCCTTCAGGCCCTGGCCGGCGATCTCCTCCGCCTGCTTGAAGCGGGCGTCGGCGCGTTCGAGGAAGGTCTTCTGCGCTTCGCCGAGGATTCGTCCGCCGATCTCGCTGAACTGGGCAGAAAGTGCCTCGCGGGCTTCCTTCATCTGCGCGATCTGCGCCTCGAAGGCACGCTCGCGTTCCTCCTGCCCCGAGGAGAGGCGAGCGCAATTCTGCTGCGCTTCGGAGCAGTCGTTGCGGACTTGCTCGAGCTTGGCCTGGAGATCGGGGACGATCCTCGCCCGTTCCTCAGCGCCGGCGAGATCGACGATGGCGCGCTTGAAATCGTCCATCGCCTTGTCGCGCTCGGCGCGCAGGGCGGCGGCGGGGCGCTGGCCGAGGAACCAGCCAAGCGCGACACCGGCGGCAAGCGCCAGGAGGAGGATGAGAAGTACCAGCGGATCCATGCTTTGCCCCTGTGGAACGAAGGGCGAACCTACGCCAGCGTGGGCGCCGGCTCAAGGGTGGATCGGGAGAGGCGCGATGTAAGCTGTGGATAGACTTACAGGATGGCGGCCTTGTCGCGTTCCTTGCGGGCTTTCAGCACCTTGCGGACCAGCATGTCGCGCTTGAGGCGAGAGATGTGGTCGATGAACAAGATGCCGTCGAGATGGTCGATCTCATGCTGGAGGCAGACCGACATCAGGCCGCCGAACTCCCCTTCCTGTTGCTGGCCATGTTCGTCGATCCAGCGCGCGCGAACGATGTCCGGGCGCTCGACCTCGGCATATTGGTCGGGGATGGAGAGGCAGCCTTCGTTGTAAATCTTGTGCGCGTCGGAGGCGTGAAGGATCTCCGGGTTGATAAAGACGTGCGGGCGGCGGACCGGCTGGGCATCCTCCTCGTCGCTCTCCGGGTCCTGGAGATCGATGACCACCAGGCGGCGCGGCACGGCGACCTGGACCGCGGCGAGGCCGATGCCGGGGGCCTTGTACATCGTTTCGAACATGTCGCGGATCAGCGCCTGGATGTCGTCGCTGACGGATTCCACCGGCTGCGAGTGCTGGCGCAGGATGGCGTCGGGGATTTCGATGATCGGCAAAACGGACATGGGCAGCGGGCTATAAGCGGCGGGGCCCCTCGTCAACTAGGAGACCTCGTCATCTAGGACACTGGGCGGCGGGCGCGAAGGGCCTGGGCGAGCGTGCCTTCGTCGAGGTAATCGAGTTCGCCGCCGACGGGGAGGCCGTGGGCGAGCTGCGTGATGCGCACCGGGTACCCTTCGAGACGCTCGGCAAGGTAGTGGGCGGTGGTCTGGCCCTCCAGGGTGGCGTTCATGGCCAAGACGACTTCATCGATTCCCCCCTTGGCGACCCGGCCGATCAGCGTATGGATGCCGAGATCCTCGGGGCGTATGCCTTCGAGGGCCGAGAGGCGGCCGCCGAGGACGTGGAAGCGGCCGGGGAAGAGGCGGGAGCGGTCCAGCGCCCACAGGTCCGACACTTCCTCGACGACGCAGAGCAAGCGGTTGTCGCGGCGGGGATCGGCGCAGACGCTGCACGGATCGTGGGTGTCGACGTTGCCGCAGGTGGAGCAGACGGAAAGCGCCTCGTTGACGCGTTCGAGGGCGCGGAGCAGCGGCGCGAGCGCGGTTTCCCGCTTCTTGAGGAGGTGGAGGACGGCGCGCCGGGCGGAACGCGGGCCGAGGCCGGGGAGCCGCGCCAGCGCCTGGGTGAGCGCGTCGATTTCGGGAGAGGCCATGAACCCAAGGTAGCGGCGCGGGTGCCGGGTTTCAAACGGCTTCCCCGCGAAGGGGACACTGCCCTATGAGGCAGCGATGCGCATTGCTTTCATGGGAACCCCGAATTTTGCCGTGCCGACGCTGGAGGCGCTGCTTGCCGCGGGGCACGAGGTGGCGGCGGTTTACTCGCAGCCGCCGCGGCCGGGTGGGCGGCGTGGGCGGGAGTTGACCCCCTCGCCTGTTCACCGGCGTGCGGAGGCGGCGGGGATCGAGGTGCGGACGCCGCTCAGCTTGCGTGATCCGGACGCGCAGGAGGCGTTTCGCGCGCTCGACCTCGATGTGGCGGTGGTGGCCGCTTACGGGCTGATCCTGCCTTTGCCCATCTTGGAAGCACCGAAGTATAAGTGCCTAAACGTGCACGGGTCGCTGCTTCCGCGCTGGCGCGGGGCGGCGCCGGTGCAGCGCTGCATCCTGGCCGGCGACGAGATGACCGGCGTGTGCATCATGGAGATGGAGCGCGGGCTCGATACCGGGCCGGTTCTGCTTCGGCGTGAGACGGCGGTGGATGGCAAGACGGCCGGCATGCTGGCCGACGAGCTGGCGCGGATGGGCGCGGGGATGATGGTCGAGGTGCTGGCGCGGTTGGAGGAGATCGTAGCGGAGATGCAGCCGGAGGATGGCGTCACCTATGCCCACAAGATCGAGAAGGGCGAGGCGCGGATCGACTTCGCTCGGCCTGCAGGTCAGGTCGAGCGGCAGGTGCGCGCGTTCAATCCGGCGCCGGGTGCGTTCTTCGAATTGAACGGCGAGCGGATCAAGATCCTGGAAGCTTCGGTAACGGACGCCGGCGGCGACGCCGGCACGGTGCTGGATGACGCGCTCACCATTGCCTGCGGAGAGGGCGCGCTCTCCCCGCTTCTGGTCCAGCGGGCGGGCCGTGGGCCGATGGGCGCGGGCGAGTTGCTGCGCGGTTTTCCGATCCCGCCGGGCACGCGGCTGGCATGACCCGCTTCCGCCTGTGGGTAGAATATGACGGCGGGCCGTTCATGGGCTGGCAGCGGCAGGCGCATGGGCCTTCGGTGCAGCAGGCGATCGAGGAGGCGGTGGAGGCCATCACTGGCGAAAGGGCGGTGCTTCATGCCGCCGGGCGAACGGATGCGGGGGTGCATGCGCTGGCGATGTCGGCCCATGTCGATGTGGAGAAAGCGATCACGCCGTTTCGGCTGGCGGAGGGGGTGAACGCCAAGCTTCGGCCCCTCCCCGGCTCGATCCTTGCGGCGGAGCCGGTGGCGGAGGATTGGCATGCGCGGTTCAGCTGCATCGGGCGGCGCTACGTGTACCGCATCGTCAACCGGCGGGCGCCGCTGGCGCTGGAGGCCGGCAAGGCGTGGCAGGTGGCGGTGCCGCTCGACGCGGAGGCGATGGACGCAGCGGCGAAGCGGCTGGTCGGCCAGCACGATTTCACCACCTTTCGGTCGGCGCACTGCCAGGCGGAGAGCCCGGTGAAGACGCTCGACCGCCTGGATGTGGTGCGGCGGGGCGAGGTGATCGAGGTGCATGCGGCGGCGAGGTCGTTTCTCCACCACCAGGTGCGCTCGATCGTCGGGTGCCTGCAGCTTGTCGGGCGCGGCAAGTGGAGCGCGGACGATCTTTCGGACGCGCTGGAGGCCCGCGACCGGGCGGCGCTGGGCTACAACGCGCCGCCGGACGGGCTCTATTTCGTCGAGGCTTTGTACCCGGGCGACGAGAGCCCGAGCCCGAAGACGCGCTGAAGCGACTTCTCGAGCATCAGGAGCTGCCAGAGGAGGCGGCTGTGGTCGGCGGTGCCGGCGCGGTGCTGGGCGGCGGCGCGGGCGATTGCCGCTTCGTCGAACCAGCCGAGCTCGGCCAGAGCGGGGCTGCGGGCGAGGCCGTCTGCCTGGGCGGAGAGAGGGCCGCGCAGCCAGGCCGCGATCGGGGTGACGAAGCCCTGCTTGCGGCGATGGAGGATCTCGTCCGGAAGGTAGCGGCCAAGCGCCTTTTTCAAGAGGTGCTTGCCGGTGCCGCCGCGCAGGCGGAGGCCGGCGGGCAAGCGGGCGGCGAACTCGACGAGGCGGTGGTCGAGCAAGGGTTCGCGTGCTTCGAGGCTTACCGCCATGGAGGTGCGGTCGACCTTGGTGAGGATGTCGCCGGGCAGCCAGATCTTGAGATCGGCATATTGGGCGCGGCTCAGCGCGTCGCGGGCTGGGGCGGCGCGCATCGTGTCGATGTAGCGCTGCTCGCCGCGATAGCCTTGCAGACCGGATCGGAAGGATGCCGAGTAGATCCTGGATCGGGCGAGCGGCGGCGTGACGCCGACGGCATGGGCGTAGGCTTCCTCGCTGGACTGGCCGAGGGCCTGGAGGGTGGTCTTGGCGCGAAACATCTGGGGCGCCCAGTCGAGCTTCGGGTAGAAGTCGCCGAGTGCGCCGAACAGGGCGAGGGCGCCCTGGGGGAGCATCCCCCTCACCTTCTCTTCGGCGGAGAACAGGCGGTAGCGGCGGTAGCCGGCGAAGGCTTCGTCGGCGCCGTCGCCGGAGAGGGCGACGGTGACCTTCTCGCGCGCCAGTTCGGAGACCCGGTAGGTGGAAAGCGCGGAGGCGTCGGCGAAGGGCTCGTCGAAGGCGGCGGCCAGGGTGTCGATCAGGCTGTAATCGTCGGCGCCGACGATGCGGCTTCGGTGATTGGTGGCGAAGCGGTCCGCGACCTGCTGCGCCCAGCGGCTTTCGTCATGATCGGCCTCGGTGAAGCCGATCGAGCAGGTTTCCACCGCGCTTCGGCTCGCCTCGGCCATGAAGGCGACCACCGCCGAGCTGTCGACCCCGCCTGACAGGAAGGCGCCCAAGGGCACATCGGCGACCATTCGGGAAGTCACGGCGGCGCGCAGGCGCTCGACCAGTTCCTCCTCCAGCGAGGCGGCGGAGGCGGTGGAGGGGCTTGAGAAATCGACGTCCCACCACTGCACCGGCCGCGGCACCGGGCGGCCGCGGCGGACCAGGAGATAGTGGCCGGCGGCGAGCTTGGTGACTCCGTCGACGATGCAGGCGTCGTCCGGGACGTAGCCAAGCGTCAGGTAATCCTCGATCGAGCGTGCGCTGACTTCGCGGCGAAGGAGAGGATGGGCGAGCAAGCCCTTCAGTTCCGAAGCGAATACCAACGCGCCGTCGGTGAGGGTGGCGAGGTAAAGCGGCTTTACGCCCAACCGATCGCGGGCGAGGAACAGGGCATCGGCGTCCGCATCGTAGAGGGCGAAGGCGAACATGCCGTTGAAGCGCGACAGGCATTCGGGGCCCCACTGACGCCAGGCGGCGAGGATGACCTCGGTATCGCTCTCGGTGGAGAAGGCGTGGCCCTTGCCCTCGAGCTCGGCGCGCACTTCGCGGAAATTGTAGATCTCGCCATTGTAGCTCAGCGCCAGCCGGCGGTCCGCCGACAGCATCGGCTGGACGCCGCCTTCGAGATCGATGATCGACAGGCGGCGGTGGCCGAGGCCGATGCCGGGCGCCGTCCAGACGCCGCTGCCGTCGGGCCCGCGGTGGGCGAGCGTGTCGGCCATGGCCCGGATCCGCGCGGGATCGACGGGCTTGGGAACCGACGGGTGGAATAGTCCTGCAATGCCGCACATCAGCGGGGGCCTTGGAGGCCGCTGGCGCGGTCCGCAAGGGCGGCGGGATCGCCGAGCGACGAAAGGAAGGCGTCGATCGCCGGACGGGGGCTGACGCCGCGCGCGAGTGCGGGCGCGGAGACCAGAACCGCCGCGGCACGCTGCGGGCCGCCCAGGAGCCGCACCTTGACCGTTTCGATCTTCACGGCGGCGTTGCTGCCGGTGAGGACGGAGCCGACCCGGTAGAAGCTCACCACTTCGCGCTCGAGGCCGTTGGAGGCGATGCGCTCCGCCTTGCCGCGCGGCGGCGCGGGGGCGTCGGCGGTCCAGGCCCAGGCGCCGTCCGGCGCGGCGGCGCCCTGGCCGAAGCCGACCAGTTCGCGGCCTTCCTCCTGCCGGGCGAAGACCGCGACGGCGAGATCGACCTCCTGGCCGGCGGAATTGCGGTAGCGCTCGACGCGGAGGAGATCGGCGCCGGCAAAGTGCGGTTGCCAGGGCCGGCCGCCGCGGGCGTCGGCCTTCTGCCAGCCGGGCACTTGCGGCAGCGCAAAGGCGGCCGGCGGCGCTTCGGTGCCGGCGGAGGCGATTGCGGCGGTCCACAGCGGCGGCGCGGCGGCAATCGCAACCGCGGCGGCGGCGACCTGGACGGCGCGGCGCGGGCTGCCGGCGGGGCGGCGAAGCGCTTCCGGATCGAACCAGGCGGCGCCCTGCTTGCGGTCGAAGAACGGCCAGCCGGCGGCCATCAGCAGCGCTATGACGATGGCGAAGAACACCCAGCCGTAGAAGACGTGGTCGACACCTTCGGCAAAGGCGATGCCCCTTTTGCCGGCGATGAAGATGGTCCCCCAGGCGCGAACGCCGTTGGCGAGGACTGGGATAACGATCGCTGCCGCCATGAAGGCGATGCGGCGCGGCCAGGAGCGGAAGCAGACGTTGCCGACCAAAGCGCCATAGGCGGCCATGGCAACCAGGAACTTCACGCCGGAGCAGGCTTCGGCGACTTCGAAATAGCCGGTGGGCGTCGAGATGAAGACGCCTTCGATGTAGGCGGGGACGCCGGAGAGGGCGAGCAGGGCCATCGACATCTTCGCGGTCACCGTCTGCATCACCGGCACGAGTTCCTCCCCGACCGGGATCAGGAAGAGCAGGTAGAAGAGCGGAAAGGCGACGGCGCGGGAGACGGACGTGCCGAGGCAGGCGATCGCGGCGCCCTGCAGCATCAGGATCAGGGCGGCGTGGCGGGCGAGGGCAAGGCCGCCCGCTTCGCCCAGCAGCCACAAGCCGGCGCCTGCCGCGAGGAGCAGCAGGCCGGGCGCCCAAGCGGCGGGCGAGAGGGTGCGAAGCTCCGGCAGGCGCTGCCAGATCAGCCAGGCGATGATCGGGGGGATGAGCAGGCAGTGGTTGAAGGTGGAAGAGTTCCACCAGATCGATGCCATCTGCGCGGCGTCACGGTGGAAGAGGAGGAGCAAGGCGGCGGCGGTCGCGCCAAGGGCAAGGAGGTGGGTGCGCCAGCCTTCGCCGGTGAGCGGACGCGCTTCGGTGATGGGAAGGACTGCCGTCATGCCGCTGCCTTGCGCTCGGACACGCTGACGAGTGCGGCGAGCGGTGCCAGGCGGGCGTCCCAGCTATAGGAATCCTCCATTCGGCGGCGGGCGGCGGCGCCGAGCGCGGCAGCGCGGGTGGCATCGGACAGGAGGTGGCGGATGGCGCGGGCCTGGTCTTCGGCGCTGTCGGCGACGAGGAGATCGCGGCCTGCTTCGGCTTCGATGCCCTCGAAGGCGGCGGGCGAGGCGACGACGGGGCGGCCCATGGCCATGGCTTCCAAGACCTTGTTCTGGACTCCGCGGGCGATGCGCAGGGGCGCCGCCACGACGTCGGCGGCGGCAAGCCAGGCGCGGGTGTCGGGCACGGCGCCGGTGACGGTGACGCGCTCGCTTGCGAGGCGCTTCACGGCATCGGTGGGGCTTCGGCCGACGATCGCGAAGTGCGCGCCGGGGATTTGCGGCAGGACTTCGCGGGCGAACCAGGCGACGGCGTCGGTGTTGGGCGCATAGTCCATCTGGCCGGTGAAGACGATCAGCGGCCTTGCAGGTGCGGGCGCGGGCGGGACTGCGCCGGGCCGGTAGAAAGCGAGATCGACGCCGTTGTGGAGGGCGCGGATGTCGGCGTGCGGGAGGGCGGCGCGGTTGCGGAAGAGGTCGGCCTCGGCATCGCTGACGAACAGGCTGAAGGCGGCGCGGGCGGCGGTTTCGCGTTCGAAGGCGAACAGGCAGCGGGCTTCGCGGCGGTGAACGGAGGCGAGCGGGCCGCCGCCATCGGCATAGGCTTCGAACTTGGCCGAATCCATGTCGACGAAGTCCATGATCAGGCGGGTGCCGGCGGGAACGAACTGCGCCATCTGGCTCGAGAAGGCGAACGCCGTGCCGACTTCCGGACGGGCGAGGATGCGGTGGGCGAAGCCGCGCGTTGCGCCGCTGTCGAACAGGGTGAGGGAGACCGGCTTGCCGGACAGGAGCGCGCGTGCGCCGGCGGCGGCGCGGGAGGTGCGGCGGACTTCCACGTGCGCTTCGCCCAGCGCCCCGCCGAGCGCTTCGCGGAGGGCGGCGAGGTGGGCGGCGTCGGCTTCGTCGTCGGCGAAGCAGGCGAGGTGGACTTTCGTAAGTTGGCAAAGGTGCCGCAGAACGTTGAACGAGCGGATCTTGTCGCCCCGGTCAGGGGGGAAGGGGATGCGGTGGGCGAGGAAGAGGATTTCGCTCATCCCAGGCCTCGTGACAGCCAGGGGCCGACTGCGTTGGCAACCGGCAGGGGAAGCTTCTTCCACAGCGCGATCTGGAGGCGGTATTTGGGGGAAAGCGGGTTCACTTCGCGGGCCTCGCCTTTGACTGCGTAGACAAGGGGTTGCGGCTCGAAGCCCCAATTCTTCTTGAACGAAAAGGCGCCGGTGCCGAGCTTGGAACGGCCGAAATCGAAGCGGGTGCAGCCGCGTTGCCGGGCGTGGCGCATCAGTTCGAAATACATGAGGTCGTTGGCCCGCCAGGTGCGCGCTTCGGCGGTGCCGCCGCCCCAATAGGGATAGACCGTGCCGTTGAAGTAAAGGCTGAGTACCGAGGCGAGCGGCTTGCCTTCGCGGCTGACGGTGAGAATGTCGGAATCGAGGCTGCCCAAGACAGCCTCGAAGAGCGCGCGCGGGAAGACGGGCGTGCCGAGGTTGCGGACGCTTTCGGAGTAGACGCGGTAGTGGGCGTCGGTGTCGCGGCCCGTGCTGACGTCGAGGTCGAAGCCGAGCGCTCGGCGCACTTCGGCGCGCTGCTTGCGGGGGATGGCCTTCAGGATGGCGTCGTCGCCCTCGGGGAGGTCGCGGGCGAAGTTGGCATAGGTGCCTTCGCGGCGCTCCCAGCCTTGGGGAAGAACGCCGCCGCGCAGTTCTACGCTTGCGCAGCCGAGATCGCCGGCGAGACGCCACGCGGCCTCCGCTAAAGCTTCAGCGCCGTCGCCCAGGATGCCGCCGCCAATGCCGAAGCCGGTGGAGACCAGGGCCGAGCCGAACAGCGGCGAGCGCATTTCGGTGAGCGGGAGGATGCCGGTCAACGTGCCGCGCTCATCCTCGGCGAGGAGGATGTGGGCGCGCTGGCGGCAGCCCTTCTCCACCGCGTCCGACCATTCGGGCTGGTGGAAGGGCTGGGCCAGCGGATGGGCGAGCACGAAGGCGCGGATCGCCGGGCGGTCGGTGGGCCCGGCGGCGCGGACGGTGCGGATCGGGGTCATGGCGTTCATTGCAGCCTCGCTGCTTCGCTCGCGACAACCGCGTCGGTGCGGGTCCATTGGTGGTCGCCGAGGAGTTTCAGCAGCTTCGGGCGCATTGCCGAGAGACGGCTGTAATGGCGGAGGCGCGACTTCAGCGGTGCGGCGGCGACGCGGGGCTGGCCGGGATCGATCTCCCAGGGGTGGAAGTAGAACACGGCCGGGCGCTGCTCGGTGCCGTTGACCCGGCCGATCGCCCAACTCGAAAAACGGTAGGGCAGAAGGCGGAAGAAGCCCCCTCCTCCCGCCGCCATGCGGCGGCCGGCGACCTCGACGGTGGTGACCGGGAGTTCGATCAAGGCGCTGCCGGCAAGCGGGCGGAAGGCGAAGCGCGGGGCTTCGCGCCAGCCATAATGGTCGTGGGCAAGCGGCGCGACGCTGGAGGAGTAGGTGTAGCCCTCTTCCGCAAGGACCTGGTGGGCCCAGGGGGTGCGGGCGTCGATCGAGAAGCTCGGCGCACGGTAGCCGCGTGGGGCGATGCCGCCCGCCTCGGCGATGGCGACGTGGGCGCGGCGCAGGTCGGTGCGGAAGGCCTCAGGCGTCATGGTGAAGACACGGTCATGGTCCCAGCCGTGGCTTGCGATTTCATGGCCGGCGGCGACGATGCGGCGGATCAAGGCGGGGTGGCGCTCGGCGACCCAGCCAAGGGTGAAGAACGTGCCTTTGACGCCAGCCTGGTCGAACAGGCCGAGCACCGCGTCGGCGTTGCGCTCGACGCGCTGCGGAAGCGAGTCCCAGTCCGCCTTGGCGATCACCCGCTCGAAGGCGCCGACCTGGAACCAGTCCTCCACGTCGACCGAGAGGGCATTCAACATTGAAAATTCCCTCGTGCGTCAGGCGGCGTTGCTGCGGTAGCCCGGCGCTTCGGCACTCTCCACCCAGTCGACCAGCAGGGTCAAGACTCGGCGAAGGACCACTTCCTGTTCCTCCAGGCGGCTTTCGAGCTGGGCGACGCGGCGCTCGAGCGCGAGATCCTTGACCGGCCCCGCAGGCGCGCCCTGCCCCACCTCAACGGCACGCGGGCCGGTGCGATCGGCGGCCATGTCGGCGGCGACGGTGTCGACGGCGCCGGCGCCGATCCGGTCCAGGCTTTCGAGGGCGCCGTAAAGCAGCACGCGGTTGGCGAGCTGGTTGACGCGGCGCGGAATGCCGCCGGTGTGGCGGTGGATTGCGGCGAATGCCGAGGCATCGAACACCGGGCGGCCCTGCCATCCAGCGACGGTGAGGCGGTGGACGAGGTAGGGCTCGACCTCGGCCGGCTCCATGGCGTCGAGATGGTGGGTGGCGATGACCCGCTGGCGAAGCTGCTCAAGCCCGTGCTCCGCAAGACGGTCGCGGAACTCGGGCTGACCGAGCAGGAAGATCTGAAGCAAGGCACGGCCTTGGCGGGTAAAGTTGGAAAGCATTCGAAGCTCTTCCAGCGCCGAGGTGGCGAGGCTCTGCGCTTCGTCGACGATCAGCAGGCTGCGTTTGCCGCGCGATGCTTCCTCGGCGAGCAATTGCTCCATGCGGTCGAGGATTTGCGCTTTCTCAAGCCCTTCGGTGGCGAGGCCGAAGCCTTGTGCCGCCAGGCGGAGCATGTCGTCGCCCTCGACCTGGGTCGAGACCAGGCTGACGGCATTCAAACGCTCGCGGTCGATCGTTTCGAGAAGGTGGGCGACAAGCGTCGACTTGCCCGCGCCGATCTCTCCGGTGACGACGATGAAGCCTTCGCCCTGGGCGATGCCGTAGCCAAGATAGGCCATGGCCTTCTTGTGAGTGCGGCTGTCGAACCAGTAACGCGCATCGGGCGTGAGCTGGAAAGGACGGTCGGTGAGGCCGTAATGCTGAGTGTACATCGTCTCGCCCTTTTAGAAGCTGTAGCGCAGGCCGAACAGGACCGAGCCGACGGTGCTGTCATACGGACCCGATTGGGTGGAGTAGATGCCGGCCGACGCAGTCGCCTGCAGCCGATCGGTGAACAGGCTTTGGTAGTAAGCGCCGGTCACGCCGGTGGAGAAAGCCGAGTCCGAGCCGGCGATGCCGCTGTCGTACCAGCTTGCGTAGGTCGCCAGATCGAAGCCGGAGTTGCGGGACAGCTTGCGCGAGGCGGAAGCCGAGACGTTGAAGCTTTGATCGGTGACGCCGCGCAGCACGAAGTCGCTCCCCGGAGGCGCGAAGTAGCGGCGGTTGTTGTAGCCGCCGCCGATGCCGAAGCCCCAGGGCCCGCGGCCGCCGGAGAGGCGCGCCGAGATGCCGCGGTTGCGGAAGTTGAAGTTGTTAATCGACTGAAGCGCATCGTCGAAGCAGACGCCGGTGGTCGGGTCCGAGCCGTAGATGCAGCCGCCGCCCGCCTGGATGCCGCTGCCAAAGCCGCTGCGCTGCAGATCGAAGCCCTGCGGCACGCCCTGGAGATCGGCGACGAGCAAGCGTCCGAAGCTTGAAACATTGTCGTAGACGGACGCGCTAAATGCATAGGATTGATTGATCTTATGCTCGAGCGAGCCGGTAAAGGTGGTGCCGCCGTAGCGCCGTCCGACACGGGCCTGGAGTTCGGTGCGCGGGCTCGGCCGCCAGATCACTCCGGCATCCCAGATGATCCCGTCGGTATCGTAGGTGAGGAGGCGCGGCGCGCCTGGATCGGCAACGACAATGCCGCCAGGCCCGGCAGCGGGGACGCCGCCCGGGCCGCGGACCACATCTTGCTGTGAGCCTTTGCCTTTTTCATAGCCGACACCGGCAGTTACGGCGATGTGCGGAGACACGGGATAAACCACGTCGCCACGCACATAGGCCGCTTCGAACCTGGAATCGAAGCGGTTCATGTCCTCGCGGACATAGCCGCCGCCGACCGTCCAGCCGATCGGAAGGCCTTCGCCTGGCCCCTGGCCGACGCTTGCGGTCAGGTTGTGGACGGTGCTCGAGGAATAGCGGTCGACCCGCGGCGCGCCGGCGGGAAGGTTGCCGCCCGCCAGGCTGTGATCGTCGACATAGACGTAGCCCAGGCGATATGCGGCGCCGACCTTCAACGGCCCGACGCGGGTGTTGAGCGTCGGCCCGGCATAGGCCGAATAGACCTCTGCGCTGTTGGGATCGTCCACCGTGCGCAGGCCCGGAACCGGGATGCGCGGATCGGCGTGGGTGCGGGCGGCCATGGCGCCGGCGTCGAAGCCGAGCACGCCGGGGATCGCATCGACATGGATCGCGGCAAGGCCGCTATGGCTGTCGTCGTCCCGGATGCCGCCTTCCCAAGCGATGCGGCGCTGGTAATTGTAGGCGATGGTAGCGGTCACCCGGCGGGTGGCGATCTCGGCATTCACGCCGCCGCCGACTCCGGTATAGGTTAGCACGTCGCCGCCGTTGAAATCGGCGGAAACGACCTCCTGGATTTCCAGATAGGGCGTGATCCGGGTCCGCGCCGGTGCGGAGTTGACCGAGGCCGCGGCAAGCACTGCAACCGCCCCGCCCATTGCGATCGAAGCCCAGCTTCGCCCGGCAAGTTTATGTGAAGACAGCATTTTCATTGGCCGTATCCGTAATAGCTGCCGAACCTTCGACCGGTTGCGGCAAAGCCCGCGCCGTTGAGCAGCAGGCGGATGTTGGAACAGGCGGAAAGCAGGGTCGCAGCCTCGCGCAGGTCTGACTCGGTGGTCTGATCGGCGCGGACGACGAGGAGGAGCTGGCCGGCATGGGTGGCGAGCACCGAGGCCGGCGAGGCAAGCAGGGCCGGCGGGGCATCGAAGAGGAGGATGCGGCGCGGATTGGCTCCGGCGAGCCGCGCAAGCACTTCGTGGGTGCGCTCGGAGGCGAGAAGCTCGGTGATGTTGGAGACGTGGCGGCCGGCGGGTAGAACGGAGAGGCCTTCGACGTCGGTGCGGATTACCAGGGTTTCGGGGTCCACGTCCGGATCGGCGATTGCGTCGACCAGGCCGGCGCCGCCTTCCAGGCCGAGGATGGAGAGCACCTCCGGCTTGGGGAAATCGGCGTCGATGAGCAGCACGTCGCGGTCGCGCTCGGCGGCGAGCGAGAGTGCGAGGTTGATCGCGCAGAAGGTCTTGCCTTCGTCGGGCTGGGCCGAGCAGACGAGGATGGTCCGGGCCTTGCCGCCCTCGCCGCCCGCGTCGAGCAGGAGCTGGCGCTTGACGATGCGGAACTCCTCGGCGAGCGCGCCGCCGGGGGCGTCGGGCTCGATGAAGCCCGCTTCGCGCAAGGCGTCGCGGTCGATTGCGGCGCCTTCCCCGGGGGCGAACGGCGCTGGGCGGGCTGGGCGGAGACGCTGAGCGGCGACGGGTTCCTCCAGCGGCGCAGCCCTGGCAATTTCAGGCTTGGGCTCCGGCGCCGACAGCCATTTGGCGGGAGCGGCAGGCGCCTTTGCCTCGGGCTCGGCTTTCGGCTGCGGAGCAGGAGCGGCTTTCGCCACTTCGGGTTCGGGCTGCGGCGAGGGCACGGGAGCAGCGGGCTTCGGCGCGTCGAGGCCGAAGCCGTAGAGCTCGGCCGCGCGTTCGAGGAGCGATCCGCCGCTGCGAAGGGGGGTGTGCTGGTTCATTTCGTTTCCCCTCACGCGACCGTGCTGCGCTGCCAGAATTCGACCGCCATCAGCACCGCCCAGGACGCGCCGAGCGCTCCCACGCCCGCCGCCAGCCACACGAGCCGCTGGCGTGCCTTGGCCCGGATCGCAGGCGTCACGACCTCGCTGATTGTGCCGAGCACGGGGAGGCCGGTGGCCGCTTCGAGCCGTCCCTGCGTTGGGAAGGTGGTCTGAAGCTGGCCGCGGATGAAGGCGATGCCGATGCCGCCGCCCAAAGCGACGATCAGGATCAGGCTGAGCAGAAGCGGCCGGTTCGGCGCCTCCGGAATGCGCGGCTGCGACGGCGGATCGATGACCCGGAACTTGATGCTGTCGGTCTTCGACTGGACGTCGCTCCTGAGGCGGACCTGCTCGCGGTCTTCGAGGAGCTTGTCGTACTGGCGCTTGAGGACGTCGTAATCGCGGTTGAGCTTGGCCTGTTCGGCGGCGACTCCGGGCTCGGTGGCCTGGCGTGTGCCGAGCTGGGCAAGATCGGATTCGATCTGCGCCTTGCGCGCGCTGGTGGCCTGAACCTGACCTTCCTTTTCTGCGATCATCGAGCGCAGGGTGACGAAGGCGGGGTTGGCCATTCCGCCACCGGCCGCGCCGGGCTTTTCGGCGGCGGCGATCGGGCGCAGGCGCTCGATCTGGCCGCGAACGGCGACGACGTCAGGGTGGGCATCGGTCCAGCCGCGCGAGGCGGCCTGGGCGAGCTGGGCCTGGAGCGCGGCGATCTGGGCGGTTGCGGGGCCGGCCGCGGACGCGCCGCCGAAGCCCGGGATCGACTGCGGCGTGCTGCCGAGCTGGCCGCGAAGGGCGGCGAGCGAGCTTTGCGCCTGCATCAACTGCTGATCGATATTGGCGAGTTCCGAGCGGGCGCCCGACATGCGCATCGCGACCGAACCTTCGCCGGGTAGGACGCCGAGGAATTTCTGCTCGAACTCGACGCGGCGCTGCTCGGCCTGCTGAAGCTCCGACTCGCGGCGGCGAAGCTCGTCGTCGAGGAAGGTCAGGCTTTGGCTCGCTTCGTCGCGGTCGCCGGCGAGGTTTTCCTCGACGAACAGGTCGAGGAGGTTCTGGACGATGGCGGTGGCGAGCTTCGAATTCTTCGCATTGGAGAAGCCGCCGACGCTTGCCGTGGCGCTGATCTCGAACAGATTGTCCTGCTGAGCGGTGACCTTGATGCTCTTGCGCAGCGCCTCGACCTGCGAGGCGAGCTCACGCTCGCTTGCGACGAGGGTGTTCAAGTCCGTGCGGCGGACGACCTTCTCGAGGTTCTCGGTGGAGGTCAGGGTCTGCTTGACGCGGGTGAGGTCGTTCTGCCGCTCGGCCGGGCTGAAGCCCATTTGATTGGGCAGGATCGACTGCATCTGGATAAGGACGCGGGCCTTGGATTCATAGCTGTTCGGGATGACGGCGATCGCAAGCCAGCCGGCGAGGCAGATCGCCCAGGCGGCGGCGAGCGCAAGCCAGCGGCGCCGCCAGACCTGGTGGATCGCGATGCGAAGCTGTTCGTAGAGTCCGTCCATCCGTCGGCCTGTCCTTTAAGGGTGTGTTCGGGGCGCTCGCGCGGGGCTCAGAACATGCTTTCGGGGATGATGATGACGTCGCCGGGCTCGAGCCGGACGTTGGCCTTGGTGTCGCCCTTCTTGATCAGGCGGGCGATCTTGAGATCGTATTCGGTCTGGGTGCCGGTGGCCTTGTCGTGGCGGACCAGGCGCGCTTTGTCGCCGGCGGCATATTGGGACAGGCCGCCGACTTCGATCATCGCATCGAGCAACGTCATGTTGGCGCGGTAGGGGAGCGAGGCGGGCTTTTCGGTGGCGCCGACGATGCGGATCTGCTGGCCGAACGTGCCCTGGAAGCTGTCGATCATCACCGAGACGCGCGGATCCTCGATATATTGGCTGAGCGCGACGCGGATGTCGTCGGCGAGGATTGCGGGGGTCTTGCCGACCGCGACCATGTCGGTGATCAAGGGCGTGGTGATCATGCCGTCGGGGCGGACCTGGACCTTGGCGCCAAGCTCGGGATTGCGCCACACGAAGATGGTCAGCGAATCGAGCGCGCCGATGATGTATTTCTCGCTGTCGGCGCTGTCCGAGCCGACAAAGGTGGCGGGCGGGAGGACGTTGCCGCTCGACTTTGCGCTGCCGGCGCAGCCGCTAAGCGCGACTGCGCTGACGCCGAGGGCGAGGGCGAGTTTCGATTTGGGCAATGCGCGCATCGACGGTGTTCCTCTTCAAGCAGTCACGTGGTCGGCGCGGCCCCAGTCGACGGGACATGCGCAGATTTGGCTTTGCTATGAGGGGAAGAGGTAAAATTACCGTTAGGAACAACCGCCATTCCCACGCCGTCCCGGATCGGGACTGCGGGCGGCGGAAGGTTTACGCGTCGGCGCCGACGAGGATTTCGTGGGCGGCGGGGTGGCCGAGAAAGGCCTGGGGGCTTGCGGAGAGGCCGTAGGCGCCGGCGAGGAAGACGGCGACGAGGTCTCCGACCTCGGCGGCTGGCGTCAGGATGTCGTCGGCGAGGCGGTCCAAGGGGGTGCAGAGGCAGCCGACGATGCTGACTTCTTCCTCGGGCAGGGCATCGAAGCGGGAGGCGATGGCAACGGGAAAGTTGCGGCGCACGACCTGGCCGAAATTGCCGGACGCGGCGAGCTGATGGTGCATGCCGCCGTCGGTGATCAGGAAGGTCTTGCCGTGGCTGATCTTACGGTCGACGATCCGGCTGAGGTAGACCCCCGCCTCCCCAACCAGCCAGCGGCCGAGCTCGATCGCGAAGGCGGTGTCGCGCAGGATCGGGGAACGGGCGGCAAGGGTGTCGGCGAGGGCGCCACCGACTTGCTCGACGTCGAGGCTTTGCTCGCCGTGGAAGTAGGGAATGCCGAAGCCGCCGCCGAGGTTGACCATCGGGGGACGCGCGCCGGCTTCTTCGGAAAGGCGGGCGGCTAGGGCGACGGTGGCGCGCTGGGCTTCGATCAGGGCTTGGGCGCTGAGCGCCTGCGAGCCGGCGAAGATGTGGAAGCCGCGCCAGTCCGCGTCGGCGGCGAGGAGGCGGCGGACCAGGGCCGGGACGCGCTCCGCATCGACGCCGAAGGGCCTTGCACCGCCGCCCATGCGCATGCCGGAACCTTTGATCTCGAAGTCGGGATTGACCCGGATGGCGAGCCGCGGGCGGCGGCCGTGGGCACGGGCGATGAGGAGGGCGCGTTCCGCTTCCCCCTCGGACTCGACGTTAAGGGTGACGTCCGCATCCAGCGCGGCGGCGATCTCCTCGTCGCGCTTGCCGGGACCGGCGAAGGAGATGTCCGCCGGGCTCGTGCCGGCTGCCAAAACGAGGCGCATTTCTCCGGCGGAGGCGATGTCGAGACCATCCACCTGCTTGGCAACGAAGCTCAACAGTGGTGCGTAACTATTTGCCTTGATTGCGTAATGCAAACTGACACCCGCGAATGCGGCGCGAAAGCGGGCGATGCGTTCGGCGACCATGCGGGCGTCGTACACGAAGAGCGGGGTGCCGCCCGCCTCCGCGACGAGCGCCTCCGCGCTGCGGCCTCCAATGTTCAGTACGCCGCCTAGGCCGGCGGTGAATCCGCTTGGGATCGGCCCTCTCGGCTTGCTCATGCGGTGAGTTCCTGGCGGAGGCGCTCGCGGTCGAGCTTGCCGTTGGGCGAGCGCGGCAGATCGTCTCGCCAGAGGATGGCGGAGGGCTGCATGAAGTTGGGGAGCTCGCGGCGGAGGTGGCCCCGCAGCGCCTCCTCCCCATCGCGGGCGCCTCGGACGACGAGGGCGATCGCTTCCCCGAGCCGAGCGTCGGGGTAGCCAAGGGCGACCGCCTCCACCGCGGCGCCGCTCGCGACGGCGGCTTCCTCGATCTCGGTCGGGCTCACCCGGTTGCCGCTGGTCTTGATCATCGCATCGGCCCGGCCGACGAAATAGAACAGGCCGTTGTCGCCGCGCCTTACCCGGTCGCCGGACCAGACTGCGGTGCCGCCATAGGCCGAACCTTTCGGCGCGGGGCGGAAGCGTTCGGCGGTGCGCTCCGGGTCGTTCCAATAGCCCTTGGCGACCAGTGGGCCGGCGTGGACGAGTTCGCCTTCCTCTCCGATCGAGACGATCCGCCCCTCTCCGTCTGCCGCCATGACGTCAGCGAAGGGGATTGCGGACCCCATCGAATCGGCGTGATCCTCGAGCAAGGCCGGGTCGAGCGAGGTCGAGCGAAACGCCTCGGTGAGGCCGTACATCGAGTGGATTTCGGCGACGGGGAACAGCTCGCGCATTCGGCGGATCACCGATACCGGCAGCCGGCCGCCGCTGTTGGTGATGCGGCGCAGCGACAAGGCGGCGCGCGGCGGCCAGGGCGCCTCGATGAGCTGCACCCAGAGCGGCGGGACGCCGGCGAGGGTGGTGATGCCCTGCTCTTCGACGGCGCGGATCACGTCGCGCGGGCTGAGATATTCGAGCGGGACGACGCACGCCCCTGCCGCCCAGGTGGAGAGAAGCTGGCTCTGGCCGTAATCGAAGGCGAACGGGAGGACGGCGAGCGCGCGGTCCTCCGGCGTCAGTTCGAGATAGTGCGCGACGCTGATTGCACCGAGCCAGAGGTTGGCGTGGCTCAGCATCACGCCCTTGGGGCGCCCGGTGGAGCCGGAGGTGTAGAGCAAGGCGGCGAGATCGTCGGGATCGGCCGAGGAGGGTGGCAGGCGATCGGCTCCTGAGAGCATCGCCGCGCCTTCTTCCTCCGCGGCGGTGAGGCAAGACACCTCCCCCTCCCCCAGGGTTGCGATCCGGGCCTTGCCGCTGATAAGCAGGCTTGCGCCGCTGTCGGCGAGGATGTGGGCGACCTGGCCGCGCTTGAGGAGCGGGTTGACGGGCACGTGGATCAGCCCGGCGCGTGCGCAGGCGAGCGGCAGGACGGCCGTCATGCGGCTCTTGGGCAGCCAGCTTGCGACCCGCTCGCCAGGTTCGAGACCCCTGCCCTTCAGCGCCGCGGCGAGACTGCCCACCGCCGCCTCAAGGCCCGCATAATTCAGCAGCCCTTCGCGGGTGAGCAGGGCCGGACGCTCCGGCGCGCCCATCAGGGGCAGCCGGTCGAGCGGGAAAGGCGTGGGATCGGGCAGGCCGGTCATCTCGGCGGCGCTTTTGCCGCAATGCGGCACGGAGGGGAAGCGCGGCTTGCCCGGCGGGTTTCGAGCGGTTAGGCCGCTGGGGAGCGCAAGGGGAGGATCATGGCTGTCGCGCAGTCGCAGACGGGGGACATCGAAGGCACGCTGCGGGAGGTTCTGGCCGAGATACTCGGCCTCGATCCCGCGCAGGTCGCCGGCTTCGACGAGGAGACGCCGTTGTTCGGCGCCCTGCCCGAGTTCGACTCGCTTGCCGTCGCAGGACTTCTGACGGAGCTCGAGGAACGGCTCGGCATTCTGATCGAAGATCATGAAGTCGACGCCGACATGATGGAGACGTTCGGCGCCTTGCTGGACTTTGTGACGGCGAAGGCGGCGTGAGCGCCGGGCCGCTCAAGGACGCGGTCGCTTTCACGCTGGAACGTCCGGATCGGGCGGCGCTCGAAGGCCAATGGCGGGCGCTTGAGGCCCGAACTGACATCACTTTCTTCCTGAGCTGGGACTGGATCGGCGCCTGGGTGGACGAAGCGGGCATGCCGGACCTGGTGCTTGCGGGACGCGCCGACGGCGAGCTCGTCTGCCTCGGCTTGCTGCGGCGGAGCGTGGACAAGAGGCACCGCTTCGTGCGCAGCCGGACGCTTAACCTTCATGCCACGGGACGTGAAGATCAGGATGTTATCTTCATAGAATATAACGGCTTGTTGACCGACCGGCGCTTCGGCCCGCTTGAGGCGGAGGCAATTGCCTTTCTGCGCTCGCGCAAGGCGGAGATCGGACGATTCGACGAAGTGAGCTTCGGCGGGTTTGCCGAGGATCGGTTCGAGGCGGTGCGGGACACGGGGCTGCGTACCCACGTTCATGCGCTGAAGAGCACCGCCTTCGTGGACCTCCAGGCGCTTCGGGAAGGCGGCGGTGAGTATCTCGGCACGCTGAGCGCCAACACCCGCCAGCAAATCCGCCGCGCGGTGCGCATCTACGAGGCGCGGGGGCCTTTGGTGCTGGAGCCGGCGCGCTCGGTGGAGGAAGCCCTCGTTTTCTTCGAGGCGATGGGCGTGCTTCACGAGGCGGCGTGGCGCGGCAAAGGCGATGACGGCGGCGCCTGGCGCTTCCCCTTCCTTGTCGCCTTTCACCGGCGCCTGATCGAGCGCTGCTTCGCGAGCGGCGGAGTAGAGATCGTGCGGATCTCCTGCGGCGGCGAGGCGATCGGCTATATCCATTGCCTGGTCCGCGGCGGGTGGATCGGCAGCTACCTGTCGGGCTTCGCTTACGAGGCGGACAACAAGGTTAAACCCGGTTTGGTGAGCTTTGCCATGTACATTCAACACCGCCTCGAAATTGGCGGTGACGTGTTCGATTTCCTGGCTGGGGACCACCGCTACAAGACGAGCCTGGGGACCCCGGGGCAGCGCCTGTACTGGTTCCGCGTGCAGGAGAAGCGGCCGCAGTTTCTCGCCGAGCGGGGGCTGCGCTGGGTGAAGCAGAAGGTGGAGCAGGTGCGTGGGAGCAGTGGGCGGACCTAGCCTACCCCGTCACCCTCGCGAAAGCGGGGGTCCCGCTTTTCTTTCTTTTCCCCGCCTCAAGAAGGAAGAAGCGGGATTCCCGCTTTCGCGGGAATGACGGTGGGGGTTACGCCGCTACGGCCGCTTCGAATTCCGCCTCCGCAAGAAAGCGCTCGGCATCGAGGGCCGCCATGCAGCCGGTGCCGGCCGCGGTGACGGCCTGGCGGTAGGTCTTGTCCATGACGTCGCCGCAGGCGAAGACGCCGGGGACGCTGGTGCGGGTGCTGCCGGTCTCCACTTCCATATAGCCGTCCTTGTCGAGGGCGAGCTTGCCCGCGAACAGCTCGGTGGCGGGCGAATGGCCGATGGCGACGAAGCCGCCGTCGACCTCGATGCGGCTGACTTCGCCGGTCTTGGTGTCGCGCAGGTCGATCGCGGTCAGGCCCTCGGGCGTGCCGCCGGCGACGAACTGGTCGACCGCCTTGTTCCAGAGGATGTTGATGTTGGGGTGGGCGAAGAGGCGGTCCTGCAGGATCTTCTCGGCGCGAAGCGAGTCGCGGCGGTGGATCAAGGTTACGTCGTGGCTGTGGTTGGTCATGTAGAGCGCTTCCTCGACGGCCGTATTGCCGCCGCCGATCACCGCCACCTTCTTGCCGCGGTAGAAGAAGCCGTCGCAGGTCGCGCAGGCCGAAACGCCCTTGCCCTTGAGATGCTCTTCGCTGGGGAGGTTGAGCCACTTGGCCTGGGCGCCGGTGGCAATGACCAGAACGTCGCCGGTGTAAACGGTGCCGCCGTCGCCGATCAGGCGGAAGGGGCGCTGGGACAGATCGACCTCGACGATATGGTCCCACATCATCTTCGCGCCGACATGCTCGGCCTGGGCCTGCATCTGCTCCATCAGCCAGGGGCCCTGGATGACATCCTTGAAGCCGGGATAATTTTCGACATCGGTGGTGGTGGTGAGCTGGCCGCCCGGCTGAATGCCCTGGACGACGATCGGCGCCATGCCGGCGCGGGCGCCGTAGATCGCCGCCGAAAGCCCCGCCGGGCCGGAGCCGAGAATGAGCATGCGCGTGGAATGGGTGGCGGCCATAAAGTCTCTTTACGTCCTGAAGGGGAGGTGACGGGTGCGAGATAGGGTCTCCCCCTGCCCCCGCGCAACCACCCATTTGCCGGGCCCCGGCGGCACTGGTAAGGCCGCGGGAGTTCCCGCATGCATCAAGAGGCTCCCCAATGAACGCGCCCGCCCCCATCCACGACAATCCCCTCGGCCTCGACGGTTTCGAGTTCGTCGAGTTCACCGGCCCCGATCCGGAGGCGCTTGCGGGCTTGTTCACGGCTTTGGGCTTCACCCACATGGGCAATCACCGGTCCAAAAACGTCCGCCATTACGCGCAGGGCGACATCAATTTCATCCTCAACATGGACCCGGCCGGCCAGGCCGCCGACTTCCGCGCCGCGCATGGTCCCTCGGCGAACGGCATGGCGTTCCGGGTGAAGGACGCGAAGAAAGCGTTCGAAATGGCGGTGGAGCGCGGCGCGGTTGCCGTGGACACGCCACGCGGGCCGGGCGAGCTGGAGATACCGGCCATCGAGGGGATCGGCGGCTCCTATCTGTACCTGGTCGACCGCTACGGCGCCGAGCAGATTTACGACGTGGACTTCGAGCCTGTCGAAGGCGCGGTGCGCGATGGCAATGCGGTGGGGCTGCACACCCTCGATCACCTCACCCACAATGTGAATCGCGGCCGGATGACCTATTGGGCCGAGTTTTACGAGCGCACCTTCAACTTCCGCCAGATCCGCTATTTCGACATCGAGGGGCAGCAGACCGCCTTGGTCTCCAAGGCGATGACCGCGCCGGACGACAAGATCCGCATTCCGCTCAATGAAAGTCAGGACGAGCACAGCCAGATCGAGGAGTTCCTGCGAGAATATAAAGGCGAAGGTATCCAGCATCTTGCGCTCGCAACCGACGACATCTTCGCAACCGTGGATGCGCTGCGGGCCAACGGAATCCGCTTCCAGGACAGCCCGGATACCTATTTCGACATGATCGACGCGCGGCTTCCCGGCCACGGCCACAGCGTTGCGGAAATGCGCAAGCGCCGAGTGCTGATCGACGGCTCGCCCGAGACCGGAGAGGGCCTTCTGCTGCAGATCTTCACCGAGAACATGGTTGGGCCGATCTTCTTCGAGATCATCCAACGCAAAGGCAACCAGGGCTTCGGGGAAGGCAATTTCAAAGCGTTGTTCGAATCGATCGAGCTCGACCAGATCCGCCGCGGCGTTCTTCCCGCGACTGGAGATCATGGCTGAGCACGGCGATCCTGAAGACGGCGGCGCCACCGTTGCGATCGCCCATGTCTACAGCATGGTCGAAGCCGATGTGATCGCGGCGACCCTTGAGGCTTACGGCTTCACAGTGGTGGCTGGAAGCCGGCGCACCATTTCGGCCCTGCCCCACCTGATGGTAGGATTGGGCGGCATTCCGATTGCGGTTCCGTTTGGGGAGGCGGAGGATGCGATCGCGCTGATGGCGGAGATCGACTCCGGCTGGAGCTGCCCCGAGGCGCCTTTCGACGACAAACCGGCGATTAACGGAGTGGTCTCGCTCGGCTCCGCGCTGTGTGGCGGGGTGCCGATGCCGCGGGTGGAGGGCGACTATGCCTGGCGGCGGCGTCAAGCCGGACCCGGGCCCTCGGCGCGGTAATCGAGATTGCGGCTGTGCAGGGTGCGCGGCGCGCCGGCATCCATGTCCTGGCGTAGCGCCTCCATCAGGGCGGCGAGGCTGCGCTGGGTTCCTTCCGGCAGGCACAGGTAAGCGGACAGGAGCCGGGTCGCCTGCTCGCCAAGGCGCCCGCTTTCCATGCGCTGGCCGGTGAGGACGTAGAGTACGTCGACGTTGGCATCGGCAAGACGTGCAAGGTAGTCGGCGCGAAGCTCGCGACGGTCGTTCTCGTAAAGGCTTTGTTTTGGAACGTCGGTGCCGACGAGGGCGGCGAAATCCGCCTGCTTCAGCCCCAGTCTTTTACGTTCTTCAGCGAGACGTGCTCCGAAACTCATCGTTTATGTTGAATCCCCAACGTACTTTCATCCACTTCACGTGCGTTATAGTGGAAAGTACGCCAACTATTGCACGAGCAGGAAGTGTTTGTCTCGCAAAAGCGGTGAATGGCCTTTGCTCCGCACCGCTAACCGACCAAGAGCGGGCCGGCGCGAGGGTGACGGTGGCGGAGCGCCTGATATTCTTAACCTCTTGGCGGTATGTGGGCCGCCTGGGGGACCGCCACGTGTACGCACAAGTTTCAGTTTTTCCGTTGGGCACCGTGCGCCAGGGCGGCCGGCGAACGGTCAACTTTGTCGCCTCCGTGCGGGACAATCTGGCGGTGACCCGCAAGATGCACGTGACCAATATCTCGGCGACGGGCTGCAAGCTCGAGGGCGCCGGCGCGCTCGTGGTGGGATCCGAGGTATGGATCAAGCCGGAGGGGCATTTTCCGGTAAAGGGCCAGATCAAGTGGGCCGAGGCCGACGAAGCCGGTTGCGAGTTCCTGGCGGCGCTCTCCGACCAGGACGTCGATGCGCTGACCGTCCCCACGAGCGTCGTGCGCAAAGGCGCGTTTCGCCGCTGACACAGCATCGCGAGATGCCGCCGGCTGCGGCGGACAGATTGCGGCGATCAAGAATGGCGTTGGTAGCGGAGGAGGGACTTGAACCCCCGACACGCGGATTATGATTCCGCTGCTCTAACCAGCTGAGCTACTCCGCCCCACGGGGCCGCGCCGCCGCTCGGGCGGTGGGCGTGGCGGGCTATAGGCAGGGCCGCTTGGCGGGTCAACCGCGCGCAAAGCCTTCGCCGCCGCCCGCTCTCCGCCCACCGCGTGCGCCGGGAACCGCCTCGCTTTCCCCACGTTTGCCGCAACGATTGGAGAGCTTCGACATGGAATTGTTGACCCCGCTTGAGACGCTGTGCCGGATCATGATCCGTGCCCGCGAGAACGAGGCCCAGGTGCCCGCCCAGGATCCCGACGACGACGCCGACAATGTCGACGACTTCGAGGACGAGGACGGCGGCGGCGGCGGACTGTCGGCGCTGGAGGACGAGCTCAACGACGTCGAGGAGGAGCTGAGGGCGACGCTCGACGATCTGGCCGACGACCAGCTCGCCGAGACGCTGGCCTTGTCGTGGGTCGGGCGCGGCACCTACGACGTCACCGAATGGGACGACGCCATCGCCGAGGCGAACGACATCGATCCCGAAAGCTCGATCGACGAATTGCTCGACATGCCGTTGCTCGCCTCCCACCTCGAAGCGGGGCTCGCGGCATTCGATTACAGCTGCGACGGAGTCGGGCAGATCGATTAGCTCCTCCCCTCACCCGCGGAAGGTATAGGCTTTCACCGGTTCCCAGGGACCGCCAAGGTAGCGCCAGCTGGCAAGGCCGCGGATCGCCAGCGGGCGGGGCTGGAAGGTGGCGCGCAGGTGCTGCTGGAGGGCCTTGGCGACCTTTGGCTCGACCTTGTTCTGGATGGTGATGTGCGGCCGCCAGCGGGCCTGGTCCTGCGGGATGAGGAGGCCGCGCAGCGCTTCGGCGAGGTCGCCGCGAATGTCTTCCAGTTCCTCGCTGTCGATCCGGAAGGCGGTGCCGGCGCCAAGATCCATGACGCCTGCGATCGTCGCCCGTGGCGGCGGCGCGGCGGCATATGCTGCGAGGCGGCGGTCCAGTTCCGGCGCGACATCGGGCGGCAGGTGGTGGAACAAGGTGAGGTGCGCGGGCACCTGGTTGCGCTCCGGCGGGAAGTGGGTGCGGCGCAGCTCCTGGAGCCAGCCATTGTCGCCGTCGCCGAAGGTGGCGGTGACGATCAGGGGCGCCGGCCGGGAACTCAGATTTCCACCTGGCTGCCGAGCTCCACCACCCGGTTGGGCGGGAGCTTGAAGAATTCCATCGCGCTTTCCGCGTTCCTGAGCATCCAGGAGAAGAGCCGCTCCCGCCAGATCATCATGCCTGGCTTCGCGGACGCGATCAGGGTCTGGCGGGCGAGGAAGAAGCTGGTGTCCATCATCCGGAACTGCGGGCCGCAGCTTTCCACCCGGACAAGCGCCGCGGGCACGTCTGTTTCCTGCATGAATCCGTAGCGGATGATCAGCCGGTAGAAGCCGTTGCCGAGATTCGACAGCTCGAAGCTGCTCTTGTCCTCGACGTACGGCACGTCCTCGATCCGGACGGTGAGGAGCAACACGCGCTCGTGCAGCACCTTGTTGTGCTTCAGATTGTGAAGCAGCGCGTGGGGTACGCCGTCCGACGTTGTGGTCATGAACACGGCGGTGCCGGGCACCCGGGTCGCGCTGGTGGCGGCGGATTTGACGAAGATTTCCACCGGCATCGCGGCCTCGTTCATCCGCTTGATCATCAGCTTGCGACCGCGCGCCCAGGTGGTGAGCAAGGTGAAGGCGATGACGCCGATCAGCAGCGGGAACCAGCCGCCATCGGGCACCTTGGTGAGGTTTGCCGCGAAATAGGCGACGTCGACCAGGAAGAAGACGCCGAGCAGCGGCACGGCCAGCCACGGGCGCCATTTCCACAAGGAGAAGAGCACAACGGTGAGCAGGCAGGTGTCGATGAACATCGCACCCGTGACCGCGATCCCGTAAGCGGCGGCGAGGTTGGAGCTGGTCTGGAAGAACAGCACCAGGAGGATCACCATCACCATCAGCGCCCAGTTGATCGCCGGAATGTAGATCTGGCCGGCCGCCGAGGCGCTGGTGTGGAGAATGCGCAGGCGCGGGATGAAGCCAAGCTGCATCGCCTGCTGGGTGACGGAAAATGCGCCGGACAGGACCGCCTGGCTGGCGATGATCGTCGCCATGGTGGCGAGGATGACCAGGGGCAGGCGCAACGCCTCGGGCGCGAGAAGAAAGAAGGGGTTCTTGATGGTCTCCGCCGCGGTGGCGGGATCGAGCGAGAGGATCATCGCCCCCTGCCCCATATAGTTCAACATCAAGGCCGGCATTGCGAAGAACAGCCAGGAGACGCCGATCGGCTTGCGGCCGAAATGGCCCATGTCGGCGTACAAGGCCTCGGCGCCGGTTACGGCAAGAACGACGGAGCCCAGCGCCAGAAAGGCGGACAGGCCGTCGTTCCAGAAGAAGTTGAACGCATTGAGTGGATTCAGCGTCTCGAGAATGATCGACGGCGCACCAACGATATGGACGATGCCGAGCGCCGAGATCGTCGTGAAATAGACGATCATGATCGGCCCGAACAGAGCGCCGACCTTGGCCGTACCGACAGACTGGATGGCAAACAGGCAGACGAGAATGCCGACCGCGATCGGCGCAACGAACGGCGCGAAGCTCGATTCAACGGTGGTGAGGCCCTCGACCGCCGACAGAACCGACATGGCCGGAGTGATCATCGCGTCGCCATAAAACAAGGCGCAGGCGAAGACGCCGAGCAGGACGATTCCGGCCGTCCACTTGCGGGTGCTGCCTTCCGACTTGCGGTTGATCAGCGCGAGAAGGGCAAGGCTTCCGCCCTCCCCCTTATTGTCGGCGCGCATGATGACCATCACGTATTTGAAGGTCACCACGATCATCATCGACCAGAAGATCAGGCTGAGCACGCCGACGATCTCCGCCGGCCCATGGGCAAGGGCGTGGTGGCCCGAAAAGGTTTCGCGGAACGCGTAGATCGGGCTGGTGCCGATATCGCCGAAGACGATGCCGATCGCGCCAAGCGCCAGCCGGGCAAGGCCCGACGGGGGATGGTGCCCGGCGGGATGGTCCGCGGGCTGCTCTTGGGTGGCGGCGCTACTGTTCATCGACTGCGAAGGGGACGGACGTCCGACTTTCCTCTCGTCTCGCCGTGGGGGCGCCATGGCGGCGGGGGCAGTAGCACTGCCCGAAACGTTCCGCAACGGCGACAAAGGGTGAAGCCGGAGCTATAGGCGCGCCAAAGAGAAACGAACAGGAGTATGGATATGCGCGTCGGCGTGCCCAAGGAAATCAAGAACCACGAATACCGAGTCGGCTTAACCCCGGGATCGGTGGCCGAACTGGTCAGCGCCGGCCACGAGGTGATCGTCGAGACTCGCGCCGGACTCGGGATCGATTTCGACGACCAAGCCTATGTGGACGCGGGCGCCCGCATCGCCGGCGGCGCGGCCGAGACGTTCGCGGCGGCCGACATGATCGTCAAGGTCAAGGAGCCGCAGCCGCAGGAAATCGCGTTGCTCGAGTCGCGCCACCTCCTCTTCACCTACCTCCACCTCGCCCCGGACCCCGAGCAGGCCAAGGGCCTGATGGCGTCCGGCGCAACCTGCATCGCCTATGAAACGGTGACGGCGAACGACCGCTCGCTGCCGCTCTTGAAGCCGATGAGCGAAGTGGCCGGGCGCATGTCGATCCAGGTCGGCGCCCATTATCTTGAAAAGGAACAAGGCGGCCGCGGCGTGCTGCTCGGCGGGGTTCCGGGCGTTGCGCCGGCCAAGGTCGCGATCCTCGGCGGCGGCGTATCGGGCGTCAACGCGGCGCAGATGGCGGTCGGCATGCGCGCCGATGTCACCATCTACGACATTTCCAACGCAAGGTTGGCCGAGCTCGACATGTTCTTCGGAAGCCAGATCAAGACGGCTTATGCCTCCAAGGCGGCGATCGCCAAGGCGGTGGCCGAAGCGGAGGTGGTGATCGGCGCGGTGCTGGTGCCGGGTGCCGCGGCGCCGAAGCTGGTTACCCGCGACATGCTCAAGACCATGAAGCGCGGTTCGGTGCTGGTCGACATTTCGATCGATCAGGGCGGCTGCTTCGAGACCTCCAAAGCGACGACGCACGACAATCCCGTCTACGTGATCGACGGCGTGATCCATTATTGCGTGGCGAACATGCCGGGCGCCGTGGCGCGGACATCGGCGTTCGCACTCAACAACGCCACCCTGCCGTTCGTTCTGAAGCTGGCGAATCTCGGCGCGGAGGACGCGATGGCCGCCGATCCGCACCTTGCCGCCGGCCTCAACGTCTCGGCGGGCAAGATCCGCCACCAGGCGGTGGCTGAAGCGCTGGGCGTGCCGTTCGAAGCGGCGTGAATGTGGCCGCGCTGATCCGAGCGCCTACTTCGTCACCCCCGCGAAAGCGGGGGTCCCGCTTCTTTCACTCGGGTAAGCACCGGGGGCTGAGGAAAAGGAGAAGAAGCGGGATTCCCGCTTTCGCGGGAATGACGGGCAAAAGACTCTTGGCAGTGGAGTGGCTCAGGCCGCCCAATCGCGGCGGGCGTATCCCATCGCGTAGAGCACCGACGTAAGGTCGCCATGCTCGATCCGCGCGTTCGCGGCGGCGACGGCGGCGGCTTTGGCGCGGTAGGCGATGCCGAGGCCCGCTTCGCCGAGCATCGGGATGTCGTTCGCGCCGTCGCCGATGGCGAGGGTGGCTTCCGGAGCAAGGCAGCGCTCCGTTCGGGCATCGACCAGTGTCAGGCGCTTGGCTTCCGCGCCGACGATCGGCACGTCCACATCGCCGGTCAGCCGCCCGCTTTCGATGCCGATCCGGTTGGCGACCACCCGCTCGAAGCCGAGTTCGGCGCCCACCGGATCGGCGAAGCGGGTGAAGCCGCCGGAGACGAGGATGGTCAGCGCGCCATCGCGGCGCATGGTGCGGACCAGCGCCTGCGCTCCGGGCGTGAGGCGGACCCGCTCGTCCCGGCAACGGTCTATGGCGGACGCTTCCAGGCCCTTGAGCAGGGCGACTCGGGCGCGCAGGGCTTCCTCGAAGACCAGTTCGCCGCGCATCGCCCGTTCGGTGACTTCGGCGACCTCCGCCTTGAGGCCGGCATAATCGGCGAGCTCGTCGATGCATTCGACGGTGATCATGGTCGAGTCCATGTCGGCGACGAGCAACTTGCGGCGGCGGTTGGCCTCGCCCTGGACGATGACATCGGTTTCGGCGAGCAGGCCCTCGAGCGCAGCTCGGGCATGGCGGGGATCGCCGGCAACGAGGATGTCGCAGGCCTTGTCGTCCTCAACCCAGGAGCGGCCTTCCAAGCCCATGCCCGCCGCGCGCAGGGCGTCTTCGGCGGTTGAAATATCGCCGCGGGACAGGCGCTGTGCTGCTATCAAGGTGGCGATGAACATGGACGACCCTTCTAAACCGGCGCTGGCGCTCATTGCAGGGCCGACGGCGAGCGGCAAGTCGGCGCTTGCCCTCGCGCTCGCGGAAAAGACAGGCGGGGTGATCGTCAATGCCGACAGCGCGCAGGTGTATCGGGACTTGCGGATCGTCTCGGCCCGGCCGGGTGCGGAGGAGGACGCGCGGGCACCGCACCGCCTCTACGGCTATCGCGACGGCGCCCTCGCCTGCTCCGCGGCTGACTGGGCCGCCGATGCGAGAAGCGAGATTGCGGCGGCGCAGGCGGCGGGGACGCTGCCGATCCTGGTGGGCGGTACCGGCCTCTACATCCGAACCCTGCTCGACGGCATCGCGCCAGTGCCGGCGATCGATCCGGACGTGCGCGAGGCGGTTCGGAGCATGGCAGTCGCCGACGCGTTCCATGCGCTCAGTGCGGAGGACGCCGAAGCCGCCGCCCGTCTTCGCCCCACCGACACCACCCGAGTCCAGCGCGCCCTGGAGGTGGCACGGTCCACTGGTAAACCGCTGGCCGAGTGGCAGAAGGCGCGCACCGGTGGCATTGGTGGAAGCGTCGCCTTGCGCCCTCTCCTTCTCCTGCCGCCGCGCGACTGGCTCCATGCACGGTGCGACCGGCGCTTCGAGGAAATGATGTCCGAAGAAGGACTTACCGAGGTTCGTTCACTGGTAGAGCGAAACCTCGATCCCGCTTTGCCGGTGATGCGCGCGATTGGCGTGCGCGAGGTGGGGGCCTTTCTTGCCGGGGAACTCAGCCGCGACGAGGCGCTGGCGGCGGGCCGAACCACGACCCGCCAATATGCCAAGCGCCAATATACCTGGTTCGCCAAGCAGCCGCCTGCCGAGTGGCCGCGCTTTCGGGAGGTGCCGGAGGGTGCCGGCTTTGCGGCGGCACTGGGGCTTCTCCTCCGCCCCGCAATCGCCTAGCCCACGATCATGCAAGTCTTTCTCGACGCCGACGCCGATCTGGCGCTGATCCGCGGCCGCCGGGTGGCGGTGATCGGCTACGGCAATCAGGGTCGCGCCCAGGCGCTCAACCTGCGCGACAGCGGCGTCGCGGTTACCGTCGCCCTTCCCGACGATTCGGCAAGCCGGGCGCGTGCCGCGGAGGACGGGTTTGGCGTCATGACGGCAGCCCAAGCGTGCAGCGAGGCCGATCTGGCGGTGGTGCTCGCCGCCGACGAGGACCAGGCGCGCATCTACGAGGAGGAGATCGCCCCCAATCTGCGCCAAGGCGGCGCATTGGTCTTCGCCCACGGCCTCAACATCCATTTCAAGCTGATCGTGCCGCGCTCCGACCTCGACATCCTGCTCGTCGCGCCCAAGGGACCCGGCACCGCCTTGCGCAGCGAGTACCAAGCGGGGCGCGGCCTGATCGCGCTGTTCGCGGTTGCGCAGAACGCCACCGGCGGCGCCCGGGCGCTGGCCCTCTCCTACGGCGCCGCACTGGGCAGCGGCCGCGCCGGCATGCTCCCGACCAGCTTCGCCGAGGAATGCGAGGCCGATCTGTTCAACGAGCAGGCGGTGCTGTGGGGCGCCATCCCCGAGCTGATCTACGCCGGATTCGAGACCCTGGTGGACGCCGGCTTCGCACCGGAAATCGCCTATTTCGAATGTCTTACCGAGGTGAAGTTGCTAGCCGATCTCATCGCCGAACGCGGCATCGCCGGCATGCAAAAGGCGATCAGCAACACCGCCGAATTCGGCGCGCTGAAGGGCGGCACCCGCATCGTCAACGCCGACACCCGAACCGAAATGCGCCGAATTCTGCGCGAAGTGCGCAGCGGCGCCTTTGCCGAGGAACTGCTGGCGGACGCGAAAGCCGGCTACCCGCGGCTCAAGCGAAGCCGCGCCAAGGCCGCGGCGCATCCGATCGAAGAGGTCGGGCGCAGCCTCGCCGCCCTGCGCGAACCCGATTAGCGGCCAAGCCTCCATGTCACCTTCTGGGTGACTTCACGGACTCCCGTTGCAAGCCCTTTCGTGCGCCCCTTCTTACCGATCAATTCCGGGTTGGCGCGAAGCATGGGGCAGGTGCCGTTGTCGAGATCGGCATTGCCGCTCGATTGCACGACCTCGCAGCTCAGCACCTCTCCAGCCCCGGCGACCAGCAGCCGCACCTTTGTGCTTCCTTCGGCGCCCGCGTGTCGGGCGGCGGCCGGATAGTAGGTGCCGTCCGCATCATCCAGCTTGAGCGACTCGGGGGACACCACAAGCGGACAATGCAGGCCGTTCCGTTCGAACACGAGAGGATCGCAGCCTAGCGGCTTCACGGAAAGTATCCGGTGAATCCGAACCTGCATGCCTAGGGGGTGCTTACCGCGGCCGCGGGCGAGGCAGGGCCACTCGCCGAACCGGGTCTCGGCGATCATCCGCACCCACAACGCCGTTCCATGTGCATTCTTGGAAGCGGCACTGCGCCGAGCCTGTTCGATCGCGCGCCAGACTTCGGGGGATGCGGCTACGCACGTGTTCGTCACCCTCGCATATCCTTGGCCGGCCGTGGCCGCATCCTCCCGCATCGTTTCGGCGGAGGACCAGCGGGCTTTGTCCCGCCGGTTGTCGGGAATGGAGAGCATGCCCTCATGCTCCCGTGGCTCTTCCCGCCGAAAGCCGTTCGGGAAAACAGCACCGAAGCCGAGCCAGAAGAACAGCAGCACGGGAATCAGAACAAAGAAGGGCAGAATCCGCCTCAGGAAAGACGGGTCGGGCGCTTCTATACCGGCATTTCGGGGGGGTGTGCTCACTTGCGGCCGAACAGTTTCTCGATATCGCCGTGGGCAAGCTTCACCCAGGTGGGGCGGCCGTGATTGCATTGGCCCGAGTGAGGCGTGACTTCCATTTCGCGGAGCAGGGCGTTCATTTCGGCGACCGAGAGGATGCGGCCGGCGCGGACGGAGCCGTGGCAGGCCATGGTGGCTGCGACGAGGTTGAGCTTTTCCTTGAGGGAGAGCGCTTCGTCGAAGGCGGCGAGATCGTCGGCGAGGTCGGTGACGAGGCCGGCGGCGTCGCGGGTTCCCAGCATTGCAGGAGTGGCGCGGACCAGGATGGCGCGGGGGCCGAAGCGTTCGAGCTCCAGGCCCATTTCGGCGAGCTCGGCGGCTCGGGCCTCCAGCCGGTCGCAGGCGCTTTCGTCGAGTTCCACGACTTCGGGGAGGAGCAGGGCCTGGCGGGCAACGCCGCCGTTCGCCATGGCGCGGCGCATGCGTTCCAGGACGAGGCGTTCGTGGGCGGCGTGCTGGTCGACGAGGACGAGGCCGTCCTCGGCTTCGGCGACGATATAGGTGGCGGCGACCTGGCCGCGGGCGACGCCGAGCGGGTAGCGGTTCGCTGGCTCGGTCGCCGCTTCGGCGCGCCCCTGCGGCAGGTAGTCGGAGCGGGCGTCGCGGAAAGTCCCCTCTCCCCTCTGGGGAGAGGGATAGGGAGAGGGGAAGTCGGAGCGCCCGTGTCCATAAAGGAACTGCTGGGCCGCCGACTCCCCCTCTCCCCGACCCTCTCCCCAGAGGGGAGAGGGAGAAGGCGTCTGCCACGGCACGTTGACCGCCGCGGGCTGGGCGCTTCGGAAGCCGCCTTGGTCGAGCGCGTGTCGGAGGCCGCCGATGATCAGGCCGCGGATCAGAGCGGGTTCGCGGAAGCGGACTTCCGTCTTGGCGGGGTGGACGTTGACGTCCACTTCCGCGCCGGGAAGATCGATGAACAAGGCCACCACGGGGTGGCGGTCGCGGGCGAGCATGTCCTGGTAGGCGGCGCGAAGCGCGCCGATGAGGAGGCGGTCCTTTACCGGGCGGCCGTTGACGAAGAGATATTGGTGGTCGGCGACGCCGCGGTTGAAGGTCGGCAGCGAGGCGACGCCCCCCAACACGGCCGAGCCGCGGGCATAGTCCACCGGGACGCTGTTCTCGAACAAGGCGCGGTCGGTGAGCGCGGCTACCCGCGCCGGGCGATCCTCGCCGGGTTGGACGGAAAGGTTGCGGCGGCCGTCATGCTCCAGCGTAAAGCCGATGTCGGGCCGCGCCAGGGCGAGCCGCTTCACGACATCGACGCAAGCGGCATATTCGGACCGGTCGGAGCGCAGGAACTTGCGGCGGGCCGGCACCCGGGCGAAAAGGTCCTCGACCAGGATGCGGGTGCCCGGCGGAAGCGCAGCGGGCCCCTCCCCGGTCACCTGGCCATTGTCCACCACCCGCGACCAGCCGTCGGCCCCGCGCACCCGGCTTTCGATGGAGAGCCGTGCGACGCTGGCGATCGACGGCAAGGCCTCGCCGCGAAAGCCAAGCGTGGTCACCGCCTCGATCTCCTCACCGGGGAGCTTGGAGGTGGCGTGGCGTTCCAGAGCGAGGGCCATTTCGCCGCGGTCCATGCCGCAGCCGTCGTCCACCACTTCGATGCGGCCGATGCCGCCCTGGCCCAGCGACACCGCGATGCGGGTGGCACCGGCGTCGATGGCATTCTCCACCAGTTCCTTCAGCGCGCTGGCGGGGCGTTCCACCACTTCCCCGGCGGCGATGCGGTTGACGAGATGCTCGGGAAGGCGGCGTATTGACATGCCTTTTCCTCTAACCCAAGCGGCGCCCGCCCGCGAGGGCGTCGTTGACCTTTCGGTGGCGCGGGGAGCGGGCGCAATCTATAGAGACACCATTCGGGCGGGGCCGGCGTTTTTCAGCCCGATTCCCGCTGTGCCAGGAAGTGAGACAAAGCCACCATGTCCTTCATGCGTTTCTTCAAATTCCCGTCCCACGACATGGCCATCGACCTCGGCACCGCCAACACGGTCGTCTACGTCAGGGGGCGCGGCGTCGTTCTGAACGAGCCGTCGGTGGTCGCCATCGAGACGATCAACGGCGTCAAGCGCGTGAAGGCGGTCGGCGACGACGCCAAGATGATGATGGGCAAGACCCCGGACCAGATCGAGGCGATCCGCCCTTTGAGGGACGGCGTGATCGCCGACATCGACGTCGCCGAGCAGATGATCAAGCACTTCATCCAGAAGGTCCACGGCAAGCGCCGCTTCCCGCGCTGGCCAGAAATCGTGATCTGCGTGCCGTCCGGTTCTACTTCCGTTGAAAGGCGCGCGATCCGCGACGCCGCCTCCAACGCGGGCGCGTCGCAGGTGTGGCTGATCGAGGAGCCGATGGCGGCTGCCATCGGCGCCGACATGCCGGTGACCGAGCCGATCGGTTCGATGGTGGTCGACATCGGCGGCGGCACGACGGAAGTCGCGGTGCTGTCGCTGCGCGGCCTTGCCTACACCACATCCGTCCGCGTCGGCGGCGACAAGATGGACGAGGCGATTTCCTCCTATGTCCGGCGCAACCACAACCTCCTGATCGGCGAAGCCACGGCCGAGCGGATCAAGAAGCAGGTCGGCATCGCCAAGCCGCCGCCCAACGGCGGCGACGGCTTGAGCGTCCACATCAAGGGCCGCGACCTGGTGAACGGCGTGCCCAAGGAAATCGTCATCAACCAGCGCCAGATCGCCGAAGCGCTTTCTGAGCCGGTCGGCACCATCGTCGAGGGCGTTCGGATAGCGCTTGAGAACACCGCGCCCGAACTGGCCGCCGACATCGTCGACCAGGGCATCGTGCTGACTGGCGGCGGCGCTTTGCTGCAGGGCCTGGACGAAGTGCTTCGCGACGAAACGGGCCTTCCCGTCACCGTTGCCGAAGACCCGCTGACCTGCGTCGCCATCGGCACCGGCCGGGCGCTGGAGGAGGAAATCTTCCGCGGCGTTCTGCAGACCGCCTGAGCCAGGGGGCAAATAGATCATGGCGCCGCCATCGGCCCGGCGCCCCGGCTTTTCCCGCAGGGCGCAATACGGACGGTTCTTCGGTTATGTCATAGCCGGGGCGGGCATGCTTTTCGCGGTGCTGCTGCTGGTGATCGCGATCATCGATCCGACCGGCTACAATGCGCTGAAGGGTGCCGCGCTCGACGCCACCAAGCCGATCACGTCCGGCGGGCGCAGCGTGTCGAACTTTTTCAGCGGCATCGGCGGCACGGTCGGCAACTACTTCAACGCCGGGTCGCAGAATGCCGAGCTCAAGCGCCAGCTCCAGGCTGCCCGCCGCGGCACCATCCAGGCGCGCGCCACCGAGTTGGAGAATCAACGCCTGAAGGCACTCCTCAAGCTCGCCGGGGAAGGCGACGGGGAAGTGGCGGTGACCCGGGTCGTCGGCTCCTCGTTCGATTCGGTGCACCGCTACGCCACCCTCTCCGTCGGCGCTTCCTCCGGGGTGCAGCCCGGCATGCCTGTGCGCGCGCCCGACGGCCTTGTTGGACGGGTGATCGAGACCGGACGCTGGGCGGCGCGGGTGCTGCTGGTCAGCGACGGGGCAAGCAACATCCCGGTTCGGCTGGTGCGCGACGGCACGTCTGCAATCGCCATGGGCGACGGCCAGGGCTCGGTGGAGCTGAAGACGCTGGAGGTGGGCAAGAACCCGTTCCGCCGTGGCGACGTTCTGGTCACCTCCGGCGTCGGCGGGGTCTACCCGCCGAACATCCCGGTCGCGATCGTCGCGCGGATCGAGGGCGACCGCGCCTTTGCGCAGCCGCTCGCCGACCCGTCGCGCGCCGATTTCGCGATGGTGCTGCGCCCTTATCAGCCGATCGCCGACCAGCCGCTCTCGGCTGAGACCAATGCGGCGTTGACCGGGACCGCGCAATGAGCCGCATTGCCGGCTCCAGCAGCGACGTCGCCTGGATGGGGCTGAGGCGGCAATGGGTGCCGGTTGCTTCCACTCTGCTTGCCGCCCTGCTCGATACCCTGCCGATCGTTGCGACAACTCCTTTGGTCCCCGATTTCGCCTTTCTGGTGCTGATCGCCTGGCGCCTGCTTCGGCCCGAAATCTGGCCGGCCTGGGCGACACTTCCGCTCGGCTTGTTCAACGATCTCGTGTCCGGCCATTCCATCGGCGAATCGATGGTGCTCTGGACCGCGATCTTCCTGCTCCTGGAGCTGGCCGACAGCCGCACCGGCTGGCGCGATTACTGGATAGACTGGCTGTTCGCGGCGGTGGCGATCCTCGCCCACGGCTTCGGCGGTTGGTTCATCGCACGGCAGATGGGCAACCGGGCCGAGTTCGTCATCCTCCTCCCCCAGCTCTGCCTTTCGGTGTCTGCCTATCCGCTGGTGGCGCGAATGGTGGTTGGGCTCGACCGATGGCGGCTGGCGCGATGAACCGGCGCTACAAGCCCATCGTTACCGAGAACAACCAGGTCTACACCTTCACGCGGCGCGCCTTGGTGGTGGGCGGATTGCAGGGTGTGCTGGCGACCGGCCTTGCCGCGCGCATGGGCTGGATTGCGATCCACGAGAATGAGCGCTGGAAGCTGCAATCGGAATCGAACCGCGTGCAGATGCGGCTGATCCCGCCACGGCGCGGCTGGTTGGTCGATCGTGCCGGGCAGCCGATTGCGATCAACCGCTCCGATTTCCGCGTCGATCTGATCCCCGACCGCTTGAAGGAGCCGGACAGGATCCTCGCCGAGCTCGTCCGGCTGCTCGATCTGCCGCCCGACGAGGTCGAGCGCATCAAGGAAGAACTGAGCCATGCCGCCGGCTATCAACCGGTGCCGGTTGCCGAGAATCTCCCGTTCGAGAAATATGCCGCGATCACGGTGCGGCTGCCCGAACTCCCGGGGGTCGCTCCCCTGCGCGCTTTTTCCCGCTTCTACCCCGATGGCGCGGCGGTCGCCCACCTGGTCGGCTATGTCGGAACGCCCAATCAGGAGGAATATAAAAAGGAGAACAAGCTCCCCCTTCTGATCACGCCGGGCTTCAAGATCGGCAAGGAGGGCCTGGAGAAGACCATGGAGCCGCGGCTGCGTGGCAAGCCCGGCGCCCAGCGCGTCGAGGTCACCGCCGGCGGCACGTTGGTGCGCGAGCTTTCGACGCTTCAGGACGTCAGCGGCAGCCCGCTTGCCCTCACCGTCGATGCCGGCTTGCAGACCTTTGCCGCGCGCCGGCTTGGCGAGGAATCCGGCTCGGTGGTGGTGCTCGATTGCCTGACCGGCGACATCCTCGCACTCGCTTCGATGCCGGCCTACGACCCCAACAACTTCACCGACGGCATCAGCCAGAACGAATGGAAGATGCTCGCCCAGGACGAGCGTCACCCGCTGATCAACAAGGCGCTGAACGGCCTCTATCCGCCGGGCTCGACCTTCAAGCCGATGGTCGCGATGGCGCTCCAGCAGGCCGGGATCGATCCGACGGCACGGATCAACTGCCCGGGCGGGTTCCAGCTCGGCAACCGCTTCTTCCGCTGCCTCGGCCGCCACGGCTCGATGAACATGCACACCGCGATCGCAAAGAGCTGCAACACCTATTTCTACGCCATGGGCCGCCGCGCCGGGATCGACATCATCTCGGCGATGGGCAAGCGCCTCGGCTTCGGCCAGAAGTTCGATCTGCCGGTGGTGTCCCAGAATTACGGCACCATGCCGAGCGCGCCATGGAAGAAGGCGCGCTTCGAGAAGGGCAAGAAGCTGGTCGAGCGGCCGGACTGGACGGAATCCGACACGCTCAACACCGCGATCGGCCAGGGTTTCGTGATCGTGAACCCGCTGCAGCTCGCCGTCATGGTCGGCCGCGTCGCCTCGGGCCTCGACATCCAGCCGCACATCGTGCGCGCCAAGCGGCCGCCCCCTGCCCCGCTCCCCTTTGCCAAGGAGCATTTCGAAACAGTGCGCAGCGGCATGTGGGAAGTGGTCAACGGCGCCGGCACGGCCGGGCGAAGCCGGCTCGAGCTGCCCGGCATCGAAATGGGCGGCAAGACCGGCACCGCCCAGGTGCGGCGCATCACCGGCTCGCAGCGCGGCCAGTCGGGCGACTGGAAGTATCGCGACCACGGCCTGTTCGTCTGCTTCGCCCCCGTCGCCAACCCGCGCTACGCTTGCTCGGTGGTAATCGAACACGGCATGGGCGGCGCCCGCGCCGCGGCGCCGGTGGCAAAGGACGTCTTGACCTACCTGTTCGACAAGGAGCGGGCGATGGCCTCGCTAACCAAGTTCGAGGAGCAATGGGGCGGGACCATGGCCGAGCGGATGGCGGCGCGGGCGCAGCGCTGGCTCGCCGCCAATGCCAAGCCCAAACCGCCCGAGGGCACGCGCTGATGCGCCACGGCCTCGTCCCCGCCGGGATTGCCGATCTGCCCTGGGGCATGTTGTGGATCGTCTTCGCGCTCGCCGGCGCGGGTATTCTCGGCCTGTATTCGGCGGCCGGGGGATCGCTTTTCCCCTGGGCGCTGATGCACGCGGCGCGCTTCACGGTGTTTCTCGGGCTGGCGTTCTTCCTGTCGCGATTTCGGATGCAGACCTTTCACGACCTTGCCTGGCTTGGCTATGCGGGCGGAATCGTGCTCCTCATCCTGACCCTGATTCTGGGTGTGATCGGCGGCGGGGCGCGAAGCTGGCTGGAGCTCGGCTTCCTGCGACTGCAGCCTTCGGAGCTGATGAAGGTCAGCATCGTGCTGGTCCTCGCCCGCTTCTACAGCCACATCCCGCCGCGCGAGACCCGCCGCTTCTCGGCGATCTGGCCGGTGGGCGTCTTCCTGGCGGCGCCGATCGGCCTCATTCTGCTCCAGCCCGATCTCGGCACCACCATGCTGATCGTGCTCAACACGATTGCGCTGATGTTCATGGCGGGCCTGCCCTTGCGGCTGTTCATCGGCGGCGGCCTGCTCGTCGGCGCGGCACTGCCGCTCGTCTACCATACCCTTCTTCTGCCCCACCAGCAGGAGCGGGTTCTGATCTTCCTTAATCCCGAGGCCGATCCGCTCGGTTCGGGCTACCACCTCACCCAATCCAAGATCGCGATCGGATCGGGCGGCATCTTCGGCAAGGGCTTCCTGAACGGCACCCAGAGCCACCTCCATTACCTGCCCGAACAGCATACCGACTTCATCTTCTCCGCCATCGCCGAGGAATGGGGCCTAGTCGGCGGCGTGTTTCTGATCGTCTTGTTCTTCCTCCTTTTGAAGTGGGGAATGGGCGTGGCGCTCGACGCCAAGGGCAAGTTCGAGCGGCTGGTCGCGGCCGGACTCAGCCTCACCATATTCTTCTATATCGCGATCAACCTGATGATGGTGATGGGCCTCGCCCCGGTGGTCGGTATCCCGCTGCCCCTGGTATCCTATGGCGGTTCGGCGATGCTGACGGTGATGATCTGCCTCGGCATTTTGATGTCGATCGACCGCGGCAATCGGGCCGAGCGCAGCCGGCGCTGATCGGGCCAGAGAGGCGCTTGCAATCGCCGCGCGCCCCCACTAGACGGCCCATCTGCCCAACACGGCACGGACGCATAGCTCAGTTGGTAGAGCAGCTGACTCTTAATCAGCGGGTCCTAGGTTCGAGCCCTAGTGCGTCCACCATCTTCCTCAAATAGTTCAGGCACTTAGTTGCCCATGGCAACGCCCGACCTCCTTGAGGATGGCGGCTTGCGCAACGCCGTGCGCAACGGTCACGCGCTCTGTTTCGCGGCTCACCTCACCGGATGCCCGGCTGCTAGCTAATAGGGCCAGCTCCGTCGCGGCCCTCGATCAGCCACATTCGGCCGCGCGTCGATCGCCTTTTGACGGGAGGAGTTGAGTGCGACCGGTGCATGCCCCAAGCTAGTGACATGCCTCGCCGACGCCACGCGACTTTGGGATCCTGCATCGGCCTGCCAGCGCCGTTCACGCTTGCCGGCGGCGCATTCACGGCCGCATTCAGGCGCCCATTGTCCACCTGATCCGCATCTGCGTGGCGCCGCCTGTGGTCCCGAGAAACAGGCGCCGGCCGAGGAGCGCGGCTCCCACGGAGGCTTCGGCCGTTTGAGCAAGGCTGCCGGCGGGGGGCGCGGCGGAGAGAACGATGCCCTCGGCGGAAACGTTGAGGTCGAGCTCGATCGTGCCGCGCAGGGTGGGATGGGCACGTGCAAAGGCGGTCCGGAATTGCGCAAAATTCGCTTCGTCCAGCCGCAGGCTCGATTCCGCGCCCGATTGCACGAACCCCTTGATCGACGCGTCCCACACCAGTGCATCGTTGCCGCGCATCGGCGCGGCGCCGGCGAACGGATCGTAGACGCCTCCGCCTTTGCCCGGCTTGGCACTGCTCGCCTGGGCAACCTCACCGTTGCGGGCCGGAAGCGCCGACACGATCCTGGAAACCGTCCACTCCGGCGCGGGAAGCTCGGTGCGCGCCGAAAGATCAACCTGCGAAGCCGCGGCGGCGGCGGCGGGCGGCGGCGGAGACGCGGCTGAGGCTGCCGGAGGCTCCGGTTCCGGAGAGGCAAGGGTCAGGCTGATCATCTCGATGCGGGGCGAGGGCTTCCCCCCTCCCTCCGGCGCTGTACCGTCGAGCCGGGTCGCGAATAGCCACAGGAGGAGGAGGTGGACCGCGACCGTAAGGATCGTGCCGACGCCTTTGCCGAGCCGCAACTCGCGGCCGGCGAGCAGCGCCTCGACGGCCGGCAAGGAGATTGCCGGCGCCGTTCTCGCCTCTTCACGCCAACTCTGCTGCAATTCGAACGGCAAGAAATCCTCCCCTCCCCGTATCTTAACGTTCGGCTGCGGCGGAGCAACCGGCTGTAAAGTCACAGGCCGACAAATTCCTTTTGAAATCCATGCACATGATTGCGGCACCGCCTGGATAAAGCTAACTTTCCGCATCGGGGTGGAGTTTCGAAGTGGTCAGCTTTGGCGAGCACCTGCTTGAGCAGGGGTTGCTCGATGCACAGGATTTAACGCGGGCGCAGGAGGTCGGCGCGCGAACGGGGCTTCGGCTTCCGGCGGCGCTTGCGCGCCTGGGTCTGGTCCCGGAAGCGGACATCGCACGCACGCTCGCCGAGGTTCATGGCCTTGAGACCGTCGCTGCGGCCGAGATGCCGCCGATCGACCCGGAGATGGGCTTCAGCCCGCGTTTTCTTGCCCAGCACCGCGTCGCCCCGATCGCAAGCGAGGGCGATCGGCTGATCCTGGCAATGGCCGATCCGGAAGACGAAGCGGCGGCTCGCGGCATGGCGTTCGCCGCCGGGGTGCGCGAGATACTTCCCCGGGTGGCGACCTTTTCCGACATCGATGCGCATCTCGGGCCCGTTCTCCACGCTCCGGGCGACGCCGCGGCGGACGGCGGCTCGGAGGAGGATCTCGAACGAATCTTCGAAAGCGAATCGGAAGCGCCGGTAATCCGCTTGGTGCAGCGCCTGCTGGAAGGCGCGGTCGACCGGCGGGCGTCCGACCTCCACATCGAACCGATGGCCCGTTTCCTGGCCGTGCGTTACCGAGTCGATGGGCGGCTTGTCGAAGTCGAGCGGCACCCGGCCGCACTCGCGGCGCCGATCGCGACCCGGATCAAGGTTCTGGCCGGCCTCGACATCGCCGAGTCGCGGCTTCCCCAGGACGGGCGGCTTCGGCTGACCGCGCGTGGACGCGAGGTCGATGTGCGCGTTTCCACCTCGCCGATCGCGCATGGCGAGGGCATCGTCCTGCGCCTGCTCGGCCGCACCGAGGTGCCGCTCGATCTCGACCGGCTCGGGCTTCCGCCCGCGGCGCTGACTCGGCTCGAGGCGGCGCTGGCCCGGCCGCACGGCATCATCCTCCTCACCGGGCCGACCGGCAGCGGCAAGACCACGACGCTTTACGCCGCAATCAACCGGCTGCGCCGCCCCGAGGTCAAGATCCTGACCGTAGAGGACCCCGTCGAGGTCCTTCTCGAAGGCGTGAACCAGGTGCAGGTCCGCCCCGAGATCGATCTGAGCTACGCCGCGACGCTGCGCGCCTTTTTACGCCAGGATCCGGACATCCTGATGATCGGCGAAATCCGCGACCTCGAGACCGCCGAAATCGCGCTTCGGGCGGCACTGACCGGCCACCTTGTTCTTTCAACCCTTCACACCAACAGCGCACTCGGCGCGTTTACCCGCCTCGGCGACATCGGGATCGAGCCTTACCTTTCGGCATCAACCGTGGTCGCAACCATCGCCCAGCGCCTGATCCGCGGCATCTGTACGGAATGCGCGGGGTCGCGTGCTCCGACAGAGGATGAGGTGGCGCTCTTTGCCGGAGCCGGGGTCGAACCTCCCGCCACTCTGGTGGTCCCCGCCGGCTGCCCGCGCTGTTCGGAGACAGGCTATCGCGGCCGCCTCCCGTTGATCGAAGTGGTGAGCATCGACGAGCGAATCCAGGCGGCGGTGCGCGAAGGACGAGTCGAGGAAATCGAGGCGACGCGCGCGCGGGCCGACACCCTGCTCGGCCATGGCCTGACGCTGGCCGCGGCCGGCCGCACCAGCCTTGAGGAAGTGCGCCGGGCGGTGGACATGACATGACGCTGTACCGCTGCCTCGTCGTCTCTTCGGAAGGCACCAGCACCTGGCGCGAAGTGGATGCGCCGGGCGAAGCGGCGGCTGCCGCGCATTTCAGCGCAGCCGGTTTCGTGCCGATCGACATTCGAAGCGGACGCATGGGCTTGAGCGAGCGGCTCAACCGTCCGGTCCGCATCGGCGGCGGCCTCGGCCTCGGTGAGCAGGCGCTGGTGCTGACCCAGCTTGCGTTGCTGATCCGCTCCGGCCTGCCGGTCGATCGCTCGCTCGACCTGCTGCGCGAGCAGGCGCCCCGGGCCGGGCAGCGTGAATTGCTCAATGAAGCATTGGGCCGTGTTCGGGCCGGGGACTCGCTCGCGACGGCGCTTGAAGCGCGCAAGGCTTTTCCAGCGTTCGTGGTCGGCGTGATCCGTTCCGCCGAGCGTTCCGGCCGGCTTGGCGATGCCCTTCATTCGCTGGCCGAGCGCATGACGCTTGCCGCCGCCACCCGCCGCCAGCTCATCACCGCCTTGACCTATCCGGCCGCCATCCTGCTCGCCACCTTTGTGGCGTTGTTCCTGGTACTCACCCAGGTGGTGCCGCAGTTCGAGCCGGTGTTCGCGGGCGGCGGCGACCGCTTGCCCAAGCTCACCAAGCTGGTGCTTGCCCTCTCCGGCGCCGTCAACGGCCACGTTTTCGCTCTTTTGCTCACCGCCATCATGCCCGTGCTGATCGCCTGGCTGCTTCTGCGCTCCGCCGGCGGCAAGGCTGTAGTGGCCCGGTACCGCCGCCGCCTGCCCGGTTCCGGGCTTCGCGACCAGCATCTTGCCGGGCAATTGCTCGGCCTGCTCGCGACCCTGCTGTCGAACGGTGTGCCGGTGGTCGGCGCACTGCCGCTGGCGCGAGGCGCGATCGGCAGCCAGACCTGGCGCGCGCACCTCGCGGAAGCCGAGCGGCGGGTGCGCGAAGGGGCAAGCCTGTCGCGCGCGCTTTCGGCCGCGGACCTGGTGCCCCGGACCGCCATAAGGCTGATCGAGGTCGGCGAACGCTCCGGCCGACTTGCCGAGACCTGCGAGCAAGCCAGCCTGGTACTCGGCGCCGCCGCCCGCGCCCGGATTGAGCGGATCGTCACCCTGGTCAACCCGATCGCGATCGTCAGCCTGGGCGGTCTCGTGGCGATGCTTGTCGGAGGCGTCATGCTTGGAATTTTTGCAATGGGGGATTTCGCCGGATGAAACTCAACCGAGGCAAAGACGAACCCGAGGCGAACGGCTTCACCTTGATGGAAATGCTGGTCGTGCTGGTGGTGATCGGATTGATCGCCGCCGTCGCCATTCCGCAGATCATGCACCTGCTCGGCGGCGCGAAGTCGAAGGCGGCCAAGATCCAGCTCGAAACGCTCAGCCATAGCCTGTCTTATTATCAGATCGACGTCGGCGCCTATCCAACCACGGAGCAGGGGCTGAAGGCGCTCTGGCAGTCTCCGGGCACGCTGCCGGCGTGGGACGGACCTTATGTGCGGCGCGAGCAGCAGCTTACCGACCCGTGGGGAAAGCCGTTCAGCTATCGCAGCCCGGGGGAAAAGCGCCCCTTCGAACTGGTGACGCTTGGGGCCGACGGCGTGCCGGGAGGGAGCGGGGAAGATGCCGATCTCAGCGCCGCCGATTAAGGCCGCCGGCTTCACCCTGATTGAAATGCTGGTGGTCCTGACGATCATCGGTCTCGTCGCGGCCGCCGCCGCCGTGCGCCTCGGCGGTCAGCCCTCCGGCCCCGCCCGGCACCGCGCGGTGCAGACGCTTCGCGCCGCCTTCGCCCAGGCCCGGGCAGACGCTTCCGCAACCGGCCGCTCCACCGCGGTGCGGCCGGAGACGCTCGTCCCCGAAGCGCGGCTCGCGGCGCCCGCCTTTGCGGCGCCGGCGGGCGAGATCCTGTTCTATCCGGACGGCTCCAGCAGCGCCGGCACGGTGTCGGTCGGCGGCACAGCCGTGCTGGAGGTCGACTGGCTGACCGGCGAGACGCGCGATGCGGGCTGAACGGTTCGGCGAAGCGGAGGGCGGCTTCACCCTGATCGAAGTGCTGGTGGCGCTGGTTGCGACATCGCTCATCCTCGGCATCGTCACCGAAGGCGCGGTCCTGGCCCGGCGCCGGGAGAAAACCGCCGAGATGAAGCGCGAGGCCGTGCTGCTCGCCGGCCACCTCCTCGCCGAAACGCGGGCGGCTGCCTTCGCGCCCGCCGTCCGCAGTGGGCGTGAGGGGGCGATGAACTGGGAGGTGCGCGAAACCGCCGCCGCCGCCGATCCGCGCGGCCAGTTCGTGCTTTCGGGCATCGCCGTCGGCGTCCGCGCCCCCGACGGCCGGCTGCTCTTCGCCGGCGAGACGCGCGCTCTGAAATCGGTGCCGGCGCAATGAAGGGCCAAGCGGGCTTCACGCTTATCGAACTCCTCGCGGCGATGACCGCTGGATCGCTGCTGCTCGCGACGTTGAGCGTGTCCGTTGCCCAGCTGGGCGCGCAGCTTTCCCGCAAGCCGGACGCGGAGGCCGGACGGCTGGAGGCTTTCGCGCCGGCGTTCCGCACGCTTCTCGAACAAGCGCAGCCGGGAGAGAAGGAAACCGGCTTCGCGGGGGAGGCAAAGGGGCTGCGGGCACTCGTCGAGCCGCCGATGGCTGCCGCGTTGGCGGGGCCGATGCGGCTTGAGCTCAGCGCCAGGACCGCAACCGGCGGCGAGGCCCTTTACCTGCGCCTGACGCCGCTCGCCCCGGGCGCCACCCTTCCCGCCAGTGCCGCCGGGGAACGGATCGTTGCGGAGGGCTTTCGCTCGATCCGCTTCGCTTATGCCGCGCAGCCGTCCGGCACGTCGGCCGGACTGCCGCGGCTGATTACCATCTTCTTTGAAGGGCAGGACGGCCGCGTTCGCCGCCTTTCCGCCGCGCCCCGCGTCGATGCGGCGGGCACCTGCCGCTTCGACCCGATCTCGATGGCCTGCCGATGAGCGCATTTGCCGATCTTCGGGAAAGCAGTGCGCGGTTCCTGCGCTGGTGGTCCGGCGAGCTGCTCGCAATGGTGCCGGAATCGGTGGTCGCCCGCCGCAAACCGAAGCCGCGCTCCGACATCGCGCTGACGCCGGACGGGATCACCATCGACCGGGTCGCCCAAGGGATCGGCGAGCGCTACGCCGAGAGCCGGCCGATCGAAGCCCTGGATGAAGACGGCTGGGCGGAGCTCGGCCAAGTCATCGACGGCACAAGGCCGCGCATCGTGCTCGACGTGCCGGACGTGTACATCGCCTCCCTCGACTTGCCAGCCGCGGCCCGGGGCCGGCTCAATGCGGCCGTTTCGCTTCACTTGCCGCAGGTGGCGCCGCTCGATCCCTCCCTGCTGGTCTGGACGGCGATCCCTGGGCCTGCGCTGGGCGGCCGGATCAGTGTCTCGGTCGCCATGGCACGAGCGGCGCGCGCCGACGCGTTGCAGGACATGTTCGCAAACCACGGGCTCCCGATCCCGGCAATCGCCGCGGTGGGGCCGAATGGACCGGTGGAGCTCCAGCGCTCCGGTGCCGGCGGTGCAGCCTCGTGGGAGGCGCGTGCGAACCGCGCGGCAATTGGCACCGCCTTGCTCCTGCTCCTCAGCATGCCCCTAACCACCGTGGCGGGGGCCTGGCTGCTTGCCGGAATGGCGGAAGGCGAGGCCGAGCGGATCAGCCGCGAAATCGCGCCGCGCCTGGTTCAAGAGCGCAAGGCGGAGCGCGACGGAGAGCTTCGCCGCGCGCTTGCGCTGGTCTACGCGCACCCGGCGGCGACCGCCACGGTGGAGGCCTTGGCGCTCGGCGCCCCCGATACCGACTATCTGGTGAGCGCCTCCCGATCGCCTGACGGGAGCCTTCAGGCGAGCGTCGACAGCGCCGATCCGGAAGCCCTCAAGGCGGCGATGGCAAAGACACCATTTCGGCCGGCGCTGCAGGCCATCGATGTCGCTCCGATCGAGGAGAAGCCGGCGCGCGCGCGGGTCGAACTGCGCGGAAACGCGCGATGATCGAGAGCTTCTCCCCGTTCACCCGCCGGGTGCTTGCGATCGGCCTGCTGATCCTGGCTTTGCTTGTTGCGGGGCAGCTCTTCGCACTGATCGCCTCGGGGGTCGGAAACGCCCTCGACCGGCTTCAGGACAGCCGCTTCGCCCTTGCCCGGGTCGAAGCCGTGCGCACCCGCCCGCCCCCACCACGCGCAGCGCCCTTGCCGCCCGGCCAGTTCATCGGGGCGGACAGCCACGGGACCGCAGCCGCCGCGGCCGCTGGACGGATCCGCACGGCCGCCGGCCAAAGCGGAGTGACGCTCGAAGCAATGGCGGCGGCGCCGGTCGATCCGCTTAATCCAAAGCTGGTGCGCTTGACCTTTGCCGCGCGGGCGGCGGAGCCGGCGCTGCTCGGCTTCCTCCAAACCGTCGAACGCGACGATCCGCCGCTTCGCCTCAACAGCTGGAGCATTTCACGGGCAGCGCCCGACTCGCCCGAACTCATACTCCAGGCAAGCGCCGTTACCGCGTGGAGCCCGGCGCAATGAGCCTACTCCACGCCCGCCTGGCGCTGCCTGCGATCGCCGCCGTTGCCGCGATCGCCGGGCCGTTTCTGCTGCTTCGGCAGGGGGAGGCCCCACCCCGCTCCGCCTCCGCCCGGATCGCGCCGCCGCCCCCTGAGGTCACCCCGGTACCGCCCGGCAGCCTGTCCTTCGCGCTCACCGCGCCGCCGTTCGACACCGACCGCACACCCGGCACCGCACCGCCGCCGCCCCCCGCCGCCGCAGCCGCGCCGCCTCCCCCTCCGCCGCCTGCACCCCGGCTGGTCGGAGTCGCGGCGGGTGGGCGCAGTCGCGCCGTTGCCTTGGTCCGCGGTGCCGACGGCGAGACCAAGGTGCTGAGCCGCGGGCAAAGCATCGACGGCTGGCGACTTGTCGCCATCGGCCGGCAGGAGGCTGCGTTCGAGCTCAACGGCGAGCGCCGCACGATCCGCCTCGACTTCGGCAACAAGTCTTCGGGGGCACCGGCCCCTCGCCCGGGCCCCTTCCCGTCCGCAGCCGCACCTTCGGCGCGCCCATCCGAAATCCCGCCGCCGCCGCCGGCGCGCTTACCCTGAGGAATGAACACGATGCGCAACCCGCGATTGCCTTGCACCTCCGCCGCCGCGGCAATGGCGCTCGCCGCCGCCGGCTTCACCCTCCCGGCGATGATGGGCCTGCCTTCGCCGGCCGAGGCCGCCCAGAAGAAGCGCGCCACCACCGAGCAAGGCTATTCGCTGGCCTTTGTCGAGGCGGACGTGCGGCGGGTGGTGGATGCGGTTCTCGGTGAGATGCTCGCCCTCGATTACAGCGTCGATCCCAAGGTGCAGGGCAACATCACCTTGCGCACCCGCGACCCGGTGCCGCGTTCGCAGCTCCTGTCGCTGCTCGAAAACGCGCTTCGCTCGGTCGACGCGGTGATCATCGCCGACGGCGGCCGCTACCGGGTGGTAAGCCGCGAGAACGCCCGCAGCCGGGCGCCGGTGGCCGGCGCCACGCAGCAGGGTGCTTCGAGCGGGCCGGGCTATGCGAGCGAAGTCGTGCCATTGCGCAATGCCGGCGCCAAGGAAATCGCGCGGCTGCTCGAGCAGTTCATCGGCAAGGACATCGTCGCCGGCGCGGATACGGCGCGCAACCAGATCGTCATCGTCGGCTCGGGCGAGGAGCGGCAGGCCGCCCGCGCGCTGATCGCCCGCTTCGACGTGGATACGCTGGCCAACATGAATTTCGAGCTGATCCGCCTCGAAAGCGTCGATGCCGACACCGTCGCCGAGGAGCTGGAGCGCGTCTTCCAGCCGCCGTTCGACATCATCGGAACAAGGGTAAGGCTGGTGCCGCTGCCGCGGCTTCGCTCGCTGCTGCTCGTTGCCGCCGAGCAAGCCGACATCGACCGGATCGTGCCTTGGGTGCGCAGGCTCGACGCGGGCGGATCGGGCAAGCGCAAGCTTTACAGCTATGCCGTCCAGAACGGCCGCGCCCGCGATATCGCCGCCTCGCTGCAGCTCGTTCTCGGCATGGCCGCGCCCGCCGCCGCTCCGGACCCGGGCAACCGCGGGAGCCGGACGACGACGATGGTGGTGCGTGACGCCGAGGCCGCGCCCGACGAGGTCATCGCGCCCCAGACTCCGGTTCCGGGCGATCAGTCGCCGGTGTTCGGGGTCGCTTCTTCCGGCCCTCGCATCGTGCCCAACGAAGAGAATAATTCGCTCCTCCTTTATGCCACCGGCGAGGAATATGAATTCATCCGCGAGGCGCTCGACAAGCTCGACCAACCCGTCGCCCAGGTGCTGATCGAGGCAACGCTCGCCGAAGTCACGCTCAGCAACGACCTGCGCTACGGAGTGAATTTCCGCGCGCTGACCGGCGACACGAGCTTCGCCAACAGCAGCACCGGGAGCGGAACGCCGGCTTCGGTGTTCCCCGGTTTCTCCCTGTCGGTGATCGGCTCGACCGCACAGGCGGTGCTCAACACGCTGCAATCGCGCACCAATGTCCGGGTCCTGTCCGCGCCCAAGCTGATGGTGCTCAACAACCAGACGGCCACTCTCCAGGTCGGCGATCAGGTGCCGATCATCGTCCAGCAGGCGCAGAGCGTCTCGGCGGCGGGTGCGCCGATCGTCAACACCATCGAACTGCGCGACACCGGCGTGATCCTCAAGGTGACGCCGCGGGTGAACGACAGCGGCACCATCATCCTCGACATCGCCCAGGAAGTCTCCGACGTGTCGCAGACGACGAGTTCGGGGATCAATTCGCCGACTATCCAGCAGCGCCGGATCGCCTCCACGGTTGCGACCCGGTCCGGGCAGATGATCGCGCTCGGCGGCCTCATTCGCGACAGCGTCACCAAGACCAAGTCGGGCATTCCGCTGCTCAGCCAGATCCCGATCATCGGCGGTGCGTTCGGCTCGCATGGCAATGCCGGCAGCCGGACGGAGCTCATCATCCTGATCACGCCAACGGTGGTGCGGTCGCCCGACCAGGTAAAAGAAGTGGTGGATGCGCTGATCGAGGGTCTCGACCGGACGCAGCCGCTGGTCGAGAAAGCGCGGCGGGAGCAGGTCGGTGGCAATCTCCCGAAGCAACGATAGGGGCTTCGTCCTGATCGGGGCGATTTGGCTCCTGGTGCTGGCGGGGGCGGTCGGCGCCGCCTTGCTTTTGCGCAGCCTGGCGGAAGCGCGCACCGCGGCGGCCGAAAGCGGGGCGCTGGCGGATCGAATCGCCCTGGACGGTGCGGCGGAGTCGGCGTTCGCCTCGCTCCTGTTCTCCGGGCCGCGCAGCACGCTGGCGAGCGGCGGCGGCACTGTGACGATCGGCGGCCAGCAGATCACACTGCGCGTCAGCAGCGAAGCGACCCGGTTCGATCTCAACGAAGCCGATCCGCTATTTATCGACGGGGTTCTGCACGGGCTGAAGGTGTCCCCGGATGAGCGCAACCGGATCGTCGAGGCGCTGACCGAGGCCCGGAGCAAGAATCGCCGCATGTCCTCCCAGGCCGAGCTGCGCCAGCTGCTTGGATCGTCCGTTCCTCTCGAGGACGCCTTCACGCTCTACTCGGGCCTGTCGAAGCCTGCCTCGGGGGAGCAGCCGGACGTACTTGCGCGCCGCCTCCTGTCGCCCGCCGCCGAGCCCGAGCCGGTCGAGCTCAGGGCCGGCACGCCGCTACGCGTCGACGCGTCCCTGCCGCGCGGCGCCCACCTGACGGTTGTCGCCCGCCTGACCGGCTTGCAGGACGATCCACTGGCTGTGCAGAGATGGGAGCATCGCGCGGTCGCCGCCGCGCAATGAAGCGTCTCACCGTTTTACGTCATTGCCGCCGGGCGTCGATCACCGTGGCGGTCGGCCCACAGGGCGTGGCGGCGCCCGGCACGAAGCCGGATTGCTCCAGCAACTCCGAATAATCCTCGAAGCTGCGCAGCCGGCCCTGCGTGTTGGTCAGCAACAACAGGTCGACCGGAAGCACGTCCTCGTTCGCCCCGTCCGGGGAGAGCAGGGGCTCGACGATCAGCAGCCTGGCGCCCGGCGCCATCGCCCGGTGGATGGAGGCGAGGATCGCAGCGGCGTTTTCGTCCGACCAGTCGTGGAGGATCCGCGACACGATGTAGGTATCGCCGCCCTCCGGCACGCCGTCGAAGAAACTGCCGCCCGCAAAGCTGCAGCGCTCGCTCAGTCCCGCCGCCGCGATCGCCCGCTGCGCCTCGGCCTCGATCCCAGGCCGGTCGAAAACGATGCCGCTCAGGTGCGGGTGCGCGACCAGGATGGTGGTAAGAAGCAGCCCCGCGCTGCCGCCGACATCGACCACCAGCCGGGACGACGCGAAATCGCAGCAGGCGCTCACCCGCGCCGGGGATCCCCAATGGTAGCCGATCATCGCGTCGGCCAAAGCCCGTGCTTCGCCCTCACCTTCCTGCTGGTTGTAGGTTTGCGGGGTCCGCCGGTGCTCCGGCAGTAGGCCGGTCCGAACGGTGTCCCCAAGGCCGCCGAACGCTTTCCAGACGCCGTGATGGCCAAGCGATGAAATCACCGCCGCCGTGTTCCCCGGCGCATCGCGGCGCAACATGGTGCCGAGCGCGGTCAGTCTGAAGCTCCCGCCGGGTAGTTCATCGAGGTAATCGTGCCTCGCGAGGAAGTGCAGCAGCCGCCCAAGAGTTTGCGGGTGGCTGCCGGTGCCGGCGGCAAGCTCGGCAGCAGTGGTCGTCCCGTGGCCGATGCGCTCGGCCAGGTTCATCTCCACGGCGACATGGATCGCCCTGGCGAGGCTATGGCCCGCTGCATCGGAAAGGACCCGCTTTCGCAGGCCCTCCAAATCGTCTCCGCCGTCCCTCACCTGCCCCCGGGGCCTTTCTTGCTGCTTGTTTCGGTGCCGACGCTGCCAGTTCGGCGGGCAAACGGCAATAAGCTGCGCGACTTTCGTCCGCGACGGACATTCTTGGCGTCGAGAATGGTTGAGAAAGGGACACCAACCAGCCCAAGCGGCGAAAAGGCCCTCACTTCCATGACCACCAGCGCCACCCCGGACATCGAAATGCCGTTCCGGGCGCTATTCGACGCCGCGCCGGCGCCACTTCTGGTGCTTGCGCCGCCTGATTGGACGATCGTTGCGGTGAACCAGGCGCGGCTCGAGGTCACCGGCACGACCCGCGATGGGCAGATCGGCCGCTCGCTGTTCGACCTCTTTCCGGACGATCCGGAGGACCCGGAGGCGGACGGGGTTCGCAACCTCACCGCCTCGTTCGAGCGGGTGGTGGCGACTCGTGCGGCCGACATCATGACCGTGCAGCGCTACGCGGTGCGGGGCCCCGACGGGCGCTTCGTTCAGCGGTGGTGGGCTCCGGTCAACTCGCCGGTGCTCGGCGAGGATGGCGAGGTTCGGTTCATCATTCACCGAGTCGATGAAGTGACCGAACTGGTGCAATTGCGCGGCGAGGCGGAAGCGAAAGACCGCTTCGCCACCGAGCAGCAGGCGATCATCGACCGCCTGCGCGCCACGGACGGAGCGTTGCGCCAAAGCGAGGAACGCAGCCGGCGGATCGTTGAGGGCGTGAAGGATTATTCGGTGTTCGTCACCGATCCCGAGGGGCGGATCGTCGATTGGGCGCCGGGCGCGGAAGCGATCTTCGGCTGGAAGGCGGACGAGATCGTCGGCCGCAACGCCGCCTTGCTGTTCACGCCGGAGGATGTCGCGGCAGGCGTACCGGCACGGGAGCTCGCGACCGCGCGCGAAAAGGGCTGTGCCAACGACGAAAGGTGGCACGTGGGCAAGGACGGCGCCTTGTTCTTCGCCGACGGTTCGGTGCGGCCGCTTCACGACGACCGGGGGCAGGTTTCCGGCTTCATTAAGATCGCCCGCAACGAAACGGAGCGCCGGGCGGTGGAGGCACGGCTGCGCGCAAGCGAGGAGTTCAACCGCCGGATTCTCGCCAGCTCGGCCGATTGCATCAAGGTGCTCGATCTCGATGCGCGCCTCGAATTCATGAGCGAAGGCGGCATGTGCGTGATGGAGGTCGACGATTTCGGCGCAATCGAAGGCGCTTGCTGGCCCGATTTCTGGGCGGGCGAGCAGCACGCGCAGGCGCTCGCCGCCGTGGCGGAAGCGAAGGCCGGGCGGACGGGGCGCTTCCAGGGCTTGGCGCCTACCATGAAGGGCACGCCGCGCTGGTGGGACGTGATCGTTACGTCGATTTCCGGGCCGGAGGGCGTCCCGGAAAAGCTGCTGTCGATCTCGCGCGACGTCACCGCCACCAAAGAGGCGGAGCTTCGGCTGCGCGAACTCAACGAAACGCTGGAGGAGCGGGTCGCCGAGCGCACCGCCGATCTCGTCCATGCGCAGGCCGCGCTCCGCCAGAGTCAGAAGATGGAGGCGATGGGCCAGTTCACCGGCGGAGTCGCCCACGACTTCAACAACCTGCTGACGCCGATCATCGGCGCCCTCGACATGCTCCAGCGGCGCAGCGGCGGCAGCGAGCGCGAGCGGCGGCTGGTCAACGGCGCCGCGCAGTCGGCGGAGCGCGCCAAGACGCTGGTGCAACGCCTGCTCGCCTTCGCCCGCCGCCAGCCTTTGCAGGCGGAGGCCGTGGATGTCGCCACCCTGGTGCGCAACATGGCCGATCTGGTGGCGAGCACGATCGGACCGCAGATCAACGTCGTAGTCGATATCGCCGGGGAGCTCCCCGCCGCCCATGCCGACGCCAACCAGCTCGAAATGGCGATCCTCAACCTGAGCGTGAACGCGCGCGACGCGATGCCGGACAAGGGAACGCTGCGGCTTTCCGCGGACCTGCAAAGCTGCGGCCGCGGGCATCCGGCGGGACTGAAGCCGGGCGATTATGTCCGCCTGTGCGTCACCGACACCGGTACCGGCATGGACGAAGCAACGATCGCCAGGGCGGTCGAGCCGTTCTTTTCGACCAAGGGGATCGGCAAGGGAACCGGGCTGGGCCTGTCCATGGTCCATGGGCTTGCCTCCCAACTCGGCGGCGGGCTCACTCTCTCCAGCACGCCGGGGCTCGGCACCAACGCAACCTTGTGGCTCCCGCTTGCGGACGCCACCGTTGCCAAAGCGGAGGCGCCGCCGGAAGCCGCCCGCCGCGCCGTCGGTGCGGGCACCGTCCTCCTGGTCGACGATGAGGAGCTGGTGCGGGCAAGCACCGCCGACATGCTGGTGCAGCTCGGCTACCATGTCGCCGAGGCGGCGTCGGGCGAACAGGCGCTGCTGCTGATCGATGAAGGATTGAGGCCCGACGTGCTGGTGACCGACCATCTGATGCCGGGGATGACCGGCACCGAACTTGCCGTTCTGTTCCGCCAGCGGGCGCCGCGATCGCCGGTGCTGCTGATCTCCGGCTATGCGGAAGACGAAGGCGTCGATGCCGGCCTTGCGCGGCTAACCAAACCGTTCCGACAGGACGACCTGGCTGCAAGCCTGTCCGTCCTCGATGGAGCCGCCTGAGCGGCTTTATCTGGCGCCCAGCATCACAGCGGAACGGTCCAGATCAGCACATTGCCGATCAGCACCAAGGCGGTGAGCAGCATCAGCACGCCCTGCTTGGTGCTGCGGCGCTTGATCAGGAGATAAAAGCCGCCGCCGGCCAGAACGAAGGCGGCCAGAACGGCGAGAGACAAAGCGGCGTTGGCGATGGTTTGCATCCGCCCCTTCTGGCATCCGCCGTGGCTGGAAAAAAGGGCGTGCTTTCAGATTCCCTTAACCACGGCGGCTTAGCCTCAATGCCATGGCGGCGGCTCACCCACAGCAGGACGGCGCGGTGGCGCTTCGGCGGATCGAGGAGGCAATTTTGCCGACCCTGCCCCGGATGCTGGATTCGCTGCTTGACGCGGCAAGCCTCGCCCGTCCGGGCGCCGATGCCGACGCCTATGCCGCCGAACTTCGCAGCCTTGCCGGCGAACTTGCCAAGTTCACCGTGCAGATCGAGGCCGTGTTGAGCGCCCTGCCCGCCGGCGGAATGTTCTATCGAAACGCGACCGCCGCCTGACCCGCGATGATCTCCGCGTACAGCACGGGATCGACATTGCCGCCGGAAAGCACGACCACCGTCCGCTCGCTCACCGCGCCCGCTTTGCCGGCGAGCAACGCCGCCAGCGCCACCGCGCCGCCCGGCTCAACCACCAATCGAAGATGGCGCGCTGCGAATGCCATTGCGCGCGCCACCTCCTGCTCGCTCACCGAAACCGCGCCGGCGCCATTCGCCTTCAGCGCCTGAAGGGTGAGCGGCGAGACGAGCTTGGTCTGGAGCGCGTCGCAGCGGGTCGGCGGCGCGGGCTCGATCACCGGCACCGGCACGCCCGCCTCCAGCGAGCGCCCCATATCGTCCCAGCCTTCCGGCTCAACGGCGATCACACGCGATTCGGCTAGCGCAAGCGCGATTCCTCCGGAAAGGCCGCCGCCGCCGCAGGGAACCAGCACGATATCCGGGGCCGCGCCGAGCTGCTCCGCGATCTCGAGGCCGACGCTTCCCTGCCCTTCGATCACATCGACATCGTCAAAGCTCGGCACCAGTGCCGCCCCCTGCTCCGCTGCAAGGCGCGCGCCGATCTCCTCCCGGCTCTCGGTATTCCGATCGAAAGCGACGATCTTGGCGCCGGCGGCAGCGGTGGCGTCCCGCTTCACAGCCGGCGCGTCGGCCGGCATCACGATCGTCGCCGCGATGCCCAGCGCTCGCGCCGCGATTGCCACGCCCTGCGCGTGATTCCCCGAGGAGAAAGCCACCACGCCGCGGGCCCGTTCGGCCTCGTCCAACTGCAGCAGCCGGTTGTACGCGCCGCGCAGCTTGAAGCTTCCGCCCTGCTGCAGGCACTCGGCCTTCACCCACACCCGCCCGCCGTCCCAATCGAGCGGCAGCAAGGGCGTGCGAGTCACATACGCGGCGATGCGCTTCGCCGCACGGGAGACACCCTCTGGCGTCGGCACTCTCTCTGTCACGCAAACCTCTGAGTTCGTGGGGGAAAAAGCATCTCTTTACACAGGGGTAAGCGGCCAATATATCACGCCCCGCTGCCCCAGGGGGACTTCCAATAACCGCAAGGCAGCCTTGTCACAAACTACCGCCTTTGGAGGTCCCTTGAATTGCACACGCACCATAGCGCGTTGGGGCTAGCTATCGCCCCGTCCGGCACCCGTAACGGTTCCGAGATCGCAAAGCTTGGCCCGGTTCAACCGGTCACGCTGCTTCGTCCCCACGCCGCCCGACGCGCCGCCCGATTCTTCGTGGAGAAGTTTCCGGGCCGGCCGCTTTATGCGGTGAAAGCGAATCCGTCGCCCGACCTGCTCCGCATCCTGTGGGATTCGGGCGTGACGCATTACGACGTCGCCTCGCTTGCCGAGGTGCGGCTGGTCAGCGACACGCTTCCCGAAGCAACGCTCTGTTTCATGCACCCGGTGAAAGCCGAGGAAGCGATCGCCGAGGCCTATGCCTTGGGCGTGCGCACCTTCTCGCTCGACACCATGGACGAACTTGAAAAGATCGTGCGCGCCACGGGCGAAGCGCAGGATCTGAACCTCTGCGTACGCCTGCGCGTCTCTTCGGATCACGCCAAGCTCAGCCTCGCCGCCAAGTTCGGCGCCGAGCCGCACGAAGTGAAGGAGCTTCTGTTCGCCGCCCGCCAGGCCGCGGATGCGCTCGGCATCTGCTTCCACGTCGGCAGCCAGGCGATGAGCCCGTCCGCTTATTCCGAAGCCATGGAGCGCGTCCGCGCGGCCATCGTCGAAGCTGCGGTGACGGTGGATATCGTCGATGTCGGCGGCGGCTTTCCGTCCGTCTACCCGGGCATGGAGCCGCCGGCATTGGAGGCCTATTTCGAGGTCATCTCGAAGGCGTTCGAAAGCCTGCCCATCTCCTACTCGGCCGAATTGTGGTGCGAGCCGGGCCGCGCCCTCTGCGCCGAATATGCAAGTGTACTCGTCCGCGTCGAGAAGCGCCGGGGCGACCAGCTCTACATCAACGACGGTGCCTATGGCGCCCTGTTCGATGCGGCGCATATCGGCTGGCGCTTCCCCGTGAAGCTGCTCCGCAAGGAGAAATCGGACGCGCGCGACATGCCGTTCAGCTTCTACGGCCCGACCTGCGACGATCTCGACCACATGGCCGGCCCGTTTCACCTGCCCGCCGATGTCGGGACCGGCGATTATATCGAGATCGGGATGCTCGGCGCTTATGGCTGCGCGATGCGGACCGCCTTCAACGGCTTCGGTATCGCCGCCAAGATGATTGTCGACGACGAGCCGATGGCCACCCTCTACGGCGAAGACGCCGGCGAGGGTCACCGGAACAACGTGGTTCAGCTCTAGGCAAGCCGCGTTTTTGTAATGGGTGCGGGACCTGTGTGGCCTTCGGGAGCCCGGGTCCCCGCCCACCTTTGTGTGAAGAGCAATTCTCCGAAGGACCCGGTTCGCCGGCGTGTCGCGGATATTGGAGAATGAAATGAACGAAGTGAGCAAGATCAACGACACCCGCAAGGCCGAACTGCTGGCCAACGTCGTCGAGCATATCGACATCAAGAGCTTCGACGCGCGCCCGATCGTCGACGCGATGAAGAAGATGAGCTTCTCCAGCCGCGACACCGGCCGCGCCGCCGAGCTCTACAACACGATGCTCGCCGACAAGGATTGCTCGGTGATCCTGGTCGTCGCCGGCTCGACCTCGGCCGGCGGCTGCATGGACCTCTATGCCGAGCTGGTGCGCAACAACATGGTCGACGCGATCGTCGCCACCGGCGCGACCATCGTCGACATGGATTTCTTCGAAGCGCTCGGCCACAAGCATTACCAGGCGCTGGAGATCCCGGACGACGATACCCTGCGCTCGCTATACATCGACCGGATCTACGACACCTACATCGATGAAGAGAAATTGCAGGAAACCGATCACACGATCGGCGACATCGCCAACAGCCTCGAGCCGCGTCCTTACTCTTCGCGCGAGTTCATCAAGGAGATGGGCAAGTGGCTGAGGACCAACGGCAAAAAGGAAAACAGCCTGGTCAAGCTCGCCTACGAGCATGACGTGCCGATCTTCTGCCCGGCGTTTGTCGACAGCTCGGCGGGCTTCGGCCTGGTCAAGCACCAGGTCGACCGGATGAAGGCCAAGCAGCCCTACATGGTGCTCGACGCCATCGCCGACTTCCGCGAGCTCACCATGCTCAAGATCGAGGCGGGCACCACCGGCCTGCTCATGATCGGCGGCGGCGTACCGAAGAACTTCACGCAGGACACCGTCGTGTGTGCCGAGATCCTCGGCCACGAGGATGTCGAAGTGCACAAATACGCCGTGCAGATCACCGTCGCCGACGTGCGCGACGGCGCCTGCTCGTCCTCGACGCTGCAGGAAGCAGCCTCGTGGGGCAAGGTTTCGACCGCGATGGAGCAGATGGTGTTTGCCGAAGCGACCACCGTTCTGCCGCTGATCGCGTCCGACGCCTACCACCGGGGCCACTGGCGGGACCGCGCCAAGCGCGGCTTCGCCAAGCTGTTCGACCAGGCCTAAGCGGCGCCCGCTCCTTTCCGGGGAGTTGAACCGCAGCGCATTCTGAAGCACCTTCCCCGCCGCAACGGGGGAGGTGCTTTTTCATGGACGTGAATCCGATACTCGGTCCGGTGGTGGCGTTGGTCGCCTGGACGCTGGTGGTGATGGTGTGGATGTACGCGCTCCGCTTCCCGGCGATGGCGCGCAAGGGCATCAGCCTCAAGGGCCGGATCGGCGGCAAGCCGGGCGGGCTGGACGGCGTGGTCGAGGACCATGTCCAGTGGAAGGCGCACAATTACAACCACCTGATGGAGCAGCCGACGCTGTTCTACGCGATCGCGCTGAGCATCGCGATGATGGGCATGGATGCGGCCGTGAACCTCTATCTCGCCTGGGGCTATGTGGCTTTCCGCATCGCCCACAGCCTGGTGCAGGCGATCACCAACGTGGTCCGCACCCGCTTTTACCTCTTCCTCGGCGCCTCGCTCTGCCTCGCGGCACTGACGCTGCACGCCGCTCTGCACCTCTTTCACCACCATTCGTAAGGGGATCGGCAATGTTGAAATCAAAGATCTGGATGTGTGCGGCGCTGTTGGCCGCGGGTGTGGCGATGCCTGCCGCAGCGCAGGCGCCGAATGCGGAGCTGCTTGGGGCGCAGGCCAAGGCGATGGCGGCCTTGTCGTTCCTGGACGGCGAATGGGCCGGACCCGCCGAGGCGAGCGAGCCGAAGGGCGTGCTCAAGATGACCCAGACGGAGCGGTCGGGCAGCCTGCTCGACGGCACGATCCGGCTGGTCGAGGGCCGCTCCTTCGACAAGGCCGGCAAGACCCTGTTCAACGCCTTTGCCGTGATCTCCTACGACGTGCGCACAAGCCGCTACCTGATCACCTCGCACGCCAGCGGCTATTCGACGACCGCGGAGCTCAAGCTGGTTCCGAACGGCTTCGAATGGGACGTGCCGGCGGGGCCGAGCGCCCGGCTGCATTTCAGCGCGGTGGTGAAGGACGGCCTGTGGACCGAGGTCGGCGATTTCATCGGGCCAGACGGCACGCCGCGGCGTACCTTCGAGATGAAGGTGCGTAAGCTGCGCGCAACGAAATGGCCCGCGCAGAGCCCCGTGAAGTACAAATAAGCCTCAGCGCAAAAAGGCGGCGACCAGCTCGACGTGGGTGGACCAGCGGAACTGGCCGACCGGCTTCACCCAGTCCAGCCGGTAGCCGCCGTCGCTGAGCGCCTTGGCGTCGCGCGCGAAGGTCGCCGGGTTGCACGACACGTAGGCGATGCGCGGCACGGTTGAGCCTGCGAGCAGCGGGATCTGCTCCTTGGCGCCGGCGCGGGGCGGATCGAGGACCACGGCTTCGAAGCGGTTGAGCTCCTCGATGGTGAGCGGGCGGCGGAAGAGGTCCCGGTGATCGACGAACACCTGCCGCTGTGCGCGATTGGCGGCGGCCTTGAGCGCGAGCGCCGCATCGCGCGCGCCCTCCACCGCAAGCACCTTGCCCTCCAGCGCCAGCGCAAAGGTGCCGAGGCCGGCGAACAGATCGGCGACGATGCGGGCCTCGCCGACGCCTTCGCGCACGGCCGCGACGAGGGTCGCCTCCCCTTCCGCGGTGGCTTGCAGGAAGGCGTTCTCCGGCATCGGCACCGGAACCCCGCCCAAGGTGATCGTCACCGGCTCCGGCTCCCAGCGGGTCTGCGGACCGTAGCCGTCGTCGAGGCTGAGGCGGGCGAGGCGATTGGCTTGGGCGAAGTCCGACAAGGCTTCGGCAGCGACGAGGCTATCCGCCTCCACGCGGTCGAGAGTGAGGTCCACGCCCTGATCCACCAGCGTCATCCGCACCGCGCCGCCGCTGCGCGGGCCCAAGAGGGTGCCGAGCAGGCGCCGGAGCAGCGGCACCAGCGCGAACAACTCGGGCCGCAGGATGTGGCATTCGTGCATGTCGATGATGCGGTGGCTGCCTTCCTCGTGGAAGCCGAGCAGCACCTGCTTGCCGCGCCGTTCCGCCTTCAAAGACGCGCGGCGGCGACTGTTGGGCGGCGAGATGTGAGCAGGGAGGATGTCCGGCGCGGCGAGGCCCTGCGCGGCCAGCGCACCGGCGATCCGCTCGCGCAGAAAGGTGCCGTAGGCTTCATCATCGACCTGCTGGATCTGGCAGCCGCCGCATTCCGGGAAATGGCGGCAGGGCGGCTTGCGGCGGTGTGGACCCGGCACCACCGAGCCGTCGGCAAGCACTTCGTCGCCCGGCGCGGTGAGAGCGAAGAAGCGGCCGCTTTCGGTGACGCCGTCGCCACGCCCGGCGAGGCGGACGATGTGCTCGGCCAAAGGCCCTTGGTTTTGGCTCAGGACAGGCATTCGAAATAGGCTTCCGGAAGGTGGATGAGGAGATCGTCGGCGATCAGGCCCGCTCCGGCCAACTCGGCGGCGCGGCCGTGGATCCAGACGCCTGCGCACGCCGCTTCGAACGCGTCGAGCCCGGCAGCGCGGCGGGCAGCGATGACCCCGGTGAGGACGTCGCCGGTTCCCGCGATGGCAAGCCAGTGGCTGGACGCGGGGGCGATGGCCGCGCGTCCGTTCGGCGCGGCGACAACGGTGTCGGGGCCTTTGAAGACGATCATGGCGCCGCTTGCCTGGGCCGCGGCGCGCGCTTGTTCGACCTTGCTGCCGGTGGCCGTGCCGAACAGCTTCGCGAACTCGCCAGCATGGGGGGTGAGGATCGGGCAGTGCATCGCAGTCCGGAACACGCCGGGGCCCATATCGGCTGCAACGGTAAGCGCATCGGCATCAAGCACCAGCGGTATGTCGGCGGCGAGTGCCTGGGCGAGCAGCGCCTGCGCCGCCTGGCCGCGCCCGAGGCCGGGGCCGATCGCCAGCGCGCCGATGCGTGGGTCAGTGAGGAGCGACCCGGCGGAAACACTGGATTGCACCACTGCGTGCGGGAGGCCGTGCACTGGAACCTCCGCCACCAGACGAACGTACCCTGCCCCGCTGCGCAACGCCGCTGCGGAGGTCAGCGCCGCTGCACCGGGCATCTCACCGGCAAGCACCGCGACATAGCCGCGGCTATATTTGTGGTCGAAAGGTCCGGGCGGCGTCAGATGCGGGCGGCCGATCTCCCGCAGTTCGCTCTCCGCCTCGACGCCGATGTCGGCGACTACGAGCCGGCCCATGTGCTGGGCGGCGGGCTGGAGGAGGTGCGAGGGCTTGAGCGTCGCGAAGGTGATTGTAAGCTCGAACAGCGGAAGCGGCAAGAGGATCGCTCCGTCGTCCGTAGCGGCGCCGCTCGGCAGATCGACGGCAACGCGCACCCGCGCCGCCTGGGCAAGGCGGTTCAGATGCCCGACGAGGGACCCGTCGAGCGGCCGTGTGAGGCCGGTGCCGAACAGCGCATCCACCAGCAGCGGCTGCGGCTTCGCCTCCCCGATGTCCTCAACCGGGCCGCCCCACGCGCCCCGCGCAGCTTGGGCAGCGCTGGTTTTCGGCTCTCCGGTCGCCGCCACACGTACTGCAACGCCGCGCCCCCGCAGCAGGCGGGCGATGACATAGCCGTCACCGCCATTGTTGCCGGGCCCGCAGAGGATGAGAGCCGGCATCGGCCCGGCGAAACGCCGGATCGCTTCCGCCGCGCCTTCACCGGCCCGCTCCATCAGTGTTTCGGCAGAGGTCCCGGCGTCGATGACGTCCGCCTCGGCGCGGCGCATCTGCTCCGCCGTCAGTATCCCGCGGCCGGTCACTTCTTGACGGTGGCGGGCAGCCGGAAGCGGTCGCCACCGATCGCGACTTCGATCCGGTCGGCGCCGAGCGGAGTGACCGTCGCCTGCTCGACGCCGTCGGCGGCGACGACGCCGCGGCCGTCCTTTGTCACCAGCAGGCGGCGGAAGCTGCCGGTGGGGCTGCGCAGGGTCAGCGTGAGGCCCTCCGGGGACTGCGCCCGATCGACGGCACAGACCGGTTGGAAGGCTTCTGAACCCGCCACCGCGCACTCGATCCGCTCGGCGCCTTCGGGCGCGGAGGCGAGCACATCCTTCGGCGTTTCCTCGGCCTTGCCGCACGCGCAGAGGAGGATGATGGTCAGGAGTGCGGCGTGTTTCATAGCGCGCTTCTGATCCAAGCCGCGGGCCTAGGCAAGGCTCAGCCTTTCGAGCGAAGCACGGCGAGCTTTGCGGCGAGTTCGTCGCCGGCGATCAGGGCGTCGAAGGTGCGGTCCTGTTCGTCGTCCTGCGCGCTGCCCCCGGCGGCAAGGGCGATGCCCCGTTTCAGCGAGGCGATGCTTGCGTCGCTGTTCGCAAGCGCCGCCGCGATGAACGGCTCGGCTTCGGCGATCGCGCCTTCTACCAGGCCAATCCGTATCGCCGCGGTTGCATCGATTGTGCCTGCGCCGAGCAGTAGCCGCGACGCCTGGCCGGGGCCGACGAGCGCCACGAGCCGGGCGACATCCTCCTGCGGATAGGAGATGCCAAATTTGGCCGGGGTGATGGCGAAGCTTGCCTTTGGACCGGCGAAGCGCAGGTAGCAGGCCATTGCGAGCGCCACCCCTGCGCCGAAGCAGGGCCCCTCGATCAGCGCCACGGTCGGGATGGCAAGCGCGGCGATCGCTTCGATGCCGTTGCGCATCGCCCGCCGGAACTCCGCCGCCGACGCTGGGTCGCGGTGCATTGCCGTGAAGTCCTTGAGGTCCGCGCCCGCGCAAAAGGCGGTGCCGCCGCTTTGAAGCACGAGAACCCGAGCGCCTGCCGCCTCCGCCTCCAGCGCCGCGCCGCCGAGTTGGCGCCACTGCGACACCGGAATGGCGTTGCGGGCTTCGGGCCGGTCGAGCGTGAGGCGCGCCACGCCGGAGTTGACGGTCAGGTTGAACATGCTTGTCGCCATGCCCCGCCTCCCGCCTGCTTGTCGCGCCAAAAAAAGAGCCGGCCGTGCATCCCCGCGCGGCCGGCTCAACGTTGGCCATGGCGCTGCCGGCATCGCTGCGGCCGGGACCATGGGCGAATGTCCACAAGGAGCTGCCCCCAAGCTTCGACCCGTCGCTCGTCCTGCAGCAAGGACCGTGCCACAACGCAAAGCTGCGGGGTGCAGTGGTTAACGCCTTGAAAATGCGTGCCGAAGCGGGACGTGTGGATCAGCCGAGACGGCTCGCGAGCTGCCACCAGTGCGGGTGGGCCGCCGCGATTTCGGCTGTCGCTTTGTCCCGTTCCGCCTCGCTTTCGAACAGCGCGAAGCACGTCGCTCCGGACCCCGACATGCGCACGAGCCGCGCGCCCGAAGCGGCGGCAAGCGCCTCCAGCACATCGCCGATCACCGGCGCGACGGCCTTTGCGGGTTCCTCCAGGTCATTGTGGGCGCTCAAAAGGTCCTCCGGTAGCGGCCCGCCGTCGCGTCCTGCCCAGCCACGAAAGACGTCGGCGGTGGAAACGGCGACGCCCGGATTGACCAGCAGCAGCGGCGCGCCTGTGACAGCGGACGCATCATAAGGCGCAAGATCGTCGCCCCGGCCCGTTCCAAGACAAGGCCGGGACAGCACGCACGCCGGAACATCCGCGCCCAGCGAACGGGCGATTCCGAGAAGCTCCGGCTCCCCGGCGCCAACACCCCACAACCGGTTCAGCAACCGAAGCGCCGCCGCCGCATCGGCCGATCCCCCGCCGATCCCAGACGCAACCGGCAGCCGCTTGTTCAGGGTCAGCGCAGCGCCCTTCCCCACCTGCAACCGCGCCTGCAACTTACGCGCCGCGCGGAGGACGAGATTGTCTTCGCCCGCGCTCAAACCTTCCGCGAACGGCCCCTCGATCCGAAGGCTCAGCTCCGCGGCCTCGCTGGCCCGCAACAGATCGCCGTGCTCGGCAAAGGCGAACACCGTTTCCAGCCGGTGGTAGCCGTCCGGCTCCCGCCCCCGCACGTGCAGCGCCAGGTTGATCTTGGCGCGCGCGATCTCCTCCATCAGGGTGCGGCGAGGCTCGGCTTCAGGCCCGTCTCGATCTTGGACTTGAGCCGCGTCGCCGCGTCCGCCTCCGCATAGATCAGGGCCGCCTGCCAGGCGTACCGCGCCTCATAGCGGCGGCCGGCGCTGTAATAGGCATCGCCGAGATGCTCGTTGATCGCGGTGTCGGCGGGCTGGCCGCGCGCCGCGCGCTCGAGCAGCTCGATCGCTTTGGCCACATCGCCGCGCACATAATGCGCCCAGCCGAGCGAGTCGGTGATCGACGCGTCGTCGGGCTGGAGCTTGCTCGCCTCTCGGATCAGCCGCTCGGCCTCCGCCAGATTCTCCCGCCGCTCGAGCTGTGAATAGCCGAGATAGTTGAGCACCACCGCCTGGTCGGGCGCGAGCTTGTAGGCCTGCTCCAGCGCGGCCTTACCTTCGTCCCAGCGGCCCGCCTCGGTAAGCGCCCCGCCCTTGAGCAGCCACAAGCCCCATTCCGGCTGCGGCGCCGCGGCACCGCCGCGGACGAGATCGAGCGCCTTGCCATAAGCGTCGGCCGCCTGTTGGTGCTTGGTGTCTGCGCTGAGCAGATCGCCGAGCCGCGACCAGCCGGCCACGGAGGCGGGCTGCGCGGCGACAAAGGCGCGGGCTTCGGTCACCGCCGCCTCATTCCGCCCACTGCCGCTCAGTATGCGGAGGCGGAGGTCGGCGGAATCGACCTGCAGCGCATCGTCGCGCGGGACCTTCTCCAAGGCCGCGAGCGCCCCCTCGTTCTTGTCCTGCGCCGCCAGGAGCTCGGCCGTGACCAGCCAGGGCGAGGCGTTGTCAGGCGCGAGGAATGTCGCGGTGCGCGACAAGGTCAGCGCAAGCTCGGGCGCCTCGGCGGCGGACGCGTCGGCGGCAAGGCGAAGCAGAAGCTCGGCAATGCCCTGCCCGGCCGTGGCCATCGAGTTGCGCAGCGGCTTGCCCGCCGCAAGCCGGGCCCGCGCCGCGACCAGCGACGGCGACTGGCCTTCGAGCAGTCCGAGCGCTTCCTTGCGGTTGCCCTTGCGGGCGAGCTGGGCGGCGGCGGCGATGGACAGGCGCGGCGGCAGCGGCCCCGCTTGCCCAAGCGCCTGCAGCGCGGCGAGGCCTTCCTTGGTCTTCCCCTTCGCGAAAAGCAGGAAAGGGCGGTGCTCCGAAGCGTAGCCGGCGGCGAACGGGTTGTTCTTGATCGTGGCAAGCGGCGCCAGCGGATCGCCCTTGCCCGAGCCGACCGCCACCCAGGCGTCGAAGGTCGGCGCGAGATGGGAGAATATGGGGTCGTCGCGAAGGCGGTCGAGTTCGATTCGGGCGCCCTTCCAGTCCTTGCGGCTCACCGCATCGGCGAACAGGACCAGGCGGCCGTCGGGCCCGATCTTGCCGCCCTTGTCGAGCGCCCGGGCGGCGCTGACCGCAAGGGCCTTGTCGCCGACGGTGAAAGCCTGGCGGAAGGCGGCGGCGGCGAGCACCGGATTGTCCGGCGACAGCGCCAAGGCGGCGGCGTAGCGCCGGGCCGCGTCCTGCGGCGCGCCGAAACTGTCGGTGGCACGGGCGCGGGCGTAATCGGCAAGCGCCGAACGCTCCTGCACCTCCGCCGAGGCGGCGTGGGGCGGGAGAAGCAGGCTGCCCGCAAGGAGGGCGCCGATAACCGGCCTACATGTTGGGATAATTCGGCCCTCCTCCGCCTTCCGGCACGACCCAGTTGATGTTCTGGGTTGGATCCTTGATGTCGCACGTCTTGCAGTGGACGCAATTCTGCGCGTTGATCTGGAGGCGCGGCTTGCCGTCCTCCTCGACATATTCATAAACGCCCGCCGGGCAGTAACGCTGCTCCGGCCCGGCGAATTCAGGCAGGTTGATCCGGGTCGGAACCGTGGGGTCCTTCAGCGTCAGGTGGACCGGCTGGTCTTCCTCGTGATTGGTATTCGAAATGAACACGGAGGAGAGCTTGTCGAAGCTGATCACGCCGTCGGGCTTGGGATAGTCGATCGGCTTGACGAGATCCCGGCGCCAAAGGCTTTCATTGTCCTTGTGGTGCTTCATGGTGAAGGGCAGGCCGATCTTGAGCGTGCGCATCCACATGTCGGCGCCGGCCAGCAGGGTGCCGGCGGTGCCGCCGAACTTGGCAACCATCGGCTCGACGTTGCGCACCGTCTTCAATTCGTCCGCCACCCAGCTCGCATGCAAGGCGGTGTCGTAGTCATCGAGGCTGTCGCCGGAGCGCTCCGTGCCGATCGCCTCGAAAGCGGCTTCGGCGGCGAGCATTCCGGACTTCATCGCGGTGTGGCTGCCCTTGATCCGGGGCACGTTGACGAAGCCCGCCGAGCAGCCGATCAGCACGCCGCCGGGGAAGGCGAGCTTCGGAATGGCCTGGTAGCCGCCCTCGTTGATCGCTCTCGCGCCGTAGGACACCCGGCGGCCACCCTCCAGCATTTCGCGGATCGCCGGATGTTGCTTCCAGCGCTGGAACTCCTCGAACGGCGAGAGATACGGGTTGCGGTAGTTGAGCGCGACCACGAAGCCGAGGGCGACCTGGTTGTTCTCCTGGTGGTAGACGAATCCGCCGCCCCAGGCGTCGTCCAGCGGCCAGCCCTGGGTGTGGATCACACTGCCCGCCTCGTGCTTGGCTGTATCGATGTCCCACAGCTCTTTCAGGCCGATGCCTTAGACCTGCGGCTCGCTGTCCTTTTCAAGCTCAAAGATGCGCTTCACTTCCTTGGTAAGGTGCCCGCGCGCCCCTTCGGCGAAGAAGGTGTAGCGGCCGTGAAGCTCCATGCCGGGCTGGTAATCGGGCTTGTGGGTGCCATCGCGCGCGACGCCCATGTCACCGGTGGCCACGCCCTTCACCGAGCCGTCGTCGTTGAACAGCACTTCCGCCGCCGCGAAGCCCGGGAAGATCTCCACACCCAAACCCTCGGCCACACCGGACAGCCAGCGGCAGAGGTTGCCTAGGCTCACCGTGAACGTGCCCTTGTTGTTCATGAAGGGCGGCATGAGGAGGTGGGGCATCTCGTACTTCTTGGTACGCGTCAGCACCCAATGATGGTTCTCCGTCACTGGCACGGTGAGCGGGCTGCCCATGTCGCGCCAGTTGGGCAGGAGTTCGTCCATTGCGCGCGGATCGACCACCGCGCCCGACAGGATATGCGCCCCGACTTCCGAGCCTTTTTCGAGGATGCAGACGGAGAGCTCGCGGCCTTTCTCTTCAGCCAACTGCTTGAGGCGGATCGAGGCCGCAAGACCGGCTGGACCGGCGCCGACGATCACCACGTCATACGCCATCGACTCTCGCTGCGACATTCACCTCTCCATTCGGCGCCGCCCGGCATCGGTTTCGTCGCAGGCAGCCAACATCTCGCAGATAGGAGGCAATTTTGCGGTTGACCAGCCCGCCCGCACCGCCTTCCAGTGGCGGCGGATGGAGCGGGGAAGCGATCCACTGACACCGGAGGCCGCGGCGAGCGTCCTGTCATGGTGGGCCGATGCGGGCGTCGATACCTTGATCGACGAAGAGCCGCGCGACTGGTTGCGCCCTCAGGAGAAGGCTGCGGCGGCCGCGCCGATGGCGACTAAGCCGGTGGCACGCACCACACCCGCCGCACCGGCCGTCGCACCTCCCCCGCCCGGAGAGCCGCTGCCGGACCAACTCAACCTCTTCCAGGCCTGGCTCAAGGACAGCGCCTCCCTTCCCTATGCCGCGCCCGCCGCGCCGCGCGTCTGCCCGTCGGGCGATCCCGCCTCCGGGCTGATGATAATGGCCGACATGCCGACGGCGGAGGATTGCAGCGCCAACACACTCCTGTCCGGCGACACAGGCCGGCTGTTCGACCGGATGCTTGCCGCGATCGGACGCGACCGCGAGTCCGTCTACCTCGCCGCGCTTTCCTGCCTGCGCTCGCCAAGCGGCCTGTTCAACGCGGAGGGGGCCGGCAACTGCGCGACCCTCGCCCGCCACCATATCGGCCTCGCCGCGCCGCGCGTGGTGCTGCTCCTCGGCGACGCCTGCTCCAAGGCTTTGCTCGGCCTGCCGCTGCCCCAGGCGCGCGGACGCCTGCACGAGGTTGCGACCCAGGCCGGCCCGGTGAAGGCGCTGGTCACCCTGTCGCCAAAGGATCTGCTCAAGACACCGGCCTACAAGAGCTTCGCCTGGGCCGACCTGCAATTGCTGATCGAGGAATTGAAATCGTGACGAGGCTTCGCCCCCTCCTTCTCGCCGCCGCCGCCGTCGCCGCTTCTGCGTTTCCGGCAGCCGCGAATGCCGCAGCCGAAGGTGTTGAAGCCGGCGCGGACTTTGCGGCGCCGCGCGCCCCGCTCCCCTCCGAGCTCAAGCCGGAGGAGCGCACCGCCTGGCGCGAAGTCTTCGCGGCGATCCGGTCCGGCGATTGGCTGAGCGCTTCGGCCAAGCTCGCGCTCGCGCCGGACGGCCCGCTCAAGAACGCAGCTTACGCCGAATATTACCTCGCCAAGGATTCGCCAAAGGTCGAGCTCGAGCCCCTGGTCAGGCTGATCGCCGCCGCACCGGAGGCGCCGAAGGCGGAGCAGCTCACCCGCCTGGCCCAGACCCGCGGCGCCATCGACCTGCCGACGCTCCCCGCCGCCCAGTCCCTGGTCTGGCAGGGCAGCCAGCCCCGCCGCTCGCGTGCGCAGGCGACCAAGGGCGATCTCGCAGCGCCCGCGCTGGAGAAGCTCGTCCAGCCGCTGATCGTCGCCGATCAGCCCGCCGAAGCCGAAGCCCTGCTCCTCCAGTATCAGGATCAGCTCACCCCCGAAGCGCGCACCGAATATCAGCAGCGCATCGGCTGGTCTTATTACCTGATCGGCAACAACGCCGACGGCCGCCGCCTGTCCGAGCTTGCCCGTGCCGGCAGCGGCGAATGGACGGTGCACGGCGCCTGGGTGTCGGGCCTTTCCTCGTGGCGAATGAGCGATTGCCGCGCCGCTGCCGATGCCTTCGCAACCGTCGCCAACCGCTCCTCCGACGTCGAGCTGGTCGCGGCGGGCCATTATTGGGCAGCGCGGTCCGACACGATGTGCGGCCGTCCCGAACGGGTGCAATCGCAGCTGCGCAGCGCCGCCCGGAACAAGGAGACCTTCTACGGCATGCTCGCCGCGCGCGCGCTCGGCATCAAGACGCGCGACTTCGCCGGCCTTCACGATTTCCGCGACGCGGAGTGGCAGAGCGTCGCACGCAAGCCCAACATCCGCACCGCCCTTGCGCTCAATGAGATTGGCGAAACCGCGCTTGCCGATCAGTATATCCGCCAGCAGGCGCGGATCGGCGGCGCGGCGGACCACAACGCCCTCCTCCACCTCGCCGCCGACCTGAACCTCACCTCCACCCAGTTCTGGCTCGCCCACAATGCGCCGCGCGGGTCATCGGTGAACGCCGCCGCGCGCTACCCACGGCCCGACTGGAAGCCGATCAAGGGCTGGCGCGTCGATCAGGCCTTGGTCTTCGCCCACGCACTCCAGGAATCGAACTTCCGCACCGAAGTGGTGAGCCCCGCCGGCGCCGTCGGCCTGATGCAGGTCCGCCCGGGCACCGCCGGCGACGTCGCCCGCTGGAACGGCGACGCTCATGCCCGCGAGCACTTGAACCAGCCCGCCTCCAACCTCGAATACGGCCAGGGCTATATCGAATATCTGCGCGACCTGCCGGCCACCGGCGGCCTGCTGCCCAAGGTGATCGCCGCCTACAATGCCGGGCCAAGGCCGATCGGCGAGTGGAACGGGCGGCAGATGGATAAGGGCGATCCGCTACTTTACATCGAGTCGATCCCTTATTGGGAGACGCGCGGCTACGTGCCGATCGTTCTCCGCAATTACTGGGTCTACGAGGAAGGGTTCGGCAAGCCATCGCCGAGCCGAAGCGCCCTTGCCCAGGGGCTGTGGCCGCGGTTCCCGGGGTTGTCGGGCGCCCCGGCGGTGCGGATGACGCAAGGCACCGACTGATCTAGTTCTTGCTTTGTTCTCGTGCCGGTGCGACAAGCCCGGGCATGAGTCGCCCCGACGTTCATCACGGCCGCGGCGCGCCCGAGAACCGGACGCCGAACCGCTTCAACCTTCCCGTCCGGGAGGCGGACGGCGATTGGCTGGACGCTCGCGGGGAAGTGGATGGCGAAGCGCCGCCGCTGCGCACCACGATCACGGTCGAGAAGCCGAAGACGATCATCTCGCGCAATACATCGCCCGACATCGGCTTCGATCGCTCGATCAACCCTTATCGGGGTTGCGAGCATGGTTGCATCTACTGCTTCGCCCGGCCGACCCATGCCTATCACGATCTCTCCCCCGGCCTCGATTTCGAGACCAAGCTGTTCGTGAAGCCGGACGCCGCCAAGCTGCTCCGCGTCGAGCTTGCCAAGCCCGGTTACCAGGTGCGCTCGATGGCGCTCGGCACCAACACCGACCCCTATCAACCGATCGAGGGCAAGTTCCGGATCACCCGGAGCGTGCTGGAGGTGCTCGCCGAGACCAAGCACCCCTTCTCCATCACCACCAAGTCGGACCGGGTGGTGCGCGACATCGACATCGTCTCGCGCATGGCCGCCGAGGGGCTGGCGTCGGTGGCGATCTCGATCACGTCGCTGCAGCCCGCCATCTCCCGCACCCTTGAGCCGCGTGCACCTTCCGGCCGCAAGCGCCTTGCCGCGGTGAAGGCGCTAAGCGAAGCGGGCGTGCCGGTCACCGTTGCGATCGCACCCGTGGTGCCGGGCATCACCGACCATGAGATCGAGGCGATCGTCGAAGCCGGGGCGGAGGCTGGGGCGCGCGGCGTGTTCTTCCTGCCGGTGCGCCTGCCGCACGAGGTCGCGCCCTTGTTCCGTGCCTGGCTGGACGAGCATTTCCCCGACCGCGCAGACAAGGTCATGAACATCATCCGCGCCATGCGCGGCGGCAAGGACAACGACCCCCAATGGTTTACCCGCCTGCAGGGTTTCGGCCCCTGGGCCGACCTGATGCGCGTGCGGCTGGAAAAGGCGGCGAGGAAGCACGGGCTGAACCGGGAGAAGGTGCCCTTGAGGTGCGACCTGTTCGTCCCACCCCAAGGCCCGCAGTTGAGGCTGCTCTAGAAAGTCCTCCCCCGGATTTCCGGGGGAGGGGGACCATGCGCAGCATGGTGGAGGGGCCGAGCGAAGCGAGGAAAACGGCTCCGGCTTCGCCTGCGCCGCCCCTCCACCACCCTGCGGGTGGTCCCCCTCCCCTGAAAATGCAGGGGAGGATTTGTCTAAGCCGCGCTTTTCAGCCGGTAACTCTTATACTCTTCCCGCAGCTTGGTCTTGAGCAGCTTGCCCGTGGCGGTGTGCGGGAGGCTGTCGACGAACACCACCTCGTCCGGCAGCCACCACCGCGCAACATGCTTCGTCAGATGCGCGAGCACTTCCGCCCCGGTCACCTCCATGCCCGCCTTGCGCACCACCAGCAGCAAGGGCCGCTCGTCCCACTTCGGGTGATACACCCCCACCGCCGCCGCCTCCGCCACACCCGGGCAACCCACCGCGGCGTTCTCCAGATCGATCGAGCTGATCCACTCGCCGCCGGACTTGATCACGTCCTTGGACCGGTCGGTAATCTGCATCGCGCCGCTGGCATGCAGGATCGCCACATCCCCAGTGTCGAACCAGCCCTCCGCATCGACGCACGGCCCGCCTTCGTCGCCGAAATATTGCTTGATCACCCAAGGCCCGCGCGCCTGCAGCCGGCCGGACGCCACACCGTCGCGCGGCAGCAAATTGCCCTCGTCATCCACGGTACGCAGCTCGACGCCAAACGGCACCCTGCCCTGCTTGCAGACATAATCGACCTGCTCCACGTCGCTCATCCCATCCCAGTCGGCGAGCGGAGCGCCCGACGTGCCGAGCGGCGACATCTCCGTCATCCCCCAGGCGTGGCCGACGCGAATGCCCTTCGCCCTGAACCACTCGATCATCGCCCGCGGCGCCGCAGCGCCGCCGATGTGGATCAGCGACAGCGGGCCGAGATCGACGTTGCCCGCATCGACATGGTTCATCAGCGCCAGCCACACCGTCGGCACGCCGGCGCTGTGCGTTACGCCTTCGTCGCGCATCAGGTCGCAGATCACCTTCGGCGTGTAATCGGCTGAAAAGACCATCTTCCCGCCCACCATGGCGGTGGAGAAAGGCAGGCCCCAGGCGGCGGCGTGGAACATCGGTACGATTGGCAGCACCACCGAACGCGCCGACAGATCGAACACGTCGCGGCTGACCTCGCCAAGCCCGTGCAGCAGTGTCGAGCGATGCTCGTACAGCACGCCCTTGGGATTGCCGGTCGTGCCGCTGGTGTAGCAAAGCATCGCCGGCTCGCGCTCGTCGCCTTCCACCCAGCGGTAGTCGCCGTTCTCGGCGGCGATCAGGTCCTCGAAGCCACCCGCCCCTCCGGCCGGATCGAAGCAGATATAATGCTCGATCGTCGTCCATTGCGGCTTCAGCCGCTCGACGATTGGCGCAAAGGCGGCGTCGTAGAACAGCACCCGGTCTTCGGCGTGGTTGGCGATGTAGACGAGCTGGTCGTCGAACAGCCGCGGGTTGATGGTGTGGATCACGCCGCCCATGCCGATCGCGCCGTACCAGGCGACGACATGGCGGCTGTGGTTCATGCCCAGCGTCGCGACACGGTCGCCTCTCTTGATGCCGAGGCGCTCCAGCGCCTGCGCAAGCTTGCGCGAATCCCGATGTATTTCCGCCCAGTTGGTGCGGGTAACCGTCCGGTCCGCCCAAAGCGAGACCAGCTCGCGCCTGCCGTGCTCGCGCGCCGCATGGTCGAGGATCCGGGGTATCCGGAGCGGCCAATCCTGCATTCCACCGAGCATAAACCCTCCCAAACGAGGGGCGCAGTCTATGCGGTCAGGAAACCAGCGCAAGCCGCGGCGCGGCGCTTGTCGCAACGGAGAGATGAACCGCGGTAACGCCCTCCAGCCGCTCGAGCCGCGCGGCTAGCTCGGCATCGAGCTTGAAGTCGCGGCCGAGCACGACATCGGCGCGCCCGCTTTGCACCGGGGCGCGCAGCCGAAGCTCGCCGCTTCCGCCGCGTTCGGAGGCGAGCATCTGCGCAAGGCGCGCCAGCACGTGCGGCCCCTCGACCTCGATCTCGAGCTGCAATCGGGTGCGCTTCGACAAACCCTCGAACGGCTGAACCGCTTTCACGGTCACCCGCGGCGATTCTTCCCCCGGGCGGCGATCGAGCTCCACCGTCAGCAGCGCGCAGGTCCCGTCCTTGGCCGCTTCCTCCACCCGCGCGGCGACATCGTCGTCGAACACGGTGGAGACGAACTGACCCGACGTGTCCGACATCGTCGCCATCAGATAGCGCCGCCCCCGCGCGGAGGTCCGCCAGCGGGCCTCCTCGACCAGCGCCGCCATCACTGCCCCAGATCGCCCGCCCTCAGCCGGCGCCGGCATGCTGCCGAGGTCGGCGAAGGTGCGTGCGCCGTGGGCCACTGCGAGGTGCCGGTAACGGTCCACCGGATGCGCCGAGAAATAGAAGCCGAACGCTTCCTTCTCCGCCGCCATGCTCTCGGCCATCGTCCAGGTGGCCACCACCGGCATGCGGATCGGCACGACATTGCTTTCGCCCCCGAACAGGCCGCCCTGTCCGCTGGTCCGGGCATCGGCCGCGCTTGCCGCGTGGGCCAGGATCGTCTCGGCCGCCGCGAACACCGCCGACCGGTTCGGCGCCACGCCGTCGAAGGCTCCGCCCGCTGCAAGGCTTTCAAGCTGGCGGCGGTTGAGCAGTCGCGGATCGACCCGTTCGGAGAAATCCTCGAGCGACTTGAACCGCCCCTGCTCCTTCCGCTCGCCGACGAGCTGCTCCATCGCTTTCTCGCCGACGCCCTTGAGTGCGCCGAGCGCATAGCGCACCGCCAGGCTGCCATCGTCCTCGCTCCGCTCCACCGCGAACTCGGCCTCGCTGGCGTTGATGCAGGGCGGGAGGCAGGCGACGTCCAGCCGCCGCATGTCGTCGACGAAGATCGCGAGCTTGTCGGTCTGGTGCATGTCGAAGCACATCGAAGCGGCGTAGAATTCCACGGGATGGTGCGCCTTCACCCATGCCGTCTGGTAGGCGACCAGCGCATAGGCGGCGGCGTGGCTTTTGTTGAAGCCGTAGCCCGCGAATTTGTCGATCAAGTCGAACAGCTCGTTGGCCTTTGCCGGGCCGATGTCGTTGGCCGCGCAGCCGGAGACGAAGCGCTCGCGCTGCGCGTCCATCTCCGCCTTGATCTTCTTGCCCATCGCTCGGCGGAGCAGATCGGCCTCGCCCAGGCTGTAGCCGGCGAGCACCCGCGCCGCCTCCATCACCTGCTCCTGGTAGACGAAGATGCCGTAGGTCTCCTTCAACACCTTCTCGAGCAGCGGATGCGGGTATTCGATCGGCTCGCGGCCGTTCTTGCGGGCGCCGAACATCGGGATGTTGTCCATCGGGCCCGGCCGGTAGAGCGAGACGAGGGCGATGATGTCTTCAAAGCTCGTCGGCTTCACCGCGGCCAGCGTGCGCCGCATGCCTTCCGATTCGAGCTGGAACACGCCCACCGTGTCGCCGCGCTGGAGGAGCTTGTAGACTTCCTCATCGTCCCACGAGAGGCGGTCGAGCTCAGCCACGACGCCGCGCTTGGCGAGCATCTGAACCGCCTTCTGCAGGACTGAGAGGGTCTTGAGGCCGAGAAAGTCGAACTTCACCAGGCCGGCCGCTTCGACATATTTCATGTCGAACTGCGTCACCGGCATGTCCGAGCGCGGATCTCGGTAAAGCGGCACCAGAGCATCGAGCCGCCGGTCGCCGATCACCACGCCGGCGGCGTGGGTGGAGCTGTGCCGCGGCAGGCCTTCGAGCTTCATCGCAAGGTCGAACAGGCGCCGCACCTGCGCGTCGTTCTTGTAGTCGGCGGCCAGCTCCGAAACGCCGTTCAGCGCCCGCTCCAGGGTCCACGGATCGGCGGGGAGGTTGGGGATCAGCTTGGCGAGGCGATCGACCTGCCCGTAGGACATCTGCAGCACGCGGCCGGTGTCCTTGAGCACGGCACGCGCCTTCAATTTTCCGAAGGTGATGATCTGCGCGACCTTGTCGGCGCCGTAGCGCCCCTGCACGTAGCGGATCACTTCGCCGCGGCGGGTTTCGCAGAAGTCGATGTCGAAATCCGGCATCGACACGCGTTCCGGGTTGAGGAAGCGTTCGAACAGCAAACCAAGCTTGATCGGATCGAGATCGGTGATGGTCAGCGACCAGGCGACCACCGAGCCCGCGCCCGAACCGCGGCCCGGACCGACCGGAATGTCGTTGTCCTTGGCCCACTTGATGAAGTCGGCAACGATCAGGAAGTAGCCCGGGAAGCCCATGTTGACGATGACATCGACTTCGAAGTCGAGCCGGTCGAAATAAACCTTCCGCTCCTCCTCGGTGAACGCCGTGTAGGTGGCGAGCCGTGCCTCCAGCCCTGCCCGGGCGTCGGCGCGAAGCTGGGCAGCCTCGCCTTCCAGGTCGCCCGCGACGCTGGGTAGGATCGGATTCCGTTTGGGTGCCCCGTATGCGCAACGGCGGGCGATAACAGCAGTGTTTTCGATCGCCTCCGGAAGATCGCTGAACAGCCGCCGCATCTCCTCGGCAGGCTTAATCCAGTCCTCGGGTGATGACTTCTGGCGATCATCACGATCGATCTGGCTGGACTGAGCGATACACAGCATGGCGTCGTGCGCAGGGTGAAATTGGGCGTCGGCGTAGCGCGCGGGATTGGTCGCTACCAAAGGTAGGTTTCGCTCGTAAGCGAGTTCGATAAGCTGCGCCTCCGCCTTCTGCTCAGCTTCATCACCGCGGCGGCTGAGTTCGATATACAACCGACCTGGGAATATCTGCTCTAGCCGATCCAGAATGGCGAAAGCAGTTGTGTCCTGCTCCTCTGCCAAGAGGCTTGTTAGCGCCCCTTCGGCACCAGCAGTCAGAGCGATGAGCCCCTCTGCGTGGTGGGCAAGCTTATCCAAGGTGACGTGGGCAAATTCTTCTACCGGCCGGTCAAGATGTGCGGCGGAGACGAGCGCACACAGATTCTCGTATCCAGCTTTGTTTTGCGCATAGAGGGCCAGCCAATCGAGCGCAGGCATACCCCCGGCGCAGCCTGGCCGAGCGATTGCGAGCATGGTGCCGATGATCGGCTGCACGCCCTCGCCTTTGGCCGCCTCGGTGAACGCCATCGCGGCGTACAGGCCGTTCTTGTCGGTCAGCGCCGCGGCGGGGAAATCGAGCTTCTTGGCGTGCTTGGCGATCGCCTTGGGCTCGATCGCGCCTTCCAGCATCGTGTAGCAGGAGAAGATGCGCAGCGGGACGTAAGGGGCGGCCATGCCTTTGTTATGGGCAGGCGCGCCGCCCAAGGGAAGTGGCGGCGCGGCCTTTGTCCACAGGATTCCGCCCCCGCCTAGCGGCCCTCGGCGATGCTCCTGATCTCCGAGATGCGGCTGTTATAGGCCGCCGTCACGCAGGCCTCGCTGCCGCAACGCTCGCGCTTGGCCAGGAAGGCATCACGGCTTCGGCGCAGATGGCTTCGGGTGCCCGGATCGGCGCTGGCCATCGCGGCATAGAAGATCGACGACATCTGCCGGTCCTTGGCCGCAAGGCTTGGCGAGGCGCAGACCATCCGCTCGCTGCTGGAGCGCCCGTAGCGGCAGTTGAAGCTGGGCTTGGCCGCGCCGCCCGCCGCTGGCTGCGGCGGGGCCTCGGCTTTCTGCACGGGCGCCGGCGCGCGCGGCTTGGCGACCACCGGCGGCGGCGGCGCCTTGGCTGCGGGGCGCGGTGGCGCTGCTCTCGGCTGCTCGGCTGCCGCTATCTGGGTGGGCGGAGGCGGCGCCTCTGCGACAGGCTCCATCAGCACAGTCTCAGCAGGCGCTGCGGGCGGCGCGCTCGCCTGCGGGATTTCCACAACCCGCGCCAGCGCCTGGCCGCTGAGGCCGAAGGTCGCAAGCCGGTAGATGATCGGCTCGGCGCCATCCATCTGGTAGACCATGCCGCTGCCGTCTGCCGCCGCCTGGGCGGCATATTCCACCTCGGCATCGAGGCGGCGCTTGCCGTCGAACGCATTCTCCGCGCCCGGCGGAAGCTCGAGCACGAAGCGGCCGGTGCAAACGGTGACGTTGAGATCCTCGTCGCGGCTCTTCACCAGCGGCTTCTCCATCCGGACAACCGAGGAGGCGGCAAGCGGATCGAGATTGCGCGGATCGGAACGCCGAATCCGCGCCGCCTCGTCGAACACCAGTTCCTTGAGGCGGTCGTAAGTTCCTTCGGACGCGCAGGCCTTGCGGATGCGCTCGTTGCGTTCGGCGAGGAGTTCCTTTTGGGTCTTCTCGGCCGGCGCCTGCGGCTTCTTCATCCAGTCGCAGCCCGCCAGACCGGTGAGGAGCAGAAGGCACAAGGCCGCTCCTTCAAGCTTGCTCACCTTCATCAACGACCCTCCGCCTGTTTATTTCGCCTGCCAACGCACGAAGCGGGCGATCTTTGCATAGCCTCATCCGTCGATCGGCGTACCCGTTGGCCGGCTGCTTCCCCAACGGTGAAACAGCGCCCTGCCGAGAATGTCGGAAACGGGAAGCAGCGCCACGCCCATCTCCGCCCGCGGCACCCGGCTGTCCGCCGATTGGTCGCGGTTGTCGCCGAGCACGAAGATATGACCCGGCGGCACCTGAAGCTCCGCCATGTCGTCCATCGGTGTGTAGCCGATGTCGTAAATTTCGTGGCTGCCCGCCTCGCCGGGATAGCGTTCGCGAAGCCGCCGCGCCCGCACCTGCTGCCGGCCGAGGTCGAGCATCTCGGTGCCCAGGAGCTTTTGCGGCACCGGCTGGCCGTTGAGCACCACTTGCCCGCCCACCATCGCGATGCGGTCGCCCGGCAAAGCGGCCACCCGCTTGATGTAGTCGAGCTCGCCGACGGCGAAGACAAGCACGTCTCCGCGCCGAGGGCTGGAGGAACGCCCAAGCGAAGCGATGATCTCGTCGCCTTTCACCAGCGTCGGCGACATCCCTTCGGCCGGCAGATAATAGGATTTATAGGGACGTCCCGTAACGAAGGACGCGGCCTGCAAGAGCAGAATTGTCAGTATTCCGACGGCGGCAAGAACATACCATTTCGACCAGCCGCCGGGCGCCTCACGCTCGCTGCTGAAGCGCCAGCTCAGCCACATCGATGCCGACAGCAGCGCAATGCTGCCCCCGCCCAGCGCGACCGCCCAGGCGATCCAGCCGGCATAGCCAAGCTCCGGCAGCAAAGCGAAGGTGGCGGGAACGAGGGTCAAGAGCAGGATCGTGCCGGCCAGAAACAAGGCCGCGGAACGCAGGCGGCCGAGACGCAGCAGCCCAAGGCCCGGCCCGATCAGGTTCAGCGCGACGATGCCGATCCGCGCGGGAACCGGCCGCCGCTCGCCGCTCATTGCAGGACGCCCTCGTGGAGCCGCAGCACCCGATCCATCTTGGCGGCAATGCGCTCATTGTGCGTGGCGACCAGGGCAGCGCTGCCTTCGCCGCGGACCAGGGAGAGGAATTCCTGGAACACCACGTCGGCGGTGGCTTCGTCGAGATTGCCGGTCGGCTCGTCGGCGAGCACCAGCGCCGGCCGGTTGGCAAGCGCGCGGGCAACGGCGACGCGCTGCTGCTCGCCGCCGGAAAGCTGGCTCGGCCGATGGGTGAGCCGCTCGCCGAGGCCCAAGGCGGTGAGCAGGCTGTGGGCGCGCTCGCGGGCCGCTTCGGCCGTGCCCCCATGGATGAGCTGGGGCAGGATCACGTTCTCCGCCGCGTTGAAATCGGGGAGTAGGTGGTGGAACTGGTAGACGAAGCCCAAGGCGTCGCGGCGCAGGCGTGTGCGGCCGTCATTGTCGAGCTTCGCCGCTTCCTCGCCGCCGATGCGGATCGAGCCTTCGAAGCCGCCTTCCAGCAAGCCCACCGCCTGGAGCAGGGTCGACTTGCCCGAGCCCGACGGGCCGAGCAGCGCGACGATCTCGCCCTGGCGAATGTCGAGATCGACTCCGCGCAGCACGTGGATGGTAACGCCGCCCTGCCGGAAGCTGCGCTGGAGGCCGCGAACGGCGAGAACTTCATTCATAACGCAGCACCTGTACGGGATCGGTGCTCGCCGCCTTCCACGCCGGGTAGAGGGTAGCGAGGAAGCTGAACAAAAGCGCCATGGTGGTGATCGCAATCACTTCGACGGGATCGGTCTTCGACGGCAGCTCGGTGAGGAAGCGGATCGACGGGTCCCAAAGGTTCTGCCCGGTGACGAACTGGATGAAGTTCACCACCGACTGGCGGAAGAACAGGAAGATCGCGCCCAGGATCAGCCCGGCGAGAATGCCCAGCGCCCCGATGCTGACGCCGACGGTCATGAACACCTTCATCATCGACCGCCGGGTCGCCCCCATGGTGCGCAGGATGGCGATGTCGCGGGTCTTGGCGCGGACCAGCATGATCAGCGACGACAGGATGTTGAACACCGCGACCAGGATGATGATCGACAGCACCACGAACATCGCCACCCGCTCCACCTGAAGCGCTTCGAACAGCGAGCTGTTGAGGCTGCGCCAGTCCGCGACCACCCCCTGCCCGCGCACTGCGGTGGACAGCGGCGCCAAGATTTCGCCGACTTTGTCCGCGTCCACCGTCTGCACCTCCACCATGCCGACCGCATCGCCCAGCATCAGCAGGGTCTGCGCGTCCTCGATCGGCATGATCACGAACGCCTTGTCGTAATCGTAGACGCCCACTTCGAAGATCGCGACCACCGTGTAGGAAACGATGCGCGGCACCGTCCCGAACGGCGTGGTGCGCCCTTCCGGGCTGATCAGGCTGATCTCCCCGCCGACCTTGGCGCCAAGCGCCTCCGCAAGGCGGGCGCCGATCGCCACCGAGTTGGAGCCGGGCTGGAGCTTATCGAGCGACCCCGAATGCACATTCCCCTGCAACTGCTTGTTGGCAATGATGTCGCCGCGCTGCATGCCGCGCACCAGCACGCCTTCGACCCGGCCGGAATAGCTCGCCATCAACGGCTGCTCGATCAGCGGGATCGCCTCGGTGACGCCGGGAGTGCGCCGCGCCTGCTCCACGATCGTCTGCCAATCCTGCAGCCGCCCGCCATAGCCCTGCACCACCGCATGGCCGTTCAAGCCGACGATCTTGTCGAACAGCTCGGCGCGAAAGCCGTTCATCACGCTCATCACCACGATCAGGGCGGCAACGCCCAAGGCGACGGCAACCAGGCTGATCGAGGCGACAAGGAAAATGAACCCCTCCCCCTTGCCCGGGAGCAGATAGCGCTTGGCAATCATCCGCTCGTAGCGGTTGAGGATCATCCCGCAAGCCTCGCCAGCGCGCTCTCCACCGACAGCTCTTCGCGCTCGCCCGTGGCGCGGCGCTTGAGTTCCACCACGCCGCGCTCCAGCCCCTTGGGCCCGAGGATGAGCTGCCAGGGCAGGCCGATCAGATCCATAGTCGCGAACTTGGCGCCGCCCCGTTCGTCGCGGTCGTCGTACAGCGTCTCGACGCCCGCCTCCGTGAGCTGCCGGTAAAGGTCGTCGCACGCCGCCGCGCAGCCCTCATGATCGGCGCGCATGTTGATCAGGCCGACCTTGAAGGGCGCAACGCTCTCCGGCCACACGATGCCCCCCTCGTCATGGCTCGCCTCGATGATCGCGCCGATCAGGCGGGACACGCCGATGCCGTAGCTGCCCATGTGCGGGTGAACCGTGCCGCCCTCCTTGGTCTGCACCTGAAGACCCATGGCGGTGCTGTACTTCGTACCGAACGCGAAGATGTGGCCCACCTCAATGCCGCGCCGCGAGCGCAAGCGGTCGGCCGGTACCGGGCAGTCGGCCACCTTGGCATGCTCCTCTTCCTCCATCGCGTAGAGGCCGGTGAGCCTGGCGATGGTAGACGCATCGGCAGCGAGCAGCTCCTCCCGAGTCACATCCTCCAGCGCCCCGTCATAGAAGATCGCGCTCTCGCCCGTGTCGGCCAGGATGTGGAACTCATGGCTCAGATTGCCGCCGATCGGCCCGGTCGGCGCCCGCACCGGCACCGCCTGAAGCCCAAGCCGCGCAAAGGTGCGCAGATAGGCGACGAACATCGCCTCGTAGCTCGCCTGAAGCCCGGCCTCGTCGATGTCGAAGCTGTACGCATCCTTCATCAGGAACTCGCGGCCCCGCATCACGCCGAAGCGCGGGCGGGTCTCGTCGCGAAACTTCCACTGAATGTGATACAGCGTCCGCGGCAGGTCCCGGTAGCTCTTGGCGGCGTCGCGGAAGATGGCGGTGATCATCTCCTCGTTGGTCGGGCCGTAGAGCATCTCCCGCTCGTGCCGGTCCGTAAACCGCAGCATCTCGGGCCCGTAGGCGTCGAAGCGGCCCGACTGGCGCCACAGATCGGCCGATTGGATGGTCGGCATCAGCAGCTCGATCGCCCCCGCGCGGTCCTGCTCCTCGCGCACGATCCCCTCGATCTTGTTCAGCACGCGAAGGCCGAGCGGCAGCCAGGCGTAGATCCCGGCGGCGGTCTGGCGCACCAGGCCGGCGCGGAGCATCAGCTTGTGGCTGACGATCTGGGCGTCTGACGGCGTTTCCTTGGTGACGGGCAGGAAGTAGCGGGAAAGACGCATATGCTGTGGCGATCCGGTGTAAAGCTCGGGATGAGCCAAGCCTCTAAGGGGGGCCTCCCCCCAAGGCAACCGCCCGCGCCCGGAGCATCGCCCGAACCCGCTGTTGCAAAGCCGACACAGGTGTTGAGCATTTTGCCACAAGTCCTTGGAAGGTCCGTGACAATCCGGCGGGCCTCGCTTAGTCGAACACCCACGAGCACGGCGGCTTAAAGCCCTGGTTCGGGGAGGCTTCGGCCCCGTTTCTCCAAGCGAGGTGGAGATGCGTGCGGGCCGGGACATCTCAAAGGGGGTTGGCGAGCAATCGTCACGCGGGTGCCCGGGCAGCGATGTCCGGGCACTTGTTGTTTGGGGGTCTCGTGGTTGGCGGTAGGCCGCTGTCCCGACACCGCCCGCCGCTCGCGGCTTCCCGTCCTGCAGTGCGAAGCTTAACCAATTCGCCGTACCGTCGCATTCGAAAGGCTGAGTGCAAGCGTGAGTGAGCCCAAGAAGATTCTGGTCTGCGACGACGATCCGTTGCTTGTCGATCTGCTGCAATACAGGCTTGCGAGCCGCGGCTACGAAGTGATCGTCGCCGAGGACGGCGGCAAGGCACTTCGCCGGCTGCAGGAGATGCGCCCCGACGCCATCCTGCTCGATGCGATGATGCCGGTGATCGACGGTTATGAGGTGCTCCGCCAGATCCGCGAGGACGAACGTCTCGCCGATGTGCCGGTGATCATGCTCACCGCCCGGCGCCAGGAAAAGGACATCGTCACCGCGCTGGAGCTCGGCGCGAACGACTACATGGTCAAACCTTTCATCCCCGAAGAGCTGGTTGCGAGACTGGCCCGCCTGATCGAGGCCGGCAGCCGGTGAAGCGGCGGGCGCTTGCTGTGTGTGCCCTGGCGCTCGTCTCGGCGGCGCCCTCCCCTGTTTCGGACCCGGCGCCGACCTATGAAGAAGGGGTCGCGGCGCGCCGTGCGGGCGATACCGCGCGCGCTATTTCCATTCTGCGCCAGGTGACCGCTGCCCAGCCTGAAAACGCTGACGCCCACCTGCAACTCGGCCTGGCCCTGCTCGCGGCTGGAAAACTCGATGACGCCGAAGCTTCGTTCCGGCGAACGCTGGCGATTGCACCCGCCTATGAGGATGCCAGCATCGGCCTCGCCCGCGTCGCGCAGCGTCGGGGCGACCGCGCCGCCGCGCTGCAGGCGCTGGAGCCGGTCAGCCCCGCCAACGGGGACGCCGCCGGCCTGCGCTCGCAACTCGCCGCCGACACCCCGGCCAACTATCGTTGGCAGCTCAACCTCGACACCAGCTATTCCGCGCTCGAAGGCAACGGCCAGCCGGACTGGAAGGAAGGCACCTTCCAGCTCCGCTACCAAGCCACCGAGGACACGGCGCTTGCGGGCACAGTTGAAGCCAGCCGCCGCTTCGGCGCAACCGATGTCTATGGCGAGCTGCGCGTGGATCACCGGTTTTCGGACGAGACGAGGTTCTACGTAAGCGCCGGCGGTACTCCGAACGCCGACTTCCGCCCCGAGTGGCAGATCGGCGCCGGTGGCTCCACTCGGCTGCGCGGCGGCGCGAACCCGACCGGCCTCACCCTCGACGCCCGGCAGGCCCATTATCGCGCCGGAGACATCCAGACGGTGACTCCTGGCATCGAGCAATATCTCGCCGGCGGCAAAGCCTGGGCCACCGGCCGCTGGATCAACATCTTCGACGAGAGCGGCAAACGCCGCAGCGGCTGGCTTGCCCGCGGGGACGTGCTGGCGAGCGACCGCCTCCGCCTGTTCGCCGGCCTGTCCGACGCCCCGGATGTCAGCGAGGGCGTGGTGATCGACACCTTCTCGCTGTTCGGCGGCATCTCCTACGATCTCACCGAACGCAGCACGCTTCGCCTCTCGGTCGCCCATGAGGACCGTGCGCAAGGCACCGACCGGCTGCAGTTCGGCCTCGGCATGGGCTGGCGCTTTTGAGCGGCCTTGCGGCGCTCTGGTTCCTGTCGCTCGGAATCGCAGCGGTCGCACTTCTGATCATGTTCGGCCTGCTCCTCGCCCGCATGGTGCTGGGCTGGACCGGCCGCGCCCGTGATGTCGAGAAGAAGCGCATTGTCCCCTTGCTCCTCGGCAGCCGCCCGCACGGCAAGCTGCGCGGCGGCGGCCGGGGCGACCTGCTCGCCACCCTTCTCGTTGAACTGATCCAGCTCGTCCGCGGCAGCGACCGCGACCGCTTCGTGGAGGCCGCCACCCGCCTCGGCGTGCCCGAGCGGCTGCGCCACAACCTCAACTCCGGCTCGCCGCGAGTCCGCCTCGCCGCCGCCGAGGCGCTTGCCGAGTTCGCGGATGAGGAATCGGTCGAGCGGCTCCACGCCGCGTTGCGCGACCGCAACTCGGACGTGCGGCTCAGCGCCGCGCTTTCGCTCGCCTCGGTCGACCGCACGCCGCCGGCGCGCGAACTCGTCGACCTGCTCGGCATCGGAACGCGCGAAAACTCGCTGCTCACCGTCGGTTTGTTCCGGGATATCGCCGCCCGCCGCCCGAACGAGATCAAGGCGCTGATCCTCGACGACAGCGTGCCGGCGAACGCCAAGGCATCGGCAATCGAAGCGCTCTCCGCCTCCGCCGATTATGCCTTGGTGCCGCTGATCGCCAGCCTTGCGCTGAGCAGCGACAGCGAGGATCCAGCGCTTTCCCGCTACCTTCGCGCGCTCGGCGCTTTCGCGCATCCCGCCGGCGAGAAAGCTGTAAAGCGCGGCCTCGGCAGCCCGCGCTGGGACGTGCGCGCCGCGGCCGCCGAAGCCGCCGGCAAGATCGGCCTTATCGGGCTCGGCACGCAGCTTCGCGAGGCGCTTGCCGACCGCGAATGGTGGGTCCGCTTCCGCGCCGGCGAAGCGCTCGCCCGCATGGGAACCGACGGCGCCGCCCTTCTCCGCCAGGCGGCCGCCCAGGCGCCGGAGCCAGGCCGCACCGCCGCCCGCCTCACCATGGCCGAACGGGGCATCGTGTGACCGCCTGGCAGGCATGGGGCCTTTGGGCGGCCGAATGGATCGCCCTGCTCGTGATCTTCACCGGCCTCCTCCAGACCTTCTTCTATGTCGTGCAGCTCGGCTTTGCCGGTGTCGCGCTCGGCCGCCGTCCGCCGATCGCCCGCGCCTCGCTTTTGTGGCGGCGCTATGCCGACGAAGCGCCCGCCATCGCGGTGCTCGCCCCCGCCTTCAACGAGGAAGTGACGATCGTCGAGAGCGTCAACTCGCTGCTCGCGCTTCATTATCCCGATTTTGAAGTGATCGTCATCAACGACGGTTCGAAGGACCGGACGCTGGAAACCGTGATCGGCCATTTCGGCCTGAGCCGGGTCGAGCGCTTTCACGATGTCGCCGTGAAGCACAACCCGATCCGCGGCCTCTACGCCAGCCCTCGCCTGCCCCGCTTGCTCGTCGTCGATAAGGAGAATGGCGGCAAATCGGATGCGCTCAACGCCGGCATCAACGTCGCGCGCGCGCCGCTCTTCTGCTCGATCGACGCCGATTCGCTGCTCGAGCCCGACGCACTGCTCCGCGCCGTCCGCCCCTTTGTCGAGGAACCGCTCAAGACCGTCGCGGTCGGCGGCACCATTCGCATCGCCAACGGCAGCCGTATCGAGGCCGGCCAGGTGCTCGACATCCGAATGCCGCGCAACTTCCTCGCCCTCGTTCAGATCGTCGAATATCTGCGTGCCTTTTTGATGGCGCGCCTCGCGCTAAGCGCCATGCAGGCGCTTACCGTCATTTCCGGCGCCTTCGGCCTCTTTCAGCGCCACGCGGCGATGGAGGTCGGCGGCTACAGCCACGGCACCGTCGGCGAGGACATGGACCTGGTGATGAAGCTGCACGGTCTGTTTCGGGAGCGCAGGCAGCCCTACCGGATCGACTTCATTCCCGATCCGGTTTGCTGGACGGAAGTGCCGGAAAGCCTTGTGATCCTAGGCCGCCAGCGCGCCCGCTGGCAGCGCGGCGCTCTGGAAGTCTTCTCCCGCCACAAGAAGATGCTGTTCAACCCGCGCTACGGCCGAATTGGGTTCCTCGGCATGGGCCACGTCCTGATCGTCGACGTGCTCGGCCCGATCGTCGAGGTGCTCGGCTACTTCCTCGTGCCCCTGCTCTGGAGCCTCGGTCTGCTCGCCGCCGATTACCTCTTGGCCTTTCTGGCGATCACCTTCACCTTCGGAATCTTCGTGTCCACGGCGACTCTGATCCTCGAGGAGGCCGAGCTTCGCCGTTTCCCGAAAAAGCGCGACCTGGCCATCCTTACCGCTGTCGCCGTGGTCGAAAATTTCGGTTACCGGCAGCTCGCCAACTTCTGGCGGCTGCGCGGCTGGTGGCAGTTCCTCCGCAAGCAGCAAGGCTGGGGCACGATGACACGCAAGGGATTTGCAAGACCATGAACGAGGACCGGACGGTGCCGGCATTTCCGATGCGTGCGGTGGTGATCGGCATCGTCGCCATGATCCTGATCGCGGTCGCCTCCGCTTTCACCACTTGGGTGGTGGGCCAGCGGGTGCGCACCATCACCAGTTCGCAGATCTCGGTGCTGATGGCGGCCGAGCGGCTCCAGCACCAGAGCGAGCTGCTCGAGCTGTCCGCGCGCATGGCGATCGTTACCGGCGATGAGCTTTACGCCCGCCGCTACGGCGCCATACAGCCCGAGCTGCGCCGCACGCTGAGCGAGCTTCAGCGCGCCATCCAGCTCCCCGAGAACCGCGCAACCTTCGCCGCCGTCGATGCCGCGGAACGGGAAATTTCCGGAATCGAATATGGCGCGCTCGACCTTGCGGTCAGCGACCAGCGCGCCGACGCGCAGAACCTGCTCGAAAACCCGCGATACACCGAGCTGGTCCGCGCCTACCGGCACGGTTTGCTCCAGATCGAGCGCCGAAGCCGCGGCTATGTCGACGCGACCCGGCGCGAGACCAACCGCTATCTGCGGGTCAACCTCGCGGCGAGCTTCGTCGGCCTGCTGCTCATCGCCCTCGCCTGGTTCGTGCTGGTCCGCCCCGCCCGGGCCTGGGCCCGCCAGCTCGCCGACGCCCGCCGCCGGGCAGAGAGCGCGACCCGAGCGAAGAGCGAATTCCTGGCAATGATGAGCCACGAAATCCGAACGCCCTTGAACAGCATCATCGGGTTCGCCGACTTGCTCCTCACCGACACGGCGGTGCGCGGGCCGCAGCGCCGCCAGGTGGAGCTCATCCAGGGCGCCGGCACGATGCTCCTGACCGTGGTCAACGACGCGCTCGATTTCTCCAAGATCGAGGCGGGCCGGATCGAACTCGCGCCCGAGCCCTTCGCGCTCGAAACGCTGATCGACAACAGCGTCTCCATTGTCCGCGCCACCGCCGAAGCCAAGGGGCTGGAGCTGCGCGTCGATTCCGATCCCTGCCTGTCGCCCTTCTTCTTCGGCGACGAGACCCGGCTCCGACAGGTGCTGCTCAACCTCCTCAACAATGCGGTGAAGTTCACCGCCTCGGGCCTGGTCGCGCTCAGCGTGCGCCGCGAGAAGCGCGACGGCGATCATGAGCGGGTTCGCTTCACCGTCACCGACACCGGCGTCGGCGTCGATGCCGATCAGCAAAACCGGCTGTTTCAGCCCTTCGCGCAGGCCGATGCATCGATCACCCGCCGCTTCGGCGGCACCGGCCTCGGGCTCAGCATCTCCAAGCGCCTGATCGAGCTGATGGGCGGCGAGATCGGCTTCCACAGCAAGGAAGGCAGCGGCTCCTCCTTCTGGTTCTGCGTCAGCCTGCCGCGCTCGGAAGCGCCGGAGTTGCTGCGCGAAGCCGATGCGGCCCACGTCGCCGGCGGCGCCTACATCCTCCTCGCCGAGGATTTGCCGATGAACCAGGAACTGGCCAAGGCGATGGTCGGCCGGATGGGCCACACCCTCGACATCGCCCATGATGGGCTCGAAGCGGTCGAAAAGGTCCAGGCCCGCGAATACGACCTCATCCTGATGGACATCCAGATGCCCAAAATGGACGGCATCACCGCCACCCGCCGGATCCGGGAGTTGGGCGGTGCCGCCGCCGAGGTGCCGATCGTCGCGATGACCGCCAACGTGCTTCCGGAACAGGTTCGCGAATTCTTTGCCGCGGGCATGAACGGCCACGTCCCCAAGCCGGTACGGCAGGCGGAGCTGCACGCGGCGATCGCCGCCGCTTTGGCCGGGCGGCCCGCCCGCTCGGCGCCGGCTCCGGTGCCGGAAGCGCCGCCGGAGACCGAGCAAGGCCCCGCATCCTTCGACCCCGCGACCTTCGACGACGTCCGCCAGATGCTTCCGTCCGAACGGCTCGCAGCGCACCTCGAAAACCTCGCCGGCCAGGTCGAGCTGGTGGCGTCGGGCCCGGACGGTGCCGGCGGCACCGAGGAACTCGCCGGTGCGGCCCACAAGATCGTCTCGCAGGCCGGCATGCTCGGCCTCCCCCGCTTGTCGGAGCGGGCACGCGCGGTGGAGGAAGCGGCGCGTGGCGGCGCCGGCCCTGCCCTTCTGGCGGCGCTGTCCCACTTTCGCGAGTCGGCGATCGATCTCGCCAGGGCGGAAGCCGCTTTGGGCGAGGCGCGGCCGGCGGCGGCCTAAAGGGCGTTGCCGGTCTCGCCCGCAGCGGCATTTCCGCCGAAGAGGTTGGTGTCCGCGGCCTCCGCATTCGCTGCCTGGTCGGCCAGAGCGGCGGCTTCCGCCTCGGTCGGCACGGCGTCTTCGCCGGCGCTCGCCGCCGCTGCGTCTGCCGCATTGTCGTCCGCCTGGCCCTCCACGCCGCCGCCGCCGCAGCCCGCAGCGGACAGGCCGAAGGCGGCGCAGATCGCCGCGCGAGCGAAGGATTTGGTCGGCATCGAAAGTCCTCCTTGCGGGCGGCGGCTGCACGTGCGTGTGCCGCGCCAGCCAGATCCGCAGCCCGATTATAGACTGCCAGGAAGCGCCGCAAAGCGCCATTTTTGAGGCTGGGCCGAAGCTGCGAAAAATCTGTAAGCGGACGGTTGACGGGTCCGAAAGCCGGGCATATATGGCGGTCAACGGCGAGCGAATGGCCCCTTTGGCCTGTCTCGTTGGGCTCCCACAAGCCGGTTCGGCACCCCCGTTTTGCGAGGGATGTGGGTTAGGCTCTTTAAAAGCGAAAGCGGGTTCCTATATGGAATTCGCTGCCCCGTTCCTCCCCTCGGGTTGAGCGGCGCTGCTTCACCGATCGGTGTTCCGGTTCCCCCGGTTTATCTGGGGTGGTGAAGTTCGGCTCTTTGACATTGTTGGTTTAGATGAAGGGACATGTGGGCGGCGGCTCCGGTTTCCGGGGAGTTTAAGGCTCCGGAGGATCGGTTAAAGCTAAGTCGTTCCAATGAGTTCGTGCACGTTGGGTTTTCCTGGCGTGAGCGAGTTCACATGTCTCGTTACATATCCACAGTATATGTGAAGTGCAGGAACGGCTCCTTGAAGCCGGCCTCGATCGTTTGCGGGTTTTCCCCCGCAGGCACTGAGGTCGGACACAAACTTGAGAGTTTGA